>Ga0228652_1000013_pt1 | contig 367187 bp, 341 predicted proteins | sample 64DmetaG_FD_183030 | JGI IMG/M metagenome (GOLD analysis project Ga0228652, IMG submission 183030) | Seawater microbial communities from Monterey Bay, California, United States - 64D | ecosystem: Environmental > Aquatic > Marine > Coastal | place: USA: California | collected 2016-10-05
ATCGTTGGGAGGTGGACGTTAAGCGCGGCTCCATCACTGAGGGGCGCTGGGGCACCATCAAGTCGCAGCTGAATCACTTTGTGGCATATTGCGGCATTGTGGGACGGAGCGAGCGAAGTAGCGTTACAAGACTCAGCGACTTGGAGAGCAAAAGCCTACAGGGCTACCAGCAGTATCGTCAGCAGAAGGGCGCCAAAGACGTCACCATTAAAAATGAGCAAGCCACCATCAACGCTCTTTGCAGATGGGCTTTTGATGAGGGGTTGCACTCAGTGCAGCACTACGTGTTTCCAAGCATTAGCCGTAGAGGCGTTGATGCTGACACGCTACGTCGCAGTACCTATACAGACGATGAGTATCGTCGCATCACTCGTGCGCTTATTAGCTACACGTCAAACAAGACGGCAAAAGCGGAATTCCTTAGTGACGAAGAGCGGTTTACTCGCCAGCTGGTGCGACATTTCTTCCTCACTGGTGCCAACACAATGATGCGGTTTGGCGAGTTGTATCAGCTCAAGTGGGGCAACGTGGAAACCTACTCCGCTGAGAATCAGCGACTCGTCACCATCAACGTGCTAGCTGAAACTAGCAAGGTACGGCAGAGCAGGGTGATTAAAGTGCGTGGGGGCAAGCACTTTGACAGGTTGCGCAGCCTCAGCAAGCACACTAAGCAGGGTGACTGGGTATTCACTGCTCACAATGGCGAGCGAGTGACACGCGATGCTTTGTATTACCACTACGCTCAGCTAATGACCTTGGCTGGCATTACGGATTGGAAAGAGCGCAACCTCACCTACTACAGCACCAGGCACTACGGTATTACCAAGCGACTGCAAAGCAATGCGAACCCACTCACGCTTAGCAAGGTGTGCGGTACAAGCCTCAAGCACCTTACTGAGACTTACTACCACGCTGATTTAACAGAGCAGGAGCGAGCTGCGCTGCTTCGCTACGAGGGCAGCTCTGCAGAAGTAGTGGAGCTGGACTAAAGCATTTCCACCGCGTTACGCAGTAAATGAGGCGAAACCTCAATGTAGCGCTGCGTGGTAGCCAAGCTGCTGTGCCTCGCAATCTGCTGAATCACACGGGCATGCACACCACGCTCAGCCAGTTTGGTGAGCATGGTACGACGCCCGCTATGGCTGCTCGCCCCATCCATACCAACTTGCTCATACAATTGACGAAACACCTGCTGGATTGTCTGACTGCTGAAAGCACCGCCTTTTTGGCTCGCGAGCAGCGGTGCATCAGCAGGTGCTTTGGCTCTGTGCTCCCGTACGTACTGAGTGATCTCCTTCCTCAGCTTCTCACTTACCACAGCCTGCTGACGCTGTGTGCCTTTGGTTTGCCAGCGTTCCAGCAGAATCGTGTGTTTTGCCTCTCCATCGCTGCCTATCACGTCACTGATACGCAAACTGGCAATTTCACATGCCCGCAGTCCAGCACAGTAGCTAAGCATCATCATCAGCTTGTTTCTGTGCTGGTATCTCGTAAGTTTGGTGCTGTTCAAAACAGAGCGCAGTTCCTTGTCGTTCAAAACACGTGCTTGCTTCATCTCTACTCTCCTCAGTAATTGGGGCTCCAATGACGACGTTCTTGACGAGAAGCAGCTTTTTGAGTTGCTCTTCAGTGAGTCGTCCTTTATCGCCCATAAAATCACCTAAATATCTGTTTTTGTTGTGTTTTATTATATTTTCATATATTTCAAAGGACGACTGGTTTTTGCCAGAAACTGTAAGTTTCCGTAATCATTGGGCTTTTTGGAGAAATGTATGAAATTGCTAGTTTCCATACATTTTCAGCCTGAAATCTCCAAAATCTGCTTACTTTGGTAACACCAAGGCTTTCACATAAAACGCCCTGTAAGCGTCTACAGCACGCGTCATCCTGTTCAGAGCATCTTCACTGCACTGACTTGTGACAACGCTGTAACGGCTGATTTGAGCGTTGGGATAAATACATGTGCTTACTAAAGTAAGGAGAAGCACATGGAACAAACGAGTAAACATTTCATCAGCAAGTTAACCAAGCGAAGCGGCCGCATTGAACGGGACAGAGAAGACATCGAGCGCGAAGAAAGTGATGGTGAGATAGTCACTGATCCGCTACATAATTTCAGACGAGAGCTACGTAGGGGGCTACAGGATGCCGCGGACAGCTGTCTCAATGGTGGCCGAATAGAACCTGATGAGCGTACCCAGTACGAGCTGCTGCGGTACGAGTTGAACAAGGCACTTGCGAAGTCACCAGAGGCGCGAAAGCAGTACATCCAGCGTCAACGTGAGTTCCAGCAGCGCTTCGAAAAATAACCCAATTCTGCTTACGCGACTAAGCAGAATTGATAAATAACTGCATGAACAGCCAACAGATAACCAAAGCCTACGTAGAGCTATGTTTGAAAGTCCAACCAGATTTTTACTTCGTGCTGAATTACCAACAGCACGCTCGCAGAAATCCTCTCAGCTACGAGCAGCTGAGTGCGCAAGTCCAGAAGCTTTTTTACAGATTAGAGTGCGACGAGTGGGGTTACGAAAAAAGGAAGCTCAAGCAAAGCGGAGCAAAAAAATGCCGCATTGAGAGAGCTGTGTGTATTGAGTGCGCCAGTCTCTATCACGCTAATGTGATGATGAAGCGTTACGGGAGTCAGTCAGACGAATCACTGCTGGCTCACATTAAACGCACTTGGCTGGATATTCAGAATAGAGCTGGTGACTGGAGCGACGATTACCTTTTCCAGCTAAGTGGCAATCAGATAAAAAATCAGCAAGCAGTGTCCGTTTACAGCAACAAGGACACTGCTAAAGCAAATCAGCGCAACGAGGATGTTTTCTGCACGAAAGCCAGCTTCATACGTAAGCACAGCAATAAGCGGTGAAGCGGATGCCTCCGTTGTATTTATCACAGCAGAGGGCTGTGTGTGCTTAGTAATGACTGAAATATCAAAACCAATCAAAACCATTCACAACAACAAAGGAGTGCAAATTGATAACAGATGAAATATTCGCTCAACTGAAAACAGTAGACAGAAAGCTCACTGAGAACGAATTTACTACCAAATACCTAAAAACCAGTCGCAGTTATCTGTGCAACAGGAGAAACAAAGGCACAGATGTCAGCAATGATGTACTGCTAAATCTATATGGGGAGCTTGCTGGCATAGGCAGTGTTTGGCGAAGTGCAGCAGCTACTGAGCCCAATCAACGCTTGCAGAGCAGATGGCAGCACATAGCTGAGTTTCATTTGGCGCTAGCGGGTGATGTTGTACACAGGTTACTGGAGCGAGCAAAAGCATAAAAAAAGGGAGCTGACGAGGCTCCCTTTTTTGTGGGCGACGGACAGGGCTTGGAGGGCGCCAGGCGTGAATCACAGTCTACATGCAGCATCCTCCAGCTCTCGCCAATCACCACCGCTAGCAGTTACTACGCCAGTCAGCTGTTCATCTGAGTAGTTCGCCAGATGCTCATAGTGCTGACGAAGCACTCGCAAGTGCTGCTCTGGCTCACCTCCATTAAGCTCAACATTGATGCACCTGCTGATGATGCCTTCGTCAATGTCATACCGCTTATTGGTAGTCACGTAGAAGATATTCCACGCAGGGCTATCAGTGATGAGTCCTTTCAGGTTGGCTTGTGCGGCTGCGCTCCAGCAGTCCAACTCGTCCAACACGAAGTGGTTGAAGCTGCCAGCCACACAGCCATATTTCAGACTGTTGCGGCTGATGTCCTCAATGCGCTGCACCACACTCGTGCTGCTGTTGCTGTGATGCTTGCCGCAGTTGATGAGCGTGAAGCTGGCTGGTGTCACGTGAGGCATAGCTGATTGCGCTGGTGTGACACTGACTTGTGTACTGCGGTAGTCATAGCACCAGTTGTAGCTGGTTTTATCTGAGTCATCCGCATGCAGATGCTCCAGCAAAACGGCTAACAGGTGAGCCAGTGTGGTTTTCCCCGTGCCGTATTTGCCGTATAGCAGCAATCCGCTTTTGGCGTGATTGGGGAAGCTTAGCTTCCCCATCACTAGTCGCTTTATGTGCCGTTCTTCAGCTGAGTGAGTGAGCACAACGTCATCAATATTTGCAGGTAACATTACGCTACCTCCTGTCCAGCGCCTTCGCCAGCCAGCCTGTCCGCAGCGATAGCAGCTGTTGAGCGCTTTTCAGCGTCTTTAGCCAGCTTCAGTTGAGCTTTATAGGCCTTGGTAGCCAATGAATCCCCAATCGAATCCTCCTCAAATTGATACAGCACTTCCACTGTTTCACTGTCTATGGGTTGCGCTAGCAACACCACAAACCTATTGCCGCTGTTAGCAATGTTCAGCTGCGCTTTTGCAGGCATTGCTCGAACAGTTTCATTGATTTCGCTTTGCTCGACTTTTGTGCTGCTGGTGTCGCTACGCTTCTCCAGCGCAGCCACAATACCGCCAGCATGCTCTAACCAATTTATGAAACCAGCTGCATCAATAGGCTGTTGCTCACTTACATAGGCAGCTTTGATAACGCTGCTATAGCGGCTGCGTTGGCGCCTGTCTAAATCAGCGAAATTGAAAACCACGCTAACAATGCGACTTAGCAGTGAATTTGCGCCTTGGGCACCTCCTAAAGCGACATAAGCTGCTTTGACGTCATCCCTGTACTTGTCTCGCTGGCTGCTATCGGCTGTTTCAACCAAATAATGCAGTTCATAACATTGACCTAATACAGCGTAGAGCTGGCTGGTACTATTTTTGTACCAAGTGCTTGCCATAACAGACACATTACGCAGAGATTGCTCAATCATCACGCCATGTTCATTTTGGATGATGATGCTTTCAGTGCGAGTCTTGGCCGGCGATGTCATCAGAAAATTGGCAGTAGGATAGTTCATAAATTGCTCCTGGTTTTGGTTAGCATTGGTTATGGCTGTTGCGGTTTGAGTTGGCATAAATGTCTGCTCCTTGTGTTGTTCAGATGGACGGTTTTGGATTGAGATAGTCATATCGATCTCCTTTTTGAGACAAAAGTGTCCGCAGCCACACACTCGCAAGCGTGCGGACAATGGGTTTAGTGCGAGTGATTCAGTTTGTCGCTTTATGCGACACGGTTACTTTTCAGTGAGCAAAGCCATGTGTGCTTCGTAGAGATTCGGCTTTGCCCATTGCACGTGCTTCTTGCATTTCGTGCAGTAGACCTCGTATCTATGAGGCGACGACTTCGGCACTGGGCGCACGATGCAGGGATGTTTCTCATGCTTTTTTTTCATTGTTGCCTCCACTAGTTGCGACCACCTTGATGTTGTCCCTTGGCGTGACTTTGGATTTCAGCTTTGCGCCAAGATCCCTCCACGTTTGCAAATCTTCCACTGATGCCCAGCACAAATGTGTGTTGCACCCTTCGCAGCGAAACTCAGCAGCTCGTTCCCGATGAGCTGTGTAGTGAAGCTCGACACCGTGTGGTAGATGTGACTTGATGATCCTGTCTTTATTGGACACCTTATGCCGCCAATGATTTGGAGTTTGCAGGAGGTGCTAGAAGAGCATTAAGTGCAGCTCTAGTTTCAGCGTTGACCAACTCAGGCGCATGGCGGGCGATAAACCATTCGCTTGTTAGCTCAAGTTTGTTTTGGTCGCGCAGCCACAAAAAGTTCTTGCCGCCAAAGCCTTTTTCGATGATTCGCTTGTGAACAAGTGTCCAGCTCCCATATCTGTTATACATTTGGGTAAGTCGACCCTTAGGAGGGCATCTGCCGTTGGATTTAAAGAATGAACAGCCGTCTTCAATAACAGTCCAAGCCACGTACTCGGGCCGGCTACGAATTTCAATCGCCTTCTGTGTGGCTAGTTCGGCCTCGCGCTGAAGACTGTTTGCAGCTGGATGTTCCTTAGAGATTCGATAAAGCCTTGCGCTGTAGCTAAGTAGCTTGTTGGGGCAGACCATCTTGCTCACTGCCTGCCGAGCACGTTCGCGACTTATGCTTACTAAAGCAGCTTGAGTTATAGCGTCTGTTGTGGCGTTAAGTTTTTTGATAAGCATGTGTTTATCTCCGTTTCAGTTAAGGGTTACCGCTTTGACTTTTCTCATTATGCTCAAATTGAAACTAGTATCATTTTCAATAACCAGGGCCGATATAATTGATATATTTCAGTTCTGTTGAATCAATTCCAAGGCATGCCTATAGCCTAACTTCACCTGACGATGTATCATGATCAGAAACCAAATATGGCGTTGTTGATATGTCTAGCTTGTATTTCCCGAAACCCCAGCCGCTGTCTCCGTTACCGACGGCCAGGTGGAAAATGGAGATAAATGAAGCTACCGGTGAGTTCAGGTACTACCAGCTTCAAAAAGGTAAGAAAAAGCCAGTCAAAGGCGTTGAGCTTAGTGAGAGCATCTACTACTGGTGGTTTGAGTATCTGAAGCTAAGTGACAAGTACCAGCGTGTTTGCGGATTAGATGTGCAGCTAACAAGCTGCGACGAGAGTGAATATGAACTCTGGCTCAAGCAATATGGACGAGAACTCTTCGATGACTTTGGGAATATCTTCCAGTACGAGGGTGGTGAAGGCTTCTGGCGCTGGTGGAATGAGCATGGACAGTGGCTCTTTGGGATAAAACCCATGCAGAGCTTGGACGAGTTCAGCTCTGTAGAGGAAGTGCTCGAGCACAGAGACCTGATTGAAAGTGGTGCTGTAAAGCTTGTAGCACTGCCCACAACAATGACTCGAGCGTCACTCCAAAGACGGCTGGCTAAGCTGATAGATCGTTTAGTACTGAGCGACGAAAATGAAGCACTAGCAAAATATCATCCATTCAACGTCAAGGTTGATGCGGAGAGTCTCTGCACTGCACATCAGGCGTATCTGATGAGGAGTGAAGGGCATAGCAATGTATACATAGGTGCCTACTTTAGCTTTTGTGCTGAGCAACAGCAGGAGTATCTCCGTGACGGTAGGAAACGAGGCGAAACCTATGACGCCGAGGCCTATGCTGCTTACTTGCGTAAGCATCCAATGACGCCAGAGAAAGACGATGAAGCGAATGAGCGCCAAGAAGTCGTTTTTTTCATGGACGGTGATAAACGGGCGGCGAAGAAAAATTATTTGAACGTTAAGGCTAGTCGGTTAGTTGCAAAGGCAGAGGAAAATATCAGAGGCGTTGAGGAAAAACGGTTTCCTGTTGGGACGCCGAAGAGGTTGGTTGTTGGTAAAAGCAGTGAAAAGAAAAGTTAATTCAATGAAAAATGTGCTTTAGGTCACTGACTCGCCGGTCGTATCGGCGCTGAATTCCAATAATTTCGGGTGAAATTCCGATAGCTGGGCGAATCTTTGGAAAGAATTCTGACCTCAAACTAAGTGTCGGAATCGGAAAAAAGCAAAAAAGGAAAAACTATATGGAGAAAATCATCGAAGAGTGGGTGCTTAGAAGCATCTCAAGAAACGTCGATGACCTACCAGAGGTAGGGGAAAATATCAGCATAATTCCAGAAATCAAAATTGCTTTCGATGGCTATCAAGAAGACGACGACGGAATTGAAGATCTCAACGAACAATCCTTCGCGGTCTACATCCATAAATGTTCTGGAGACGAAAACTTTATTTTCCCAGAGCACGAAAAGACCGCATGGGCAGTCATACATAGGCCAGCCGAAGAAATTTGTCACTTTGTATGGGTGAGCGTCGAATCTGGAGAGTGTTCTGGTCCCGCGCTAGAGGATTGCATTTCAGAATCTGATCTTGAATCGGCTCAGATTGAGAAAATTGTAACTATCCTCGCATCCAGATACCCCAAATAACGAAGAGACAGATCTATGGCCATTAAGCTCCAAAAGGACACTCTGGAAATTAAAAACATCCAAATAGAGAACCCCTTGATGGCCGAATACCTGGCGGGTCTGCCCGAAGCTCAACGGGAGGAAGCAGTTATTAAAGCTCTGGGGGTCGGTATCCTTGCAGAGATAAAAGGTGAGATAGCTCAATTTCTTAATGAAACCGAGGGTGAAATTGGCAAGAGATTGGCGAATCTGAAAGCTCTGTATGAGCTACGCGAGATGCGGTATCGCGAGACAAGCAGCAAAGGCTTAGATGCCGAGAAAAAAATCCTTCAGGCATTGAAAGATATCCAAGTCGCTTCTGCATTTTCCGACGACGAAATTACCGATCTATCAACGGTCCGAGGTGTGCTGCCTAGGAACAAGACTGGTGACTTGTTGATTGAGGTCGATGGTCACAATGACGTCACTATTGGTCTTGAGATAAAGCTGGATAAAGGAGTGAAGCTCGGGCAGATCGATAATCGTGACCCCTCTGCTCAAACAGATACCGCGATAGGCCAGCTGTTAGAAATGCGCACCAACCGTGAGACAGACGCGAGTGCGATTGTGTTTGACGAAGACAGCATGGATGCGACGGTCGCAGCAGCGTGCCCAAACGGCATCAAATACGTTCAGGCTGTCGGCTTCGTAGTGATCGTTAATACTAGGCGAGGAGACTATGAGAATCTCGCAATTTTCTATTCGATTGCTCGTGAAATGGCGAAAGCGCGTTTTGATGTGAACACTTTGGAGTCTGCATCTGTGACCATGGTTATTGAGCGTCTCCTATATCTTTTAAACGACTATCGTTCTGTTGAGCTGGAGTTTGCTAATGAACAATGTCGTGACGAAGTGAATTAGGCTTGGTAGACTTTCATACATGAAAAATCTAAAACGCTTAGGTTACATCGTGATCTCGCTGATACTCTTTCAGTCGTTTTCTGCTGTGGCGAATTCGTTAGATTTTCATGCAATAGACACTCAGCACCTGCAACACGAGCATAAGCATTCAGAACACAAGCAAGAGCAGTCTGAGCTGTCTGCCAATGAAACCAGTGATAAAGTAAGTACAGAGCACCACAATCCTGCTGATTGCCACCATTGCGGCCACTGCCATGGCACACATGCACAATGGGTCAGTCAGAGTCATATCAACAGTCTGAAAACAGTGGTTTCAGTCCACAATTTCAACTATTTAGATGCGGTAATTGACGCACCTATTAACCGATTATTTCGCCCACCCAAAATTACGTCCTAGTACTTTTTTCGATAGTGCCGCGCTGATAATACTCGCGACGCTAAACATTGATAAATTATTAGGATATTCCAATGAAAATGTTTCCTATTTTCGAGCATGCACCTGTCATTGTGTGCAGTTGCATACTGGGCTTATTACTCAGTCCACCGACCGCACATGCGGTGCAAGCTAACAGATTTGTAGACGAAAGTGTTCAAGCGCCCATACGAGAAACGCTGACTCTTGAAGACACTATTAGAATGACACTTGCCAACAATCCAAGTTTGTATGAATTTGAATTTAAACAACGTGTTATAGACGGAGAGTCAAAAACGGCAGCGCTTAAACCAGCACTGAGTGCCGGGGTTGAACTAGAGAACCTTTTGGGAACCGGCGAGGTATCGGGTATCAAAGAGCTTGAAGTTACCTTGACACTATCATCAGTATTACAGCTCAATGATAAGCCAGCAGCTAGGTTGAATGTACTCTCTGAACGGAGAATACAGCAAGATGTTGAAAAGCAAATACGCACCTTAGATATCCTCGGTGAGCTTAATCGTCGATACATCAAAGTACTCGTATTGCAGGCGAGCTTAGAGGTAATAAAAGATGCAGAGACACTTGCACTTTATACATTAAATGCCGTAACGAAACGCGTTGAAGCAGGCGCATCCCCCTTGTTAGAACAAAAACGCGCCCAAGCTGCGCTTGCCCAAGCAAAGCTCGATGTTAGTCTCGCTCAACAAGACCTTCGATTTGGCCTGCGCAGTTTATCCATCATGTGGGGTGAGCAGACACCAAGCTTTAAGCGTGTGGAAGGCGATCTTTTTGCTTTTAACAAAATTGCGTCGTTTGATGCGCTGGCAGTCGCAATCCAAAGTGGCCCTCATATTAATCTCTTCGCCAAACAAAGCCGTGTGCAAGCTGCGCAGCTTCGTCTAGCGCAAGCGAATAACCTCGCTGATATTGAGTGGTCAGCCGGGCTTCGCAGAATGCAAGGTATTGATGAAACCGCACTAGTTGCCGGAATAAGCGTTCCATTGTTTCAAAAAGAACGAAACCTTGGTGAATACGAAGCGCATAGGGCACGCCTTGACGCAATAGAGCTGCAAAAACAAAGCAACCTTCGCAGTCTATTACATTCAGTTAATCAAGCGTTAGGCGAACATACACGTGCATTGCTAGAGGTTGAAACTATTCAGCTCAACGTAATTCCCCCCTTAAAGGAAGCGTTAGATTTAGTAGAGAGCGCATATTTAGAGGGCCGTTTCAGCTACTTGGAATGGGTAACTACTCGACAAGAATTTCTGACAACCCGCCTGACATTAATAGAGGCTGCTTCTCAAGTTCATTTAAGCAAAACAGAAATTGAAACACTCACAGGTCTCGCGCTGAAGACTGAACACAATGATGACTCAATGCACTCAAGTCACCAAGACAATTTGCAGCAGTCATCTAACATTTCGATAAGAAGTCATGATTATGAATAAATTCACACTACAAAAAGTACTTATTTCCATCTTCACCCTTAGCCTTTATAGCTTCACCGCAATCGCAGGTGATAAACAAATTGATGCAAATTCCAACGATAGAGACAATCACGCAAGTGAAGTCGTAAGGATGAGCAATGAAATAGCAATTCAGAACGATATTTCCGCCACTCCCGTGCTCGCTAGTGAGATTGCGGTAAAAACTACACTTTATGGGCGAATTAGTGCAGACCCCGCCTCATTAAGTCATATAAGAGCACGGTTTGACGGTGTTATTAAGGATGTAAAAGTCAACATTGGAGACCCCGTTAATAAAGGCGATATTTTAGCGATTGTGGAGTCCAATGAGAGTTTGAAAAGTTATCCCATCACGTCACCTTTTGATGGCAATGTGATTGCGCGACATGCAAATAATGGTGAGCTATCAAACGGACAAGTACTCTTTTCGTTAGCTAATTATAAAAACGTATGGGCACAACTGACTGTATTTTCGCAGGTGCTTAGCAGCATCAAGGTTGGACAGTCAGTTGAACTAAGCCACGCAGGTTTCAATCAAACCTCCAAAATTGCCTACATTACGCCTTCTGCTGATGGCAATCCGCACTCTCTTGCCAATGTAAGTATCGACAATAGTACTGGATATTGGCCACTCGGTACGCTGGTCAAAGCACAGGTTACGACATCAACTAAGTCAGTCAATCATGCTGTTCCTCTATCTGCTGTGCAAGAGTATGAAGCCAAGCAAGTTGTGTTTGTGGTTGAGGGTGAAGAGTATAGGCCCAGAGCGGTCGAGCTTGGGGTCTCAGATGGTCGCTATATCGAGGTCATCAGTGGTCTTGAAACAGGCGAACGTGTCGTGGCTTCCAATAGTTACATGATTAAAGCAGATTTGGAAAAGTCGGAGGCAGGTCATGATCATTAACGCCTCACCCAATCAAATGTTTCCATGTCAATTGGCGTGCAGTTTTAAGGGAGGCTTAAGATGCTAGCTTCCATTATTCGCACCGCAATCGAAAAGCGCGGCATTTTTCTTATGCTTTGTTTTTTGATAATTGGCTTTGGCCTATTCAGCTATCAAAAGCTGCCTATTGATGCCGTACCCGATATCACTAATGTTCAGGTACAAATCAACACACAAGCAAAAGGCTATTCACCGCTTGAAACCGAACAGCGCATCACCTTTTTGGTAGAAAACGTCTTGGCAGGTTTACCAAACTTGGACTACACACGTTCACTATCGCGCTATGGCTTGTCACAAGTGACGGCCGTTTTTGAAGAAGGCACGGATCTCTTTTTTGCCAGAAATCTCATAAACGAACGGCTAGGCATTATCAAAAGCCAATTACCCGATGGTATTGAGCCTGAAATGGGGCCGATTGCCACAGGTTTGGGTGAAATTTACATGTACACGCTTAGCGCGAAGCCCGGCACAGTAACTGCCGATGGCAGAAAATTTGATGCGATGGCGCTTCGTGAGTTACACGATTGGGTGGTGAAACCTCAACTGGCCTTGGTGAAAGGGGTAACAGAGGTTAATGCTATTGGCGGTTTTACCAAACAATATCATGTAAAGCCTAACCCTCAACTCATGCTTAATTATGGCGTTAGTACTGACGATTTATTGCGGGCATTGGAGCGAAATAACGCTAATCAGGGCGCTGGGTACATTGAACGCAACGGCCAACAAATACTAGTACGTTCACAAGCGAGACTATCAAGCGTTGAGGACATCGGTAACGTGGTGGTAACGCTTACAAACCAATCTCCCGTTACGGTAAATGATATTGCAGAGGTCGCCATCGGTAAGGAGCTTAGAACGGGCGCTGCAACACTTGAAGGACAAGAGACTGTGCTTGGCACAGCGATGATGCTAATAGGCGAAAATAGCCGAGCTGTTGCGCTAGACGTGGCTGATAAAGTGGATGAAATCCAAGCAAGCTTGCCAGAGGGCGTGCTTATTCAAAGTGTTTATGATCGCACTGCGCTGGTAGATAAAGCCATCAACACAGTACGAAAAAACCTTATTGAAGGCGCATTGCTGGTTATTGTCGTCCTATTTTTACTATTGGGCAACATACGAGCTGCCATCATCACCGCTGCTGTCATCCCTCTTGCTATGCTTGCCACGATAACAGGTATGGTAAGAACGGGCGTAAGCGCGAACCTAATGAGCTTAGGCGCGTTAGACTTTGGACTGATTGTCGATGGTGCAGTTATTATTGTGGAGAACTGTATTAGGCGGTTAAGTGAATCGCAGCGGCGAACGGGTGCAATACTGCCTCTTAAAGAACGGCTGGAAGTTGTATTTGAGGCAACGAATGAAGTGATAGGCCCAAGTCTTTTTGGCGTGATGATAATCACGATTGTGTACATTCCTATCTTTAGCTTAACAGGTGTCGAAGGGAAGATGTTTCACCCAATGGCGGCTACCGTAATATTGGCATTGTTAGCGGCAATGGTATTTTCAATCACCATCGTGCCCGCAGCCGTTGCTATGTTCATGTCAGGCAAGGTTAGTGAAAAAGAGAGTCCAATAATAACAGGGGCTAAATCAGTTTACCGCCCTGTATTGGAGTGGGCATTAAAATTACGATGGTTAGTCGTAGGTGCTGCGACATTGCTTGTTATCATCAGTGTTTGGTTTGGGATGCGTCTAGGCTCTGAATTCGTGCCGCAACTTGATGAGGGTGACATCGCCCTTCATGCAATGAGAGTGCCCGGCACGGGAATTGAGCAGGCTGTCGATATGCAAAAACGGCTTGAACAGGTCATTATGCAATACCCACAGGTAAGCACCGTGTTTGCTAAAACGGGTACTGCTGAGGTGGCTACTGATGCTATGCCACCCAATGTCACCGACACTTTTGTCATGTTAAAACCAATTGATCAATGGCCAAACCCTGCATTATCGAAAGCGAAGTTTGTCGAGCAATTAGAACGGGATCTTCAAAATGTGCCCGGCAATAACTATGAGTTTACGCAACCCATACAGATGCGCTTTAACGAATTGATTAGTGGCGTTAGAGCAGATTTAGGGATCAAAATTTATGGTGATGATCTGGATAAGCTGCGGGATTCAGCTGGTGATGTCTTAGCCGTATTACAAGGTATTCCGGGCGCTGCTGACGCACGAGTAGAACAAGTAGATGAGATCCCCATCTTCAAGGTGAACCCGAAACCTTATGCGCTGGCGCGTTACAACTTAGACGTAACTGACTTGCAAACATGGTTAAGTGCATCCGTTGGCGGCAAAGTAGCAGGCTTAGTATTTGAAGGTGACAGACGTTTTGAGATTGTTGTTCGTTATTCTGAAGATATTCGCAATAACTTAGAAGCACTGGGAAATATACCCATCATGACCAATGATGGTGAGTATGTGCCAATCGCCGAGGTGGCTGAGCTTGAATATACCAATATACCCAGTCAAATAAGTCGAGAAAACGCAAAGCGCCGTATCGTAGTCACAGCAAATGTGAGAGATCGTGATTTAGGCTCTTTTGTGAATGATGCTAAAGAGCAGATCGCAGCCAATGTGGTACTGCCAAGTGGCTACTGGATAAGTTATGGCGGTACGTTTGAGCAATTGGAAAGCGCAAGTCAGCGACTGAGTTTGGTTGTGCCCGCAACGCTTTTTCTGATCCTTACATTACTTGTGATTGCATTCGGCTCAGTCAAAGACGCCTTGATAATTTTTACAGGCGTCCCTTTGGCATTAACTGGCGGCATCTTTGCGCTTTGGATCAGAGATATGCCTCTTTCAATATCCGCAGGGATTGGTTTTATCGCGCTCTCTGGTATAGCTGTATTGAATGGTCTGGTGATGCTGTCTTTTATCAGGCAGAGGATGGAAGAAACTGGCGAGTTAGTAAACTCGATTATTGATGGTGCAATGACACGTTTGCGGCCAGTGCTGATGACCGCGTTAGTGGCGAGTCTTGGTTTCGTGCCCATGGCGCTTAACGTAGGTACTGGCGCAGAGGTGCAGCGACCTCTGGCAACGGTGGTCATTGGTGGGATCATATCCTCTACCTTATTAACTCTGGTTGTACTACCTGTACTCTACAGACTCGTTCACAGCAAAACTGCGATCTAATGTTAAGGGCTTTCTGATTAATGACGAAAGCCCTTATTTCGAATTAACCAGAACGGCGAAACTAGAATATTGTCGTGTCGTTCATTTTTTGACGTTGCAGGAAAAAGTATGGAACCAACAATAAAAAGGGATTTAAAAAAGGCGAGAACGCTTCAAATATTAAATGTCATCTATGATGCAATTGAAGTAATAGTCGCCTTAGTAGCAGGGATAACTGCCAATAGTTCAGCGCTCATAGGGTGGGCATTGGACAGCACAATAGAGGTGGTAAGTGCTGCCACCCTTGGCTGGCGTCTACACGGTGAGCTTAAAGGAATTGATGAAGATCAGGTAAATAGACGGAAGAAAATTACTCTCTACGTGATTGCAGTATCATTTACACAAACACAAGTTTAGATTATCATGATAAGGTAGTTTTAAGAGGACTGTATGTTTAAACCACTTTCAAAAGTCTTAGTTGTTGTTGCCATGCTTACTGCCTTTGTTGGGCAAGCATTGGCTTATACATCTATGTTTTGTGAAATGTCGGCAGATTCTCATCAATCTCATATGACTATGGAACACTCTTCAATGAAGTCTCATGAAGGTATGGAACATGGTGATATGAAGGCTAGTGCTTCAAGTTCAAAAGACTGCTGCGACGTAGACTGTATTTGTCCATGTACATCAGTCACATTTTTGAATTCAAACAATGGTTCACCTGATATTTTGGGCTTTACTGAAGCTATAGTGAACCAAGGCGCTGAACACCCAAAGTCAATGTCTACTTCCCTTTTCCGTCCACCAATATTTGCCTAACACAGGGTTAGTGCGTCCAAAATTTACGCACAGAATAACTTTTCTTGTTAATTAATTAAGCGCTATTGCGCCTATATTTTATCCAGCATTGTCTGGGGGCAAAATGATCAAATTATTTTTTAAGTTAGCGGTAGCTATACTGCTAATACCAGCGTTTACTCACGCTACCGAGCATAATCATGAAAGTCATGTCGAAGCAAAGCTAATCGAGTTATTAGTTTACAAAACTCCGACTTGTGGATGTTGCAAAAAGTGGATAACCCATATTGAAGATGAAGGGGTGATTGCGCACTCCAAAGATTACCGCAACATCTCCAATATAAAAACTAAGTACGGTATCAAACCTAATTATCGCTCTTGTCATACAGCCGTTACTAGAAATGGCTTTGCGTTTGAAGGGCATGTGCCTGCCAAATTCATAAAACAATTTTTAGCTGAAAAACACAACAACGCCATTGGTTTGTCAGTCCCAGCGATGCCTGTTGGCTCTCCGGGGATGGAAGTAGGTGAACGTTTTATGCCTTATAACGTGTTGATTCTATTTAAAGATGGTACTAGCGAAGTGTATGCAGAGGTGAAAACCTATGAGGAGCAATTCTAATGAAATTTGGAATTCCAAGTCTGTTAAAGATTACTGTTAGTTTAATGATCGGATTTTCTGCATTTTATGCCCAAGCAGAAAAGATCATTTCACTTGATCAGGCGATAGCATTAGCACAGCAAAATGACCCTTGGCTGCACGGCAGCAAGTTGAAACAGCAAGCTGTTGAGTATAACAGTATAGCTTCTGGAATATTGCCTGACCCTATTATGTCTGTGGGCATGATGAATTTACCAACAGATACATGGAACTTAGATCAGGAAGGTATGACTCAATTTAAAGTTGGAGTTTCTCAAATGTTTCCTAGAGGAGATAGTTTGGAACTCAAACGACAACAGCTAAAAATCGAATCAACTAAATACCCGCTGTTACGCGAAAATCGTAAGGCGAAATTGAAAAGTGAAGTTTCCCAACTTTGGTTAGACGCTTTTCTAGCGCAACAAACCATTAAGTTAATCGAGAACGATTGGGAACTATTTGAGCAGATGGCGGAGATAGCAAAAGCCAGTTACTCAAATGTGATTGGAAAAACAAGACAACAAGATGTCATTCGAGCACAACTAGAAATCGTTCAATTGGAAGATAGGTTGACAGTCCAGAGGCAAAAATTAGAAACCTCAATTGCTCGTCTAAACGAATGGCTTCATCTTTATGATGACAGTAACTATGAAAAAGCGTTTGATTTTGACGCGCAACCAATGGCATTCAATGTCTCAGAAACTCTACCTGAAATTCGATTGCAAACCCCCGCATTTTTAAAGAAGGCTCATTATTCGCGAAATGCTCTGGCATTAGAATTAGAAAATCACCCTGCGATTCGCTCAATTGATGTTCAGAAAAAAGTGACTGAAACAGCTGTTGATATAGCCAAACAACAATATAAGCCCCAGTGGGGAGTAAACGCCAGCTATGCCTATCGTGATGATATGCCATCAGGAGATAATAGAGCAGACTTGTTTTCTGTTGGTGTGACGTTTGATTTACCGTTATTCACTGAAAATAGACAAGATAAACAAGTTGCCGCATCAATCGCGGAAACAGAAGCTGTCAGAACAGAGAAATTGCTGTTAACAAAACAAATGATTAGCGAAATTGAAAAAGAGCTAAGGCAGCTGAAAAGACTATCAGAAAGGCAGTCAATATATAAAGAACAATTGCTTACGCAAACCCACGACCACGCAGAAGCTTCGTTGACTGCTTATACCAACGATGATGGTGATTTTTCTGAAGTTGTTCGAGCTAGAATCGCAATGCTTAATGCCAGAATTTCCGCACTAAAAATAGATGTTGATGCATTGAAAACAGTAACTCGTATCAATTATTTCTTCGCACAGTCACATTCAAAATCAGCACCCGCACACACTGGTAAATTCGGAGAGAAATAATGTCATCTAATACAAAAATAATTATCGCGATCATCATTGGTGCAGCAATAGGTGCTGGGACATTGGGTTTATTCCTAAATCCTAACTCTGAAGGACCGAAAACAAATTCTGAAGAGAAAAAGCCGCTTTATTGGGTTGCCCCGATGGATTCTAACTACCGCCGGGACAAGCCCGGTAAATCTCCTATGGGGATGGACTTAATTCCTGTGTATGAAGATGAATCATCAACTGATGACTTCGGCCCCGGTGCTGTTAGGGTCGCTCCTCATGTGGTGAATAATCTTGGTGTTCGTACCGCACCTGTTGAGCTAGAAAATATGCACACTGAAATCTCTACGGTGGGTTATGTACAATATGACGAAGATAAACTAATTCATATCCACCCACGTGTTGATGGCTGGATCGAAAAACTATACGTTAAGGCTGAGGGTGACCCTGTAGAAAAAGGTCAACCCCTTTACAGCTTATATTCTCCCCAGTTAGTTAATGCTCAAGAAGAATTGTTAATCGCCTTAAAGCGCAATAACGGCTCGTTAGTTACGGCAGCTAAAGATCGTCTTAAAGCCTTACAACTTTCAGCAGGCTTGATTAAAGAACTAGAGCAAACAAAAAAAGTTCAACAAACAATTACCTTTTATTCGCCTCAAGCAGGTGTTGTAGATGGGTTAAAGATACGAGAAGGTTTCTATGTGAAACCGGGAGATACTTTGCTTAGTATCGGCAAACTTGACCAAGTATGGGTAGAGGCTGAAGTGTTTGAACGAGATGCAGCGCTTATCAAAGAAGGGTTGCCAGTATCGATGACTCTAGACTACTTGCCCGGAGAAGATTGGACAGGTGTGGTTGACTATGTTTACCCAGCATTAAACAGTAAAACTCGCACACTTAGAGTTCGCTTGAAATTTGGTAATCCTGATTTTCAATTAAAGCCCAATATGTTCGCACAAGTTTCGATCCATGCGAATCAAGCCGACATTGCGATTATTGTTCCTAAAGAAGCGGTCATACGCACAGGCAAGCAAGACAGAGTCGTCCTCGCCTTAGGTGACGGACAGTTTAAATCAATTGAGGTAACTATTGGTCGAGTTGATAAAGATAGTATCGAGATTCTGAGCGGTTTAAATGAAGATGATGTTGTTGTTACGTCTGCTCAATTCCTAATTGATTCGGAATCAAGTAAGTCATCAGACTTTAAGCGTATGACACATGATGAGGTGCCGAACTCTATCTGGATGCAAGGTGAAGTAAACAGCGTCATGACAGGACATCGTATGGTCAATATTACACATGGCCCGGCTGAAGATTGGGATTGGCCGGAAATGACAATGGACTTTAATGTGGCTGAGAATGTTGATGTTGACTCTTTAAAGTCAGGTCAATCTTTACACTTCGAGGTGTCTAAAACCGAAGATAGTGGATATGAAGTAACTGGTATTCATATCATGAGTCAGCCAGAAGTATCCTCTGCAACAGTCTCAGGTTTAATTAATGAAATAACCTTAGGCAATCGCACTTTCAATATTAGTCGAGGCCCAATAGAGAAGTGGGATAGACCTGCTGCGACGATGGATTTTATCGTCGCGGAAAATATAGAAATAGCTGACTTTAATGTTGGTGACAACGTCACTTTCACGTTTGAAGTGAGAGATGAATTGGTTATCACTGAAATTTCCCTTGAAGCAAATGAAAAAAACAGCGACGAACATGAGACAAATCATGAACAGAAAGCTGTTGTCGATCATTCGAACCATTAAATAGGGAGATTAGTAATGATTGAATCAATAATTAGATGGTCAGTGGGTAACCGTTTCTTTGTGTTATTAACCACGCTTATCATCGCATTTGGTGGAATATTTGCGTTAAAAAATACACCTGTCGATGCGCTTCCTGACTTGTCAGATGTTCAAGTAATTATCAAAACGAGTTATCCGGGACAAGCACCTCAGGTAGTACAAGATCAAGTAACTTTTCCTTTAACTACTGCGATGCTTTCAGTACCGGGAGCACAAACGGTTCGAGGTTATTCGTTCTTTGGCGACTCATATGTCTACATCATATTTGACGACGACACAGACCTTTATTGGGCAAGGAGTCGTGTGTTGGAGTATTTGAGTCAAGTTGCTTCGAGTTTACCAGATGCAGCAAAACCACAGCTAGGGCCTGATGCAACAGGTGTGGGCTGGGTTTATATATATGCGCTCACTGATAAATCTGGTAATCATGATCTTAGTCAGTTGCGAAGTATCCAAGACTGGTTTTTAAAATACGAGCTTCAAACGGTTCCGGGAGTTTCTGAGGTCGCTGCAATTGGTGGCATGGTTAAACAATACCAAGTTCAAGTTGATCCAGATAAGTTGCGAGCCTACGGTATACCATTGACTCACGTTCAAATGGCGCTGAAAAGAGGTAACCAAGAAACAGGTGCGTCTGTTGTTGAAATGGCCGAAGCTGAGTACATGGTAACTGCCACTGGCTATATTCAATCCGTTGGTGACATCGAAAAAATACCGTTAGGCGTTAATGAGCAGGGTACGCCATTGCGTATTGGCGATATAGCTGATGTTGGATTGGGTCCACAGATGCGCCGAGGGATAGCGGAGTTAAATGGTGAAGGCGAAGTTGTTGGGGGCGTCGTGGTAATGCGCTTTGGAGAAAACGCACAGCAAACAATTGACGGTGTAAAAGAAAAACTTGAATCATTAAAAGCCTCTTTGCCTGAAGGTATTGAAGTTGTTCCTGTTTATGACAGATCTAAGTTAATTGAACGAGCGGTTAGCAATCTATCAGATAAATTGATTGAAGAGCTAATTGTGGTTGCACTAATTTGTGCGGCATTTTTGTTTCATCTACGTTCTTCCATTGTCGCAGTTATTACCTTGCCTTTAGGAATTTTGGTGTCTTTTATCATCATGTACATGCAAGGTATCAATGCCAATATTATGTCATTAGGTGGGATTGCAATAGCGATAGGAGCCATGACGGACGGTGCAATTGTAATGATTGAAAATATGCACAAGCACATGGAAGCTCTTAATAAAAAGGGCGTGCCATTGACGGATGAAAACCGTTGGCAAATTGTTGCTAAAGCTGCAAGTGAAGTTGGTCCAGCATTGTTTTTCAGTCTACTTATTATCACAGTGTCATTCTTACCAGTCTTTATTCTAGAAGCTCAAGAAGGAAGAATGTTTGCCCCTCTTGCATACACTAAAACCTATGCGATGGCTGCATCCGCTGGATTGGCAATAACTCTGGTTCCCGTTCTTATGGGATATTTTATTCGTGGAAAGATTATATCGGAAAAGAAAAACCCATTGAACCGCGTACTGACCGCTCTGTATATGCCTGTGTTAAGACAGGTTATGAAATTCCCTAAATCAACCATTGTAATTGCGTTATTGGTTACCGCCGTGGGTTTTTGGCCTGTTAATAAGATTGGTAGTGAATTCATCCCGCCATTGGATGAAGGTGACCTGATGTATATGCCAACAACTTACCCCGGCATATCCATTGGTAAAGCTCGCGAATTATTACAACAAACGGACAAGTTACTTCGCACAGTGCCTGAAGTCGAGACCGTCTTTGGCAAAGTTGGTCGTGCTGAAACCGCCACTGACCCTGCCCCTTTAACGATGATTGAAACATTCATTCAGTTGAAACCACAAGAGCAGTGGCGAGACGGAGTAACCACTGAAAGTTTAAAAGCTGAATTTGATGAATTGGTTAAATTACCCGGCTTAACAAATGCTTGGGTGATGCCAATAAAAACCCGGATAGATATGCTAGCGACGGGTATCAAAACTCCTGTTGGAATAAAGGTAGCAGGACCTGACCTTGATAAGATTCAAGAAATAGGTCAGCAAATTGAACAATTGTTACCAGCGGTAGAGGGAACAGCATCGGTTTATTCCGAGCGTGTAGCTGGCGGCCGTTATATCAAGATAGATATTTCTCGTGAAAAGGCGAGTCGATTCGGGTTAAATATTGCTGATGTTCAGCAGGTGGTATCGACGGCTATTGGAGGCATGAATGTCACTCAAACTGTGGAGGGACAAGAGCGTTACCCTGTCAATTTAAGATATCCACAAGACTATAGAGATTCGCCTGAGCAACTCGCTAGATTGCCTGTTATTACTCCGAATGATCAGCGTATCGCATTGGGAGATGTAGCAGATATCCGTGTTGAGAATGGCGCTCCGGGAATAAAAAGTGAAGACGCTCGCATTAATGGCTGGTCATTTATTGATATCGAAGGCGTGGATGTCGGGACATATGTAGAGAATGCTAAAGAGTACCTTGAGCAAAATCTAGAAATTCCAACAGGTTACTCAATCTCTTGGGCTGGGCAGTATGAATATATGGAAAGAGCAAAAGAAAAATTGACATTTGTTTTGCCCTTAACGCTAGCCATTATTTTGATCTTGCTCTATTTGAATTTCCGCTCGTTTAGCGAAGTAGCCATTATTGTCGTGACATTACCTATGGCAATGATTGGTGGCTTATGGCTAATGTATTTGGAAGGATTTAACTTTTCCGTCGCTGTAGGTGTTGGTTTTATTGCGCTAGCAGGTGTTGCCGTAGAGATTGGAGTCATCATGCTGGTTTACTTGAATCAAGCTCTTACAGATCTCAAGGAAAAAGCGACCGAGCGAGCAGAACAGATTTCTGACGCAGATTATCAAGATGCCTTGTTACATGGCGCTGGTTTGCGTGTACGCCCTGTCATGATGACCGTGGCAACAATCATCATCGGTCTATTACCTATTTTATATGGAACAGGCACTGGTTCGGAGGTCATGAGTCGCATCGCAGCACCTATGGTCGGTGGGATGACGAGTGCAGTGTTACTAACTCTCATTGTACTGCCTGCTATTTATTCAATTGTTAAAAAGAGAGAAATAAATTTCTTTAATCAAGAGTTATCAAAAAGCTAAATTTAGTCGTTAAACCATAAATTTTAAAAGAGGTAAATATGAAAGCATTAATCAAAATCTTAGCGGTAATCAGCGTTGTTATTAGTAGCCCTGTGTTCGCACACGTAAATCTTGAAAAAAATTCGCCTTCGGATAATGCAATGTTAATGACATCCCCAGAGGAACTTACACTTAAGTTCAGTAAAGAAGTGCGTTTAGTCAAAGTATCGTTAAAAAATAAGCAGGGAAAAAAAGTAAAGTTTGGCTTTCAACCTTCAAAAGAAGCGAGCAGTGAATTCTCATGGAAGCTACCTCAGTTGGCTCCAGCCAATTACATCGTAGATGTCACTTTCTTAGGTAAAGATGGTCACAAGATGAAGGACAACTTTGGCTTCATGGTTCATTAATTAAGTAGAGTAATTACTATGGAAATTTATATCTGGAATACGGTCATAGTGCTGACGAAAACTGCGTTCTACGTTGGCTTTGCCTGTATTGCTGGATATACATTTTTTGGCAATGTGTACGGCGGTAATACTTTGGAAAATGGAGAAAGAAGATCATTTAGTCAGATAACCCTTATTGCCGCCTTAATAGCTTTTCTAGCAAATGCAATTTGGTTCTTTGCTAACACTGGCGCAATGGTTGAAGAAGGAATAGTAGGAGCGCTAGACCTAGATATGATTAGTATCATGTGGGATTCGTCAATAGGCGATACCACACTATGGCGCTTGATTGGCCTGATTGGGGTTGCGATAGTAGTAATTTCTTCTCAATTTTGTGTTTGGAAGCTTACTAAATATGTCTTAAACGCCGTGCTTGTCATATGTCTATTTTTTCTTTCTTATTCATTTACTTTGGCTGGACACGTTTCCGTCATGGGGGTCTTTGAAAAAGGTCTATTAATGGTGCATGTCATTGTAATGGCGTGGTGGTTTGGGGCCCTTTACCCTCTTAAAAAAGCCTGCAATAAGTTGGAATTCGAAAAGCTTTATCAATTGATGGAAAGGTTTGGAAAACAAGCTAGTGTCATGGTAAGTCTGCTCTTAATCGCTGGCTTATTATTGGCAATTCAGTTGGTGGGTGGATTAGATGCTCTGCTATTTACTAATTATGGACAAACCATATTAGTTAAATTGTTGTTAGTGATTTGCGTAATGAAGATAGCCGCTACACATAAATTGAAATTAGTCCCGCAGCTCAAAAATAGTGATGGCAGAAAAACATTATCCAAATCAATCTCAATTGAAATGTTTGTAGCTATTGCCATTTTATCTGTAACAGCAGTGCTTACTAGTATTGTCGGCCCTGTAAATTAAACCTGAAAAGAGAATGAAAATGAAAAAAAGAAATATACTACTCGTTTTATTAATGACCGTTAGCTTTGTAGTTCACGCTCATGGTGACAAACAAAAAGATAAAGGAATGCTTAAAGGGCTGGATACCCCAGCTGCAAAAGTTGTATTAGCTTTTCATGAAGCGTTAGAAACAAGTAACAAAGAGCTTGCGCGTGCTCAATTAGCTGATGATGTCACCATTTATGAGGGCGGTCGTGTTGAAAGAAGCGCAGACGAATACGCTCATCATCATATGTTGTCTGATATGAAGTACTTGGCGGCTATGAAGAGCGAAACATTAGAGCACCAAGTGACAGTTCTTGGTAATACTGCGATATCGGCCTCGCGTAGTCATACTACAGGCTCTTACAAGGGTAAAGAGCGCGATTACGAAGGTATGGAAACGATGGTGCTGGAAAAACAAAATGGTGAATGGAAAATCAAGCACATTCATTGGTCTCATTAATTTATTGGTAAAAAAGACTGAGAATAAAATTGACTTCACCACAGTGTTATCTGTGCGAAGCTTTGAGAAAAAATGGAACCCAGTATTATCAGGAGTGCGCTAAAGCTTGTCGCAACTTAATTGATATATGTCGGAAAACCGTGAAATCGTGCTGTTGTTCGTAAGAGTTTAATTGCTTTTTTTGTTTGGAATTTCTTGCGAAAAAAGTTTGTAATAAAACGTAGCAGACCATGTCAGCATCATAAAGCCTAGAAGTGATTGCATCGCTGTGATGAATTTAATATGGCCTTCGGGGTTGAACTCACTCAACCCTAGGGTCGTCATAGTCACTAATGAATGGTAAAAGTAATCTCTGAAAATTGGTTTAAACGCTTTAGTAAATTCACCAAGCTCAAGGAGTTGGTGAGCAGCCCAATATATGCCAAATGGTGGAACCGACAACTGCATGAACTGTCAGCATAATAGGGCAAATCAAGTATCATCAAATATCAAAACTTCACAGAGAGACACTCGCATTCCTTTCTGTACTGTTCATCACATCCCAGTTTGGAATCATGCGTGGACATATTGCACCAATATTGGCTCTGACCATCCAGAAATAAACATTCCTATCAATACAGTCGGGTTGAGTTCCGAGGGGTATTCGAGAATTCCATGGCTGGGGAGAACTGCGCCTTTCTGCAGTGAACAGGTCTCGAATTGTCAAATATGCGGAGTGTCTGGAAATGAAGGCATACGTTTAGAATCTGATGTAATGGGTATTGATGTCAGCTTTTGTAGTAATGACCACTATCGACAATGGTACCAGGCGAAGCTTGATGACAGTGGTCTAGAGAATGTTTATGAGATTGAGCGAAATCAAATACACCAATCAGTTCTAGATAGTGACTATGCCTCATTTAATACTCATGCCGAGATCCGAGACAATATTAACGAAGCAGATATCTTTGGATGGACACCGCTACATCTGGCGGCCTTCTTGGGATTAGAAGAATTTGTATCTGGTCTTGTTGAAGCGGGCTCAGATGCTCTCGCAAAAGACTACGTTGGTAATATGCCAATTGATCTTGCAGGTAGTGAGGGATACACCAAAATTGTAGGCTTTCTTGCGCCAATTACATTTGTGTCAGAAGAAAGCAGACAAGAAGCGCTGTTAAATGCCGCAGAGAGAGGTAACTTAGAGTTAGTGGAGGCTTTGATAAAATCTGGTACGGACATAGAGTGCAAAGATTACCGTGGCAGAACGGCTCTATTACTCGCTGTATGGCAAGGCCATTACACAACATCAGTCTATCTCTTGGATCATGGCGCTAACATCCATGTGCAAGATGACTATGGCAATTCTCCATTAAAGATTGTCGATACTTGGAATTCAAAAAGACCAGATGATATCTATCATCTGGTGCATAAGTGGATACAAGCTAAAGGGTAGTGGATGTAATAGAAGAGTGCCTTCTGCGCGGCGATGGTATTTGTCGCATCATGCGACAGTGGAGGTTTAGCCATAGTTACAAAGCTTGTAAGTGCAGATGTAGCAGGTGTTTGATTGCCAATAGATTTAGACAAACACATTTCGGGAGCCAAAATGGCGGCGACTTGCAAAGAAGTTACAAACCTCATTTATATGAGCGTAACCTACTGTTTTACATGGAAAAAATACAGCTCTATTATTGAGTGGGAGTGACCAGATTTAAAAAAACCGTTTAAAATCAATAGTTTATAAATTATTAAACTGTTTCACACTTTTATAACCTATTGTTTTTATTGCGTTTTTAAATCCTACTTCCACCGTTTGTTTCACAAACTCGTGTCTATTGAAAATCATAAGTAACAGGCATTATTTTCTTAAATTTCCCTTAATGTTCTTATTATTTACTTAGTTATTAACTAAGTTATTAAGACAATAGTTCTGTGATTTGTTTTTTATTTTTTCTCCCAAAATCTTCATATTGATTAATAATGTTAGATAATGATTTACCAAAATCTGTAAGTGAATACTCTACTTTTGGTGGTACGGTTTTAAAGTCTCTCCTTGAAATTAAGTTATGATTTTCGAGTTCTCTTAGTTGCTTGGTTAGCATTTGCTCAGTAATTGGAGACAAGATTCGTTTTAACTCACCAAATCTTTTTGGTCCTGTTTGAATGATATACATCAATGGCATTTTCCATTTTCCACCGATTAATTTTGTAACTGCGTGTATGGGGCAATATTGTTCTTTCATAAATTTACACTATGTTTTTAGTTAGTACTCATTAAAAAGTTCGTACTTGTTAAATTGGTTGTATGAATTATTATACCCTTTTTAAATTCGATTGGGATTACTAATGAATAAATTTAATGAATGCATTAACGAAAACTTTGATAAGGTTTCATTTATTGGACCTCTGTTTCTTAGAGTCATTTTAGGAGTATCTTTTTTCTTATTTGGTTACGGCAAGTTTCCACTTCCCTCAGAAATGTTAGTTGGGTTTGGATTTTCAGAATTAATTGCAATACTTGTTCCATTAATAGAGGTCATTGGTGGAATTGGAATTATCCTAGCAGGTTTTATTGGTGGACTATTAGGTCAGTTTCTAACTAGAGTTTTTGCTTTGGTTTTAACTTTTTTTATGGTGTTTGCAATCGTTCTTGCTCACTCAGATTGGTTAATAAACGCCGACCTTTTTAAAAATATCCAAATTTTCTTGCTGGGTGTGTCTTTGTATTTTGTATTTAAACCAAAAAATTAATTACCAATAAAGGAGATAAATATGGAATGTGGTTGCGGAAGAAGTCCAACTGGTGAATGTATCGGTTGGCATGCTCTCACAGAAGAAGAGTATCAAGAAAAACTTAAGGAACATGAAGAGAAAGTTAACGAAGAGGAATAGGTTATTGCTCAGCACTATATGTGATAACCAGATGAGAGGGGAAAAGGGGATATAACCTATCCCCTCTCAGCAAATTAAGGGAAGCGCTATTTAACCCCCCATACCTCCACCACTTAATTTGGGTATCTGATCAACATCAATTGATTTTTTAGGACTTTTGTACCATCCATTTTCTTATGTTTATATGTATTTTCACACTGTGTAAGTAAAAATGGTTGTACATAATGGCAAAGGATATTATTGTTGAATGTGAAATTTTATGTAGAACCATTTGTTTCACACTTGTTTCACACTTTTTAAAATATCAATATAATCAATAGGTTACGATCTAGATGTCATTGAGTGGGAATAGTGTTGATATAGAGGTAATCCAATGGAACAGAGACTGACTTTAATTACATTAGGTGTTTCTAATTTAGAGCAGTCCGCTAAGTTTTATCTCGATGGTCTTGGTTGGAAAGCCACCGAAGATAGTTCTGATCATATTATCTTTATACAGATGAATGGATTTTTACTGTCGTTGTATCCTCATAGCGAATTAGCTGCTGACGCAACAGTTAATGAGGATCGTTCAAATTTCCGAGGTTTTAGCCTCGCCTATAATGTTTATACTCCAGAGGAGGTTGATAGGGTTCTCGACTTTGCCGTTCAAGCGGGCGCCAAGCTTACTAAGCCTGCTCAGATAGCTACTTGGGGTGGCTATTCCGGTTATTTTTCAGACCCCGATGGTTTTCTTTGGGAAGTTGCCTGTGGCACCTCTATGAATCCTTAAGTGATAAGCTAAGAATTAACTAATTTATATTTAAGTAATTGATATATATAGAAACAGACTATTGAGTGGGAGTAATTGTTAATCATAATAATAAAAAATATTAAATGGATTATGCTCGTTGCTGGCGTAATTACCTGCACGACTTTTTTTGCTGTCGTTGCTCCTCAGGATGCACTTGTCAATATGTTTGGCTCTAACTTGACAGAACCCCTGGCTAGTTTAGTAGTCCGCAGTTGGGGTTTTCTTGTGTCTATTATGGGGGCTTTGCTTATTTACGGCGCTTTCAATGAAGACTCTCGAATGCTGTGCGCTATTACGGCCGGTGTAAGTAAGGTAGGGTTTTTGCTTCTTATCTTAATATTTGGAATTAACTATATTGATACTTTATGGGTAACAGTAGCATTTGACTCAATTGTTGTTCTGGTTCTATTTACTTATATTGTTTCTGCGAAAAAAATAATCGGATAATCTATTCACTGGCGACCACTATGTTTAGCCATATTTGCGTGGGTACCAATAACCTATCTGATCCCATAGCGTTTTATGACTAGGTAATGCCAGTGTTGGCTGTCTCGCGGGAAGATACTGGCGATAAGCTTGTTGTGGTTTGCCATAGTGAACAAACATTGCAGGTTTAGGGCGCTTCAATAAATTCTCTGATCAGACTGTTTACTTTGTCTGGTGCTTCCAGCGGTGGCCAATGTCTAATGCCTGGCAGGACTTCGATTCTTAAATCTTTTGCATAGGTTGGTAGCCGGTCGATAAAGGCGGGCACAAAGGTACCATCGTCCTCGCCCCAGATCAGCATACTCTCTACCCCTGTGCTGGCTTTGGTTGAAGGCCAGAAATCATCATCCACAATCTTGCCTAGCTCAGGGATATTAGCCTGATACCACTTGATGCCGCCGGCTACAGCCCCAGGTCGAGTCAGTGCGGTTTTGAAGAGTTCACCCTCTGACGCTGAGATTAGGCCGCGATTGACCATCCTGCCATAGGCAAAGCCGGCCATTTGGTTGGCATATTTCTGGTCTACAGTTTGGTTCTGGGCAGCGTCCTTTAAACGAGGGATATAAGTGGATGCCTTGCGTTGATCTGGATTGGAGCGGAGTAATTCAAGAAACAAATTGGTGGGTGGTGCATTCAATACCACTAGCTTATCCAGACCCTGGGGGTACTGTTGGGCATAGGACCAGGCCAGGGCACCGCCCCAGTCATGACCCACCAGCACAAAGGCTTGGTCGCCGGCCAAGGCCTTAGCTAATAGGTTCAGCTGTCGTGATAGGGCGCTGACATGATAGGGCGCTAGCTTATTAGGTTTAGCCGATAGGTTGGCGCCGAGACCGTCTACCGCCACCACTCTGTAGTCCGCGGCCAGGTCTAGCAGTTGGTTTTTCCACATATACCAGTAGGAGGGAAAGCCGTGATAAAACAGGATCAGCTTGCCGCTTCCAGCACTGACATAGTGCAGTTGCTGACCATCAACATTTATATAGTGATCAGAAAACTTCTGAGCCGGATCGCTGATCTGCTGATTGATAAATTTAACTGATGGGCTCTCGGCTGGGGCCATCTCGGCACTGAGTGATAGTGGCCAGAGCAACAGTAGCGCGGCGGCAAGAGTGTTAGAAAATGTCACAGCGGGAAAATGCTATGTCCGCCATCTATGGCGATTGTTTGACCAGTCATATAATTACTATGACGGGATGCCAGAAAGACTGCAACACCTTCCATATCTTCACTGGTTCCCAGTCGACCACCAGCCACACGTCTTTTCGAGCCTTCTTTAAAGGCTTTGGGTGCTGATGCCGTAAGGTCTGATTCAACATAGCCGGGCAGGATTGCATTGGCGGTAATACCGTTGGCGCCCAGCTCCACAGCCAGTGCGCGGACCAAACCCACCACCGCAGCCTTGGTAGTTGAGTAGGAAGCTTGGAAGCCCATGCCCATGACTGCGGCGATTGACGAGGTTACCAATAATTTACCTGCCGCTTTGCGCTCTATTAAATGGGCAATAACTGGACGAAAGGTGTGTACCACACTGGTGACATTCATATCCATTACCTGATTCCAGTTTTCACTGCTTGTCTCATGCAGCCTGCCAAACTCACCGCCGCCGCCGGCATTGGCAAAGCAGGAGTCTACTTTGCCAAAATGAGCCAGGGTGTCAGCAAAGACTTGCTTGACCATAGCCTCATCAGTCACGTCACAGGCAAAAGCTTGCACATTGCCGCCCAGGCTCCTGAGCTCTTCAGTCGCGATCTGGTTTTTATCTGTATTGCGACCCCAGATAGCAACGGCAGCGCCTGATTTCACAAGTCCCCGGGCATAAGCTAGGCCGATTCCGCCATTTCCACCGGTGACCAGTGCTACATGACCTTCTAAATTAAACATTAAACAACTCCTTTGGATGCTGGTGATCAACCCGCTAGCTAGGGGCGATTCGGTAGTTTCTATCGTCAGCCAGTATTTGCACTGCTTTGCAATGTGCCCAACAGATAAAAATCAACAGCTGGACTTGCTATTTATTAACCATATGCATAATAACTGCGAACCTAGTGAATGCAATGAATTTAGGCGATTTTACAGCTAAATTATGATTATATGCCGAGATCATTCGGAATATATCGATATTTATTATAAATTAAGGATAATAAGTTGACAGTTACAGCTCGTTAAACTATTTTTACTGACGAAATGATTAATAAATGCCACTGGATAGGCTTGTTGCTGTAGTTAAGGGGAGGTAATGGCTGTCATGAGCCCTAAGGTAATATCGATGGCTTGGACCTGGAGCTGTACGACCTTTTTTTTGCTTGACCCGGCGCCCACTTGAATCCCCTCAGTGGGCGCCTTTTTAGCGATTTTAGCGAAACTCCGAAAAATGTATTAGGCTGGGTTTCGTGCTGGTATCCGAGTATAAAAATGATTATACCCAAACAGAGTAACGCCTCTTCAAAAATTCTTTCAAATGCCAGTGTGGTAAAAATCCTGATCGGCATTGCAGTTGCGATACTCTGCGCGAGCTCCCTAGCTGAGGAGAGCTCTGCAGTTGAGACTATCGACGCAGGCTATCTCATGGGCAAGCAGTTATATCAGTCCAGATGTGTCAGCTGTCATGGCGGTGCTGTGCTTAAGGCGCCGCAAATGGAGGCGCTAAAGCTCTATCCGCCCGAGCGTATTATTCAATCCCTCACCAGTGGTGTGATGAGTACCACCGGACTGTCGTTATCGGCTAGCGAGATGCAGCAGGTGGCTTATTATGTCACCGGGAAAATGACATCACAAAAAGCAGCTGATTTGTCTGATGCCTTCTGCGTTGCAGATATTCCGCTTAAAACCAGTTCTCCAGCCAGTGCCCAATGGACAGGTTGGGGTGGCGAGCTTAATAGTCAGCGCTTTCAGGCAAATGAAACCAGATTAAACAAACAGACTGTTAGAGACCTTGAGCTGAAGTGGGCCTTTGCCTTCCCCGATGCCAGCAGGGTGAGATCCCAGCCTACAGTGACAGACAGCATGACTTATATAGGTAGTCAGGATGGAACTCTGTACGCTTTGGATACAGAAACTGGCTGCATTCGCTGGACCTTTCAGGCTGAGAACGAGGTTCGCGGCGCAATTAAACTGCAGAGTGATGCGGGTAATCTGGCTGCTGGAGAAGCCAGGCTGTTATTTGGTGACTACAAAGCCAATGCCTATGCGCTAAACGCAGAGACCGGTGCGCTACTGTGGAAAACCAAGGTTCACAGCCACCCTCTAGCTAGCGTTACTGGGTCGGTGACCGCCGACAACAAAAGAGTCTATGTGCCCCTGTCATCGTCGGAAGTTGTGCCTGCGGCTCAGTCGGCCTATGCCTGCTGCACCTTCCGTGGGGCATTGGTTGCGCTCAACCTGGAGGATGGCAGCATCGCTTGGCGCACCTACACCACCGACAAGCCCGAGCGGCTGGGTAAAAATGCCGTTGGTGTAGACCGATTTGGCCCCTCGGGAGCGCCTATCTGGTCTAGCCCTACGCTGGATATCAAGCGCAATCTTATCTATGCCACCACTGGACAAAACTACTCGTCGCCAGCCACAGGAACCAGTGATGCAGTAATTGCCATGGACACCGCAACAGGTAAGGTGAAATGGGTGTCTCAGGTAACTGCCAACGACGCCTGGAATGGCGCCTGTGGCTTCACAGCTACCAACTGCCCAGAGGAAGATGGGCCGGATTATGATATTGGAGCCTCAGCTATTTTGGTGACCTCAAAATCTAACCGAGATCTGTTGTTGGTGGGACAAAAATCCGGGCTCACCTACGCTATGGATCCAGATCAGCAGGGCAAAATACTCTGGCGTCAAAGAGTAGGCAGTGGCGGCACCATGGGTGGCGTGCACTGGGGCATGAGCAGCGATGGTGAGCGCCTGTATGTGGGGGTCTCAGACCTTCCCACTAAGAATCGCTATAACCAGGGCGACCCCTATCCTGGCGTGCATGCGCTGGATCCAGATACAGGGGAATTCTTGTGGCGTAATGTACTTCCATACCTGTGCCCTAAAGGCATCAAGTTTGCCTGTTTTCAGGGTATTTCTGCGGCGGTCAGTAGTAGCCCGGGCCTGGTATTTGCCGGTGGCATGGATGGCCGTCTACGCGCCTTTGATGCCAGCAGTGGCGATATTCTCTGGACCTATAACACCTTTACGGAGTTCACCTCGGTCAATGGTGTGAAGGGGCAGGGTGGCTCGATTGAGGCTGATGGTCCAGTAATTGCTAATGGTCAGCTGTTTGTGACCTCCGGCTATGACAAGTGGGCGGAGATGCCAGGCAATGTGCTGTTGGTATTTTCTCTCCCCAATTAAATTAACTGTTTCGGAAATCCTTATGAACCTTGTCAGCAAGTCTGTACTGTTAATCGCCACTCTGGGTATTGGTCTGTATCTGGTTTTGCCGTCGAGCAGCCCGATAGATGTGGATAAAGCCGCAACTGTCGCCGATGCCAATACCAGTGTCATTGGGTTAAACCATATTGGGCTGTCGGTGCGAGATCTGGATGCTGCGCTGGCGTTTTATCAGGGAGCCACTCAGTTTGAGTTGTTGCGACGAGAGTCGGTGAGCGGTAATGAACAGGCCAGCAAGCTATTTGGTCAGGACAATATTGCCTATGAGATAGCTGTTCTCAGGGGCCCCAATATGCTGTTGGAGTTAACCCAGTTCGAGGGTAACCAGGACATCCCGGTACGCAATATGCCACCTCAGGGGCCAGGCATGACTCATACCTGTTTTCAATCTCCTGACTATGACTCTGGCTGGGATAAGTTTGTGGCCATGGGCATAGACCCACTGTCCCGCGGCGATCAACCCATTGATCTTGGCGGCTATGGCATTACCTATGGCTATGCCTATGATCCCGACGGCAATATGATTGAGCTCGAACAGCTGGATGGTAAATTGTTAGAGCGCGCAGGTTACGGTGGCCGCGGGCAGGATTTGGGTGGAAATCTATGGATGTCTCAGGTAGGTTTGGCGACCCATGATATTGTTGGGCTGATGGAGTTCTATCAAATGGTATTGGGATTTAAGCCCTATAGATATGCCCATGTCACTGACAATCCCAGACTCGACGATATAGTGGATATAGATAATGTTGACCTGATTGGTGGCTGGTTTAAGTTAAACCAAGCATCCAAGGTGATCGAGATTTGGCAATATGTCAGCCCAGAGACACCGGAATTTACTGGCCAGCGCGCTGTGACTTCGCTGGGCTATTCGTTCTCTATCGAGGTTGCAGATATTCAGACAGAGTATCGGCGTCTGACTGATCTGGGGTTGGGTTTTGTAAGCGAGCCTGTTGAGCTGGATGGTTTTTGGCAAGTCTATAGCCGAGATGTAGATGGCAATATCTTTTCTCTGCGTCAGGCGGTTGATCCTCAGTCGCGCCTCTCAGTGCGCAAACTGGATGCCTGGGCAGCGAGCTGACCGGCGCTAAGTGGGATGGTCGAAAACAGCATTGCAAAAATAATAGGTGAAATGTTCATGTTCCCAGCAAGTTCTCTGGTCTTTTTCACCTAGACAGATTTTATAGTTGGAATCTCATAAAAGAGCCCAACCCTTGTCTTATATTAAACTTAGGGTCAATAGTATTTTGTTGCTGCCTGCCAGGGTATTAAGCCGGTATGGAAGCTAGTATCAAGCTGCCACTAACCTATTTAGTCGGTTTTTTTGAGGGGGCGTTTAAGCAGGGTTTTTAGAGAGGTCTCATATTTTTGCTGAATAGCCTGATAGCTACCCAAAATCATGGCGACAGTAATATCTTCTACTATCTGAAGGTTGGTGTTGTGATGGATTAGATATTGCCCCGCAGCGGTTGGCATGCCATAGGAGATGTCTACTGTGGCTCTCGCCACTTCAATATCTATATTGAAGTTGTCGCAGATTATTTCGGCGAGATAGTTTACCGCTGGATCCCGACCGTATTTGTTGGGGTCACCACTATTGGCGACAGATGGCTCCAATGATAGCCTCTCAATGATAAGTCCGCGCTCGCTGATATAAGAGAGATATACCTTGGTCACTCGACGGACCATTTGCTCCAGTGTCTCGGCGCTTTCGGCGGCTTCCAGCTGGTTTCTTCTAAGGTGACGGTATTCGCGTGTTAACAATGTTTGCAAAAGCACTTTAACGCTGGGGAAGTAGTTGTAAACCAGCGCTTTACTGACTCCTGCTTCACTGCCCAGACGCTCCATAGTCACAGCAGATACACCCTCGTCTGCCACAAGCTTGGCTGCACGGTCCAAAATCATGCTTTTTCTGGCTTTTGGCGATAGCCGGGTTCGGGCTTTCTTTGTCGTGTCGGTTTTATTCATAGCTCTAATGCTGGAAGGAGACCCGCCAACCATAGCAACTGTCGCGGACGTATGCCAGCCAAGCTTATGGTTTATCTGTCGCCTCTGGCGAGAACAACACCGTCTGCATAAGGGCTGAAGCACAACCTGCGGCCGCTCGCTCAAAATTTCCTTAGGTGCAGGCTAGGGATTCTGCTTCCCTAGCGTTTGTTGCTGCTATGTGTATTAACTATTGACTGTATGCTTAGTAGCGGTAGATAAATTTACCGTATAACTATCAATTCTAGCGGATTTAAGCTCTTTATTCGGATAGATGATTAACTCTGGGCAGGCTATTACCGCAAATATTGCCATTAAAGAGACCTAATTAGCCCGATAAAGCGGGGGTTTTGAGATTTTCTATAAGTTTGCGAATCGAACACTAATTTCCCCGGTGTTATATTGACCATTACTTTAATAACACTTACTATCACTCTACGCTGGTTGGGATACGTCAAGGATTACATTAGCTAATTGACAATAATGGACGACTCAAAAAACTTTCGTCATACCTACTGTTAAAAATAACTAATAAAAATAAATTGGAGAAACAAGAATATGAAATTGCACAAAACAGTGCGTATTAGCGCGCTCTCCGCAGCATTATTAGCTGCCAATACCGGCCTAGCCCAAGAGGAAACGTATAGCGGGCTGGAAGAAATATTGGTTACCGCTCAAAAGCGAACAGCGACTTTGCAAGATACTCCAGTCGCCGTATCTGTAGTGTCAGGGGAGCTCCTGAAACAAAAGAGCCTTGACGACATTCAAGAAATGGAGCTTGCAGTACCGTCTCTTAACGTTACCCAAAAGCAGAGCTCTTCACAGCAAACCTTCGCTCTCCGCGGATTAGGTACCTCCGGCAATAATCCCGGCTTAGAACCCTCTGTAGGGGTGTTTATCGATGGTGTATACCGCAGTCGGGCAGCCTCAGCTATTGATGATTTTATCGCTGTGGAGCGGGTGGAAGTACTGCGTGGACCGCAGAGCTCGGTTTACGGTAAAAATACCCCCGCCGGCGTTATCTCCATTGTTACCAAAAAACCTCAGCGAGAATTTGGTGCTGATTTTGAGCAATCCTTTGGCAGTTACAATAGTAAAATAACCCGTGGCAGCATTACTGGCCCTATTAGTGACACCGTCTCTTACCGTGTCTCCGGCAACCGCAATACCCGCGACGGTTTTATTGATAATATTCAGGAAGGTAGAGATGCTGTAAATGATAGGGATCGCTACGCCCTGCGTGGGCAACTACTGATAGAGCCCAGCGATGAGCTGACCATACGCGTTATTGCTGATACTTCATCCATTAACGAAGATTGTTGCGGTGCGCCGTTTTACTACAACGATCCTGGCAATGCAGCCACAACTACGGCCCTTGGCGCAACGATCTTGCCGGACGACATTTACGCCCGCAAGATTAAGTTTGACAGTGATATGGAAACCGATCAGAAGCAGAGCGGATACTCGGTACAATTAGACTGGGAGGCTGAATCCTATTCCTTTACCTCTCTGACGGCATTCCGAGATTTTGAGGAGACTAATGATATTGACGCCGATTTCATCGACATTGAACTGAGTGGTGTATTGCAAAACAGCGCTGATCGACAGGTTTTTACTCAAGAGTTTAGACTACAGTCTACCGGTGAAAATAAATTTGACTGGCTAATGGGCTATTACTATTACGACGCTGATCAAGTCACCGGCGGAAATAATCGCTTAGGTGCATTCGCCCGTCCGTTCTTTGATTCTCGGATCGGCGGCTTGGTATCGCTTGTTGAAAGCCTGGCGGGCGCTCCCACTGGGTCCTATATTGGATCCGGCACTGGTAGAACAAGCGAATTCGATCTACTGACAACCAGCCACTCTGTATTTGGTAAGCTGGACTGGCACATTAATGATAAGTTAACAGCCTCAGTCGGTGCGCGCTGGAGCACAGAGGACAAAGAAATTGATGCGCGAATAACGACTGAGGCCCCCTATTCCGCCTACGATTTCAGTGATCCCACTAGCAGCCCAGTTGTGGCAGCGCTAGCAGGGATAAATCCCGCCTTTCCTGTTTTCGCAGGATACGTACAGCTATTCAGGCCGGTGCCAGAGTTTTCTGAAAAGCGCAGCGAACAGGAGCCCACTGGTGAACTCATTGTGTCTTATGAGTACAGTGACGATGTGAGTCTGTATGCTAGCGGTAAACGGGGCTATAAAGCAGGTGGATTTAATGTTAGCTCCGGTTCCGGTGGCGCAGACTTTGATAAAGAGCTTGCTGATGCATGGGAAGTGGGGGCAAAAATTCGCGCATTAGACAATAACTTACAGTTTAACGTTGCCGCCTTCTCGCAGCGCCTACGTGACTTTCAATCCAACGCGTTCAACGGCAGCGTCTTTGTTTTAACCAACGCCGGTGAGATTCAGATTGACGGCCTCGAGTTTGACACGCTTTATGCACCCACAGCAAACCTGTTTCTCTCATTTGCAGGCTCGTACCTAGATCACCAGTATACAAGTTATGTTGGCGGGCCTCAGATCGTTCGACCCGCTGGCTCCACACCACCACTCCCGCCCGTTCAAGACCTAAGCGGGAAGCCGTTATCCGGTGTGGCTGATTGGACTTTAAGCTCGTCCATCAATTACGTGAAAAGCTTTGGTGCAATTGAAGGTTTTGCCAATCTTGCAGCTAGATATCTTGGCCCACGTAATGTGCTTAGCGAGCAAAACCCGATTGCTGACCAAGGTAGCTATGTCACTGCTAATGCCACGGTAGGGCTACGTGATGCTGACGGCCTCTGGACTGTTACCCTGTGGGGAAAAAACATAACGGATGAAGAATATACCGACGGTCTTTTCAACTCTGTGATACAGGCAGGTAGTTTTAATGCCTATCCTGGTGACCCACGTACCTACGGTATAACACTGAGATTACAATACTAAATATAAATTAACTTCCTCTTAAGAAGGCCAAGATATTCTTGGCCTTCTTTTTTTTGTTCAGTGTCTGCCTTCGACTGTGGTCCTGACTTTAGATTTATTGACCTATCCCGAGATTCGTACATCCAAAAACTAACGCTAAATAATTAGTGGGGAACTAATAAAAATGTTCTCAAAAAGTTCCACCATTTAAGCATGACTTTCGTGGCAACAGCAGATCCTGTTTGCAGCCAAGTAATCAGGGATAACTGCAGATTACTCATCTAGCTAGGAATCAAATCCAGAGCAGCCGCTGGTGCCTAAATTATTATATTCAGCCTGTATGAAATCGGCATTGGTGAACAATAGTTTGTAAATCTGACAATGCTCTTCCTGATCGCTGAAACTAGTCTCGCTAAAGAATTCTTGCTTTAGACTTTGCATCTGTAACTTCTCTGGAGACATTCGAATGCCACCGTCTAGAGATGTATCCAAGATCATCAGTCGATTTTGGTTACTGTGATTACTCCAGGCAGTCCAATCGATCTGTTCGTTGTGATAGCCGCTGGCGGGTCGCCCATAATGAGCAAACGAAGCCCAGTAAGACATAATGCTCTGTGAAAGCTCATCTCTTGCGTCCCGCGCGTACTCGGGGTGGATAAAGTTGCTCATCATAGTGACAAAGTTTCCAAACACGTAGGGTATCTCGAACGCATGGGCTGCACCCATCAGTTCTTTGAGGCTGATAAAGCCAAAATGGCGCAGATCATCCGCGTCGAAACGATAAGCAAACACAGTATCACCTTGCCCCTCGCGCATCACAGTGGCCAATTGATCTACGGCTTTAATTTTCCACTGGTCGCTGGCATAGCGGCTAGTCGCCTGATAGCGATTGCTATCTTTAATACCTATGGGTATGCCCATAAAGGTATCCACCTGGTCGGGACTAAAGCTTAAAAACAACTTCATTTCATCGCGGTTGGTGCCCAGGATTACTGGTACTGCATTGTAATTGGCGGGATCAGCAAAGAGTTCCTCTGAGGCAATAGCCTCAGGCAAAACAATGCCGTCGCCAATTAAGTCCAAACTTCTGAACACCTTCCCGCCGGTCTCACTGCGGAAGGCTTTAAATATCTCAGCGGTAGTCTTGCTGCGCAAATAATCGGCAAGAGATTCCTCGGTCATGCTGGTCTGCAATGCTTTTGCACTCTCTCGGTTTGGCGCTCTGCCCTCAGCCACCAGCAGTTGATTGATTAATTCTCGCGAGCTGTGGTCGTGGCCATCGTCCTCTATAAAGTTTTCAGCCCGGTGGAGGGGTTCAATATCCAGGCCTCCGCTTTGAACAATAGCGCCATGAAATAAGTCCGCAGCCAGGGGAGAGGCCATGAGTGCCATGACATTCCAGCCGCCGGCAGATTCGCCGAAAATAGTGACTCTGCCGGCATCGCCGCCAAATTGGGCAATGTTTCGCTGCACCCATTTCAGTCCGGCAATCTGGTCCAATGTGCCAAAGTTACTGGAGTGATCCTCGGGCAATTGGGCATTGGCACGAAGGGCAGGGTGAGACAGCCAGCCAAAAGCCGACAGGCGATAGTTAATACTTACCACCACCACATCAAATTGAGATGCCAGTTGTGAACCATCCAACATTGGGTGATTGCTTGTGCCCCCGTTATTAGCCCCTCCATGAATCCAAAACATCACCGGTCGATCTTTGGCGTTTTTGGGAGCGAAGACATTCAGATACAGGCAGTCTTCGCTGCCATTGATAAGGTTTTTTTCCAGTGATGTATTGTTGGCCTGATTGGCACAATGTGGCCCAGGCTCTAGCATCTGCCTTGGATGTTGCCAGGGCGCCGGAGGCCGCGGAGCACGCCAGCGCAAATCGCCAACTGGTGGTTGAGCGAAGGGTATACCTCGCCATACCGATACCCCAAGGCCATTTTGATAGCCGATAATGTCACCAGCATCTAGATTAACCAGGGTATTATCGGATGCTACAGGGGCTGGTTTACTCTCTGGTGCCAGATAGGCATAGGCCGCTCCTGCGACAACTGCCAGAACCAAAACAAGACCGCTAATAAGCCGTATTAGGTATTTCATCAATTAAATCTCTTATATTTGTTATTAAAGGCGAGTAGTACTAGCGATGATTAAAATCTAAACCGTCTTTTAATCATTAAATGCAGTGTTCATAAGACGTTTCCCCTTTATTGACGATTATATAAATAAGATTTAGGCTAACTTTTAAGTCAGTCTGAGTCAACTGTGGGATGTGCTAGGCAGATTCTGCACTTCTAGGTTGGGACAGTAATTTTGATAGCCTGGTTTAGAGCTTTAGATAAACTTAGGGTAACTGAAAGAGGTCTTCCACCGAGCAATTTAATGTTTTAGAGATTTTCAATGCTAGAACGGTGGATGGGACATAGATGCCATTTTCAATGGCATTGATGCTTTTTCTTGAGACCTCAGCTCTTTCTGACAACTCTTGTTGAGTAAGCCCAGCAGCTTTTCTGAGGTCTTCAAGATTATTTAAAAGTTTTTTGTGGTGTTTGCCCACGGTTTAGTTCTCTTCAAATTTCTCGACGGCATCGGTCAACTCGGCACTGGTATTTGGGTAGAGATATCCAGCAATAAGCACACCTAAGCCTATGGCTCCTACCAGCCAGCCTATGCCTTCAAAGAGGCCCCCTAGAGCATTGACGCCAAGAAGATAGATACCCAGGCCCACAAACAGGGTGATTACACCACCGCGACGATAGTCTATAGGCTCTTTTTTCCTTTCATCAAAAATAGCTACTAGTTCTTCCACCTTAGTGGGATCATCAAGATTCTTAGCTATCTCTATAACGGCGGCTCTTTTATTCTTCTCGTCTTTGTAGAGCCAAATAAATACCGACACTGGAACAATAATCCCTGTCAGTACGCCAATAAGTGGTATTAGTTCGCCCATAATTTTTCCCTTTAGTTGCAATTTAGGCTCAATTTACCATCAGCAATAAGAGAAGTAAAGGTTACATTAAAAAGCAGCTAGAAATAATCTGTCCTGTTAACATAGGGCTTTAATTTTTTGCTACCGTCTGTCAGGCAATCACAGTATTTGGAGTAATCAGTGGACTATAGTGAATATGGCGATAGAAGTGGCCAGCCAGTGGTGTATTTCCATGGTGCCCCCGGTTCTCCCCTGGAGAGCTCTGTATTTGACAGCTATGCCAAACACCACAGTTTAAGGTTCATCTGCCTCGATCGCTTTGCAGTAGATGGCACTTTGCCTACTGAAGACTATTATCAACAGCTGGTTCAGCAGATTAAGCGAGTACTAGGGAGCCAGCCCATAGCTATTATCGGCTTTTCCATTGGTGCCCAGGTGGCTCTTGAGGTGGCAAAGCTGCTGGCTACCCAGGTTCGCTATACGCATCTAGTCTCAGCTGCAGCTCCATTAGACTCGGGCGATTTTATTGAGCAAATGGCAGGGGGGGCTGTATTTAAACTAGCAGAGAATCAGCCAGCTATTTTTTCCATGTTGACTCAGTGTCAGGTGGTCATGGCGCGCATTGCGCCCAGTCTATTGGTCAACACAGTGTTTGCCAGTGCCGCGGGCGGGGACAGGGCACTAGTAAAGCGCCCTGAGTTCAGAAGCGCTATCAGCGCGGTATTGCAGCAGTGCTTCGGCACGCGTGCCAGAGGCTACAAAAGAGATATCCGAGCTTATGTTAATTGGGCGGCTAATCTTGATGGCTACAGCTCAGATGTCACCCTGTGGCATGGCACTGAAGACAATTGGTCGCCATTCTGCATGTCGTCTGCTCTTGCCGACCGGTTGCCATCTGCTGCTCCTGTACAGACTATGCAGGGGCTGTCACATTACTCCTGTCTGTATCAGGCAGCACCCCATATCTGCGCACAACTGTCTGAATTAGAAGCTTGAGCCTAGCCCCTAGTCCCTAGTCCCTAGTCCCTAGACTCTCCTGCTGATCAACTTGGTTATGTGGGCGATAGCGGAGTTAAAAGAGGCTAGGTTAATTGAGAGCCTGGATTTTTTGGCGCAGACGATGATGAAAATCTGGAGTGGCATCGGCGGCATAGGTAATACAGATGCCGGTCAAAACCTGCTGGCGATAGCGGTCTAAATCTATATAGCCATTAACCCAGTCCTGACGGGCGAGGCGCTGACAGGAGAAAAGCTGCTGTGCCAGTTTGGCGGTTTCTATATTGCCCTGCAGAAAGCCGTCCTCCAGAGCCTGGGTGCAGAGACGCTCAGCTATTTGCAAGGACTGATGAAAAATGCCGCTGGGCAACTCAGGGTCAAATAACCCGGTGCGGTCAGCGGCCATAAAGGCAGAGCGGTAAAATGCCTCGTCCTGTTTGTACAGCTGTAGCAGGTTATCAGTAAACACCTCAGCACCCTCTATAGGGTCTGACATATCGGGGTTAGACAGAGCCAGACCAATGGTATCGACCATCTGCGAGACAAGCTCCTGGAAAATATCATCTTTCTTGCCAAACAGATTGTGGATAGTGGGCGTGGATACGCCAGCCTCTCTGGCAAGCTGACTCAGGGTAAATGCCTCGAAACCCTGAGAGGCAATTAAGGTTTTGGCTATATCGAGGATGCGTTGGCGACGCAATTTCTTGTTGGCTTGGCGGGTGACATTCCCTCTTGCCACAACTGGACTACTCATGAGATGACCTCAGCGAAAAACCCTTGACCACAGATTTAACTACCCATTAAAATTGATTGATAATAAAAACAGCGAAATATTAACAAAGGCCCTTTTATGAAACAAGATATCAGTCGATCTATCGAAGCCTGTGCCGCCCATTATGGCGACGATGCCGAGGCTATGCGCAACTACTTAACTGAGGGTGAGCGCAGCGCCTATAAGCTAGATAACCGGGGCGCCATTCGTTTTGATAAGCAGGGCAATCTGGCAGCAGATATCCTGAGTGCCTACTCCAAATACGGATTTTATGTGTTTGAGAATGTGCTTGCCGAGGATGAGTTACAGGATATTAAAGAGGATTTGGACCAGATACGTGAGTCCTATCCCTCCGAGCCCAATGGCAAACTGACCAAAGAGGGTAAGCCGGCCCTGGGTGCAGACTGCCTCGGCCCCAATCTGGTGTGGTCGAAACCATTGGGTGACCCTCTGGGGGGCACTGAGCTTGCCAATGGTCGTCATCAGGTTAAATTGTTTGAGCCGGAGGCCAGTGCATCGGCGCCAGAGTTCGCGCCATTTATACTGCTTGGCTCTCTGCAATTTTCAGAGAGCTGTTTGCGGGTCTATGGCCATCCTCAATTATTGCGTGTGGCTGAGGCGGTCAATGGCAGTGATTTTGCGCCCTTTAATGAAAGTTTATTTATCAAGGAGCCCGGCGTTGGTGCCGCAGTGTCCTGGCATCAGGATGGCGACACTCACTGGGACAGTGAGAACTTTGATGAGGGGATACACGGGTTTAATTTTATGGCTCAGGTCTATGGCAGCACAGCTGTCAATGGCGTCTGGGTAAAACCCGGTAGCCATAAAGTGGGCAAAATTGATATTAAAAAACTGATAGCAGATTGTGGCAGTGAGCGTATCGAAGGCATGGTGCCTCTGGTGTGTAATCCCGGCGATGTAATTATTTGCAACCGGCAACTGCTGCATGGCTCATTCCCCAACTGCGGTTTTGAGCCCAGAGTTACAGTGAATTTTGGCTTTCACCGCCGCTCATCAGTCCTGGGGATTCAGGGGCCCGGCCTTTACAGTGAGCCCATGTTCTACGATGAAGCTCTGATTGATGAGCGCTCAAAGCCTCTGGGCTATGCCATAGATGCGCGCAAGCGACGTTTTCCCAATGAGCAGCCCTATCAATATCAGCCGTTTGTCGAGGCCGGTAAGACTTTTCACTGGGATGAGACTGCCAAGGCTGAAATGAAAGATTACAATCTGCGCGATCTTAGTATTTAGCGCTCGGCCTAGCGGCCCAGAGCTAAGGGTATGGCCAATGGGAGTGGCAACTGTATGCAACTAGCAATCTATGGAGCCGGCTCGACCGGTTGTTATCTGGGCGGCCTGCTGCAGCTTTGTGGCCATGATGTCAGTTTGATTTGTCGTCAGCGCATTCGCGACTCGATTGTAGAGGCTGGGGGTATCACTCTCACAGACTATACCGGCCAAAATGAAAAGGTCATGCCCACTGGACTGATTACCCAGCTGGCAGGTGAAACCTTTGATGCTGTATTTGTGACCCTCAAATGCCATCAGCTGGAGGCTGCAGTTGCAGATTTAAAGCAGCTGGCGGAGGATGGCGCTGAGCTATTTTTTATGCAAAATGGTCTCGACAGCCTGGATGCTGTTCAGCACCAGTTGCCCGATGGTGCCGTTTGGCAGGGAATTACGCCGTTCAATATACTGAGCCTGGACAATGCTCGCTTCCATCGGGGTACCCAAGGTTCCTTTCTGTTCCACCAGACTCCCATCACAGAGCAACTGGCTCAGAATCTGAGCGATATTGGTTTTACCTGTGAGTTGCAGGTGGATATGAAGCCGGTGATCTACGGTAAGTTACTGCTCAACTTAAACAATGCGCTCAATGCCATTGCCGATCAGCCAATTAAAACCCAGCTCGAGAATCACGCGCTGCGCAAGGTATACGCTGCAGCTCAGCGTGAATGGCTCGAGGTAGCAAAAGCCGAGGGGGTTGAGCTGGCACAGTTTACTGCAGTAAAGCCCTCTTGGATGCCGGTTGTCCTAAGTTTCCCCAACTGGATTTTTATGCGCTTGGCCAAGGCCATGTTGGATATTGACCCCCTTGCGCGCTCTTCAATGTGGGAAGATATTCAGTCAGGTCGAAAAACGGAAATCGAGTTTCTCAATGAAGCTGTTGTGAAACGCGGTGAGATATTAGGCGTTGATGTAGCGGTAAACCGTAAAATTAGCTCCTTAATTCATAGCCTAGAGCGTGGTGAGACGGTATCCATTGATCAAGCCTTTTAAAAAGCTGGTTACAACAAACCTTCAAGAAAAGTCTTTGCCTGGTACAGGATATGAATTGTTTTTAGCGCAAAATCACTTCTTTTATTTTCTTCGTACTCCGCAAAGCTCTGCAGGTAGTCTGGATTGCCTGGCGCCACAACAAGCTGCTGCATGCGATTGTGAGCCGGCGTGTGAATATCGCCCATCACCACAATATCATTTCGAATATGGTCAATGGCAATATGGTTGTAGCGCTCGAGAGTCTCTGGCCGGGTAATTGCATCTTCATAAGCGAGCTGTAATGCGGCTTTGACTGCTGTATCACCGTTGCGGTAGAGGTTAGAGATGGCCCATGAAAAATGCCATACAGCATGGTTCCAGTCGATTATAGTAAATGGCTCTGTCGCATAGAGCATCTCGATATTGTCGAAGTACAGCTGGGCTATTTTAGCGGCGATGTCAGCTGTAACCACTTGGTCTCTAATCGCCCATATTGGTAATTCTGATGTGGCTAGCTTGCGGGCCAATTCTGCCTCTGCAACTTTTAGTGTTGCAGCCAAATCAATGCCCTCGATCAACACTGCCTCTTGATCGTTGTAACTCACATAAGGCATAACCGATTCGCAGATGGCGTTGGCTTGCCCTGGCGTCGCAAATCGCCGATCTCCAATCATGTAGTCTTCGATCAAAATGGTATAACACCAATTTTCTACCTTATCATTTGCCTCGGCACTCTGGGCTTGGTTGCTATCTGTATCCGGTATTAATTGCCAAGATCTGGCTGTCGCTGCAATGGTCGGCGGACCAATTTGATAAGTCATTTTATCAATAAGGCTACCATTGCAGGTCAGGCTTATGCCGCCGGCTGGGGGTATCTCAAATACATCAGGCTGATAGCTGAAGTCAGCTACAAGGTCTTGATTGGCAACCACTGCATAATGCTTAGATTCCATAACCAGACTATCAGTAATGGTAAATGCCTGACCCTGGGTATTAGTGATTTCACAGCCCTGAAGGTTGATCGAGGCTTTGGCGCTGTTATAGAGCTCTAACCACTGCGGCTCGCTGGCTGCTGATGCAGGCATTAATTCGGTAACGAAGATATCTCCTGGAGCCACTTTTTTGATGGATGAGTCGCTACATGCGGCGAGTAAAGCCGCCAGGCCCACCACCAAGGATTTTGCTATGGGTTTAGTCATGATGCTGTTGCTGCCTCCGATTTTATGCACGGCTTTATCTTATCTCGCTGAGGTGGGGGAATGTCCAAGTGCCATTGAGTAATTCAGCTCTTGGTCGGTACATTCTTACCACGTAGTTCCAGCCATCGGTGATGGGGATATAATTGATACTGCTGGGGTCTCCACCAAAGTGCAGGGTGATTGAGCCGTCCGCATTTTTCTCTGCGTTTCTATTGCTAAAACCATAGGCGTTATAGCTATTTTGCTCAAAATAACCCTCTTTGTTATACATGGCGAGAGACCAGAAACCATCTACTGGAACATCTTTGACGTTGAGCCTGTAGGCTTTATCGCTAGGCAGGTTGGGTTCAACGGTGAGCAGTAGAGACTCAGTCTCAGGAAGCGTTCCAAAGCCATAGGCGCTCACTAATAGCTGCTTGATTGGATCTACCTGCTCTTTGGTTCCTGCTGCTTTTGAGTTGTCGCTAATACCCTTGGCTAAAGCCGCAAGCAGATCGGTAGTTGCAGCCATGGTGACTGGGTCATATTGCGGATGGGTATAGGTTTTGGCCGAGGCACTGACAATCGATATCTGATCTTGAAGTTTTCGTGCAGCTTGCAAATCACCGGGCACAGATTCAAGCACTAGGGTCCTCACCAATAGCCACACATAGGGCGTATGAAATTCCTTTAAGCTGAGTTCGTGGCGGCCAGCGCCACGAAATATATTGTTGGTGTAGCCATCTTGATTTACCACCTGCACAGACATATAGCGATCACCCATATCGGGCAGATCAATGCTGGCGCCCTCACTAATATCCACTATGGCAACACTGTAAAGGGTATCGCGATTTAGACGTTTGCTGCTGCGGGCATCAACGCCGACAACCTGACGTCCATGGGCAAGTGTGTTCAGTTTTCCGCCGGCCCTAGCCAGGTATTTATCGAATTGAATAGCGGTTTTGGCACGCACATAGTTGAGGGCGTTGACCTCCACTGGTGCTTCACCGGCCACAATATTAGCTGTTACCAGTGACAATAAAATACCACTACAGAGGACTAGCTGGTTGATGAGATTTGATGTTTTTTTCAAATGTTGTTGCCATCTTTTTAATTGTTTTTGTGAGCTACAAACATTAATCTCAAAGCATAGAAATATCAAGATTAATTATAATATTCATATAACAATCTTATGAGAACAGTACTAATCAAGCCGCCCGTCTATGGCAAAAGAATAGCTTGAGTAATCTGACAGATCGGTAAAACCCACGTATACTCTCTTCATGCAAAAACCAATCCGAAAGCGTCTCTCCACAGAAGATCGCCGTACCCAGCTACTTGATGTGACTCGTAAAGTGATTCTTGAGCATGGGCTGAACTCGTTTACCATGGAGCTCCTGGCGCGCAAGGCTGGCGTGAGCAACCCCTTGGTTTATAAATACTTCAGTACTCGTCTGGAGCTCCTGCAGTCGCTACTGCAGCGTGAATTTGACTTGTTTTATGGCAGCCTTTTAAGGCGGTTAAATCTTGCTGAAGATTTTGTTGCCGTTGTGCATATTTTTGTCAGTATTAATTTCGACGAGCAGTCAAATGGCAAGATTTTGCCGACCCTTCTCAATTTGCCCGATGTTGCCAAGGTATTGGGTACTACAGGCCCGAAAGCGCAAGAAAAAGTGGGTAATATCCTGATTGAGAACATAATGAAGGTCTATGGTGTGACGCGCAAAGAAGCTAGAGTAATGGCCAAAATTGCTTCAGGCGCATCCATTGCCGCTGCAGAGACTTTTAGTGTTGTCGGCGGCAATCGCAAAAAAACTGTCGATTCCGCGGTGCAGTTTATTCTTGGTGGCCTGGAAACATTTAAAAAATAATCTGCTGAGTCCTTGTTTACCCTGGGTTCCTGATCTAACAATCTATAATTTGTATATGGCATTCGATTGAGCCGCGTCCATCAATCTTAGTTGAGGTTGGTTAATATATTAATATAGAGTTTCTATATTAAGGTTGACCAGATCACTCAATAACGGTATCTTAATATCTGTATTTTAGCGACAGTAATAGCAGCTAATATATCAGCAGCGTCACCAGATCTTAGAGTCTAAATTTTTAAAAATAAAAGTAGGTTGCCCAATGTCATCATCAGCTTCAGAGTCCAATATTATTCCGACAGTTTCACTGTTAAATGACCAGGAGGCTATCGAGCGAATCTTTACTCACATAGATAATGGTACCACTGATCTTGGTGATACTGTCTGGCGAGAGCCTGTTGAAAACTATCACTCCCAAGAGCGATTTGATGCTGAAATAGCCCTGTTGCGCAGTCTACCAATACCTTTCTGTCCCTCCGTGGCGCTGCCTGAAAAAGGTAGCTATATTGCTCGAAAATCCGCGGGTACCCCTTTGGTAGTAGCGCGCGGCAAAGACGGCAAGGTGAGAGCTTTTATTAATGCTTGTCGCCATCGTGGCATGCAAGTAGCCAGTGGCAGTGGTCGCGCTCAGGCCTTTGTCTGTCCCTACCATGCCTGGTCCTACGGCCTTGATGGGTCGCTCAAAGCTATCCCGGGTGAAGAGGGATTTCCTGGTCTTGCTACTGAGGATCACGGTCTGGTGGAGGTGAGCGCTATGGAAAAGGGCGGTCTTGTCTATGTGATGCAGAAGGGAGACATCAGTCCAGAGATGCTCGAAAATAGCCGCGACTACTTTAGTCCAGGGCAGCAACTGTTTAAGCAGTCGGATAATACAGACCAGGCTAATTGGAAGTTGTTAACCGAAACCCTCTTAGAGGGTTACCACATTAAATCATTGCATAAAAAGTCGTTTTATCCCTATGGCTTAGACAATGTTAATTTGGTCGAGACCTACGGTGCTAATGCTCGAGTGACTTTTCCTTTCCGGCGCATTGAGAAGTTGCGAGATGTACCTGCAGATAAGCGCAGAGCTTCAGGAATGCTGACCTCTGTCTATCATCTTTTTCCCAACGCCAGTGTCTCGGTGTTATCCAAACATTCAAACTTGACGATTATGGAGCCTCTCAGCCCCAGCAGTACCCAGATGGTGATCTATCTGGTAACTCCTGATCAAACTGTCGAGAACCCAATTCCCCTTGAGGACGTTGAAAGAGATGCCCAGTTTGTCAATGAATCAGGCCAGGATGAAGATCGAGAAGCGGCCTGCTTAATTCAGCAGACGGTAACGGCCGAAGCCAACAGTCATTTGACCTTTGGCTACTTTGAAAAAGCTATTGTTAATTTCCATAAGCACCTGTCAGATAGGATTTTTAACCCCCAAAGTTAATCACCGAAGATATACTGCCTGTACTGGTCAACACTACTGTTGACCTCTATAACAACAGGAACTGTATTTCTATGAGCTATTTTCGCCCCCTGTACCCATTTCTGCTTGGATGGGCTCTGCTTCTTTATAGCAGCACATTTTCCAACTTAGGCCTTATCAATGGTCTGGGTCAGTTAGTGCTTTTTGCCTTGGTAGTTTGCCTACCAATCTGGCGAACTGAGCGCATGAGTTATGTGGATATCGGATGGCCCTGGGGTTTGGTTTTATTGGGACTGATCAGTTATTGGCTCAGTGATGGCTATTGGTTGCGCTCCTTATTGGTCAGTGGAATTGTTATCCTGATTGGCCTGCGAATGGGTATGGGCGCCTTAAAAATGTGGCGCATGGGATTGTTGAAAAAGGAGTTTCCCCGCTATCAGTATCAACGCATACTGTGGCAGAAAGAGGGAAAAACCAATACCCAGCTGGCTCTGCAGGTGGATGCTATTTCCCAGGGGCTGGCTAATGCGTCATTTTTGGCCTTCCCGGTATTTATTATTGCGTCCAATAGGAGCGAGCAGTTCCAGCTATTGGAGCTTGTGGGGTTAGCTATCTGGATCCTGGCTTTTGCTATGGAATCTATAGCTGACTTGCAAAAGGTGCGTTTTTTAAAAGCGATGAAAAAGCTGGGTAAGCAGCGGCAGGTGTGCAATATTGGCCTGTGGAAATACTGTAGACACCCTAATTATTTCGCTGAATGGATGGTCTGGAACGGGCTGGTTATAGCGGCTATTCCATCCTGGCTGGCTCTGCGAGGTGCCGAATCTGAGGCGCTGTGGCTGCTCTTGGGATTAGGGCTTTTACTGGCCTCTAAGTTTATGTACAGCACTTTGGTTTATATTACAGGTGCGGTACCCTCAGAATATTACTCTGTGCAGAAAAGACCCGGGTATAGGGACTATCAGCAGCAGACCAATCGTTTCTTCCCCGGGCCCAGAAAGAGCCTAGATAGCCAGGTTGAATCCTAAGAGGAGCAGTTATGAGAATCTTACTTATTGCAATCATATCCTTAAGTACTGCCACTGTGTCGGCTGAACCCGCAGCTGATCCCTCGGGGCTTTGGAATACCTTTGATAAGTCTGGCGCTATGCAATCGACGGTAGAGGTTAGAATTGAAGCCGGCAAGCTATATGCCACTATTCTTAGTCTGCATAATCAGCCTGAGGAGAACCCGGTTTGTGAAAGCTGTAAGGGCGACTTATATGGCAAGCCCGTTGTTGGTATGGAAGTGATTAACGGGCTCAGCCTCAAGAAAAATATCTGGCAAAAGGGCACCCTTTTCGACCCGGAAACCGGTGGCTACTACAAGGGTAGGGTCTGGCTTGAAGGTGATAGGCTTATGGTGCGAGGCTATCTGGGGTTTGTCTATCAGACCAAATCCTGGCAAAGAGCGCTTTAGCTATCCAGATCGCTGGCATTGTGGCGCTCAGCAAGTTGCCGGCTCTCGTCTCCCCAAACTCGATTGACCCTCAGGCCCCGCTGCACAGCGGGCCGTGCCTGAATTTGCTCAGCCCAGCGGATAACATTGCTGTAGCTGGCCACATCCAAAAACTCCTGAGCACTATACAGTGAGCCTGAAACCAATGTGCCATACCAGGGGTGGGTGGCCATATCAGCGATGGAGTAGTTGTCGCCGGCTAAGTATTCGCGGGTTGCCAATGTTTGGTCGAGCACATCTAACTGGCGTTTAACTTCCATAGCAAAGCGATTAATTGGGTACTCATATTTCTCGGGAGCATAGGCATAGAAATGGCCGAAGCCACCGCCGAGAAAAGGTGTGCTGCCCATCTGCCAGAACAACCAGGACAGACATTCGCTGCGCTCTGGCATTGTACTGGGTAGAAATTCATTAAAGGCCTCGGCCAGATACATCAGCATGGCTCCAGACTCGAATATCCGCACTGGTTCCGGGCCGCGGCGATCCATCAGGGCGGGTATCTTTGAGTTGGGATTGACCTCTACAAAGCCACTGCCAAATTGGGCACCTTCGCCAATATTAATCAACCAGGCATCGTATTCTGCGTCGGAGTGGCCCAGAGCCAATAGCTCCTCAAACATAATAGTGACTTTAACCCCATTTGGTGTGCCCAGAGAGTAGAGTTGGAACGGATGCTTGCCAATGGGTAGCTCTTTGTCATGGGTTGCGCCAGCTATGGGGCGATTAATGGCGGCAAACTTGCCACCACTTTGCTTATCCCAGCTCCAGACTTTAGGGGGGGTGTAGATGTCGCTCATGCTGAGACCGGCTCCTGTTTTTATTGTTTGAGTTGTTGTCGAAGTTCCGCGTAACAATGGCTTCTTAGGCTGACTCTGAGTCCAGCCTTTTAAAAATGCGCTCTATGGTGGTGGTAGTGATCACCTGCCCATCGCTGCTAAGGGATTGGGCCAGTTGTCCCTTGCCCGTACTGTCATAAATACTAAACAGCACCAGTGCACCCTCTGGCCCCGCCTGTTCCATATGCACATCTCCGGACTCTTTATGGGCAAAATCGCCGGTAGTTCGGATTCTGGTATCCAGCGTTTCGCCGGTTGCCAGATCTATATCTGTCACCCGAAGCTCACCCTGCAATACCAATGAGGTTGTCTCTGCCATGTGACGATGAAAGTGGCAGTAGCAGTTGGGTTCCCATTTAACCAGTAGCTCCAGGCGGCCATCCTCGCGCGCGTCGAGCACGGCATCAGAATAGTCTATGGGGTAGTCGAAAGCGTCCCCTCCGGTATAGCGCTGCCATTGAAGATTGTTATTATCCAGAAGATTCATAGAGCTGCGCCTAGGTTATTATGATTGATTGTCTTCGGAGATTGAGTGCAACTGGTCTTGATGCTCGGTGCTCCATTTACACAGAGAATCCAGCACCGGCATAAAAGACTGACCAAATTGAGTTAGTGAATATTCAACCTTGGGTGGAATAACTTCATAGACCTTGCGATCAATCAGATGATCTCTCTCCATTTCCCGCAGCTGCTTGGTTAGCATCTGTTGAGTGATGGGAGATAGAATGCGTTTCAACTCGCCAAAGCGCAGTGGGTCCTCACGCAGATTATAAATAATAGCAATTTTCCACTTGCCGCCAATCAGGCTTAGGGCATCACTTACAGGACTTTTACATTGGGTCCCTTGAGTTTCACGCCCTTTACTTTCGCGCTCTTTATTTTTGCTTACGGTCTGCATTTCTATACCAGTATGATTTTAATGACTACTTGTATAATTCATATAACACACCATATCATACCGCATATCAACCAAGGGTCAACTATAGGGCCCACCACTTAAGGAGAGGGAAATAATGTCAGATAATAGCTCAAAAGAAATACGCTCAACGCTAACCAATGAAGGAATACTAGAATTATCCATTGTAAATGTAGAGCGGCCAGTTCCCGGCGACGATGAGGTTCTTCTTAAGATTGAAGCCTCACCCATTAATCCCTCTGACCTTGCCTTACTGATTACCTTTGCAGCCGATCTGGATAGCCTGAGCGTTTCCGGTGAAGGGGACCAGACAGTGGCATCCATAAAACTACATCCGGGACTACTGGGCGCTTTGAAACCAAGAATGGGACAGTCTATGCAGGTAGGTAATGAAGGTGGTGGTGTGGTTATAGATGCCGGCGCCAATGCCAAGCATTTGATTGGCAAAACCGTTGGTGTGGCCGGTGGCGCCATGTATAGCCAGTACCGCTGTGTTCCTGCCCAGAGCTGCCTGGTGATGAACGAGGGCACTACCTCTATGCAAGCGGCCTCTTCCTTTGTAAACCCGCTAACGGCTTTGGCCTTTGTGGAAACCATGCGGCTGGAAAACCATACGGCGCTTCTAAATACTGCCGCTGCCTCAAATCTCGGCCAGATGTTGGTTAAGATCTGTAAGGACGATGGCGTACCTCTGATCAATGTGGTCAGAAAACCAGAGCAGGTAGAAACTCTGAAAAAGCTGGGTGCTGAATATATCTGTGATACCAGTGCCGACAGCTTTATGGACGATCTGGTGAATGCCATTGTGGCCACTGGCTGTACCCTGGGCTTTGATGCCACTGGTGGTGGTAATGGCGGCAAGCTGCCGGGTCAAATACTGACAGCGATGGAAATTGCAGCCAATAAGACGGCTACCGAGTACAGTCGCTATGGCTCCGACACTTACAAGCAGGTGTATATCTATGGTGGGCTGGATATGTCACCGACTGTTTTAAACCGTTCTTTTGGCCTGCAATGGGGGCTTGGCGGCTGGTTGTTAACGCCAATGATTGGCCGCATTGGTATGGAGCGATTTGGGCAGATGCGTGAGCGTGTGGCTGCAGAAATCAATACCACCTTTGCCAGCCATTACACTCAGGAGATTTCTCTAGCAGAAATGCTGCAGCCAGAGATTATCCGTGGCTATGCAAAACAGGCGACCGGTGCGAAGTACCTGGTTAACCCTCATAAATAATTAATCCTAAACATCTGCTATAAGAGAGAATAAAAATGCCAGAGATGACTTTGCTAGGCTGGTTTCACACGATCCTTGGGATAGTGGCACTGATCAGCGCATTTTATACATTGTTTAAATACAGAGTAATTTCCCTGGATAATCAGTCGGGCAAGCTCTATGTGCTTGTAACTATTATTGTTGCCGGCTCAGCACTGGGAATCTATAACCAGGGTGGCTTTGGTATCGCTCACTGGCTGGCAGTGTTGACACTGGTGGCGGTTAGCGGTGGCATTATCATGGAGAAATTTAAATGGTTTGGCCGTTTTTCCATGTACTTCCAGGCCCTGGGTTACTCCAGCACATTGCTGTTTCATATGATTCCAGCGATCACGGACTTCTTGCGACGACTGCCTCTCGGCGATCCGTTTATTGATTCTTTTGAAGACCCCCTGTTGCTTGGTTTCCATCAGGCATTTTTGCTGATCTTTGTAGTTGGCATGATTGTGCAGGTACGCTGGTTAAGTAAAAACTCGGCTGATCCTGCTTAGTTACTTCAGTCTAGGGGCAGCTGGTATTGGTTTTCCAGCTGCTCCTGCCAAAATAATAGAGGAATCTGTAATGGGCCACCGGCTATTGACTGCTCTGACTATGCTTACCACCACTATTCTTGCTCTGGGGCTCGCCTCTTTTGCCTCTGCTGACGCTGGTACTGCGGTGACTGCGGGCTATGTGCCACCAGCTCGAATGGAGGGCAATTTGGATAGCTGGGTTGCTCTCGCCATTGTGGTGGGCTCCCTTATCACTGCCTGGGCCATCAGTTTCAGTGCGCCTGCAGTGCGTGTTTGCGGTACTCTATTGGCAGCATCAGGCTGTTTGGCGATAGCCGCCTGGTTCTTCTTTTTTGTGGTTAATAGTGGTTTTCTTGAAAACCCCAAACCAAACCAGACGCCTATGGACTCGGCCAAGCCGGCGCTGCTGTGGATGCAGGCACTGATTGCTCTGTCGGCGGGGGTGTTTCTAATGTTGGTGGCTAGACGCCAGGCCAGTAGCAGCGAAACACTCAGCCTTACTGCAGCTAACACTGAGGGTGGTTACGGCCGGGTCTCAAGACTGTTGCACTGGAGCACGGCTGGTCTGTTTTTGGCACTTATTCCCATGGGTATCTTTGCCTCTATGATTCCCGAGGGCACAGAGTATCGCAATGCCTACTATGTGGTGCATAAGACCCTTGGGGTGATGGCATTTCTGTTGCTGTTAATTCGATTGGTTTGGAATCAGTTGTCTCGTCGCCCGACACTGGACGCTTCACTGACTCCCCGCGAGCGCAAGCTTGCCGGGGCAGTGCATAAACTGCTGTACTTTATGATGATCGCACTGCCAGTAACTGGTTTTGTTATGACAAGCTTACATGGTTATCCCACTTATTTCTTTGCCTGGGAGTTGGCGCCGCTGTGGCCTGAGAGTGACGCCTATATCCTGTGGGGAGCGCTGCACAAATATCTGCTGCCGTATCTAATCTATATCATTTTGGGCGCCCATATTCTGGGGGCACTAAAACATCAGTTTATTGATAAACATGACAGCGCGTTCAAGCGTATGGGCTCCTGATTCAGCTTCTAATCCGATAAAAGACTTGCAATGACCGCTGGTCAGTTATTTAATGACCCCAAGTCATTAAATAACTATCGGAGAATAGAGATGAACGCACCGCAAAAAATCCTTGTAGATTCTGACACAGAACTCCAACTGCAGGCTGCACTGCAGACCCAGCGCGACAGCTATATTGCTGAGGGCGAGGTGTCGGCAGCAACCCGTATCGACCGTATTAACCGTGCTATTGATGTGCTGGTAAAGAATGCTGAAGGAATCAGTGAGGCAATGAATGCAGACTTTGGTTGTCGGCCACGACAGGTCAACCTGATGACCGATGTGACAGGCTCCATTGAATGTCTCAAACATTCCAGAAAACATCTCAAAAGCTGGATGAAGCTGGAAAAGCGCCCCAGTATGTTCCCCCTAAATCTGCTGGGCGGGCGCTCATCTATCAAGTATCAACCCAAAGGTGTGGTAGGTGTGCTGGCTCCCTGGAACTTCCCCCTGGGTATGGTATTTGAACCCCTGGCCAATGTGCTTGCCGCGGGTAACCGTGCCATGATCAAGCCCTCTGAATTTACCCCGGCCACCAGTGCTCTGATTGCAGACATGGTGGCAGAGGCTTTTGACCCCACCGAGCTGGCAGTGTTTACCGGTGGGCCAGAAGTAGGGCAGGCATTTTCCTCACTGCCTTTCGATCATATGATCTTTACCGGAGCCACCAGTGTTGCCCGCCATATTATGGGTGCTGCTGCACGCAATTTGGTGCCTGTTACTCTGGAGCTTGGCGGCAAGTCACCGGTCATTATCTCTCGCAGTGCTAACCTCAGTGAAGCGGTTGAGCGCATTATGGTAGGTAAAATGCTCAATGCCGGTCAGGTCTGTATTGCCCCTGACTACCTGATGATACCGGAAGAGAGTTTAGATGAGGTGGTTGCTCAGGCTACTGCGGTAGTCAACGAGATGTATCCCAGCATACTGGACAATGACCAGTACACAGCTATGGTTAATGAGCGCCATTACCAGCGTATGCTGGATAATCTGGCAGACGCCGAAAAGCGTTCGACTAAGATGGTCACCATTAACCCGGCCAACGAAGACTTTAAGGCTAACCCGACCCAGAAGCTTCCACCCACTCTGATTATTAATCCGGATGATGATGCTATCTGCATGCAGGATGAAATCTTTGGGCCCCTGTTGCCGATTAAAACCTATAAAAATTTCGAAGATACCATTGGCTATATCAACGATAGACCTCGCCCTCTGGCCGCCTACTACTTTGGCTATGACAAGGCAGAGGAACAACGCTTCCTCACCGGCACCACCTCTGGCGGCGTCTCTATCAATGATGTGATGTTCCATATGCTGCAAAAAGACCTGCCCTTTGGTGGCGTGGGTCCCAGTGGTATGGGCGCCTATCATGGTATCGAAGGCTTTAAGACATTTAGTCATGCCAAAGGTATCTACCGTCAGCCAAAACGCATTCCGGTAGCCAAACTGGCTGGCTTTATGCCTCCCTATGGGCCGGCCTCTGAAAAGAGTATTAAAGATAAGGTTAAGCGATGAGTGTGGAGCGAAAACGCGCGCGCACTCAGGACCAAAAGCACTTTCGTCGTCAGCAAATACTTGACGCGGCAGAACAGCATTTTGCCGAAGTGGGTTACGAGGGATTTTCCATGGCGAACCTGGCTAAATTGGCCGGGGTCGTTAAGGGGACCCTGTATCTGTATTTTAAAACCCGCGAGGAAGTGTTTTTAACCCTGTATAACCAGAGTCTGGTGCGCTGGAGTCATGTCTTTCTCGATCAGCTGCCAGACAGCATGACAGATCATGATTACGCAAAAACCCTGTATACCACCGCTCTGGCCGATGGCAGCTTTATTCCTCTGTTGACCAGGCTGGAACATGTGATCGAGCACAATGTGTCGATTGAGAGTTTGATTCAGTCAAAGCGCAATTTTATGGAGCGGGTGGACTGTATTGCTCAGGCTACCGCGCCTGTTTTGAGTTTGAGTCAGGCTCAGTCTCTGGAGCTGGTTAAAACTATGGGAGTGCTGTTAGTGGGCGCTGCCCGAGCGGATCAGGGGCCGCCATTGCAAGGGGAAGATATTCCTGCAGATGTACAGGGGCTGATCGACAGCTTTTCCTCTGAACCTATTTTTATCAAAAATGCCTGCCGCATTATTAGCGGCATTCGTGCCGAGCACAGCGCATAAGGAGCATAATAATGACAATAAACAGACAGTGGCTACTGGCCGCCCGACCAGATGGCATGATTGGCCCACAAAATTTTGAGTACGCAGAAACTCCCATACCCAGCATCAGCAGTGGCCAGATTCTGGTAAAAAACCTGTATCTGTCTTTCGATCCCACCCAGCGCAACTGGATGGTTGACCGGCCCGGTTATCTGCCGCCGGTGGCGATGGGCGAGGTGATGCGTGCGGGTTCTGTGTCACAGGTTGTTGAGTCTCAGCATGGGGACTTTGCGGTTGGCGAGCTGGTACAAACCACAGGATGTTGGCAAGACTACGCCGTGGTAGCACCAGGTGAAGGCCCCACGGGTATAAATAAAGTCCCGCCTGGTGTATCGCCCGAAATGATGCTGTCGATTCTGGGCATTACGGGCATGACCGCCTATTTTGGTTTAATGGATCATGGTCAGCCCAAGGCAGGGGAGACCGTGCTGGTGTCCGGCGCTGCCGGTGCCACAGGTTCGGTGGTGGGGCAGATTGCCAAGCTTAAAGGCTGTCGTGTGGTGGGTATTGCCGGCGGTCCTGAAAAGTGCGCCTGGTTAAAAGATGTGGCCGGCTTCGATGCGGTTATTGATTATAAAAATGAAAATGTCAGCGAGCAGATTGGCATCCACTGCCCGGATAAATGGGATATCTTTTTCGACAATGTGGGTGGTTCAATTCTGGAGGCGGCACTGGACCATCTTAATCTCTACTCCCGGGTGGTTATGTGCGGGGGTATTGCCAACTACAATGCCAAAGAGCCTGTGCCCGGCCCAGTGAATCTGATGAATCTGGTAACTAATCGCGGACGCATGCAGGGCTTTATTATTTTGGATTACCTGCCTCGGGCTATGGAAGCTATTGAAGCTCTGATGGGCTGGGTGGCATCTGGTGATATTGTCTATCAGGTCGATATGCAGGAGGGTTTCGATAATATCCCCAGCACTCTGCAGCGGCTATATACAGGCCAAAACTTTGGCAAACAACTATTAAAAATCGCCGATCCGGTATAAAGGGGCAGGACCATGAGTCAGATTTCCAAGAAGGATCGACAGGAGCTTTCGGCACTTGCGCCTATGCTGGATATGGTAGAAGCCGGTATGGGCTTTGTGCCCAATAGCATGCTGACCATGGCTCACTGGCCTGAACTGCTGGGAGCCTTTGGGGGACTGGGTGCGACGGTACTGCAAACCGGCGAGGTTGAACCGGAGCTTAAACAGCTGATTGCATTGGTTAGCAGCCGCGCCAGTGGCTGTAATTATTGCCAGGCCCATACCTCTCATTCAGCCCATAGGGCTGGTGCGGCCGAAGAAAAAATCGCTGCGGCTTTTGATTTTGAGCAGTCAGATTTATTTACTGAGCGGGAGCGGGTTGCTCTGCGCTTTAGCTGGCATGCAGCAATGCAGCCCAATGCCACAGAAGCCGCTGATTTTGCCGCGCTAAAAGAATTTTTCTCAGAGCGAGACGTCGTAGAGATAGTGGCGGTGGTATCACTGTTTGGCTTTTTAAATCGCTGGAACGATACCATGGCTACAGAGCTAGAGGCGCCAGCGGCAGATTTTGCCGATCAGGCACTGCAGCAAACTGATTGGAGTCGAGGAAAACACTGATTGCCGGTGTTGCTTTTCTCGAGTTTCCTCGCCTTTCCTCGCCTTTCTAGGCCAGGCGAGAGCCATTTGTAGCTTTCTTATCGGGAACCGCCAAGATAACACTGCCATCATCCTGCACAAATCCCGTAACCAGACATTCAGACATAATAGGGCCAATCTGTTTTTTCGGGAAATTGACCACCGCTGCGACCTGCTTGCCGATTAATGTGCCAGGGTCGTAGTGATCAGTAATCTGCGCAGAGGATTTTTTAATGCCGATATCGGCCCCAAAATCAATGCTGAGTTTTATCGCTGGTTTGATGGCCTCTTTAAAAATTTCTGCCGCCACGACGGTGCCAACTCTGAGGTCAACCCGTTCAAACTCTGCCCAGCTAAGGTCGTTGATGGAATCAGTCATATTGTAAGTGCCTGTTGTAATCAGGGTTTCAAAGCGACCATAACGCAGAAAGCAGATAGAAATTAGTTGGTGCCAAACCCTATTTTGGCTGCTAGCATAGCGCACCGGAGCCCGTTAAAAATACATTCTAACCCTATAATAATCGGGGGACATCCCTATGAAATTAGCCGTTCTTCTACTCTGTGCAATGCTTGCCTCGGGCTATGCTTTGGCCGATGACCAGAGTGCGCCCTTACCTAATGAAAAACAGCCTGCAGGTTTGTGGAAGGCTGAAGACTGTAAAAAAATTCAAGCTGGGTCAGCCAATTTTCTGGCGGTCGCAGGCAAGCTACTGGAAGAGGCTGGCCGGTTGAAGGACAGTGGCAAGCCAGAGGAGGCCGCTAAAAACTTTCAGTCTGCCTTGGAGTTTTCAGAGTTAGCCTCTAACTTCGCTAATAATTACGCCGCTTACTGTAGGCCATAGCTGCTTACCTTTAGCCACTTATTTTAGCCACTGGTTTTAGACAGGAATTTTAGGCAGGTATTAATGTGAAACGATTGATTATTGCAGGTATCGGAGCCATCGGGCTTCTTATTGCTGTGGTGGTTGTGCGTACACTGATGCATCAACCCCCCGCGGCAACAGATACTGACCGGGTAGAAATTGAACTCAATGAGCGCGCACTGGCAGAGCGCCTGTCTCAATCGATTCAATTTAAGACTATCTCGTTCCAGTCACCAGAACTCAAAGATCAGTCCCAATTCACCGGCTTTATCGACTGGGTGCACAGCAGTTATCCCCTGGTCCACAGTCGCCTGGAATATGTGCAGCTCAACGACACCATGCTCTATCGTTGGCCCGGCTCTGATCCTAGTCTGAAACCTATTCTTGTGACCGGACATTATGATGTGGTGCCAGTTATTCCGGGCTCTGAGGACCAATGGCAGCAGCCACCTTTTTCTGGCGCCATTGTGGATGGAGTGATCTGGGGACGCGGGGCGCTGGATGATAAAAGCGGTGTGCTGGGTATTCTTGAAGCTGCGACCTATCTGTTAGAGGCCGGCCACCAGCCCGTGAGAACCGTCTATCTCAGCTTTGGTCATGACGAGGAGATTGGTGGCCCTGAGGGGGCCGCTGCAGTGGCGGCCTATCTTGCGGGTCAGGGAGTTCAGCTTGCCTGGTCACTGGATGAAGGCTCTTTTATATTTGATGGGCTTATTGATGGAGTAGACAGTTTGGTGGCGGCAATCAATATAGCTGAAAAAGGCAGTGTCACTCTTGATATTATCGCTGCAGCAGAGGGAGGGCACTCCTCCATGCCCCCCAAAACCAGTGCTATTACCGATCTTGCCCGGGCCATTACCCGTCTTGAAGAAAACCCCGTGCCCGGTGGTCTAGAGGGGTTGGCGGCAGATATGTTTGATAGGATCAGTCGCCATATGCCCTTTGTACCCAGAGTGTTTTTTGCCAACCAATGGCTGTTTGGCGGCTTGATTGAAGAGCAGCTGAGCGAGGCTCCAACTACCAATGCTATGCTGCGTACCACCACCGCACCCACCATGCTATCGGGCAGTGTAAAAACCAATGTGCTGCCTATCGAAGCCGTGGCCACAGTGAACTTTAGGATTCATCCCAGGGATTCTGTGGAAAGCGTGGAAAACTATGTTACTGACCTGGTGGCCAGCGACAGCATCTCGGTGCACAGTCACGGTGGTGGCAATCCCTCTGCAGTATCGGACTGGCAGGCTCCGGGCTACGAGGTGATTGCACAAAGTATGCGCGAGATTCATGGGGATATTCCAGTGGCACCTGGTTTAATGATCGCAGCCTCAGATAGCCGCCACTATGGCAAGGTGGCAGACAATGCCTATAGATTTAACCCCATTCGCCTGACACCAGAGTTGCTGGCTGGTTTTCATGGCACCAATGAGAAAATCTCAGTGACCGACTATGCTCAGGGAGTGCGGGGCTATATAAGAATTATTGCCCAGGGCACGGCTAAATAATTATTGTTTGAGGTTTGCCTAGTGAGGGCTACATTGTGAAACTAGCAGCATTGATACTGCTGATTGTTGTTTTGGGGCTGGCCGTACCCTATGTCAGCAAAACCCATGGCTTAACGTCCATTTCTGCTGCCGATCTCCCCTCCGAGGGTGCCTGGGCGCCACTGAGTCAGGGCAATCTTTACTATCGCTGGTATTTGCCTGGTGAGGCTGCTACCAATGGCCAAACGCTGGTTTTGATCCATGGATTTTCCACGCCCCATTTTGTCTGGGATGGGGTTCGGCAGTTTTTTCTCGATGCCGGGTACCAGGTGCTGGTCTACGATCATTTTGGCCGGGGTTTTTCTGAGCGGCCCTCCACAGACTATGATGCGCAGCTCTATGTACAGGCCCTGACTGAGTTATTAGACCAGCAGAATCTTTCGCAGCCTGTGCATCTGGTTGGTTACTCCATGGGTGGTGCTATCTTGGGTCATTTTGCTGAGGCCTATCCGCAACGGGTTAAAACAATGTCGCTAATAGCTCCGGCAGGTTTTATGACCGAACAACCAGCCACCAGCAGCTGGGTAAATATGCCGTTAATTGGTGAATGGCTGGGGCATATGTTTGCCGACAAAATGTTAGTGAGTGATATTACGGAAACAGAAATGGCTAGTATTGATGACCCGCAGGCTATTCCCAGAACAGAGTTTGTGACCAAGGTGGGCAAGCAGATGCAATATGCCGGATTTGTGGAATCACTGGTCTCTACACTGCGGCACTTTAATCTGTTTAATGCTCTGGAGAGTTTTAATGCAGTGGGCAAGCTGGGTATACCAACCCTGGCTATCTGGGGTACAGATGATGCCACTGTGCCCTTTATGGGCAGTAAAAAACTTCTGCAGGCCATTCCCCACGCCGAGCTGATTGCCATTGAGGACGGGGGCCATAATATTACCTATATGCAGCCCAGTATTGTTGGCCCCGCTATTGTTGAGTTTATTGATCAAACTGTTGCTGGAAACTAGCCTGATCCATAGATAATTAATTTGGTCTGTCTGAGGTTATGTAGCACACTGAATCGTCTGTCGCGGGCAAGACAAAAGGTACTTTTCCTGCGTATAACAGTGGCAAATTGCTATGCTGTTTTGATAAAAATCCTACAGTACCAACCTCCAACTAAAAAAAGAGAAAACTATGTTTAGTCATATTATGCTCGGTGCCAACAGCATCGAAGAGTCAAAGAAATTCTACGATGCCATTTTAGGTGAACTGGGTTACAAAGCAGGGGTTATAGACCCCAAAGGTCGATGCTTCTATTTTAACGGTGATTCTGTTCTGGGGTTAAGCGTGCCTATTGATGGTGAGCCAGCCTGTCATGGCAACGGCAGTACTATTGGCTTTAATGTGACTAGCACAGAGCAGGGTGATGCCTGGCATGCCGCTGGTGTGGCCAATGGTGGTACGACCTGTGAAGACGCTCCGGGTGTTCGCGATAGTGGTATGTATCTGGCCTATCTGCGCGATCCCGCGGGCAATAAGATCTGTGCTCTGCTGCGTATGGACTAAGCGAGGGTAAAGAATCATTCAGACTGGGTAGTGCTCGGCTCTATTGCCAGGCGAGCACTACTAATAATTTCAGCATTAATAATTTCAACTAGTCTCCAGACTCTGCTGCTGCTCAAGAATATTTGCCCGGTAAAAGTCTGGTATAGGCATTGACTGCCTGGTCTTCGGATCCACAAATACCTGGGTTAAACCGCCGCTGGCTAAGAGTACGCCACTGGCATTATTGTATAATTCAAATACCGCATCGGCGCTGGAATTCCCCAGGCGTCCGTATCCTGCATAGACTGCAATCTCAGAGTTTCCGGCAATCTCATTGTGATAGTCACAGTGAATATTGACGGTAAATATAAGGCAGGGTGCGCTCAGTGGGTCCATAATATTAAGCCCCAAGTGCTCCATATAAGCGCCCAGAACCTCATCGCCAAAGACTAAATATTTGGCAAAATACAGATGGCCCTGAGCATCCAGGTCGCTGTATCTTACTTTTACGACTTCGCTAAAAGGCAGTTGGCTATCGATGCTGGCTCCCAAAATAAAACTCCTGTTATCTAATCATTGTTATCATTATGCGGGATTTTAACAGGATTTGATCGCTAAAAATTAGCTGGCCCCAGGCGCGATATTTAGGGCATTATTAATCTCTGTTTTGTCCCCGGACAAGCAACAGACCAAGTAGCAAAATAATAAGAAGATTGTCCATGCCCAATGCCATTGCGCCATTCTATACAGTCCATAGCCGCCATAGCAGTTTAGTGCTGGATTGCCGTGGCACAGCTCCTGCAATCCTCTACTGGGGCGCTCGCCTCGGGGAGGGCACCAGTCCCGATATGTTAGCTCTGTTGGCAACCGAGCAAGAAGCACCGGCCTGCCCGCCGCAACAAGCGCCTATTTCCCTGTCACCGGAATTGGGTGCGGGTTTTCAGGGTAATCCCGGTATTCAGGTCCATCGTCAGGGGCTGCAATGGGCGCTTAGCGCGCAGATTGAATCTGTCACTCAAGACAATGATAGCGATCTCACTGTTGTCTCTGTCTGTGAGGGTACTCGGATCAGGGTTACCCATCGTATTGCTTTAGATGCAGCATCTGATGTGCTCACCGCCAGCACCGAGCTATGTAATCTTGGCGATAGCAGTCTGTGGGTAGAGCAGTGCAATGCACCCAGTATTCCGTTACCCATGGACCATAATAAAATTCTTGGTTTTCAGGGTCGCTGGGCCAATGAATTTCAGCGCCATTCAGTAGACCGCTTTATGGGCAGCTACCTGCGAGAAAATCGCTCCGGGCGCAGCTCTCATGATTCATTTCCTGGGGTAATTATTCATACACAGCAGTGCAACGAGAGTACTGGCCATGCCTATGGTTTGCATTTGGGTTGGAGTGGCAATCATCGGATTCGTATCGAAGAACAGTTTGTCGGCCGCGCCTACGCCCAGCTTGGGGAGCTATTTTTTCCCGGCGAGCTGAGTCTCGAGCCCAATGAGTCCTATTGCTCACCGGTGCTCTATGGCGCCAGCACAGATAGTGGTTTATCCGCACTCTCAGGCTGTTTTCATCGCTATATTCGATCCCAGCTAACCGATGCCCGTATGGCCGGCAAATCCAAATCTGTGCACTTTAACACCTGGGAGGCCATGTATTTTGACCTGTCATTGCAGCGCTTAAAGGCTCTGGCTGACAGTGCCGCCCAGGTGGGAGCGGAGCGTTTTGTGCTGGATGATGGCTGGTTTAAAAACCGCAAATCTGACCGCGCTGGATTGGGGGACTGGGTGGTGGATCAGAGCATTTTCCCCGATGGTCTGGGCCCATTAATTGATCATGTGCAGGCTCAGGGTATGGAGTTTGGGCTATGGATTGAACCGGAAATGGTCAATCCGGATAGTGATTTATATCGTCACCATCCAGACTGGGTATTGAGCAGTGAGCCTGCGCCACTCATCCTGTCAAGACATCAGCTGGTGCTGGATCTGACCAGAGCTGAGGTGCAGAGTTACCTGTTTGACTGTATTGATAAGCTATTGTCTCAGTACCCAATCAGCTATTTAAAATGGGATATGAATCGGATTATCAATCAGCCAGGGGATGCTCAGGGGCGGGCAGTGACCCATTATCAAACCCTGGCCCTCTACAAACTGATGGCTGGGATCCGCAGAGCCCACCCCAGGGTAGAGATTGAAAGCTGCTCGTCCGGCGGTGGCCGCGCAGACTTTGGTATTCTGGCTTATACCGACCGTATCTGGCCCTCCGACAGCAATGATGCACTGGATCGCCTGGCTATCCAAAAAGGCTTCTCGATGTTTTTTCCGGCGGAGTTAATGGGTGCCCATGTGGGCCCTAAAGATTGCCATATCACAGGGCGCAGTATCAGTATGGCCGCCAGAGCCGGAGTAGCGCTGTTTGGTGATATGGGCATTGAAGCCAATTTATTGGACATGGATGCTAAGGAAAAAGCCGAATTAGCTGCGGCTGTGGCACTGCACAAGCAGCATCGGCAGTTAATTCATAGCGGTGATCTGGTGCGTTTAGATACACAGCAGTTTGAAAATAGTTTTGGAGTAGTGGCTGCCAATCGACAGGAGGCTTTATTTTCCTATGCTCTATTAGCTAGCTCTCCCAGTACCACCGCGGGCCGCCTGCGCTTTCGTGGGCTGGATGCAGATAAGCTGTACAGGGTGAATATTATTTGGCCCCTGCAACCCAGCAGTTCATCTGCCTCGATTGTGGATGTTATTAATGGCTCGGTTATCAGCGGCGATGCCCTGTCCAATGCCGGACTGCAGTTGCCGATTATGCAGCCCGAGACATTGCTGATCTTCCATTTGCAGCAGAGCTAGACTGCCTGCAGACCTATAAACTCTGCCTTATTGCCCAGTACCAGTCGGTTAATTGCCAGAGCCAGCGCGACACAGACAAGGAAGGTAAAAAACATCATATGGATATAGTGCAATGGCATCCATATCCATATAAAGCAGGCATAGATCAGTACACCAAATATCACCGCCGCAATGGCCGCTCTGAAGTCCACATTCTTAAATAGCAGGCCAACCGCAAAGCAGGCCAGAATGGGCATACTAATCAGGCCCCAGAGCTCTTGAAGCAGATTGATAATGCTTTCGGACTGGGCATAGACCGGCACCATGGCCACCGCAATCAACACAAAGATGCTAGTCGCAATGCCACTGAGCACCCGTACATTGGGCTTGTCATTGATATAGCGCTCATGCAGATCGCAGACATACATGGCGGCTGAACTATTCACCATACTGTTAAAGGAACTGAGAACGGCAGCCGCAATGGCCGCGGCAAAGACACCAGATAGCCAGGTGGGCATGAGATCACCCACAATGCGGCCATAGGCCTGGTCGCCAATATCCCCATACAGTTTAAAGGCAACAATACCTGGGATAACCACCATGGAGGGGATAAAGATCACGCGAATAAAAGCTGCGGCATAGACGCCTTTTTGTGCCTCTTTTACCGTGGGTGCAGCCATGGCTCGCTGGGTAATAGTCTGGTTGGTGCTCCAGTAGAAAATCTGAATCAGAAACATACCGGTTAATAAAGTGTGCCAGGGTACCGGCGAGGCGCTGTCGCCAATCAATGTCAGTCGCTCTGCGGGAATACCACTAAAGTCAAAGTCGATAGCCTGCAGCGAAAGCACCACAATCAAAAGTCCCATGGCCAGTACCAGCACTCCACCATAGGTATCAGAAACAGCCACTGCGCGCAGGCCACCCAGCACAGAATAGGCCGCACCCACCAGAGCAAAGGCAATGGCTACGGTCAGCAGATCAGCGTCGATGCCAGTCATTGAAATCATAAATAGCGCGCCGGTGTAGATCACCGCAGGCTGGAAGACAAACACATTGATAAACAGAAACATGGTGGAGACCAGCGCGCGCACATGTTTACTGTCGTAGCGCCGCTCCAGCAGTTCGGTGGTGGTGGTGCAGTTATTGCTGTAGTACACCGGCAAAAATACCTTGGCCAGTACCATCAGGCCCACAAAGCCGGCAAATTCCCACAGGGCCAGCAATAGCATCTGATTGCCATTCATACCTACCAGCTGATCTGTACTCAGATTGGTCAAGGTGATGGAGCCAGCCACAAACACCCAGGTCAGTCCCCCGCCGGCAAGAAAGTATTCTTTATTGGAGTCGGCTGAATGTCGATTTTGCCCGGTGCATTTAATATAGGTAATCAGTGCTATGGCACCGAGGACAAAACAGAATACCGCTAGTTGGATGGCTTGCTCGCTCAAGGGAGACTCCTATTTATTATTGTTAGTTATTAGCTATTGAGGCTTATCTGTTCAGATCCGCCACACAGTTACTCCGTGGGGCTCAATAGTCGCAGTACCCAGTATAAGCTGCGCCTGAGCATCCAGAGCAAGGTCCTGGGGCTGATCTGAGTAGTTAAAGGCAAACATCAGATCGCCCCTCTGGCTGACCCGGATATCGGCACCAAATCTATAGATTGGAATATTAGCCTGCTGGCATTGCTGTTGGAAAAAATCCAGCAAGAACTCGCGGTCGGTCAAGGTGCCTATATAGGTAAACCTGCCCTGAGTTACCACGGCAGGCTGGTTATCTTTATAGCGGGCCAGCACTGTTGTTTCTGCTGCATCTAATTGTTCTCGCCAGCTGCCACTCTGGTATTGCTGATTATTCCAGTTTAAATCCTCAGTACAGTCAGCGCGCAGAGTCTCCACCGATAGCACGCGAATGGGGACTAGCTGCTGCAGTAGTCCCGGCGGCAATCTGTCGGGATAGCCAAACTCCGGAGTTTTGGCTCCAGCCCTGGGAGCAAAGATAAACTGGGCACTGCTGGCTTTGCATCTGTCTATAAAGTCCTGATCGATAATCGGCAGGCTGGGAGCAATAATAATTGAGTAGGGCGCGAAGTCAGAGTCCGCCGAGATAAAGTCAATATTGACGCCCAGCTCTCTGAGGGCGCTGTAGTAGGACAGCTGCACCTGATTAAACTCATAGGCCTCGCCCTGTTTTTCTATATCACTGACCCAGAGCCCCTCGGCGCCGGTGATAATAGCCACAGAGGCTGGCTGTAGTGGCTGATTGGCAATATCCAGCATCGCCACTTCTGTCATAGCCTGTTCTGCCTCTTCCCAGGCTTCAGTTTTGGAGTTGTCCGGGCGCAGCAAGCCGGCATGCATCTGTTCCTGGGCAAAAGGTGCCTGCCGCCAGCGGAAATAACAGACAGTGTCGGCGCCATGGGCAAAGGCTTCCAGCGTCCAGAAGCGAATCATGCCCGGTGCTGGACGGGGGTTATTATGGGCCCAGTTCACCGGTCCGGGCTGCTGTTCCATCACCCAGAATCCGCGGTTTAAAAGACCGCGGGTTTGATCATGGTAATAGGTGGCAAAATCAGGGTGCCCGGTACGCATATAGGGTTGCAGCTGTTCTCTGGGTGCACCGCTTAACAGCAGATCAGTGCGCCCCAGTGGATAGTTGTCGTAACTGGTAAAGTCCAGAGGCGCGGCCAGAGCAAAGTTGTCTACCCCAGTTTCATTCATGGGAATAAAGTTATGGGTAATAAATTTGCCCGGAGCATGCTGGCGAATAATCTCTACCATGGGATTGTGATAGGCAATCACCTGATCGGAGGAGAAGCGGCGATAGGCCAGGCGATGGGCCGGGCTGGTCTCGGTCACTGCGCCTATGGGCAGTTCTATCTCGGTAAAATCGCGATACTCCATAGACCAGAAAACATTGCCCCAGTCGCTATTAAGCTTGTCTATGTTGCTGTAACGCTGACGGCACCAGTTTTGAAATTCCTCTTGTGCCTGATCTGAGCCACTTAGGGCTGTGTCATGGCAGCAGAGCTCATTATCAGTTTGCCAACCAACCACGCCATCATGATTGCCATAGCGCTTTGCCAGAGCTTCGGTAATACGCATGGATTCGCGCAGATAGATAGCACTGGAAAAGTCATAGTGACGCCGAGAGCCAAAGCCTCTAGTGCGGCCAGTATCCGGGTCTACAGGTAATATTTCCGGGTGCTGATCAATCAGCCATTTTGGCGGCGTGGCAGTGGGGGTGCCCATCACCAGTTTCAGGCCGGCATTGGTCAGGCTTTCAATCGCCGCATCCAGCCAATCAAACTGATATTCTCCGGGATTGGGTTCCAGTCTCGACCAGGCAAATTCACCAATGCGCACATAGGTCAAACCCAGGTCGGCCATCATTGCAGCGTCTTTGTCCCATTGCTCCTGTGGCCAGTGCTCAGGGTAATAACAGACTCCAAACATAGGGTTACCCTGTTTAATTATTTGCGGTAGAACTCAAGGCCGCTGGCCCAGAGATGTTTGAAGCCAGGCCAGGGGTCTCTGTACTCACGCTGGGCGCCCTTGTATTGTTGGCTATCTTTTCTGGTTGGCAGATAGGCACATCGGGCCGCATTGTCTTTTATATGGCAGTCTAAAAACGCCAGGCTCATATGTTCGATAATACGATTAATGGTTTCTATATCCCAAGTTGGATCCATGTAATGACCCAGTTCAAAGTCTGTGGCAAATGAGGCTGCTGGGGCCGGATGGGGGCCGATATTATGGCGGGCATTTTTAAATAGCAGCATGTAGTTGTGCTCAGAGCCAGTTTGATCAAAGAGTTTTTTGATGCCATTTTTGTAACCTGAGGTGTTGTCTTGGTCGCCGGCAAAATAAAAGGTGGGCACCTTGATATTGTTCATAGCCTCAGCACTGTGGGCATCCTGTTCACCGCCCCAGGGGCCAAAGAGCTGCACTGCTTTCCAGCGTGGGTCGGCCTCGTCGCGACCCCCATAACAGGAATTTAACGCTAGGGGCATGACCAGTGCCAATGGCGCTGGCGTACCCAACCCCTTGAGCAGCTCATAGGTAAAGTTGTAGCAGCCGCCAACTGTATTGATAGCACCAAAACCACCCATGGAGTGGCCTATTATTGCGGCATTATCTGTATCTACGATACTGGCGACAGGGGTCTGTTGCTGGGTAAAGTAATCGAGAAGAAATTGTTGATCCCGGGCGCGGTTATACAGGGTGCTAACAAATCCTGCAGGGCGATCATCTTGGGTTTTAATGTCGGCATTGGTTGAGTGAGTATGGTCTATGCCTACCACTATGTAACCATGACTGGCCAGATGTTCGCCCAGGTAAAACATCTGGGTGCGATAGCCCGTAAAGCCATGGGACAAAAGAATGAGTGGAAAACTGCCTTCACCTAAAGCTGGTGCATCTCTGTAGGCAGCACCCTGCAACTCAAAGGGCTTTTGCAGCCGAGTGACATTTTTATAGGTAGCCATTGCCACTTGTTTGGGGGCTTGAGCCGGATACCAGACTTCCAGCACCAGAGGTCGTTCAGTGCTGGTAATAAAATTGCTGGTATTGAGGCGCTCTGGATCTGTCGCAGTGATAGTAGTGACACCCACATCATAGTTACCTGGGAAAGCCAGCTCCGGAGTGACAGGTGGTTGATCGGTATAGAGCTGTTCGGCGCTGATAGCGATATTGCTGAACAGTACCGCACTGAAAATTGCGGCTAACCGCAGTCCGTTGATAATCAATCTATACCCCTGTAAAAGTCAGCCAACAAGTTTTTATTATTGCGCTCTGGGTTGGCGTTGTTGTTGTTTCAGAATCGCGTTATGGTTGTTGATATCTTAAAGCAAAAGCAGGCGGGTATACAGACCATGATTGCCCCTTGGGCACAGTTGCCGGGATCTGTAATCAAGTCAGCAGTTAAAATTTACAATACTGAGGGGCGTCCAATGGGCGAAGCGACAAAATATCCAAGTCTTGAAGGGCGCTGCGTATTTATTACCGGTGGTGCCACGGGCATAGGCGCCGCTATGGTGGAGGCCTTTGCTATGCAGGGAGCCAAAGTCGCCTTTGTGGATATGGATGCCGACTCAGCCGTTTCTCTCTGTGCCAATGTAAAACATCAAACTGGCACCAGCCCCTGGTTTCAGCGGATTGATGTAACTGATACAGAAGCTCTACAGGCCGCTATAACGGCCGCTGCTCAGGAGCTGGGGTCACTGCAGGCTCTGATTAATAATGCCGCCAACGATAATCGTCATTCTCCTGCAGAGGTCACGGCTCAGAGCTGGAGAGACTGTATGGCGATTAATCTGGATGCAGCTTTTTTTGCTGCCCAGACAGCTGCAGAAATTATGGTTCGCCAGTCGCGGGGCTCGATTATTAACTTTAGCTCGATTAATGCACTGCTAGGCCCCACTAATATGCCCGGTTATGTTACCGCCAAGGCGGGAGTAGTAGGCATGACCAAAGCATTGGCTAGAGACTATGGCGACACAGCAATCAGAGTGAATGCTATTTTGCCTGGCTGGGTGGTCACCGAGCGTCAACTTAACAGCTGGCTGACCCCGGAGGCAGAGGCAGACTGGATGCAGCTAGTGGCTCTTAAGGAGCGACTGCAGCCCTCTGAAGTAGCCAAACTGGCGCTATTTTTGGCGGCAGATGATAGCCGTATGATTACCGGTCAGAGCTTTACTATTGACGGTGGCAGGACCTGATCCATGGTCGAGTCTGTATTTATTGCCGGAGACTGGGGCAGTACCAATCTGCGCCTCTATCTCTGTTCCTGTAGTGGCTCAAAGCCAGCTGAGATATTGGCCCGCCAAAATGGTCCCGGCTGCAGCAAAATAGATAATAATTTCGAAGAAGTGTTCTTTGATCTGGTGGCCGACTGGCTTGACCAATATGGACCAGTGCCGGTGATTTTATCAGGTACCGTTGGCTCCAATATTGGTTGGCATACAGTGCCCTATTTAGATTGCCCCACCGGGCCAGAGCAGATTGCCAGGGCCACTAACCGGTTTAATGCTCGGGAACTGGACCTGTGGATTCTCTCTGGACTAAAAACCCGCACCGCACTTCAAACCCCGGATGTGATGCGCGGTGAAGAGCTTCAGCTATTAGGTTGGATGCTTAACGAGAAGCAGACTGATAAAAACACTGAGCAGATAGTGGTATTGCCTGGCACCCATAACAAATGGGCTCTGGTAAAAAATGGCCGGGTAGATAGCTTTGTTACCACCTTTACTGGAGAGCTTTATTCTATGTTGGAGCAGCACAGCATACTGCTGACTAAGCCCATAGCTGATAATTTCTCTGAAAGGTTTTTTATGCAGGGCGTTGAGTTAGCAAAGACCCTAGGGTCGGGCCAGCTGCTCAATGCACTATTTGCTTCCCGTAGTCGTCAGATTACCGGTGAGCTAGCGGCACAGGATGCAGCCTCCTATCTGTCGGGATTGCTGGTTGCCTCTGATATTGTTGGCTCCATGGAGCTACTTATCGAGAACCCTGCTCAATCGCCAGAGTTGGTTATTATTGGTGACGAGACACTCAGTTATGCCTATCGACTGGCGCTTGGCTCCCTGGGGCTAGAGGCGCGAATTTGTGACCCGACTCAGATAGCCCTGTCAGGCTATCAGGCAGTTTATCAATCGCTTATTAGGGATAGAGATCAATGACAGAAAAACTAGACGACTGGTTTGCACAGATGCCAGTGATAGCCATCTTGCGGGGCGTGCGCCCGGAGGAAGTAGTGGCGATTGGCGAGGCAGTTTATAAGGGCGGTATTGGCATTATTGAGGTGCCCCTAAACTCGCCAGATCCATTCACCAGTATTACAAAGTTGGCTGAAGCCATGGGCGATCGCTGTGTGGTTGGTGCAGGCACTGTCTTGACCGAGGCCGATGTGGTGGCAGTGGCTGCCGCTGGAGGTGAAATCGTCGTTAGCCCCAATACCAATCCCGAGGTGATAAAGCTGAGCCTGCAGGCGGGCCTGGTGCCTATGCCTGGCTGGGCCACGGCGACTGAGGCATTTGCCGCCTACCACTGTGGTGCTCGTTATCTAAAATGCTTTCCCGCCGCCACCTACGGGGCCGGGCATATTAAGGGGCTGCGGGCTGTATTGCCGCAAGACTGCCAGCTATTGGCAGTGGGCGGTGTTGGAGCCCAGGTGGCAGGTCAGTGGTTGCAGGCTGGAGTAAATGGTTTTGGCATTGGCTCTGAACTGTATAAACCCGGCGATAGTCCAGAGCAGGTGGGTCAGTCGGCCCGTGCAGTTGTAGATGCGATCAATTCGGCGCGGGCAAGATAAAGCTGGGGAATAAATAATGGTAGCAACCAGATTAATAGAGGCCCTCAGGGTAAAAAATGAACTGGGTGAAGGCGTTATCTGGGATGCTGCTGGTGCCGCTGTTTGGTGGACTGATATTCAAGGCAGTACCCTGTATAGATATAGTCCGCAAGATAAAAAGCTCGAGCAATGGGCCACACCAGAGCGCCTGGGGTCTTTTGCTCTGGTGGCCAATAGCGACAAGCTGATCTGCGGCTTTGCCAGCGGTTTCGCTTATTTCAATCCCGTAAAAGGGGCGATTCAATGGCTCAGTAAAATAGAGCAGGACAATCCTGGTACCAGACTTAATGATGGCCGCGCTGACCGGCAGGGACGGTTTTGGGCGGGCTCCATGGTGGAAGTTGGCGAGCAGGGGGCTGGCGCGCTTTATTCAATTGATCATCAGCTGCGAGTATCTAGCCAAATCTCTGGATTGACGATTTCCAATGGTCTGTGCTGGAGCCCGGATGGCAAGCTGATGTATCACACGGATACTCCGTCAAGAAGCATCTATCGCTATGATTTTGACACTGTCAGTGGCGCCATCTCAAATCAGAGTTTGCTGGTGCGCACCGAGAAGGGCTGCTTTCCCGATGGTGCGACGGTAGATGCTCAAGGCTATATCTGGAGCGCCCAGTGGGGTGCCAGTCGGGTAGTGCGTTACAACCCAGAGGGAGAGACCGACTTTATTCTACCTCTACCTGTTAGCCAACCCACCTGCGTTGCCTTTGGTGGGTCAGATTTAAACAGACTCTTTGTCACCAGTGCCTATGAGGGATTGGATGCAGAAGCTCGCGCCACACAGCCAGAGGCAGGCAATCTATTTATCTTTGAAACTGATATTAAAGGTATTGCGGATCCTCAGTTCCAGCCTTAGAGATGCTTGGTTATTTTTGATGAGCCATAAAAAAGGGGTGCCAATTGGCACCCCTTTTCTGTTTCTTGTGGAGCAGCTCTTGCGAGCCGCTCCTCTTCCAATTAACTCACGGGAGTCGCTTAGAAGTTGTAACGGTAGTTTGCATAGTAGAAAGCACCGCTGAAGCCCATTGGGGCAAATGTGCTGTAAGTGTTACCCACAGCAGCAGAGGCAGTGTTGAATCCCAGACCATGCATGTCTGCTGCTTTCTGACCGTTGTTATCAAACACATTGTTTGCACCGATCAGCAGGCTTGAGTTTTCACTGAAGTCGTACTCCACTTCCAGATCAACAACAAACTCTGAGTCAAAGGTGTAAGCATTTGGGTTAGATGTAACCTCTGCGCTACAGTCAGATGAGAATACATCACACTCAAACTGGTCAAACCACTCATCGTAGAAGCTTACGCGAGCCATAACTCTCCAAGCATCCATCATATGGTTGGCAGACAGGTTCCAGCGAGTCTCTGGAGTAGTGTCTTCGATTTGCTTGATACGCTGCGCATCGATAGTAGCCGTGTTGTAGTCGGTTACTTCAGTTTTGGTGCTGTTGTAAGCCAGGTTCCACATGGTGGTGCCCATAGAGCTTTCAGTAGTAGTTGAAATCACAACATCAAAACCGCTGGTGTTAGTGTCAAAGTCATTGGTGAAGAAACGGAAACGTCTCAGGTCACCAGCGCCAGGAACACCTTCAGCGATCAGGTCAGCAACGTCAGCATCAGTCAGCTCAACTTCAGATGACAGGTTTAAACGGTCTTTTACATCGATATCGAAGTAGTCAACGGTAATATCAAACTCGCCAATAGTAGCGAACACACCGAATGTCCAGTTGGTTGCATCTTCTGGCTGCAGTGCTGCACCACCGTTACGCAGTGCTACAGCACTGGTCGCAGGGATTGTACCGTTATTAACCAGTACACCAGCAGACAGTTCAGTTGAAGTGTTTGAAGTGTTTGACTGACCTGGAGTCGGCGCCTTAAAGCCAGTGCTGTAGGTTGCACGTACACCCATATCATCAGACATCTGGTAGTTCATACCCAGCTTGTAGTTGGTAGTTGTACCAAAGTCTTCAAAATCTTCAAAACGCATAGCCGCTTGGATCAGCAGGTCATCAGACGCATCCAGCTCAGATTCAACGTACATGGCATAGTTAGAACGATCAAATACGCCAGCTGTCGCAGCAGGGAATCCTGGGAAACCATTTGAGGATGTGCTGAAGCCTTGATTACCGTAACCACCATCAATGAATGCCTCTTCCTGTCCGGCACCTACAGTAAACTCTTCAGTGCGGTACTCAGCACCAAATGCCCAGTTCAATGTTTCGCTGGATGAATAGGTAAAATCAGCGTTCAGGTTCATATCAACCTGCTGGTAGTAACCTGGATCAAAGTCACGTGGAGTCATGTCCAATAGGCTGGCATTAACTGTGTTGTTAATGTGGAAGTCAGCTTTGCTTTTACCGTAGTAAGTGCTTACGTCCCAACCTAAACCACTATCAGTTTCGCCTTTCAAACCCATCAAGAAAGTCTGATCAGTGATCTTGCCGCCAAAACGAGGAGTAAATCCGCCAGGGATAGTCTCGTTGAAGTTAAAGCAGTTGTTATCAGCCGCAAGCCCGGCAACAACAGAGGCACTGTATTCAACTGCGTACTGATCACAGTTACCTGACATATCGCCAGTAGTGTCAGCAACCAACAGATTGCCATCGCCATCAGCGAAAACGCCAGGACGGTTAGTTGGGTTACGGAAGAAGAAGCCACCATCTACATTCTTTGAATTATAGTTAGTGTAACCATACATCTCAGTACCGCCACCCAGGTCAGCGCCGAAGTTAACGAAGATTTTCATATCGTCATCAACAATTGGGCGGCCCCAGATCATAGCGGGAGCAGGAACACCCTGAACGCCAGCGTCGATCAAGCCCTGTGCGTCATCACGCTGCTCTGATCGGCTAGTAGGGTCCATGCTGCCATATTCAAAGGTCAGGTTTACAAAGCCATTGCTACCTAACTCCATGCCGGTGTTAGCTGCAAAAGTAAGAGCCTGGCCGTCGCCTTCGCTGTACTCACCAGCACGCATAGAAATGCTTGAACCATCGCTAGCATCTTTCAAGTTAAAGTTAATTACGCCAGCGATTGCGTCAGAACCGTACTGAGCCGCCGCACCATCGCGCAGAACTTCGACATTTTTCAGAGCCATAGCCGGGATAGCAGCAGCATCTGGTCCCTGAGAACCATTTGAAATACCGTTACCCAACCAGGTAATAACTGCGGCACGGTGACGACGCTTGCCATTAACCAGCAGCAGAGTGTGATCGGGAGCCATGCCACGCAGGTTAGCTGGGCGAACAAGAGTCGCTGCGTCACTGATAGGCTGATCGTTTACGCTGTAAGAAGGAACTGAGTTGCGCAGCAGGTTGCTGACATCAGTGTCACCCTGATTAGCTAGCTCATCAGCGCCAATTACATCAATAGGTGCTGGAGTCTCAGTGGTAGAGCGCGCTTTGATACGGCTACCAGTAGTAACAATTTCCTCAACCATTTCTTGTGCAGAAACAGATACTGCTGGCAACATAGTTGTACCTGCAATCACTGCCGCTGCAATGGTGTTCATTTTCCAAAAGGTATTAGCTTTCATAAATCTCCCCCGAGATATTTTAAATGGGAATAGTTTTATCTATTGGCATTGGGCCCTGATATTATTTTTGTTCATCAAGACATATCTTGATTCCAATGCTTCCTTGGTGTGACGAAGTTGATACGAACTCCCTCACTCATCAGTTTACTCCAATTAAAATTCCTTTTCGATAGTCGTTTTTAAGTAACTATTGGTCGGTTGGTTCAGTTGGCAATGGAGCTGTGATGGAAGTTTTTTCCTAATAAGGTCTTGGATTTCTCACCTGGAACCTCTCTGACTAGCTTTGGCACAAGAAAGCCGGGTAGCTGAGTTTGTAGCTGAGAATAGAGTTGCTCAGCCTGTTGCGCTGTAATATCAAAGTGACTGGCGCCGGTAACTGGGTCCAGCAAATGCAGGTAATAGGGAATTACGCACGCATCGTAGAGCGCTTCGCTCAGATCAACCAGTGCTTTTAAGTTGTTGTTGATGGTTTTCAGCAGCACAGTCTGATTCATTACCAGCATGCCACTCTTTACCAGTCGCTGGACCATTTGTTGCACCGCAGTATCGATTTCATTGGGATGGTTAATATGCAGCACCACAATTGGTACTAGCCTGGTGCCAGTTGCCCAGCCTAAAAACCCTTCATCTACACGTGAGGGAATTACCACAGGCAGACGCGTATGAATGCGCAGACGCTTTATATGAGGGATATCGGCGATTTGCTCGGTCAGCCAGCCGAGAAAATTATCATTGGCTGCCAGTGGGTCGCCGCCACTGAAGATGACCTCATTAATCTCCTGATGCAGCCTTATATAGTCAAGTGCCTGTTGCCATTGCTGCTTGCTCTGTCGGTTTTCCTGATAGGGGAAGTGGCGACGGAAACAGTAACGGCAGTTGATGGCGCAATTGGGGCTGACTATTAACAGCAGTCGATTACCATATTTGTGGACAATGCCGGGTACAGGGTTGTGTTGGGTCTCGTTCAGAGGATCTGTACTGTAGCCAATTGTCGGTTCTGTCTCCTCAGTAACAGGTAAAACCTGATTCAGCAGCGGATCATTGGGATTGCCAATTTCCATACGCTCAACAAAAGGGCGCGGCACCCTGAGTGGAAAATCTTCTGCAGCACGCTGGCTGGCGGACAGCTGCCGGGGATCAAGCTGCAAGCAACGGAGTAATTCCTCTACTGAACTAATGCACTGGCTTAACTCGCTTTTCCAGCTTGGTTGAATATCAATGGCCTCGGAGGCAATAATGGCTGACATAGGTGGTTGGCTTTGTATAAAAGTTGGCTGACAGAATCTTACGCTATTTCAGCAGGCATGGTGGACAGAGAGTAATAAACTATTGATGACCGATGAATATTATATGGGCAGAGCACTGGAGCTGGCGGCCCAGGCTGGCGCAGCCGGCGAAGTACCTGTGGGTGCGCTGCTAGTGAAAAACGGCGAGGTGGTGGGTGAGGGCTATAATCAGCCAATCTCCAGCTGTGATCCGACGGCCCATGCGGAAGTGGTCGCCATGCGCAATGCCGCCGCGTATCTGAATAACTACAGATTAACTGGCTGTGACCTCTATGTGACCATAGAGCCTTGCACTATGTGTCTGGGAGCTATGATTCATGCCCGGGTTAAGCGAATTATTTTTGGTGCTAAGGAGCCCAGAGCAGGAGCGTTGACCAGCCAGCTGCAACTGCTGGATCACAGTCATTTTAATCATTCAATCGACTGGCAGGGCGGTGTTCTTGCAGATGACTGTGGTCAGCTTATCAGCGAGTTTTTCCGTCGCAAGCGCGCCAAGTAAAGTACTAGAGTGAAGGTAAGCCTTTAATCTCCCAGTCCTGGAGTTCGGGCTGCTCAGCTGGTTGAGGCATGAAGTCTTGCTGAGACAGAGAGTGCAGCTGCAGGTAGGTTTTGTAATACTGAATATTATCCACATAGAGCACAGGTTCATTGCCCCTTGCATAACCGTGTTTGAGAGTGGAGTAATACTTCTTTTTGCTCAGCAGTGGCAGGTGTTCGCGCACATCGGCCCAGCTATCTGGGTTTTTGCCACTGCGCTGGGTAAGAATACGCGCATCTTCCAGGTGACCAAAGCCGACGTTGTAGGCTGCCAGCGCAAATAGGGTTCGGTCCGGATCCATGATGCGACTGGGTAATCGTCTCTTCAACTTAATAAAGTAGGCAGCTCCACCCTGCAGACTCTGGGCGGCATCGAGACGGTTGGTTACCTGCATTTCTCTGGCCGTATTCAGGGTCAGCATCATTAGCCCGCGAACGCCAGTGGGCGATTTGGCTCTGGGGTTCCAGTGGGATTCCTGGTAGGCCACTGCTGCCAGTAGCCGCCAGTCCATATTATATTTTGCCGCAGTCTCGCGAAATAATGGCTCGTACTTTGGCAGGCGCTGGGCCACCAGTTTGCCGAGGCGCTGAGAGTTTGAAACCGAAAAATTCTCGGTCTGAGCCAGCAGTTGGCTGGTCAGTGCCTCGAGTTCGCCGGACTCAATATAGTGCTGTAAAAATGTATTTGCTGCATCCAGCAGAGTACCGTCATGATGGGCCGGAAAGGCCCAGGCCATGGGTTGAGGCTCCGAGATATCCATGGCACTGCGCGCCTTCGGATAGATATGTCGATTAATTAGATAGGCAATCGAGTCCACTACGCTGTAACTAATTTCACCCTCATGCACCCGGCGAATCAAATCGCTCATTTCGGCCTGGTCCTGCTCGATCCAGCTCAGTTTTGGATGCTCAGTTTGCAAGTTGCGCAAATGCTCGCTGTGAGAGGAATCGGCAATCACCACAAGTTCATCGTCTAGGCTATCTAGCGATTTGGGGCGCTTACTACTGCGGTGGTAAATAAGCTGTTGAGTGACCTCTAAATAGGGGGTGCCAAAAACCAGCGACTGGTTGCGAGCTGCGGTCACAACCAGGTTGGCGGCGGCAAAATCGCCCTGAGGGCCGCCTATAGAGTACAAAAGACGACGCAGAGTAGATTTGGTTTTGACCACCAGCTCAACCCCAAGACTGTCGGCAAATGCTTTGGCCAGCAGGTAATCAAAGCCATTTTTGCCATGGCCGTCCTCAAAATAGGTGGTCGGACCCGGCAGTGTCAGCATCACCAGCTGTCCTTTGGCCCGGACTTTGGCGAGATCATTGAGATGTGCGCTGGCTGAGATTAACGAGATAAAAGGCAACATAAAAAGGATCAAAATAATCCTGTTGCGCAGTTTTCTTTCTCTGTTGGAGAGTTCCCGCATTATTTTTAGAGGTACCTAAAAGGCTATATGCTTGGCTTTAGTCTACTACTTTTAAATAAAATTTAATTGTACATGGTTTAGTAAATTCTATCTGCCTATGACTGGATTTTTCCGCTAGAATACCCGCCTTTCCCTAACCACGATTTTTGAGACCAGCCTTGATGATAATTCTCAGCGGTGCACCTTCTCTTTCTGCCTTTCGACGCCGAAAATTACTCGCTAACCTGCAACAGGCTGTGCCCTCTGTGACCGCGGTAACAGCGGAATATATGCACTTTGCCGAAGCCAGTCAGCCATTGTCAGAATCGGACAGCGCAACCCTCGAGGCGCTGATGACCTATGGACCCAGTGAACAGAAGCAGAGCAATGAAGGCAGCCTGCTGCTAGTGGTGCCGCGACCCGGCACTATTTCTCCCTGGTCGAGCAAAGCAACAGATATAGCCCATAACTGTGGTCTCGATAGCATCCTGCGCGTTGAGCGCGGCATTGCCTATTATATTGCTGCAACAACCGCCTTGGACCAGGCGCAGCTGGAAACTCTGGGTGAGCTGGTTAGCGATCGTATGGTGGAAACAGTAATGACTGATTTGCAGCAGGCCGAAGCGCTGTTTACCCACCATCAGCCGCAGCCCCTAACTGAGGTGGATATCATGGCCGGCGGTGTGGCTGCGCTAAAGCTGGCCAATGTGGAGTTGGGTCTGGCACTGGCAGAGGACGAAATCGACTATTTGGTGGCCAGTTTTGAGGAGCTGCAGCGTAACCCCTCGGACACTGAGCTAATGATGTTTGCCCAGGCTAACTCTGAGCACTGTCGCCACAAAATTTTTAACGCCAGCTGGACCATCGATGGCGTGGATCAGCCCAACTCGTTGTTTGGCATGATCCGCAACACTAATAATCTGGGTGGTGAAAATGTGCTATCGGCCTATTCGGATAACGCCGCTGTAGTGGTTGGCTCAGAGGGTGGGCGTTTTTACCCGGATCCTGTCAGCAAAGTCTACGGCTATAGTCAGGAGCCGGTGCATCTGCTGATGAAGGTGGAGACTCATAATCACCCCACAGCCATCTCACCTTACTCCGGTGCAGGTACGGGCTCTGGTGGGGAGATTCGCGATGAGGGTGCCGTGGGTCGCGGTTCCAAGCCCAAGGTGGGTCTGGTTGGCTTTACGGTATCCAATCTGCAAATCCCCGACTATGTGCAGCCCTGGGAGCAGGACTATGGCAAGCCAGACCGTATTGTCTCTGCGCTGGATATTATGACTGAGGGGCCCATTGGTGGCGCTGCCTTTAATAATGAGTTTGGTCGTCCCAATATCTGTGGCTACTTTCGAACCTTTGAGGCAGATTTTGCCGGCGAGCGTCGCGGCTATCACAAGCCGATTATGATCGCTGGCGGCTATGGCAATATTCGTGAAGAACATGTGGACAAGCCTGAGTTTAAACCAGGCGCCAAGTTGGTGGTGCTCGGTGGTCCCGCGATGTTGATTGGCCTGGGCGGTGGTGCGGCTTCATCTATGACCACCGGTAGCAGCTCCGCAGATCTGGACTTTGCCTCGGTGCAGCGACAGAACCCTGAAATTGAGCGCCGCTGCCAAGAGGTAATCGACCAGTGCTGGCAGCTGGGTGATACTAACCCGATTGCCTTTATTCATGATGTGGGTGCTGGCGGGCTCTCCAATGCTCTACCAGAGCTGGTAAAGGACGGTGGCACCGGCGGTCGTTTCGATCTGCGCGCTGTACCCAATGATGAGCCCGGCATGTCACCGGTTGAAATCTGGTGCAACGAGGCGCAAGAGCGCTATGTGCTGGCAATCAACCCGGTTGATGTTGAGCGCTTCAAGGCTATCTGCGAGCGCGAGCGCTGCCCCTATGCACTGGTGGGCGAGGCTACAGAAGAAAAACATATTACTGTCAGTGATGATCACTTTGATAATAATCCGGTCGATCTGCCTATGTCGGTACTTTTTGGCAAGGCGCCAAAGATGCATCGCACGGCGACCAAGCTGGATACTGTGGGTGGCGATTTTGCAGCCGATAGTCTGGATGTTAATGACGCGGTATTCCGTACCTTGCGCCATCCGGCGGTGGCTAGCAAAAGCTTTCTAATAACTATTGGCGATAGATCGGTCAGCGGAATGGTGGCGCGGGACCAGATGGTTGGCCCCTGGCAAATTCCAGTGGCTGACTGTGCTGTAACCACTGTGACCTATGACAGCAATGCTGGCGAAGCCATGGCTATGGGTGAGCGCACCCCTCTGGCGCTAATTGATGGCCCAGCCTCCGGGCGCATGGCTATTGGCGAGGCCATTACTAATATCAGTGCTGCACGCATTGGCTCCATGGTGGATATTAAACTGTCAGCCAACTGGATGTGTGCCGCGGGCTCGCCTGGCGAAGATGAAAAGCTCTATCGCACCGTTGAGGCTGTAGGTATGGATCTGTGCCCCAAGTTGGGTATTACCATTCCTGTGGGCAAAGATAGTATGTCCATGCGCACGGCCTGGCAGGACCAGGGTGAAGATAAGTCTGTTACCGCACCCATGTCGCTAATCATTACCGCCTTTGCTCCGGTGCTGGATGTGCGTAAAACTGTTACGCCTCAGCTGCGCACTGATCAGGGTGATACTGAGCTATTGCTGCTTGATTTGGGTGCTGGTGCCGACCGTATGGGCGGCTCTATTCTCGCCCAGGTGTTTTCGCAATTTGGCGATACCGCCCCGGATATTGATAACCCTGAGGCCCTGCGTGGCTTCTTCAACACTATGCAGGCACTGTTGGAGCAGAATGACATTCTGGCATATCACGACCGCTCTGATGGTGGTCTTTTAGCCACCTTGGCGGAGATGAGTTTTGCCGGCCATGTGGGCATCAATGTATCTCTGGATACTTTGGATCAGAACTGGATGGCGGCGCTGTTTAACGAAGAATTGGGCGCGGTTATTCAGGTGCGCGCTGAGCGGGCCGACAGCATTATTGAGCAGTTTGCCAGTGCCGGTGTTGATGGGCACAGGATTGGCCTGTTAAATGAGCGAGATGCTCTTGAAATCAAGCGCGATAATCAGGTGCTGTTTACTCAGAGTCGCACTAATCTGCAGCGCTCCTGGAGCGAGACGTCCTATCGCGTGGCTTCGCTGCGAGACAATGCAGAGTCTGTGGCTGAGGAGTTTGATCGTATTTCCTACATTGACGAGGGCCTCTCCGCTAAGCTGAGTTTTGACCCTGCTGAGGATATTAGCGCCCCTTATATAAAGTCTGGCGTAAAACCCAAGGTGGCCATTGTTCGCGAGCAGGGCGTCAATAGTCATTTAGAAATGGCAGCGGCTTTTGATCGCGCTGGGTTTACGGCGGTGGATGTGCATATGAGCGATCTACTGGCTGGGCGTCGCTCACTCGCTGATATGACTGGTATGGTTGCCTGTGGTGGTTTCTCGTACGGAGATGTGTTGGGAGCTGGTGAAGGCTGGGCTAAAACGGTGCTGTTTAATGAGCAGATTCGCGATCAGTTTCAGGCCTTCTTCCATCGCTCTGAGACCTTTAGCCTAGGAGTATGCAATGGCTGTCAGATGCTGAGTAATCTCAAGCCGCTTATTCCTGGTGCTGAGCTGTGGCCGCGCTTTGTGCGTAATCTGTCCGAGCAGTTTGAGGCGCGCTTCTCTCTGGTCAGAATTGATGAGTCGCCGTCTATTTTCTTGGCAGGTATGGCGGGCACTCATATGCCTATTGCTGTTTCTCATGGTGAGGGGCGGGCGGAATTTGCCAGCGCTGAGGCTCTGACTCAGCTGCAGCAGTCTGACCAGATTGCCATGCGCTTTTTGGAGAATGATCTGTCGGTGGCTTCACGCTATCCGGCTAATCCCAATGGCTCTCCTGATGGTATTACCGGTGTGACCAGTGCTGATGGTCGTGCTACTTTGATGATGCCTCATCCGGAGCGTGTTTTCAGGACTGTTCAAAACTCCTGGCACCCTGATAGCTGGGGTGAAGACAGTGGCTGGATGCGTATTTTCCGCAATGCTCGGGCTTTTATTGATTAATGCTTTACTACTGAGGGCCTGACTGATGAATAAGATTGCCAATGAAGATGAGTTGGTGAAGAAGGCTCTTCAGGTGGGCGCTGTGTATGCCAAGAAGCGTGCCTATGGTGAGGTTGAGGCGCAGGACTCGGTGAAGCTCAAAGTTGAGTTTGTGTATCGGGTGCTGGTGGAGGATAAGTTGATTCAGCCTCTGGCCAAAGATCAGATTAGTGACCCCAATATGCGTCATAAATTGGCGCTGTGGATTTCACGGCAGTTGCCGGCGGGCCACCCTCTATTGTCTGAAAAAAAATAATCCCTTCGCTGCCTTTTTGTCATCCTGTGGCCAAAAGGCTACGCGGGCTATCCAGACGCTCTTGCCACCATACCTATCAACAACCCAACAACCCAACAACCCAACAACCCAACAACCCAACAACCCAACAACCCAACAACCCAACAACCCAACAACCCAACAACCCAACAACCCAACAACCAATAAACCCCAAGAAAAACCTAACCTGTGTTATCCTCGCCAACGAGTTGACTAGACAGTCGCTGTGTTGATTTCTCGCTTATTCGCTTGCGTTTAAAAGGGTGCATTACAGAGGAAAGTCCGGGCTCCACAGGGTAGAGTGCCAGGTAACGCCTGGGGGGCGAAAGCCTACGGCCAGTGCAGCAGAGAGTAGACCGCCGATGATTCGTTCGCGAACACAGGTAAGGGTGAAAGGGTGCGGTAAGAGCGCACCGCGCTGCTGGTAACAGCAGTGGCATGGTAAACCCCACTCGGAGCAAGACCAAATAGGTTCCCATATGGCGCGACCCGCGTTGGGAACGGGTAGGTTGCTTGAGGCAAGCGGCGACGTTTGTCCCAGATGAATGACTGTCCACGACAGAACCCGGCTTATCGGTCAACTCACCAATTAAAAATTCAAAAAGGGCCAGCGGGAGACCGCCGGCCCTTTTTGTTGGGTTTGACCAATGCTAGTTATTATTCTTTTTCGATCTAAAAAAATAAAATTATAAAGAAAAATGATCTTAAAAGCCTGTAAAGCTAGAAGTTACTTTAACTTGTAGTCTTACCCTCATGTTTTATATTGCTAAAAATTTTAGCAATTTTGAGTGCTTCAGCACAAACCGGGAAAAATACCGGAACCTACTGATTTTACTCACTTTTTTAGCCAGCTCCTAGCCTTGACATTGACCTGAGCTACCCATAACCTGCACAGATGGGTAAAAGTGGCAAAAAGTGGCGAAATTAGGGCTTCATGTGGAGCAAAAGGGGTAAAAGTGTTTAGAGGTAGTGATCCAATCAATATGGATGCTAAGGGACGGATGGCAATTCCGACCCGCTACCGTGCCCTGCTCGAAGATATTTGCTCCAACGACCTTGTTATCACCATAGATATGAAGTCTACCTGTTTAACCCTGTCGCCGCTCCCCGAGTGGAAAAAATTTGAGGAAAAAGTATCTGCCTTGCCTGCCATGGACGAGCTGGGCGAGATGCTTAGTCGTTTTGTGGTAGGCCAGGCTAAAGATCTGCAGGTAGATGGCAGTGGTCGCATCCTCATCCCGCCAGAGCTGCGTGGCTATGCTGAGCTTGAAAAGAAACTGGTGCTGGTGGGGCGAACTCAGCGGCTGGAAATTTGGTCGGAAGAAAACTGGAACGCTGAGCGCGACAAGTCGCAACAAAATTATCGCAGCATGTTGATTGACAAAGAAAACATGTCTGATGCGCTGAAAAATCTTTCCTGGTAAGGGGCGGGCTATGACAGCGATTAGCGAGAACGCAGAGCAGGTCGAACATACCACAGTGCTGTTGCGCGAAGCTGTGGATGCTCTGGTGGCAGACCCAGATGGCTTTTATGTTGATGGCACCTTTGGTCGCGGCGGGCATACAGCCGAGCTGTTGGGTCGCCTGTCAGATCAGGGTGCTGTGCTGGCTATAGATAAAGACCCCCAGGCTATTGCCTCGGGCGAGGCGCGCTTTGCTGGAGATGATCGGCTGCAGCTTTTTCATGGCAGCTTTGCCGACTTGCAAAATGTTACCGCAGAGGCGGGCAGGTCAGGTGAGGTCTCTGGTGTTTTGCTTGATCTGGGAGTGTCATCGCCACAGCTGGATCAGGCGGAGCGCGGTTTTAGTTTTATGCGTGATGGTCCTCTGGATATGCGCATGGATACCAGTCGTGGTCTGTCCGCTGCTGAATGGATTGCCGGTGCTGACGAGCAGGAGATAGCGCGGGTGATAAAGGAGTATGGCGAGGAGCGTTTTGCCCGAAGAATGGCCAGCGCAGTGGTTCGCGAGCGGGCGGTAAAGCCTATTACGACCACTGTGCAGCTGGCGGGAATACTGGCGGCGGCGCACCCGGCCTGGGAGCGAGGCCGGCACCCTGCTACCAAGGCGTTTCAGGGTATACGCATCTTCATCAATCGCGAGCTAGACGATTTGGAGGATCTGCTGGCGCAGGTGATAGATACCTTAAAGGTGGGTGGCCGGCTGGTAATTATCAGTTTTCATTCATTGGAGGATCGGCGAGTAAAGCGGTTTATTCGCGATCAGGAGCAGGGTATCAAGCTGCCCAAAAATCTGCCTGTTCGCGACGTGGATCGCGGGGTTCGTCTGGTAAAGGTTGGCAAGGCTATTAAGCCGGCGGTGTCTGAGGTTGATGGCAATGTCCGATCGCGCAGTGCAGTTATGCGTGTCGCTGAGCGAGTGGCCTGAGATGCAGTTTAGGGTTAGTCCCCTGCATATAGCTGTGATCTGGGTGCTGGTGGTTATAAGTGCTGTGGCAGTGGCTCTGGTGAGCCATCTCAACCGGCAACAGTATGCGCAGTTAGGGGCTCTGGAGCGCGAGGCTAACCAGATGAATGCAGATTACGGTAGATATCTGCTCGAGCAGAGTGCCTGGGGTTCGCTGCAGAGAGTAGAAAATATGGCGGCGCAAAAGCTAGATATGCGCAGCCCGGAACCAGAAGAAATTTTGATGGTAAAGCGCAACTAGCCAGTATTGGCTTGGGGCGTTTAAAAGAGCTGGATTAGCTCGTAATGAAATACAGAGTTAAGGGAAAAGAGTGGCCAAGAAATCGGTAAAGAAGGTGATACCGCGCTGGCGTTACTATCTGGTAATGCTCGGGTTGGCCTCCCTGCCGATTTTAGTCACAGGCAAAATTGCCCAGCTGCAGATTATGCCCAACGAAGAGCGGGGCGTGGACTTTTTGCAGACCCAGGGAGATGTGCGCGCTATTCGTGAGGAGGTAATTCCTGCCTATCGCGGATTGATTACTGACCGCAATGGTGAGCCTCTGGCTGTAAGCACACCGGTTATCACTCTGATTGCCAACCCCAAATATATGCAAACCGCCACTGCTGAGTCTGATCTGGTGCGCCTGGCTGAGGCTATGGATATTTCGCTGGCGGCTCTTAAAGCTAGGCTCAAGCATTACCGCAATAAATCGTTTATGCGTCTGGCCAGGCAGATATCCCCAGCAGAGGCAGAAAAAATTCTCAGCCTGCGTATACCTGGTGTCAGCGGCCAGCAAGAGTACAAGCGTTTTTATCCTGCTGGTGAGGTGACTGCCCAGTTGGTGGGTATTACAGATATCAAAGACCAGGGTCGCGAGGGAATGGAGCTGGCCTACGACAGCTGGCTAACTGGCGAGCCGGGTTCCAAGAAGGTGATGAAGGATCGCGCGGGTCGCATTATCAAGGATATTTCTCTGGTCAAGCCTGCCAGTCCCGGGGAGGCGCTGCGCCTTAGTATCGACCTGCGTGTGCAGTACGCGGCCTACCGAGCTCTCAAGACTTCGGTAGCAAAACATCAGGCCAAGTCTGGCTCTGTGGTTGTCTTGGATATAGAGACGGGTGAGGTGTTGGCTATGGCTAACCAGCCTTCCTTTAATCCCAATGATCTTTCTAATCTTAAATCCGGCGCCACCAGAAATCGTGCCGTTACCGATCAGATGGAGCCAGGCTCAACGGTTAAGCCATTTACTTTGCTGGCGGCTCTTGAAAGTGGCAAGTTTGCTGCTGACACTAAAATCGATACCAGTCCTGGCTATCTCAAGGTTACCTATAAAACCTTTGTCGACCCGAAGAACTACGGTGTGCTCGATCTGGCAGGTATCTTAACTAAATCAAGTCAGGTGGGAACCACTAAGGTGGCACTGGCTCTTGATGCAAATTCAACTCGAGGGCTATTTGAGCGGGTTGGCTTTGGTGAGCCTATTGGTAGCGGATTCCCCGGAGAGATTGTCGGCGAACTGCCTGGCCACAGAACCTGGGATCCTGTGACTCAGGCGACCTTTGCCTTTGGCTATGGTCTGAGCGCTTCATCATTGCAGATGGCTCGGGCCTATTCTGTATTGGCAAACGATGGGTTGCGCAGAGAGATTTCGCTGGTGGCGCTGGACGAGCCGCCGGAAACTATTCGTGTAGTGGATGCGGATATCACTCAGGATGTACGCCAGATGCTGCAGGCTGCGGCTGGTGCATCGGGCACAGGCAAGCGAGCGTCGATTGATGGTTATTCTGTAGGTGGCAAGACTGGCACTTTGCACAAGGTAAAAGCTGGCGGCGGTTATGATGAAGATCGCTATATGTCGGTATTCGCCGGATTATCTCCGGTGGATAACCCAAGGCTGGTCACTATTGTGGTGATCGATGAGCCCCAGGATGGTGACTACTTTGGTGGCTTGGTAGCCGCGCCGGTATTTTCCGAGGTCACCGGCAATGCGCTGCGCCTGCTGCAAGTAACTCCGGATCAGCTGGATGTGAATCGAACTATTGCCAGTCTGCGCGAGTTACAGAAAAAGCGAGGGGACTCATGATGAGCCTGTCGCAAAAGTGGACAATGACTCTGCACCAGCTGATTGCTGATTATGCTGCTGGGGACTGCCCGAATCTGTCCATCGAGGGTATAGCTCTGGATAGTCGCCAGGTGCAGCCCGGTGATCTGTTTATTGCTATCAAAGGCACGGCTACCGATGGGGTTGCCTTTATTCCTCAGGCTATTGAGCGAGGCGCCGCTGCAGTGCTGGTAGAGAAAGACCAGCTGGTAGGTTCCCTGGTTGAGGGTTTGATAGATAATGGCAACAGTGCGGTACCTATTATTGGCATTGATAATCTCAGCGAATATGTCTCGGATATTGCAGGCGTATTTTACGCTGAACCCTCAGCTAAAATGTGCCTCACGGCTATTACAGGCACCAATGGCAAGACCACCTGTTCCAGGCTGTTTGCCGAGTTAATGGAGACTCTAGCCTCCAAGAGAGCAGGCACCTCAGCATTTATAGGTACCCTGGGCTATGGAATGGTGCGCAATGCTGACTATAAAGCGCCCCATGATAGCGCTGAGGATAGCAGGGCCCATGGCGCCCCCAGGCCGTCTAAGACCGCCCGCAAGCCATCTAAAAAACAGGGCGAGGTTACCGATACTGGCCTCACCACCCCAGATGCAGTAGCCATGCAGCGTATCCTGGCCGAGCTGGCGAGTAAGGGCGCCGAAAACATCGCTCTAGAGGTGTCTTCCCACAGTCTAGTGCAGCGCCGGGTCGCCGGTCTCAGGATCAACACAGCGGTATTTACCAATCTCAGTCGCGACCACCTGGACTATCATGGTGATCTCAATGCTTACGCGGCTGCCAAATCAAGACTGTTCGCCATGCAGGGGTTGCAGCATGCCGTAATTAATTTTGATGACTCCGTGGGTAGAGTCATCCTGGCCAATTTAGACAAGAGCATTCAGGCCTACAGTTTTAGCCTGGATAATAGCGATGCAGATATCTACTGCTCGACCATTGGTCTTTCCCCTGAGGGGCTGCGTGCCTCGGTAGTAACGCCCTGGGGTCAGGGTCAAATCAGTTCTCCTCTGCTGGGCAAGTTTAATCTGGCTAATTTGCTGGCTGTCATTGGCGCAGCTGGAGCTCAGGGCTATGCTCTGGCAGATATTTTACGAGAAATTCCTGCATTGCGCGCCGTTCCCGGTCGTATGGAGCTGGTCGATGCCAGTGCCCAGCCTGCGGTTGTAGTCGACTATGCCCATACCCCGGACGCTCTCGAAAAAGCGCTGCAGGCTCTGCGGGTGCACTGCCAGGGGAATCTCTGGGTGGTCTTTGGCTGCGGCGGTGACCGCGATACAGGCAAGCGCGCTGAGATGGGTGAGATTGCCCGGCGCTGTGCCGATAAGTTGGTGGTTACCAGTGATAATCCGCGCACCGAGTCGCCACAACAAATTATTGATCATATTCTTCAGGGTACTGGCCGCGATGTCATCGTCGAGTCAGATCGGCGCGCGGCTATCCGCCAGGCTATTTTTGCGGCAGATAAAAATGACGTGGTATTGATTGCCGGTAAAGGCCACGAGGATTACCAGATATTGGGCGCACAGCGTCTACCATTTAGTGATCAGACCGAGGCGCGACTGGCACTGCGGGAGATGGAAGCCAAGGCGCGCAGTGGAGGTGATCAATGATGACCCAGCAGCGCCTCGCTGATGCCGCCCAGCGATTTGGCGGCACATTATTAAACCCGGATTGCTACTTCGATGCGGTATCTATTAACAGCCGCACTATTAATGAGGGCGATCTTTTTGTTGCGCTGGTTGGTGAGCGCTTTGATGCCCATAAATTTTTACCCCAAGCTGCGGCTGTTGCCAGCGGGCTGGTGGTCTCTGAGGCGGATAAGTCTCTACCCCTTCCTCAGTGGGTGGTAGAGGATACCACTGTGGCGCTGGGGCAAATTGCTCAGCTGCGCCGGGAGACCTTTGAGGGTCCGGTGATTGCTATTACTGGCAGTACCGGGAAAACCTCGGTCAAAGAGTTGACCGCCTCGATTCTTCGTCAGGGTGGTTCTGTGCATGCGACAGCGGGCAACCTTAACAACCATATAGGTGTGCCCTTAACTCTGTTGGCTATGGATGGGGATATAGAGTTCGCGGTTATTGAGATGGGCGCCAGCGCCGGGGGCGAAATTGGCTATCTGTGCTCCATTGCCAAGCCGGACATTGCACTGATCAACAATGTGCAGTCGTCTCATATAGAGGGCTTTGGCAGTGTCGAGGCGGTGGCCGCTGCCAAAGGCGAGATTTACAGCGGCTTAAAGTCTGCCGGCATTGCTATTCTTAATCTTGATCAGCCCTGGTGTGACCAGTGGCGCGCGCTGATTGATGATAGGCCCTGTCTGACATTCTCTGTCTCTGATGCCGCAGCTGATATTAGCGCCAGCCATATAAAAGTTATGGCAAATGGCTGTTGCAGCTTCATTCTGCGAGTCAACTTGCTGTCGGAGCAGCCCGCTTTGGAGCAGCCTGTGGAGCTGTCTATTCCAGGTACCCATGCGGTTGAAAATGCTGTGGCAGCCTCTGCCTGCGCTCTCGCTGCTGGTGCCAATTTAGAGCAGATTGCCGCTGGCTTGGCTCTGGTTTCTCCCATTGCTGGTCGTCTGGATATCAAGCCGCTGGCCAATAATAGTGCTGTTATTGACGACAGCTATAACGCCAGTCCCAGCTCATTTCGCGCTGCCATTGATGTGCTGGCTAATCGCTCCGGGCGCAAAATTCTGGTCATGGGCGATATGGGTGAGCTGGGCGATGACAGCGTCAATATGCATGCTGAGGTGGGTGCTTACGCTTTGGAGGCTGGGGTAGATGCTCTTTACGCTGTAGGTGAACTCAGTGCTAGCGCCTGTGCTGCCTTTGGTGGCAACCATTTTCAATCTAAAGAATTGCTGGCGACAGCAGTGGCCCAGGAATTGACCAGAGCCAGTGCTGACAATCACTCGGTTACCTTTTTAGTAAAAGGATCTAGAAGTGCTGGTATGGAAAAAATTGTTGAACACCTAACTACCCGAGGTAATGACTAATGTTGCTGTGGCTTGCAGATTATCTAAGTCAATTTTATAGCGCTTTTTCAGTGGTGCAGTATCTCACCCTGAGAGGTATTTTCTCGGTAATGACCGCTCTGGCGATCTGTATGGTGGCCGGGCCTATTGTTATTCGCCGGCTCAACTATCTGCAGATGGGTCAGGCGATTCGCAGTGATGGTCCCCAGAGTCATTTAAGCAAGGCGGGCACCCCAACCATGGGTGGCGCACTAATTCTGTTGGCGATCTTTGTCTCCACATTACTATGGGGAGATCTGCACAATCGCTATGTCTGGGTGGTGCTGGGTGTGACCCTAAGCTTTGGGCTTATTGGTTGGGTTGATGATTACCGCAAGGTGGTAGAAAAAAATCCCCGTGGCTTGCCGGGGCGCTGGAAGTATTTCTGGCAATCTGTATTTGGCACCATTGCTGCACTGGTGCTCTACTTCACAGCTCAGAGCCCGGCCGAGCTGGAGCTTATTGTGCCGTTCTTTAAGAACTTCGCACTGCATATGGGCCCGCTGTATATTTTGTTTACCTATTTCGTAATTGTTGGCACCAGTAATGCCGTCAATCTAACCGATGGCCTGGATGGTCTGGCTATTTTGCCAACGGTGTTGGTCAGTGGCGCTCTGGGCGTTATTGCCTATCTTACTGGCAACTATCAGTTTGCTACCTACCTGCATATCCCGTTTATAAGTGGCGCTGGCGAGCTATTAATTTTTACTGCTGCACTGAGTGGCGCAGGCCTTGGATTTCTATGGTTTAACACCTATCCCGCCATGGTGTTTATGGGCGATGTGGGTGCGTTGGCCCTGGGCGCAGCGCTGGGTGTGGTGGCGGTGATTGTACGTCAGGAAATCGTGTTGCTGATTATGGGTGGCGTCTTTGTGATGGAGACCCTGTCGGTAATTATGCAGGTGGCCTCTTTTAAGCTTACTGGCAAACGTATTTTCCGTATGGCGCCCCTGCATCATCACTATGAATTAAAAGGTTGGCCAGAGCCCCGTGTGATTGTGCGCTTCTGGATTATTACGGTAATGCTGGTGCTGTTTGGCCTGGCAACATTAAAACTGCGTTAAATAATGATGAGTACGGCAATGACCAATGTAATCGCGACTAATCGCAAGACAGCTATCCTGGGCATGGGTGCCACTGGACTGTCTGCGGCGCGTTTTCTGGCGTCTATTGGCGACTCATTTGTGTTTGCTGATAGTCGCAGCGAACCACCGAGATTGCAGGAAGTAAGAGACCAGTATCCGGATACCCCAGTGGTACTCGGAGACTTTGATCGCGACCTACTGACTCATATGGATCGTGCTCTGGTTAGCCCGGGTATCTCACTAGAGGAGCCTGCTCTGGTTGCAGCTCGAGAAAATGGTGTTGAACTGATTGGTGATCTGGAGCTGTTTTTACAACATGCTGCAGCGCCAGTAATTGGTATTACTGGTTCCAATGGCAAAAGCACGGTGACCACATTGCTCGGCGCCATGGCCGAGGCCAGTGGTTTAAATGTAGCCGTGGGCGGCAATCTTGGCGTACCCATGCTGGATCTGCTGGATGATCAGTGCGAGCTCTATGTGCTCGAGCTATCGAGCTTTCAGCTGGAGCTGCTCAATGATAGTCGCGGTGCCATAGTGGCCCTACTCAACGTATCTCCGGATCATATGGATCGCTATCAGGGACTACAGCAATATCATGCAGCTAAACACCGTATATTCCGCGGTGCCAGCAAGGTGGTGATCAATCGTGAAGACCAGCTCACCAAGCCGCTACTGTCCAGCCAGGTAGAGCAGACCAGCTTTGGTCTAAACCAGCCTGATCTGGGTGAGTTTGGCATTTTGCAAGGTCTGGAGCAGGGCTATCTGGCCCGTGGTATTGAGCCTCTGATGCCTATTGCTGAGGTGGCGCTGAAGGGCACTCACAACCTTGCCAATGCGCTGGCGGCGCTGGCCCTGGGTTGTGCTGCAGGCCTGCCTGTACAGGCTATGTGCGAGACTCTTAAAACTTATCGCGGTCTACCTCACCGCTGCGAAAACATTGCCCAAATCAATGGCGTGCTCTACATAGATGACTCCAAAGGTACTAATTTAGGTGCCACGGAGGCAGCGCTGGAGGGCTTTGGCAGCGCTGAGCGCAAAAATCTTATCCTACTTGCTGGTGGTCAGGGCAAGGATCAGGACTTCTCTGGCTTGCAGTCGGCCGCCGCAAAATATGTAAAGCAGGCGCTATTATTTGGCCAGGACGCAGAGCAGATTGATCTGGCTATACAGTCTGTCTGTGATACTCAGCGGGTTGACTCACTGCAGTCTGCTGTTAAACAGGCTGCTGTGGTAGCCAGCGCCGGGGATATTGTGCTGTTGTCGCCGGCCTGCGCAAGCTTCGATCAGTTTTCAGGTTTTGAAGAGCGCGGCCTGTGTTTTCAGCAGGCTGTGGCCAACTTGCCTGGTGCTAAGCAGACAGAGTCTGGAGGGCAGTTATGCAATTAGTGTTGCCCCTAAAACAGTTCACTCTGTCACAGACCCGCTGGCATCTGGATATGCGCCTGCTGTTACCGGTGTTGGCGCTGCTTTCCATTGGCCTGATTATGGTGGCCTCTGCATCCTTTAGTTTTGCCGAACACAGACTTGGCGATCAGCTGTTCTTTTTCAAGCGCCATCTGGCCTATTTGATTATTGCAGCTGGTGCTATGGCTGCAGGCTTTTTCGTGTCGCCATCGGTCTGGGCTAACTATGGTCGGCTGTGGATTTTGCTAGCTATCTTTCTGCTTGTTATCGTGCTGATTCCGGGTATTGGCCGCGAGGTCAATGGCAGTCGCCGCTGGTTGGCTTTTGCCGGGTTTACCCTGCAGGTATCCGAGTTAGTAAAGGTGGCCACAGTGGTATTTTTGGCCGCTCACCTGGAAAAACATCGCGAGACTCTGAGTGATGACTGGCGCGAGTTTTTTAAGTTGATCGCAGTGATAGTAGTGTTGTCGATACTGCTGCTAATGGAACCAGACTTTGGTTCGGCGGTGACTCTGAGTTGCACCTTTATGGCGCTGTTATTCTTAGGTGGTTCCCATATCCGTCAGTTCAGTCTGGTCTTTGCAGCTGGCCTTCTGGCCATCGGGGCTCTTGCTTATGCGGCTCCCTATCGTCTGGAGCGTCTGGCCACCTATATGGATCCCTGGTCTGACCCCTTCAACTCTGGCTACCAGCTAATTCAGTCGCTGATTGCCTTTGGTCGAGGGGAGTGGTTTGGCGTAGGGCTGGGTCAGTCAGTGCAGAAGATGCTCTACTTGCCAGAGGCCCATACAGACTTTGTATTTGCAATCTTTGCCGAAGAATTTGGCTTTGTCGGTGTGCTCTGCTTAATGGGCCTCTATGTGCTTATGGTTCTGCGCATTATACAGTTGGGCAAATTGGCGATTGGCCGCAAGGATTGGTATGCCGCCTTTGTCCTAATTGGCTTTGGTTTGCTGCTCAGTGGTCAAACCTTTATTAACTTGGGGGTTAATGCAGGCCTATTGCCCACCAAAGGCCTGACTTTGCCATTCGTTAGCTATGGTGGCAGCAGCTTACTGGTTTGCTGCGCCATGATCGGCATGATGCTGAGATTTTCCCATGAGTTCCAGTCACCTCCAGCTGCAGTCAGGAGGCCCAGATATGGAAAATAATCCAGCTTCAATGAGCGACTGCAGAGTGATGATTATGGCCGGTGGCACGGGCGGGCATGTGTTTCCCGCCCTGGCAGTTGCCGAACGCCTGCGCAGCAAAAATGTAAAGGTTGCCTGGTTGGGCACTAGGCGCGGTATCGAGTCTGAGCTGGTGCCGGCCAACAATATTGAGCTTAATTATCTGAGTATTGAGGGTATTCGCGGGCGAGGGTTTGGCGCATTACTCAAGGCCCCATTGTTGCTTTTGCGATCAATTACTCAGGCTCTCAAGGTGCTGTCTCAATTTAAGCCTGCAGTGGTTCTGGGTATGGGTGGATTCGCCTCAGGTCCAGGTGCTGTGGCGGCAAAATTGAAGGGCATTCCAGTGGTCATTCACGAGCAAAACTCTGTGGCTGGCACCACTAACAAACTATCGGCAACCATTGCCGCGAGGGTGATGCAGGGCTTTCCCGACACTCTGTCAAAAGGCGAATGGTGTGGCAATCCGGTGCGGCCTGAGATAGCACAGCTGGCTCCTCCTCAGCAGCGCTTTGCCTCGCGCAGTGGTAGCCCATGCGTACTGATTTTGGGTGGCAGCAGAGGAGCGCTGGCGATCAATAAATTATTGCCATTGGCTCTGTCACAGATGGATGCTGGTCAGCGTCCACAGGTGCTGCATCAGACGGGCAAAGCTCACTGGCAGAGCACCTGCGATCAGTACAAACAGCAGGGCCTTAAAATTACCGACGAGCAGCTGCAAGTGGTGCCATTTATCGACGATATGGCGGCGGCCTATAACTGGGCTGACTTTGTTATCTGTCGCAGCGGCGCCCTAACTGTCGCCGAGCTAACCTCGGTTGGTCTGGGCGCTCTGTTGATTCCTTTCCCTCATGCTATCGATGATCACCAAACTAAAAATGCGCAATGGCTGGTGGTGCAGGGTGCGGCGAAATTATTCCAGCAGTCTGACCTAACTGCTCCATTGCTGGCTGAGCAAATTAGCCTGCTATGTAACGGCCCAAAAATGCGTCTGGATATGGCTATGCGCGCCCGAGAGCTGGCGCAAAATAATGCTGCCCAGCGAGTTGCAGATGTCTGTTTGGAGGTCAGCAATGAAAGCTAATATTAATTTCACGGTTCCAGAAATGCGTCGTATTCGCCGCATTCATTTTGTGGGTATAGGCGGCAGCGGCATGTCTGGTATTGCCGAAGTATTGCTCAATCAGGGCTACGAGATCAGTGGTTCAGATATAGGGGTCAATCCCAGTGTGAGGCGTTTGACCGAGGCCGGTGCTGAGATATTTATTGGTCATAGCGACAGCAATATTCAAGGTGCTGATGTTGTGGTTCAGTCCTCAGCGGTCACCGTTGAGAACCCTGAGATCGCCAGCGCTCGCGAGAAGGGGATTCCGGTAGTGCGACGCGCAGAAATGCTCGCTGAGTTAATGCGCTACCGCCATGGAATAGCTATTGCGGGCACCCATGGCAAGACCACAACCACCAGTCTAATCACAGCGATTTTGGCTGAGGATGGCCGCGACCCAACCTTTGTGGTCGGTGGTCGGGTCAATAGCGCTGGTACCAATGCCAAGCTGGGTGGCAGCCGCTATCTGGTGGCCGAGGCAGATGAAAGTGATGCCTCGTTCCTGCACCTGCAGCCCATGGTGTCGGTGGTAACCAATATCGAAGCTGATCATATGGAAACCTATGGCTTTGACTTTGAAGTCATGAAAAAAACCTATATCGAATTTCTGCACAATCTGCCGTTTTATGGTCTGGCGGTTATGTGTATTGATGATCAGGCGATTCGCGATCTGCTGGTCGATGTGGCGCGACCCATGCTGACCTATGGATTTAGTCAAGATGCGGGATACAGAGTGCATAGCCTGAAGGCGGACAAGCGTCACTCCCACTTTATGATCGATCGGCCAGATGGCAAGGATTCACTATCTATCAAGCTCAATATTCCAGGGCGTCACAATGCCCTCAATGCAGCGGCGGCTATAGCTGTAGCCACTGATGAGGGGATTTCCGATCAGGCCATTATTGCAGGTCTGGAGAAGTTCTCAGGGGTTGGGCGCAGATTTGAAATGATTGGCGAATATCCGGTGACCGATGGCGATGCCATGTTGGTAGATGATTATGGTCATCATCCCACCGAGGTGAAGGCGACCATTGATGCGGTTCGCGATGGCTGGCCCGACAAGCGTCTGGTGATGGTCTTCCAGCCTCATCGTTACAGCCGAACTCGCGATCTCTACGAAGACTTTGTCAATGTACTGGCTCAGGTTGATGTGCTCCTGGTGCTGGACGTGTATCCGGCAGGAGAAGCGGCGATTGCCGGTGCCGGCAGCAAAAATTTGTGCGGCAGTATTCGCCAGCGCGGTGGCATAGACCCTATCTATGTAGAGCGAATTGAAGATGTGCCCAATTTGCTGGCCGAGCTGGTTCGTGGCAATGACCTGGTACTCACCCAGGGTGCTGGCAGTGTTAGCAAGCTAGTGGCCATGTTGGCAGACAGCCAGCTGCTGCATGTTGCGGAGGATCAGGCATGACAGTCTCCTCATCCAGTTTTGGCCGTGTTGGGCTGCTCTATGGTGGCACCTCCTCAGAGCGCGAGATATCGCTGATGAGTGGCGACGCAGTGCATAGGGCCATGCTCGATCTGGGTATTGAGGTCGTAGCCATTGATGCTGGTGAAGATTTACTGCAGATACTGCCCAGCCATAATCTGGATAGGGTGTTTATTGCCCTGCATGGTCCTGGAGGTGAGGATGGCACATTGCAGGGCGCTCTGGAATATCTGGGTATTCCCTATACCGGCAGTGGCGTTTTGGCCTCAGCTCTGGCGATGGACAAGCTGCGCTGCAAGCAGATGTGGCAGGGCATAGGTCTGCCCACAGCAGATTTTGCAGTACTCGAAGAACAGTCAGATTGGTCAGCAATAATGCAGCGTCTGGGTGGCAAAGCCATGGTTAAGCCCGCCTGCGAGGGCTCAAGTATTGGCATGAGTCGCGCACAGACTCCAGAGCAGCTACAGCAAGCTTGGGCCGAGGCAGCAAAGTATGCAGCTACGGTGATTGCAGAGCCTTTAATGGAGGGTGAAGAGTACACGGTAGCCATTCTGGGTGGCCAGGTGCTGCCCTCTATTCGCATTCAGGCCAGCGAAACCTTTTACGACTATCAGGCCAAGTACTTTAGTGATGAGACCCAATATTTCTGCCCCGCTGGCCTCTCTGAAGAGCGTGAAGCCGAGCTCCGAGAGCTTTCCATGAGTGCATTTCAGACCCTTGGCTGTTCAGGCTGGGGGCGGGTCGATGTAATGGTAGACAACCAGGGCCGATTTCAGTTGCTAGAGGTAAATACAGTGCCTGGTATGACTGATCATAGCCTGGTGCCTATGGCAGCTCAGGCAGCGGGTCTCAGCTTTCAGCAGCTGGTGCAGGCTATTTTGCAGGAGGCCGTCTAATGGCCACACAAAACCGTCGCGGTGCCAACCGCCAGCAGCAGGCGCAGGCCAGCTCCTCAGACGGATTTATGAACAACCTGTCGCGGCTGGTGATGTTAGCGCTGTTTGTCACAGTGCTCTATGGCGGCAAGCTGATGTTTGATCAGCTGGATAAGCCACTGACTCAGGTCATGGTGGGTGGTGATTTTAACTATATGCAGCGACAGGATCTGGCCCAGCTGGTCAGTGCAGAAATTGATGGCGGTTTCCTGACGGTAGATCTTAGTCATTTGCGTCAGGTGCTGCAGGACCACTCCTGGGTCGACCATGTGAGTATCCGTCGTCAATGGCCATCCACATTGCGAGTAGAAGTGATTGAAGAGGTACCCATTGCTCGCTGGGGCGAAGAGGGTTTCCTCAACCGGCTGGGAGTTGAGCTGGCGATTGATGACAACAGCAGGCTGGATAGTTTGCCTGTACTCAGGGCCGACTCCGGCAGCTCGGCAGAAATGATGCAGCACTACCAGCTGCTGGCAGAATTGTTGCTGCCTACCGGGTTAAAGCTGATCGAAATGCAGCGAGACCACATGGGTGCCTGGCGAGTGGAGACCAATCAGGGTATCGAATTGGTGCTGGGGCGCGAACAGATTGGCGAAAAAATTAAACGCCTGGCCCTGGTTTGGGCGTCGGGTCTGAATCAACAGGCGAAAGAGATAAAAACTATAGACCTGCGTTACCCCAATGGTCTGGCCGTGGCATGGAGAAACGGCACATTGGCTGGCGCAGATTGGAATACACGGCAAAACGCAGTTTCGACTGTGCGGGGATAAAGCGAACTGCTGAGGAAAAATTATGGCTAACACCAATGAAGAAAACATGATTGTGGCACTGGATATAGGCACCTCCAAAGTGGTCGCCATTGTTGGCGCTATCAGTGCCAATGGCGATCTGGAAATCGTTGGCACCGGCATGAACAGATCCTCCGGGCTCAAGAAAGGAGTGGTGGTCAATATTGAAGCCACAGTCAACTCCATTCAGCGTGCCATCGAGGAGGCTGAGTTAATGGCAGGCTGTTCCATCCATTCGGTTTATGCAGGTATTGCTGGCAGCCATATTCGCAGCCTGAACTCTCACGGCATCGTGGCTATCCGCGACCGCGAGGTGCAGTCGCTGGATGTAGAGCGGGTAATAGATGCTGCCAGAGCTGTGGCCATTCCAGCTGATCAGGAAATCCTCCACGTTCTGCCTCAGGAATACATTATTGATGAGCAGGAAGGTGTGCACGAGCCCATAGGTATGTCCGGCGTGCGCCTGGAAGCCAAGGTCCATCTGGTGACCTGTGCCGCCAATGCCGCCCAGAATATCAAAAAATGTATTCGCCGCTGTGGGCTGGAAGTGGATGAGATTGCACTGGAGCAGCTCGCCTCCAGCCACGCGGTGTTGACAGAGGACGAAAAGCAATTGGGTGTAGCCCTGGTAGATATAGGTGGAGGTACCACAGATATCGCCATATTTACCGAGGGCGCAATTCGTCATACCGGCGTGATTCCAATTGCAGGTGACCAGGTGACCAATGATATTGCCATGGCTCTGCGCACACCCACGCCCCATGCCGAAGAGCTGAAAATCAAATATGCCTGTGCCCTGGCCAAGCTGGCCCGTCCGGAAGAGACGGTTAAGGTGCCCAGTGTCGGCGACCGCGAGTCGCGGGATATGTCGCGGCAGCTGCTGGCCGAGGTAGTGGAGCCCAGATACGACGAATTATTTACCCTGGTTCAGGCAGAGCTTCGCCGCAGTGGTTACGAGGAATTGATTGCCGCTGGTGTAGTGCTAACCGGCGGCACGTCAAAGATGGAAGGTGTTACCGAACTGGCAGAGGAGATATTCCATATGCCAGTGCGAATCGGTACGCCGGTCAATGTAAAAGGACTGTCGGATATTGTGAATAATCCTATTTATTCGACAGGAGTTGGACTGTTGCACTTTGGTGTTCAGCAACAGCGTAAGGACGGGTTTGTGGACGGTGCAGGCAGTGGCAAAAAGCAGACCAATACTACTCTGGAAAAAATCAAAGGTTGGTTCCAGGGCGGAGTTTAGTTGTCACGGATGACTGTGACTGTGAAATTTAATTGTGAGGCGCAAATAAGGGGAAACCTATGTTCGAATTAGTAGATAGCATTCCAAAGAATGCAGAAATCAAGGTAGTAGGAGTCGGCGGCGGCGGCGGTAACGCAGTTCGCCATATGATGGACAGTAATATCGATGGCGTGCACTTTATCTGTGCCAACACCGATGCTCAGTCACTCAATGATCTGGGTGATGCCACCATACTGCAGCTGGGTGGCACCTTGACCAAGGGGCTGGGTGCTGGCGCTAATCCGGAAGTGGGCCGAGAGGCAGCTCTGGAAGATAAAGATCGTATCGCCCAGGTGCTCGAAGGTGCCGATATGGTATTTATTACCGCTGGTATGGGTGGTGGCACGGGCACAGGCGGTGCACCGGTTATCGCCGAAGTGGCCAAGCAGATGGGTATCCTGACAGTAGGTGTAGTCACCAGGCCATTCTCATTTGAGGGTCGCAAGCGCATGGCTATTGCAGATGCTGGTATTGCAGCCCTTAAAGAGCGCGTCGACTCGCTGATTATTGTACCCAATGAGAAGCTGCTGCAGGTGCTGGGTAAAGAGATGACAGTAATCAATGCCTTTAAGCAGGCCAATGATGTGTTATTTGGTGCTGTGCAGGGTATTACCGATCTGATATTGCTCGATGGTTTGATCAATGTGGATTTCGCCGATGTGCGCACTGTTATGTCAGAAATGGGCATGGCAATGATGGGGACAGGTGAAGCCAGTGGTCAGGACCGTGCCATTGTGGCCGCCGAAGGCGCCATCAAATGCCCACTTTTGGAAGATATTAATCTTCAGGGTGCCAAAGGTATCCTGGTCAATATCACCAGCGGCTATGATTTGACTCTGGGTGAATTCGAAGATGTGGGTAACACCATTCGCGAGTTTGCCGATGAAGATGCCACCATTATTGTCGGCAGTGTCTTTGAGCCGGAGCTCAACGATCAGCTGCGAGTCACTGTGGTAGCCACGGGTCTGCGCAATCCAGGGGTAAAGACTGGACCCAGAGGCGTAGTTATAGATAATCCGCCTCCGCGCAAACTGGGTGGAGATATTGACTACAATCGTCTGGATAAGCCTACGGTTAATCGCCGCAGCACCGTCGCTGGCGGTGATGCCACAGCGAGAAAAATGGAAACTCAGCCCGACTCAGAGATGGATTACTTTGAAGTGCCGGCTTTTTTGCGCAAACAGGCAGATTAATAATCTGCTAAAAAAGCGTCTTGACGCAACGTCCTCTATCACCACGCCTCAGATTATAAAATCTTGGTGATAGAGGGCTTGTCTGGTAGAATTACTGCCTTGTAAATCAAAGGTATAGAGATGATCAGGCAACGCACGTTAAAAAATGTCATACGTGCCACCGGTGTGGGTCTCCACACTGGCGACAAGGTCTACCTAACCCTGCATCCCGCTGCCCCGGATACTGGCATTATTTTTCGCCGCACGGACCTCGACCCTGTAGTAGAAATTGTCGCCAAAGCAGAGAATGTTGGCGACACCACCATGTCCACAACCCTCGTAAACGGCGATGTTCGTGTATCTACCGTAGAGCATCTGCTGTCTGCTCTGGCAGGGCTGGGGATAGATAATATAATAATCGATGTTTCAGCCGCCGAGATACCTATTATGGACGGCAGCGCAGGACCCTTTGTCTTTTTGCTGCAGTCGGCAGGAATATTTGAGCAGGATGCGCCGAAGAAGTTTATTCGTATAAAGCGTCCCGTCACAGTCAGACAAGACGACAAAGTGGCGACCTTTAGGCCTTTTGAGGGCTTTAAAGTCAATTTTGCTATTGACTTTGACCACCCAGTGTTCAAACATCAGTCGTTAAAGGCGAGCATCGATTTTTCGAGCACCTCTTTTGTTAAAGAAGTCAGCAGAGCCCGAACCTTTGGCTTTATGCATGAATTTGAATATCTTCGCTCCAAGGGTCTGGCGCGAGGAGGAAGTTTAGAAAATGCCATCGTAGTGGACGAGTTCGACATTTTGAACGAAGATGGCTTGCGTTATGACGATGAATTCGTCAAACATAAGATCCTGGACGCCATAGGCGACCTCTATTTACTGGGCAATAGCCTTATAGGGGAGTTCGATGCGCACAAATCAGGACATGGACTTAACAATGCGTCATTAAGAGCATTGATCGCAGAAACGGACGCCTGGGAAGTAGTCACATTTGTGGATAATCCGGAAGATGTGCCGATAATGTACATGCAGCCGAATTAAAGTGGTTTAATAGCGTTTTTGTGAGAAAAGGTATTACCTTCAATTGAAAATAATTCTTATCAATAGCCGGGCAGACAAGGTTAAGACCATTAACCTGAACAGCTGGGCCAAAGGCTTGTTGTCAGTACTTCTGCTGGGTATCCCAGTGGCTGCTGGCACCATGATGGGCCTTAAGATTGCCGACGGCCGATGGGAAGTACTTTTCGACAACAGCATTGCAGAGATGCAGCATCAGTTAATTATCCAGCAGGAAGAGGTGCAGGCCGGTCGCGACCAGGTCGATAGCTCCGTAGCTGCCATGACCCTCAAACTGGCGCAGATGCGCTCGCGCTTGGTACGACTGGATGCGCTGGGCGAGCAGCTCACCCAGATAGCCAGTCTTGAAGACGGCGAGTTCGATTTTTCTATAGCGCCAGGTTTAGGTGGTCCAGATACCAACGTGATCAAAGAGTCCGCTCGAGCTATGGATGTTCAGGAAGAGCTGGCAACCATGTTTGCCCGTCTCGACAATAACCTGGACAGCCGCGAGTCCCAGCTGCAGGTGCTGCAGTCAATGCTCTCTGATAACAAACTCAAAAGCGAACGAACCGTGGCGGGGCGCCCTATTGTTAAAGGCTGGATGTCCTCTGAATACGGTATGCGCACAGATCCATTCCACGGAGACAAGCGCTGGCATGGCGGTGTGGATTTCGCTGGTCGCATGGGTTCCGATATTATTGCCGTAGCTTCTGGCGTGGTCACCTGGTCGGGCCAGCGCAGTGGTTACGGAAAAATGATTGAAATTAACCACAGCGACGGTTTTGTCACTCGCTATGGCCACAACTCTGAAAATATCGCCAAACTGGGCGCTATCGTGAAGAAAGGTGAGTTGATCGCCAAAATGGGAAGCTCTGGTCGCTCGACTGGCCCCCATGTGCACTTCGAAGTCTTTAAAAACGGCCGCACTGTCGACCCTGCAACCTATATCCGCCGCACCAGCCGCTGATACCTGTCCGAAACTAGTCTATTCTGGAGAGTAATAAATACTCTCAACTCCCCCTGTTCTATGTTTATGGAAATGTGTAATGTTCGGCAGCATGCTTAAAAAACTAATTGGTAGTAGCAATGATCGTGAAATTCGCAAAATGCGCAAAACGGTCAATAAAATCAATGCGTTAGAGGAAAACCTCAAAACTCTTAGCGATACAGAACTAAGGGCCCAGACGCCAGTATTCAGGGAGCGATTGGCTGCCGGCGAGACTGTTAACCAGATACTGCCCGAGGCTTTCGCAGTGGTTCGCGAGACCGCTCGCAGGGTGATGGGCATGCGTCACTTTGATGTGCAGATGATCGGTGGTATTACACTGCATCAGGGCAAGATCGCCGAGATGCGCACCGGTGAGGGTAAAACATTGGTGGCCACACTGGCTGCTTATCTCAATGCACTGCCCGCCGAGGGAGTGCATGTGATCACAGTTAACGACTATCTGGCAAAACGCGATGCCCAGTGGATGGCGCCACTGTATCAGGCGCTGGGTCTGTCTGTAGGCGTGATTCAATCCTTTCAGGGTCAGGATGTTGCCAACTCCTACAGATTGGAGCCCGGTGATGAGGGTGAGTTAAAGCCCAGCTCCAGGCAAGAAGCCTACGCCGCAGATATCACCTATGGCACCAACAACGAGTTTGGTTTTGATTATCTGCGCGACAATATGGCGCTGCGTCTTGAGGATAAATCTCAGCGCGGTCTGGCCTTTGCCATTGTCGATGAAGTGGACTCAATTCTTATCGATGAAGCCAGAACTCCATTGATCATCTCAGGTGCCGCTCAGGACAGCTCGGCGCTTTACAAATCTATCAATGCTCTGACTCTCAACCTAAAGCCGCAAACCGAGGCCGAGGCAGATTTAGAGGCTGAAGATAGTGAGCCAGAGATTATTCCAGGCGACTTTATAGTCGATGAAAAGTCTCGCGGTGTAGAGTTAACCGAAGATGGACACCAAAAAGTTGAAGAAATACTGATCAGAGAGGGGCTGTTGCAGGAAAATGACAGCCTCTATCAGCCCTCTAACCTAGGTATGCTGCACCATGTGCACTCGGCTCTGCGCGCACAGAATCTATTTAGCAGGGATGTGGAATATATTATAGAGGGCGGTCAGGCGGTGCTTATTGATGAGCACACCGGTCGCACCATGCCAGGTCGACGACTGTCCGAGGGCCTGCACCAGGCCATCGAAGCCAAAGAGGGGTTGGCTATTCAGCAAGAGAGCCAAACCCTGGCCTCCACCACCTTCCAGAATTACTTCCGCCTGTACAAAAAGTTGGCAGGCATGACCGGCACCGCAGATACCGAAGCCTATGAATTTCAGCAGATCTATGGTCTGCAGGTAATGGTGATTCCTACCAATGTCGAGGTAAAGCGCGTCGACCTCAATGACCTGATTTATCTGAGTCAGCAGGAGAAGTTTGAAGCTGTTATCGCCGATATCAAAGAGATCGTCGCCAGTGGTGCACCTGTGCTGGTGGGAACCGCATCGGTAGAGACCTCGGAGATGCTGTCTGGCATGCTCAAGGCCGCCAAGGTAGAGCACAGTGTGCTTAATGCCAAACAGCATGAGCGTGAAGCCAATATTATTGTTAATGCCGGACGGCCAGGCGCTGTCACCATTGCTACCAATATGGCCGGCCGAGGCACAGATATTGTGCTGGGTGGGAATCTCGAGGCCGAGCTTAAAGAGCTCAAAGAAAAGGGTAAAGACAGCGAGGCCAAAGTAGCTGAGGTTAAAGCGGACTGGCAAGAGAGACAGAGCAAAGTACTTGAAGCTGGCGGCCTGCATATAGTGGCCACTGAGCGCCATGAGTCCAGACGTATCGATAACCAGCTGCGCGGGCGATCAGGGCGTCAGGGCGACCCTGGTGTGTCACGCTTCTATCTGTCCCTGGAAGATCCTCTAATGCGTCTTTTTGCATCTGATCGGGTCAAAAACATGATGCGCTCTCTGGGTATGGGCGAGGGCGAGGCCATAGAACACAGCATGGTGACCAAATCTATTGTCAAAGCCCAGCGCAAAGTTGAGGGGCGCAACTTCGATATCCGCAAACACCTGCTGGAATACGATGATGTGGCCAACGACCAGCGACAGGTGATTTATCAGCAGCGCAACGACTTGCTGGTAGACGAGGATATTTCCGAAGTCATTACCAATGTGCGCGAGGATGTGGTGGATGCCTGCATCAGTGGTTTTGTCCCCCCGCAGAGTCTTGAGGAGCAGTGGGATATAGAGGGTCTGGAAAAAGCCCTCGCCAATGACTTTACTACACCGCTGCCAGTGCAGCAGTGGCTGGATGAAGATAGTCGTCTGGATGAAACCAGTCTGCGGGACAAGATTATCGAGCAGGTGCAGGCATCCTATAATCAACGCTACGCCCATGTGGGCGAGCAGATGCGTGAAGTCGAGCGCCAGATTATGCTCCAGGTACTAGACAACCTCTGGAAAGAACACCTGGCCAGTATGGACCAGCTGCGTCAGGGTATTGGCTTGCGTGCCTATGCCCAGAAAAACCCCAAGCAGGAATACAAGCGCGAGTCTTTTGCCCTGTTTGAAGATCTGTTGGACAATATAAAATACGAAACCATTCGCTATCTCAGCCATATTGAAGTGGCAACCCAAGAAGATATGCAGCGTCTCGAGCAGCAGCGTCGCGAGGAGCAAAAAAATCGCGAATACCAGCATGCTCAGGCTCAGGGAATGGCTAGTGAAGAGGGCGCTGGCAGCGATACTGGCTCTGGTATAGAAGCCCGACAGCCGGTTCAGAGACTTGGCCCCAAGGTCGGCCGCAATGATCCCTGTATCTGCGGCTCTGGTAAGAAATACAAGCAATGTTGTGGGCGTATTCAGTAATGGCTACAGGCAGCGTAAGCTTTCCAACCATGCATCCGGTCGCTGGCTTTAAGCTGGGCACTACCAGTGCCGGTATAAAAACACCGGGTCGAGCTGATTTGGTGGTCATGGAGATACCTGCCAATGGTACTGTGGCTGGCCTGTTTACCCAAAATGCATTTTGTGCAGCACCAGTGACCCTGTGCAAACAGCATCTGGCCGCTGCCAGCCCGCGTTACTTTTTAACCAATACAGGTAATGCCAATGCAGGCACTGGCGATCAGGGTATGGCCGACGCTGTGCACAGCTGCCAGGCTCTGGCCTCTGCAGCAGGGGTGGAGCTCAACCAGGTTATGCCGTTTTCGACTGGTGTGATTGGCGAGCCGCTACCCATGGATAGACTGCTCGCCGGCATCCCCGGCGCGCTGGCCAATCTATCCGAACAGGGTTGGTCTGAGGCTGCCACTGGCATACTGACCACAGATACCAGACCCAAGGGGGCCAGCCTGCAGTACAGTGCCGGGGGCACTCCGGTGACCATCACTGGCATCTCCAAAGGCTCGGGTATGATTAAGCCCAATATGGCGACCATGTTAGGTTATGTGGCCACTGACGCCTCAGTGGATGCAGAGTTGTTGCACCGCGCCCTGAGACTGGCCACCGATCAATCCTTTAATCGCATTACCGTGGATAGTGATACCTCCACCAATGACTGCATTATGTTGGTGGCCACAGGAGCCAGTGGCCTAGTAATTGATGAGTCATTGTTTGATGAATTTGTCGAGCAGCTGAGTCTGGTATTTAAGGATCTTGCTCAGGCTATTATTCGCGATGGAGAGGGGGCTACCAAGTTTGTCGCTGTGCAGGTAGAGGGCGCCGCAGATAGCGCGGAGGCTCTGGCGGTAGCCTATACCATTGCCGAATCACCACTGGTGAAAACTGCCCTGGCAGCCTCAGACCCCAACTGGGGGCGTATACTGGCCGCCATAGGCCGCGCCGGAGTGCACAACCTAGATGTTAATCAGGTGCAACTCAGCCTCAACAATGTACTGATTGCCGAGCAGGGTGCCCGTGCAGCCAGTTACAGCGAAGAGGCAGGCCAAGCTGCTATGCAGCCAGAGGATATTAGTATTCAGGTAGCACTCAATCGAGGTCAGGCTGCAGAGACAGTCTGGACCACCGACCTCACCTATGAATATGTGCGTATTAATGCCGAGTACCGAACCTAAGCCGCCGTCCAGGCGCATTCATGTGGTAGCCGCTGTGATCTACAGTGCTGACCGCAGCCATCAAATTCTTATTTCCAGACGCCCAGATCATCTGCATCAGGGTGGCCTTTGGGAATTTCCTGGTGGCAAGGTCGAGCCCGACGAACTGCCCGAGCAGGCCCTTAGCCGCGAGCTTAAAGAAGAGTTGGATATTCAGGTGACTCAGGCCCAGCCTTATTTGCAGGTATCCCATGATTACAGCGATAAGCAGGTGCTGTTGGATATTTGGCAGGTCAATGGCTTTAGTGGCCTGCCCAGAGGTATGGAGGGGCAGGACTGCAGATGGGTGGAGCTATCAGAGTTACTTGGCTCCGGCTCAGACTATGCATTCCCGGCCGCCAATCAGGCTATTCTGGATAAGCTGGCGACAGAGCTCTAAAAACCAGCAGGCGACTGACTAGTACTCATCATCCATAGGTTCTGTGCCCAGAGCGGGCTCTCCAGGAATAGCAAAACTCTCCTTGGCCCAGTCGCCAAAGTCTATCTGCTGACAGCGCTGTGAGCAAAAGGGACGCTGAGGGTGCTTGTCGCTCCATTCAATGCTGGTTTTGCAGGTGGGGCACTGCACAATAGGAGGTTTTTTCATAGAGCTAGCTCGCCTGATTGCTTTGGGCCATGGCCAAAAATTGCTGGTGCAGAGTCTTAATTCGTGGAGCGATGGTCTCCACAGGCTGGGCGTTGTCAAACTCAAAATCGGCTCTGTCACGCTTGGTCTGTCTGGGCATCTGGGCATCGACAATTCGTTGGATCTGCTGCTGGTCGCTGCCATCTCGTGCACTGGCGCGCTCAATCTGCACCTCCACTGGCACATCCACTAGCAACACTGCATTCACCAGCTGGTGCTGGTCAGTCTCAAATAACAAGGGTGACTCAAGAATCACATAGTCGCTGGTCGCCGCCTGCAACTGTGTCATTATCCAGTCGCGAATCAATGGGTGTAACAGGGCTTCCAGCCAGGCTTTTTCGCTGGCGTTGGCAAAGATAATTTCTCGCAGGGCTGGTCGGTTAAGCTGGCCATCGGCGGTAATTAGCTCGTCGCCAAAATGCTCCTGTATAGCAGCCAGCGCTGGCATGCCAGGCTCAACCACAGCGCGAGATGCCTGATCTGCATCCACAGAGACAATGCCCAGAGCCTTAAACTGTTCGGCCACTGTGCTTTTGCCACTGCCGATACCGCCAGTGAGACCAATAATCAGGGGTTTTTTAGACACCGCAGTTCTCTGTATTGATTAGCTATAAGTCAGGCTGGTATTAGAAATTAAATAGGCGTAAATAACCAGACAAAATCTCATCACCCCAGACAAAGGCAATCCAGCCCGCGGCAGCCAAAAACGGACCAAAGGCAATCGGCATTTCTTTGTTGCGGCCAGCCAGTAAAATGCCGGCAATACCCACCAGTGCGCCAACAGCTGTGGACAGCAAAATAATCATTGGCAGCATCTGCCAGCCCATCCAGGCGCCCAGAGCAGCCAGTAACTTAAAGTCGCCGTAGCCCATGCCCTCCTTGCCGGTAATCAACTTAAAGGCCCAAAACACAGTCCACAGAGACAAATAGCCAGCAATAGCACCAATCACCGCATCATGAAGACTAACAAACTGGCCATTGAGGTTAGCAAACAGGCCCAGCCACAGCAGCGGCAGAGTAATCTGGTCTGGCAGTAGTTTTTCATGGATATCTATACCTGTTAGCACCAGTAGACTGTAGGAAAATACCAGGGCATAAAATGACTGGCTGCTGAGACCGTACTGGTAGACAAAATAGGCGGCCAACAGGCCGGCGAGCAACTCCACCAGGGGGTACTGAATCGAAATAGGCTCGGCGCAGGACTTACAGCGGCCCTTTAAAAACACATAGCTAAACAGCGGAATATTATGCTGCGGCTTGATCGCGGTATGGCAGACCGGGCAGCGGGAGGCCGGTTTGGCAATGGTAACAGGCTGTTCTGGCTCGGGCTCCAGGCCAAGAAAGTCGCGGGAATCTCGGCGCCAGTCACCTTTTAGTTGCACCGGCAGACGCAGAATCACCACATTGAGAAAGCTGCCAATCAGCAGGCCAAACAGCAGCCCAACAGCGGCCAGTGCAGTTTGTGAGATGCCCAGTTCGATTTCCATGCGGCTCTATTCCCTATGGTAGTCATTGGCAAGCCAGTCGCAGAATGGGCTGGCAGCGCCGAGAATCATACTACACAACATTGCCAAGCTGGAAGATAGGCAGATACATGGCAATTAGCAGCCCGCCCACCAGCACACCCAGTACTGCCATAATCAATGGCTCCAACAGGCTGGTCAGGTTATCCACGGCATTGTCCACGGTCTCTTCATAGTGCAGGGCGGCTTTTTCCAGCATCTCATCCAGAGCGCCAGACTCCTCTCCTATGGCGGTCATTTGATGCAGCAGGGTAGGGAATAGTTTGCGACTTTTAATGGCCTGCTGCAGCTGGATACCAGTCATAACCTCCTCCCGTACCTCCAAAATGGCATTGGCATAGAGCTGGTTGCCAGCGGCGCCGGCCACCGACTGCAGGGCATCCACAATGGGTACACCGGCTGAAAAGGTGGTCGCCAAAGTGCGGGCAAAGCGGGCGATAATACTGTTGAACAGAATATCCCCCACCACCGGCAGCTTGAGCATATATTTATCCACCCCATAGGCGAATTTTTTAGATCTAAATCTGGCCTCTCGAAAGCCCACCAGACTGGCAGCAATCACCAGTAGTACCATCAGCCAGGAATTTTGCAGGGCTTCCGATAGCCCCAGCACAAAAAGGGTAAAGGCTGGCAGGTCGGCGCCAAAACCGCTGAAGGTTTCAGCAAATACTGGCACTACCTTTATCAGCAGGATGCCGGTCACAATAATGGCCACCACCAGCACCGCCAGGGGGTAGGTCAGGGCCTTTTTAATCTTGGCTTTAAGCTGCTCGGTTTTTTCTTTGTAGGTGGCCACCCGGTCGAGCATGGTTTCCAGAGCACCGGCGGTCTCACCAGATTCCACCAGACTGCAAAAAAGACTATCAAACTGGCGCGGGTGTTTGCGCAGGGCGTTGGCAAAGCCGCCACCTGCTGCCACAGTATCGCGAATCTCATAGATCAGTTCTTTCATCAATGGTTTGTCGCTGCCGTCGGCGACAATGTCAAAGCTCTGCACCAGAGGCACGCCGGCCTTCATCATGGTGGCCAGCTGGCGGGTAAATACGGCGATATCGGCGGCAACAATTTTCTTTGGTCGGCTAAACAGCGGCTGAGCTTTCTTTTTAATCGAAGTGGAGATAATGCCCTGTTTGCGCAGCAGGCTTTTGGCACCGGCCATATTATTGGCTCGCAGTTCGCCATCGACTTTTTCACCTTTGCGATTTTTGCCCCGGTAAATAAATAATGAGGTCTCTATGGCACTGGTCATAATTTAGTCCTTGGTAATTCGGTTGGCTTCTTCAATGCTTATCAGCCCCTGGGCCGCCTTGCGCAGTGCAGAGACTCGCAATGGCCTAAACCCCTCCTGCAGAGCGGTCTGCAAAATATCCAGTGAGCTACCGCCCTGCATAATTAATTTTGAGATGGCCGGAGATATTATTAATGTCTCGTAAACACCTACCCGACCTTTATAGCCATTGGTGCAGCTGGGGCAATCCGCCGCTTTAAACAGGGTAAATTCCTCCCGAGGTAGGCCAATATTGTCAAAGCCCTCATCCTTAAGCACAGAGTCGGGAATATCATCGAAAGGGGTACGGCAATGCACACAGAGCTTGCGACCTAGTCGCTGGGCAATAATTAAATTGACCGAGGTAGCTACATTAAATGAGGGCACACCCATATTGAGCAGCCGGGTCAATGTTTCGGGGGCGCTATTGGTGTGTAATGTGGACATAACCAAGTGCCCGGTTTGTGCGGCTTTAATAGCAATCTCTGCAGTCTCCAGATCGCGGATTTCCCCCACCATCACCACATCCGGATCCTGGCGTAGAAATGATCGCAGAGCTTCGGCAAAACTCAGCCCCACACGCAGATTAATCTGCGTCTGATTAATCCCTTCCATATTGATTTCAATGGGATCTTCAGCGGTGGAGATATTGCGTTCCGCGGTATTTAAAATATTGAGTCCGGTGTACAGCGACACGGTTTTACCACTGCCGGTAGGACCAGTGACCAGAATCATACCCTGGGGTCTGGCCAGCGCCTCTGTGTAGGCGCTTTTTTGATCATCCTCATAGCCCAGAGCATCGATACCCAGCTTGGCGCTGGAGGCATCGAGAATACGCAGCACAATTTTTTCACCAAATTGCAGAGGCAAGGTGTTGACACGAAAATCAATCGACTTGTTTTTGGAAAGCTTGAGCTTTACACGGCCATCCTGTGGGATGCGGCGTTCGGAAATATCCATGCGCGCCATGACTTTTAGGCGGGCTGCCAAACGAGGCGCGAGATTGGCGGGTGGCTTGGCCATTTCTCGCAATATGCCATCGACGCGAAAGCGCACCCTGTAGCTTTTTTCGTAGGGTTCAAAGTGCACATCCGAAGCCCCCAGCTTAATTGCATCCACCAGCATCTTATTGATAAACCGCACTATGGGGGCTTCATCCTCTCCATTAGACTCAGAGCTATTGGCATCGTCTTCGTCTATGGCTTCCATATCTAGATCGTCGAGATGCATATCGTCCATGGTGCCCAGCACTTCGTCAATATCCCGATCGCTATCTGTGTCCAGCCACTGTTCCAGTGCCTGGGTAATACTGGAGTACAGAGCCAGAATAGGCTCAACAGCAATACCGGTTTGGAACTGGATTTCATTGAGAGCACGGTGATCAGTGGGGTCAGCTATGGCCACAAACAGGCGGTTGCCCCTCTGTACCAATGGCATCACCTGATGTTTGCTAAGCAGTTTGCTACTGATCAGATCTTTGGGAATATGCTCGTTATTGTGGTGTTCCAGAGAGTAGATGGGTATACCAAACTCTTTGGCAGCTGAGTTGGCAATAGCCTGGTCGGAGACAAGTTTTTTTTCGCACAGGTACTGCACCAGAGAGATTTTTGCCGTCTTGGCCGAGCTGGTGGCAACCTCAAGATCCTGGGGTTCTATCAGATCATCATCGACCAGTCTTTTGGGCAACCCATGGAGGGCAATTGGTGCCATATTCATAATAGTTAACCTTCCCTGCACAAAATTCCTAATTAAGCCGATTCTACTTTGCAGTCCCGTCAGTCGCAGTGCCAGAGCGCACATAATCAGAAATAAACCGTGAAGCAAATAACAGTTTTTTTAAAAATGGTTGGCAGCAAAAAGCAGTGACAAAAATGGTCACAAACTGACGCGGGCTGGCGATAACAAACCCAAAAGGAAGGGGGTGACCCTAGCTGAAAAAACATAACCGATTGAAAAATATAGAAATATTAACTTTGGCATGTTAATTGCGATCCACTGAGGTAGTGCGACTAGTGAGTAGGCTCACTGTTGCCAGTTAACTGGAACTAACACTGCCCGACGCCCAGCGCCAAGTGCAGACCTTACTATTTGGAGATAGACAAATGAAAAAAGCTCAATCAGGTTTTACTCTTATCGAACTTATGATCGTTGTAGCCATTATTGGTATTTTGGCTTCAGTGGCTCTTCCTGCATATCAAGATTACACAGCACGTGCTCGTGTGACTGAGGGATTAAGCTTAGCTCAATCGGCGAAATTAGCGGTGAGTGAAACAACGATAACTAACAATGCATTGCCCGCCAATCAGGCGGCGACTGGTTATACATCTCCAGCGGCGACGGACAGCGTTACAAGTATCGCAATTGCGGATACCACAGGCGCGATTACCATTACTTATACTGCAGCGGCTGGTGGCGGTACTATAATCATGGCGCCTACACTTACTGCGAATGGTGACGTGACCTGGACTTGCACTGGGGGTACTCTTGATGATACCTATCGCCCAGCTAATTGTAGGTAATCTTTGATCATAGGAAGGCTCCCTTTGGGATTGGGAGCCTTTTTTCTTAAAGGGATCGTATGCCAGGTAACTAAACAAATCGCATAGATAAATCCACCGCTCGAATATGCTTGGTAAGGCTTCCCGAAGAGATAAAGTTTACCGCCGAGCTAATATACTGCCGCACCGTCTCCTCAGTAATATTGCCAGACACCTCAATTCTGGTATCGCCAAAATCAATAGCCGCCAGAGTGGCAATATCTGCAGGCGAAAAATTATCCAGCATCACCACATCAGCTTTGGCGCCCAGAGCCTGATGCAACTCATCAACCGACTCCACCTCAACCTCGACTAATTTATCCGCGGCAATGGTGCGCGCCTGAGCTACGGCCTCGGCAATACCGCCACAGGCAGCAATATGATTCTCTTTAATTAAAAATGCGTCGTACAGACCAATGCGGTGGTTGTGACAACCGCCCACAGTCACCGCATATTTTTGCGCCAGTCGCAGACCGGGAATGGTTTTTCTGGTATCGAGAATTTTGACATCGCTACCCGCGGCAAGATCGGCGTATTCCCGCGCCAGGGTGGCCGTAGCCGAAAGGGTCTGCAAAAAATTGAGTGCGGCGCGCTCACCGGTGAGCAATATTCTGGCATTGCCCTCAAGGGTAAATAGCCGTTGCTCGGGGCTAACCAGATCGCCCTCATTGATATGCCATTCAATCTGGGTTGCGGGATCCAGCTGCCTAAATACCTCATCGACCCAGGCGCGACCGCAGATCACTGCAGTCTCTCTAGAAATCACCGCAGCCCTGGCCTGTTTGTCCGCCGGTATCAGCATAGCTGTGATATCGCCAGTGCCAATATCTTCTTGCAGGGCGCGGGCGACAGTGGCAGGAATATCCGCGGCAGTGGCTTCAGGTAGTTGATATTGGGTCATGGAATGCTCTCAATATTGTCTCTGGGTAGCGCTGTAAATAGCCTCAGCTTTTAAACGCGCGGAAGTATAACCCAATAATGGGTTTGGATTTTGCCAGTTGATCTGTTTCAATGCACCAAGGAGTTTTTAAACTTTAACGCTCAGAATCACGAGTGGTTAAAGTTGGTTTAGCCAAAGAGTTGGCAGGGTTAATGATTAAGGGATTACATCTTAGTAAAAAAGAGCCTATCAGCTCGCTGCGGCAATCTTGTCGCCGGCACCTCGAATCTGTCTTTAGTCGCTTCTTTGACTTAGCCTCCAGCACCCTACTCAATATGGCCGACAGGGCCGAAACCAATCGTCTGCAAACCCTTTATCTGGATGCCCAGAGGCTGGTGCGTACAGGTAGATCAGCTATAGAGTCGCTGGTGCTAGAGCGCACCATGGACAGTTTTTCGATGCTTGACTCAGATTTATCAGCGGATACTGGCGCCGTCACCCACAACTCGGTTGGCCACAACACCCCCTATAACCATCTGGAGCTGCTGGGCAATGAAGATCTAGAGGTGATGATTGCTCTGGATAATGGCACCACCAAGGCGCTGGAAACCTTTAAACAGCCGCTCTACCTACTGCAGCGCCGGTTTCAAGCCTTGACCGGTTGTGATTTGGGCTCTACTCAACCAGTGCCCATGTCACCGGATGCATTGCTGGAGTGCTTTTCCGAGTCAATCTGCCACGATCTGATTGCGGTGGAGATACAGGTGGTGCTGATTAATCTATTTAACCAGGTCTGTTTTGATCAGAGCTATGGCCAGTTGCTGGATCAGGTCAATCAGGACCTTGAAACTGCCGGTGTATTGCCGGTGCCAGAAGATCGTCCCGACGGCCAGACTGGCCCGCTACCACTGGCAGAGTCTAAAGCTGTATATACAGGTAACACTAATATTGGCTCTGATAGTCGTGCCATGGATACCAGTAACACTGATGGCAGTCTTGAGCAGCGTCAGGCTGTGGTGGGCAAGTTAACAGCAAGGCGACCAGTGCCCGGGTTGTCTCCTGCGCCTCTGGCAGAGGACTCTTCTCAGCAGTCTCCCGAGGTTTCGCTAAAGCCAGCACCTAAACCATCAAGCAATGAATTGGAGCCGGTCCCCCACAGCAGAATTCAGACCGAACTACTGGCGCGAATATCGAGGATTTTAAACAGTACTGACCAGTCCTTTGATCATGGCGATCAAGCCTGTATCAGCAGGCAACAGGTTTATGCCGAGATCGATAAGCGGATCAGCCTTATGCTTCAAGAGCCTGAGCGAGACTGTGAAATCGCGGGTCAGCACTGTCAAAAGCTGGAGCAGATGCTAAATAGACCAGGTGGCGAGGGCAAGCCTGGTCTGCACGGCAATGACAGCAGTATTTTTAAATTAGTGGGCAGTGTCTTTACTCAATTTAGCCAGGTCAGTGGCCTGGCCCCCGAGGCACAACAGCTAATAAATCGCTGTGAGCTGCCCCTGCTAAAGTTGGCGCTTGATAAGCCAATATTGTTAGAGCAGGAAAACCATCCCATACGCAGACTATTTAATGAGATGGCTAAATATGCCATCGGCCTTGAGTCTGGCAACTGCGGTGAAAACCTTATTTATCGCAAGATGCTAAGCCTGTCTGAAAAAATGCTCTCCGAGTCCTTTGATGATGAGCAAATTCCCCAGATGCTGAGCGACTTTATATCAGCCATAGATACAGAGACCCGCCAGAGCAATGTGCAGGCTCAGCGTCAACTGGAGCAGGTGGCCGCCGCGGAAAAAATCAACTGGGCCTACACCAGGGTAGAAAAAGAAATTAGCCAGCGCCTGCTGGGTCACAGGGTGCCGGTGGCCATATTAAATTTTGTTGAGCAGCACTGGTGCAAGCTATTGCATATTGCCCATCTGCGCAGCGGAGAGGGCAGTGGCGACTGGCAGCGTGGGTTGCAGATTTTGGATCAATTGCTGGCAATCGAGAGCATACCCCTGGAGCACCGTGATATGGACGCTGTGGCTCAGGTGCTTGAAGATATTGATGGTCAATTACAGCATATAGCCATAGATACAGTGCAGCGCGCTGATCAGATGGAGCGACTGCGGTTTATTCTTGATCCTGTGCTGCCAGATAATGTTACTCCATTAAAACCCGAGGGCCGCTTGGACCCGCAGAAAACCAGCGATCAGATTAAACGCATTGTTATAGAGACACTGCAGCCTGAGATGCCCGGCGAAAACATAGCCAGGGCGGTCAGTAGTCTGGAGCAACTGGACTCTGGGGATCAGGATAGCCTAGCGGCAGTGCAAAAGGGTTGCTGGATTGAATTATGCGATGATATAAAGTCTCCCAGGCGTGGCAAGCTGGCCGGTATTGTCGGCCCCTCGTGGAAATATGTGTTTGTTAACAACAAAGGCAAGCTGGTAGCCGCGTTAAATCGCGCGCGGCTGGCTGAGCAGATAAGAGTAGGTGAGGCCAGGCTGTTGGATAATGCGGGTTTATTTGACAAAGCTATCAGAGCAGCCATAAACGATATCAAAGAGTTATCCGTCGCCAGTTAGGGGCCGTTAGCATAGGATCCAAAATGAAGATTGCCCAGGGTTGGCTGAGTACCGGCACACAGCTAGTCTCGCCCAATACAGATCAGCGGCCTGACCCGGCCGATGTCAGTTTGCTGGTGGTGCATAATATTAGTCTGCCACCAGAGCAGTTTGGTGGCCCTTACATAGGTCAGCTGTTCTCCAATTGCCTGGACCCCAATCAGCACCCGTACTTTGCAGATATCGCTGATCTTAAAGTCTCTTCACATCTGTTGATTGATCGTCAGGGCCAGATTACCCAGTTTGTGCCCTTTAGCCAGAGAGCCTGGCATGCAGGTGTCTCTGAGTTTGAGGGGCGCAGTAACTGCAATGATTTTTCCATAGGTATTGAAATGGAAGGCGCGGACAATATTGCTTACACTGACAGCCAGTACGATGTGCTAACTGCCGTTACTCAGGTGCTACTGGAGGCCTATCCATTAATTAGCCCCAGCCGTATTGTAGGCCATATGGATATTGCCCCAGGGCGAAAAACCGACCCCGGCCCAGCCTTTGACTGGGCCCGTTATAAAAGCGCGCTAAATTAGCGCTGGGATTACCATGAATTTTTTGACTGTGCTACTCGCCATTATCCTGCTGGAAGCCTATTCTGAGCTTGGCTTTGTGCAGCGCGATGGCTGGTTGCGGCAATGGCATGCTGCGCTGGGTAGGCTGGGGCTGAGCACTGGGTCTTCGGTAATCGGGCTGGCGCTGTTTTTAGCGCTGCCTCTGCTGGCGCTGGTGCTGCTGTTATCCAGTCTTGCCGAGCAGGGTTTGGGGCTGTTTGTTTTCCTCCTCGAGCTGGCAGCACTGTTGTATGCCCTGGGGCGAGGTAATCTGGATACCCAGATAGCGCTGCTCAGCTCGGACTTGCAGCGCGATGATCTGCAGGCCGCTTTCCACGATGCTGCCTTGTTTAATACCGCCTACAGAGAGGGCTCCGCCGAATCAGCCGAGGATCTAAAAAACGAAATATTTGCCGCACTGCCGTACCGCATCTTTGAGCGCTCCTTTGTGGTGATTTTTTGGTTCTTTTTGTTGGGTGCACCTGCAGCACTGGCCTACCGTTTGTTGGCCCTGCACGGAGATCTGGGATTGGACAGCGACGACCGTCGCGCAGTCAAATGGCTGTGGCTTATGGAATGGCTACCGGTGCGTCTGCTCGGTATTACCCTGGGCTTGGTGGGCAATTTCTCTCAGGCGGTGGGCTCAACTCGTCAGCTAGTGTTTTCCCGCAGCATTGGCACAGGAGAGTTTTTGCGCCAGGCCGTCAAAGGCGCCCTTCAGGAAGAGGGAGCTTCATTGAGACTGAGCTCTCAGGCCATCCAAGATGTAGTCTCTCTGCTTGGCCGAGCCATGACCGCCTGGCTGGTGGTTATAGCTATACTGGTGATTCTGAGTTAACCGTAGCTGATTTTTGCTCATTCCAAGGTGCCACTTTAAGCAGCAGTAACATGCCCGGAACAGCCAGCAATGTGCACAGATAAAAGAAGTTTTCCCAGCCTACAGTCTCGACAATAACCCCGGTTACTGAGCTTGCCAATGTGCGTGGCACAGCTGTCAGCGCCGTAAATAGCGCAAGTTGAGTGGCGGCAAAGGCCGGATTGGTGACGCGAAATATAAAGGCGATAAAGGCAGCAGTGCCCAGGCCAACACCCAGGTATTCAAAACCAATTACCAGAGCCAGCAGCCAGAGTCCCTCACCCACCCGTGCCATGACAGCAAAACCCAGAATAGAAATAATCTGCACCGCCCCAAATAGCCACAGGGCGCGATTGATCCCTATTTTGACCATAAGAATGCCACCCAGCATGCCACCCACAATCATCGGCACCAGCGCGGCAAATTTTGCCACCGAGCCTATCTCGGTTTTGCTAAAGCCCATGTCCAGATAGAAGGGGGTTGCCAGCGCCGTTCCCATGCTATCGCCAAGTTTATACATGAAAATAAACAGCAGAATAAGACCCGCCTGTTTGACTCCCTGGCGGGAGATAAACTCCCTAAATGGCTCGGTGACTGAGCTGGCTAAGGTGGTGGGGTGCTGTGCTGATCTCTGAGGTTCCTGGATGCTCAGGGTCAGTGCAATACCAATCAGCATAAAGGCACCAGTGATTACAAATACGGTTTCCCAGGGCAGAATATCAGACAGAATTAAGGACAGAGAGCCAGGTACCAGGCCGGCCAGTCTGTAGGCATTGACATGAATCGAGTTGCCCAGACCCAGCTCAGTATCAGGCAGGATTTGCCGCCTGTAGGCGTCCAGCACTATATCCTGAGTGGCACTTAAAAAAGCAATGCCCAGACAGAGCCAGGCTATGGGCCACAGCTGACTCTCGGGGTCTAAAAAGCCCAGTGCTGCAATGCTTATAAACAGGGCAATCTGTGTGCCCAGCATCCAGCTGCGGCGCAGCCCCGGGCTGTAGGCGAACAACCATAGCTGATAGCGATCGAGAAACGGTGACCAGATAAACTTCCAGGTGTAGGGCAAACCAATCAGGGCAAAGAAACCGATTTCTGCCAGCCCGACACCCTCAGAGCGCAGCCAGGCCGGAACCAGAGAATACAACAAATACAGTGGCATGCCCGAGGCAAAGCCGGTAAAAATACAGATCAGCATGCGCCGGTTTAGCAGCGCTTCGCGTATGCCTGGTGAATTCATTTAATCCTCTGTTGGTCTAGGGCCGCCAGCGATATATTGCAAGACTGATACGACTGCCATCGACCCTAACATTCTCTTGTTGTAAGCGCGCTATTTGTTTTTTGCCACTGTGGCTATCCGCCGGCAGGCTTATTTTGCCTGCCGCATTAATCACTCGATGCCAGGGCAGGCTACTATCGCTGGGCAAATCTCGCAGCGTTCGGCCAACCAGCCGTGCAGCTCTGGGTATGCCTGCCAGCTCGGCAACCTGTCCGTAGGTGACCACCCGGCCCGGGGGTATGGCTGCTAAAACAGCGTAGATCCTCTGCTCCGGGTCAATATTATTCATAGGCCAAGACTACGCTATTCCCACAGATGTTGAAATAGTGAAAATTACCCCAATACTACATGCAGGGTTACTCAGAGGTGTGCCATGCGTTTTCTATTTTTGCTGTTTATTGTTATGCCAGTGGTCGAGATGTGGCTGCTGATTGAAGTTGGTTCGGAAATAGGCGCACTGTATACCATAGGGCTGGTTTTGCTGACCGCCATTATTGGCGTCAGGCTATTGCGCCAGCAGGGCTTTGACACTCTGTGGCGCGGTCAGAAAAAGCTTGAAGAGGGCCAGTTGCCAGCACAGGAGATTGGCGAGGGTATTGTATTGGCTATTTCAGGTGCTCTGCTGCTGACCCCAGGGTTTATTACTGATGCCATTGGTTTTGCCGGGCTGCTTCCGCCATTGAGGAGTTTATTTGTCAGCCAGTTGCTCAACAATATGGTGATTGCCGGTAGCCAGGGCAGTAGCTTTCGGGCAGGCCAGACTGGGGCCAGATCTCAGTCCGACGATATTATTGAGGGCGAGTCCTGGGATAACAGCGAAGCTGTGGAGAATCAAAACCCACAAAAAAAGAACGATTTAAGCTAAATAAATTTGGCGGGGCCTTGAAAACGATTTTCCCTGCCTCCATATGGATAAACAATTGCGGAAACATTCTATTCGCAAGTGACTTTCGAATATTGAATATTGATTAATTGGAGAGACAAACTATGAAAATTCGCCCCTTACATGATCGAGTGATCGTGCGTCGCGAGGAAGAAGAGCAGAAGACAGCAGGTGGAATCTTGCTGCCAGGTTCTGCACAAGAAAAGCCCAATCAGGGTGAAGTTGTTGCCGTGGGCAATGGCCGAGTCTTAGATAATGGCGAAGTTCGCCCTATCGATGTAAAAGTTGGTGATGTTGTTGTGTTCGGTCAATACGCCGGCAACGACAAAATCGATGTCGATGGCGAAGAGCTGATTATTCTCAGCGAGAGCGATATTAAGGCAGTAGTTGAAGCCTAAGACTAAATTTTAAGTGAATTTTTGTAACTGATTTGGAAGGAAAAGAATCATGGCAGCTAAAGAAGTAAAGTTTGGCGACAACGCTCGCCAGGGCATGTTAGAGGGTGTAAACGTTCTAGCCAATGCCGTTAAAGTAACTCTGGGTCCCAAGGGCCGCAACGTCGTACTAGACAAATCATTTGGCGCACCAACAGTCACCAAAGACGGTGTTTCTGTTGCCAAAGAAATCGAGCTCAAAGACAAGTTCGAAAATATGGGCGCTCAGATGGTTAAAGAAGTAGCCTCTAAAGCCTCTGATGATGCCGGCGACGGTACCACCACAGCTACAGTGCTGGCACAAACTATTGTTAACGAAGGGCTGAAGTCGGTTGCTGCCGGCATGAACCCAATGGATTTAAAGCGCGGTATCGATAAAGCTGTGATTGCAGCTGTGACCGAGATCGCTGCGATTGCTAAACCATGTGCCGACAGCAAGGAGATTGCTCAGGTAGGTACTATTTCTGCCAACAGCGATGCTCATGTGGGTGACATTATTGCCGATGCTATGGCCAAGGTGGGTAAAGAAGGTGTAATTACCGTTGAAGAGGGCTCAGGCCTGGAAAATGAACTGGATATCGTAGAAGGCATGCAGTTTGATCGCGGTTACCTGTCTCCTTACTTCATCAATAACCAGGACAGCATGAGCACCGAGCAAGAGAGTCCACTGATTCTTTTGGCCGACAAGAAAATCTCCAATATCCGTGAGCTGTTGCCACTGTTGGAAGCTGTTGCCAAAGCGGGCAAGCCTCTGCTGATTATTGCCGAAGATGTTGAAGGTGAAGCACTGGCTACTCTGGTGGTTAACAACCTGCGTGGCATTGTTAAGGTTGCTGCCTGTAAGGCGCCTGGCTTTGGTGATCGTCGCAAGGCGATGCTTGAAGATATTGCTATCCTCACCGGCGGTACCGTGATCAGCGAAGAAGTTGGTCTGGACCTGGAGAGCGCTACTATCGAGCACCTGGGAACAGCCAAGCGTGTCAGCATGACCAAAGAAGCCACTACACTGGTTGATGGTGCTGGTGAAGCTGCTGCAATCGAAGCTCGCGTTAAGCAGATTCGTGCCCAGATTGAAGACACGAGCTCCGACTACGATCGCGAAAAACTGCAAGAGCGCGTAGCCAAACTGGCTGGCGGTGTTGCGGTAATCAAAGTTGGCGCTACCACTGAAATCGAAATGAAAGAAAAGAAAGCCCGTGTTGAAGATGCACTGCATGCAACTCGCGCTGCGGTTGAAGAGGGTGTTGTACCAGGGGGCGGTGTTGCTCTGATCCGTGTACTGCAGAAAATTGAATCTGTGGTTGGCGATAACGACGACCAGACTGTAGGCGTGGGCATTGCCCGTCGCGCCATGGAAGCACCTCTGCGTCAGATCGTTGAAAATGCCGGCGAAGAAGGTTCAGTGGTAGTGGACAAGGTTAAGAATGGCGAAGGTAACTTTGGTTACAACGCCGGCTCTGGTGAATACGGCGATATGATCGATATGGGTATTCTGGATCCTGCCAAAGTAACCCGCACTGCACTGCAGGCAGCGGCTTCAATTGCTGGCTTAATGATCACCACAGAAGCTATGGTTTCTGATGCAGCTGACGAAGGTGCTGCTCCAGCAATGCCTGATATGGGCGGCATGGGTGGAATGGGCGGCATGGGCGGCATGATGTAAGCCTCCAGCGCTTTGCAGCATTAAAAAAAACCCCGCAAATCAGTTTGCGGGGTTTTTTTTGCCTTTTAGACCGGAAAAATGCTGTCTCTGTAGCTCCGAAGGTTGCTATTTAGCTGGGATTGCAGAACAATTGATGGGTTTAAAAACCTATGTCCCATCGGGGTAAAATCTAAGAGGAGTTGTCATGACTATTGAGTTTATTAATTTTCTAGCCCGTTGGGGCCACGTGCTGTTCGGTATTGTCTGGATCGGCATGCTTTACTACTTTAACTTTGTTCAGGGCGGCTACTTTAAAGAAGCCTCCGCTGAGGGCCTGGCTGATGCCAAGGCCAAGCTGGCTCCCAGCGCTCTGTGGTGGTTCCGTTGGGGTGCTATGTTCACCTTTATCACTGGTCTCTACCTGCTGCACAGCATCTCTCATCTGCTCAACAACTATATTATTATCGGCGCAGCGATGGGTACCCTAATGGCAGCTAATGTATGGATGGTTATATGGCCTGCACAGCGCATTGCTCTGGGCATCGAGGAGGGTGGTGACAAAGCGGCAGCCGGAGCCAAGGCTCTGTTGGCGTCCCGTACTAATACTCTGTTCTCGGCGCCCATGCTTTTCGGCATGCTAGCTGGTCCTCACGTCGCAACCAACGGCTACGGCACGGAAATTGGCGGCACCGGTTTGACTGTGATGCTGGTGATTATTTTGGCGCTTGAAGTCAATGCACTCAAAGGTAAGCAGGGCCCAATGACAACGGTAAACGGCGTGATTGGTTCTAGCCTGGCACTGACTGCTGTTATGGTTGCTGTGCTCAATCTGCTATAAGCGGTTTAGCGAGATTAAAAACCGGTGCTGTTTGTTCAGCGCCGGTTTTTTTATGCCTGTTTGATACAGGCTATACGAAGAGGTATAAAATTAACGTTTCCGGGATGCTCCGCCGCCTCTATGGGCGTATAATCTTCCGCCATTGCCAATGATCTGTCAGGGAATCGTGATTATGGAAAAGAACCGCATTAAACCGATTGTCGCTGAGCGCGACGATATGATCGGCCGCTCACCATCGGCCTCCAAGTCCGATGGTGCTGACAGTAATGGGTCTGCTGGGCAGGCTGCTGGTATGTCGGGCCTGTGGAAATTTCTGGTGTTGGTGGCATTCTTTGGTTTGGGCACAGCCGCAGGCCTGGGTTGGATGCAGTATCAGGACTTATCCGCCAAACACAGCTCTCTATTGCAGCGCTTTGAGTTGCTGGAGTCACGATTAAGCAGCACTGATGAGTCGGTTACCCAGTCCGGTGCCGCTATGCAGGTCAATATTGCCAAGCAGGGCGAGGAGCTTAAAAAGCACTGGAGCGAAATCAGAAAGCTCTGGGGTGTGACCAATGATATTAACAAAGGCAAAATAGAGAAAAATAAAAAAGATATCTCTTTTTTGGCCAGCAAGCGCAATAGCCTTGAAAACGCTGTAGCAAAAGATGGTAAAAAACTAGCTACACTGAGCGCCAACTATCTGGGTATGGCAGCAGATGTAGAAGCGGTTGCCGAGAGTATGCGCAACCATAGCGATGGGCTCAATCGCGTCAATAACAGTCTGGGGCTGATCAATCAGCGAATAAAAAATAATGCCGAGGGCATTGAGTCTATGGAAGCCTTCCGCCGCCAGATCAACCAGAAAATTTATGCCCTGGAGCAGCGCAGTGTCGCTACTCTCAATCAGACAGGATCGAATCAATAAAAACCATGACTACTATTCGTCAACAAGATGTTATTCAAAGTGTTGCAGATGCTCTGCAGTATATTTCTTACTATCACCCGGCCGATTTTATCAAAGCAGTAAAAGAAGCCTACGATCGCGAGGAGTCTAAATCTGCCAAAGATGCCATGGCACAGATATTGATCAACTCGCGCATGTGCGCCATGGGCCACAGGCCGATCTGTCAGGACACAGGTATTGTGACCGTCTTTGTGAAAGTAGGTATGGACGTGCGCTGGGATGCCGATATGAGTCTCACCGACATGATCAATCAGGGGGTGCGCGAGGCTTACACTCACCCGGATAATATACTCCGCGCGTCCATACTGGATGATCCGGATGGCGCACGCAAAAATACCGGCGACAATACGCCCGCGGTTATTCATTACGAAGTGGTTCCCGGAGACAAAGTTGAGATTGATGTGGCCGCTAAAGGTGGTGGTTCCGAGGCCAAGTCAAAGTTTGCCATGCTCAACCCATCAGACTCTGTGGTGGACTGGGTGCTCAATGTGGTCCCCACCATGGGCGCCGGTTGGTGCCCGCCGGGCATTCTGGGGATTGGTTTGGGCGGTACCGCAGAAAAAGCCATGCTGATGGCCAAAGAGGCCCTGCTAGAGCATATAGATATCCAGGAGCTGCAGGCCAAAGGTGCGGAAAACCGCAACGAAGAACTGCGTCTGGAGCTGTTTGACAAGGTCAATGCACTGGGCATAGGTGCTCAGGGTCTGGGCGGTTTAACCACAGTACTGGATATTAAAATTAAAGATTATCCCTCCCATGCAGCTAACAAAGCCGTAGCTATTATCCCCAACTGTGCGGCAACTCGCCATGTGCATTTCGAGTTGGACGGCACTGGCCCGGCCCAGCTCGAGGCGCCCAATCTTGACGACTGGCCGGATATTACTTGGGAGACAGACGACAGCGTACGCCGGGTTAATCTGGATACCGTCACCCAGCAAGAGATAGAACAGTGGAAGCCAGGTGATACTCTGCTGCTGTCCGGAAAAATGCTCACTGGTCGCGATGCGGCCCATAAGAAAATGACCGATATATTGGCCCGTGGCGAGCAGCTACCCGTCGACCTGACCGGGCGTTTTATCTATTACGTGGGCCCTGTAGACCCCATTGGTGACGAAGCTGTAGGTCCCGCAGGTCCTACCACAGCGACCAGAATGGACAAGTTTACTCGCACCATGCTCGAAGAGACCGGCCTGATGGGTATGATCGGCAAGGCCGAGCGTGGCCAGGCCGGTATAGATGCCATCAGAGACAACAACGCGGTATACCTTATCGCAGTGGGCGGTGCAGCCTATCTGGTCTCCAAAGCCATTACTCATGCCGAGGTAATTGCTTTTCCGGAGCTGGGTATGGAGGCCATCTATGAGTTTGAAGTTAATGAGATGCCAGTCACTGTCGCCGTGGATACCAGCGGCGAATCAGTGCATCGCATAGGCCCGGAAATCTGGCAGGCCAAAATCGAAGAGAAGGCGCTAAAGTTTGACTAGACTTGGGCTAACCTGGCAGCCAGTTTATAGTGCCAGTCTTAATAACCGTAAGCAGCTGCTTACATTCAGCCCCTGTGGCACAACATAAATGAAAGGAAAACAAAATGAACAGCGTTAAATCAGTCATTGCAGGACTGGCTATTATTGCATCTGGTGCAGCCGTATCGGACAGCTGGTATCTCGGAGAAGCAGTAAGTCACTACGTCCTTGATGATCAGCGCGCCCTCGAGGGAGATATCGAAGGTACTCAGGCGGGTCTGCAGGTAGGTAAATTCATCACTGACAATATGGCTGTAGAGCTGGGTTATGGTACCAATGTGGGCCATGATAACTTTGATGTTCTCACCCTGAGCACAGTTATCTGGATGGGCGACAGTGCGGCTAACTGGCGCCCCTATGCCATGCTTGGGTTTAACCAGTACGACTTTACGGATACTAGTAATCTGGCGGCCGATCACGACGATAACTCCCGTCAGATACTGTTTGGTCTCGGCGTGAGCACCATGATTGCTGATGAGGTTCAGTTCCGCGCCGATCTGCGAGGTATGGGCGGTCATGATGAGACGGGCGAAGATGTCGGCCTGCAGCTATCTATCAACCATATGTTTGGGCAGAAATCTGCGCCTGTAGCTAAAGCGGCGCCGGCGCCAGCGCCAGCACCTGTGGTAGAGGAAGCGCCTGAAGTGCGGACCATTACTATTCGCTTAAATGTCGAATTTGAATTTAACAAAGATACGGTCAAGGCAGTTTATGGTGACCAGCTGGAAGCTATTGCCGCCGCTATGCGCGTCCATGAAGATATTGAGTTAGTGCTTGAAGGCCACACTGATAGCCGTGGCTCAGACAGCTACAATGCCGATCTGTCCAACCGTCGTGCCATAGCAGTAAAACGTAAAATAGCTGAGGACTATGGTATTGCCAGTGATCGAATCTCTGCAGTGGGCTACGGCGAAAGCCGCCCCATAGCGACCAATGATACAGATGAGGGCCGTGCCCGAAATCGTCGTGTTGTTGGCGAGATGACTTTCTCTGAAGTGGCTGCAGACTAATCAGGCGGCAACTTATTGCAGAGCAACAAAGAAAATTAAAACGGCGCCTCTCAGGCGCCGTTTTACTATCCAACAAAAGGACTGCTCATGGGTAATACATTTTATTGGCACGATTATGAGACCTTTGGGGTTGATCCGTCCAAAGATCGGCCATCGCAGTTTGCTGGCCTGCGCACAGATGAAAATCTCAATCCCATTGGCGAGCCTCTGGTGATTTACTGTCAGCCACAAAAGGATATTCTACCGGCTCCCATGGCCTGCCTGGTGACCGGCATCACCCCTCAGCACGCCATGGAGCAGGGTCTGCCCGAGCCGGAATTTATGGCTCAGATACATGCCCAGTTGGCTATGCCGGGCACCTGCGGAGTCGGCTATAACAGCATTCGCTTTGACGATGAGGTGACCAGATACAGCCTCTACCGGAACTTCTATGATCCCTACGAGCGAGAGTGGAAAAATGGCAACTCACGCTGGGATATTATCGACATGCTGCGCCTGTGCAGGGCCCTGCGCCCCGAGGGTATAAACTGGCCAGACCATGAGCCAGGCCGGCCCAGTTTTAAACTGGAAGATCTCACCAAAGCTAATGGTATTGCCCACGAGGCGGCTCATGATGCCCTGAGCGATGTAACTGCGACCATTGCCATGGCTAAACTAGTCAAAGAAAAGCAGCCTCGTCTGTTTGATTATGTACTCAATCACCGCAGTAAAAAAGCTATTGCCGAGACCCTGAATACCCAGCAGCGCAAACCGTTTTTTCATATCTCTGGCATGCTGTCCAGAGAGCATATGTACGGTGCCATTATGATGCCTCTGGCGTCACACCCGACCAATAGCAATGGGGTTGTCTGTGTAGATCTATCGGCAGATCCCGAGCCATTAATTAGTCTGGATGCCGAGGAGATACGCCGGCGTGTCTTTACCCCGGCTGAAGAGCTGGAAAATAAAAACCAGCGCATCCCCCTCAAGGTGGTGCATGTTAACAAGGTGCCAGTAGTGACCACCCATAAACTGGTCGACGAGGCAGCTGCGCAGCGACTGGCTATTGATGTAGCCACCTGCGAGCGGCACTGGCAGCGTTTAAATCAGCTTGATCTCAAAGCCAAGCTGCATCTAGTGTTTGCTGAGCAGGACTTTGCGCCCAAGCCCGAGGCAGAGCAGCAACTCTACAGTGGCTTTCTGCCTAATCAGGATAAGCCCCTGCTCAGCGAGGTGCGTCGCGCTAGCCTGGATGACTTTAAGCAGCACAGCTTTCATTTTGCCGACGCTCGGTACAATCAATTACTGTTTAGCTATCGTGCCCGCTACTTTGCTGACTCCCTCACTGAGGAGGAGCATAAGACCTGGCATGAGAGCTGCAAATGGCGCTTAAGCGACGAAAGTGCCGGGTATTTGACGATTGATCAGCAGGCCAGTGAAATTAGTCAATTAATGGCTGATACCGGTCTGAGCGAGGAAAAACGGGCAGTTTTGGCTGCACTTCAGCAGTGGACTGACCAGATAGCGACGGAATTTGGCCTGACAAGCTAGAGTGAAACGCCTAAACAGGCTAAAATCCGCCAAATCAATTTGCCCTGGGGTGACCGCTTGAACTTTACCGGCGCGCATATTCTCTCAATTAACCAGTTCCAGCGTCAGGATGTCGAGCGAGTATTCGCCGTGGCAGACCAGATGCGACCCTATGCACTGCGTAAAAAAGTAACTCGCGTGCTGGAGGGGGCCATTCTTGGCAATATGTTTTTTGAAGCCAGCACCAGAACCAGAGTTAGCTTTGGCTCGGCCTTTAACCTGCTTGGGGGGGAGGTTCGTGAGACTGCCGGTTTTGAGAGCTCAGCGCTTGTTAAAGGTGAGTCTCTGCAGGACACCGCTCGGGTGCTGTCCGGGTTCAGCGACGTTATCTGCATGCGCCACCCGCAAGAGGGTTCGGTGGCAGACTTTGCTTCAGCCAGCCGTGTACCAGTCATGAATGGCGGCGACGGAGCCAACGAACACCCCACCCAGGCGCTGCTTGACCTCTACACCATACGCAGTGAGCTAGAAGCCAAGGGCCGTACCATCGATGGCTTAAAAATTGCCATGATTGGTGATTTGCGCCACGGTCGCACCGTGCACAGTCTCAGCAAGCTGCTCTCGGTCTACGATAATATTGAAGTGGTTTTAGTCTCGCCCAAAGAGCTTTGCCTCCCTGAGCCGATTATTGACGCTATGCGCAGCGCAGGTGTGGCGGTTAGAGAGTCCCATGAGCTGACTGGCGGTATCAGTGACGTGGATATTGTTTACTCCACCAGAATTCAGGAGGAGCGCTTCTCCAGCAAGGAAGAGGCGGATCTATATCGTGGCAAGTTTAGGCTCAATCAGGCCATCTATACAGAATTCTGCCAGCCCAATACGGTGATTATGCACCCTCTGCCCAGAGACTCGCGGGCCGATGCCAATGAGCTGGATATAGATCTAGACAGCAATCCCAATCTGGCTATATTCCGCCAAACAGACAATGGCGTGCTGGTGCGCATGGCGCTATTTGCCCTGGTGCTGGACGTGGCTCATTTAGTGGATGACTACGCCTGTGATGTGCGCTGGTACAACTCACGTCAGAGTTAATTATTATTAGAACAACCAAGCCGGCAACTCTATGACAGAATTTGATGATATTCGCCCCTATAACGACTCCGAGGTTCCGGCTGTTATAGCGCGGCTGGTAGGCGACACAGAGTTTTTAGATTTACTGCTGTCACGCAGACTGCCGCTGCTGAGCAAGCTGCCCCTGTTTAAAGTTATAGCCCGGCCCTGGTTAAAAAACAGCTTGAGCAAGTTGGCTTCAGGAGTGCGCACGGTTGAGGACTTTCAGTCACATATGTCGACAGCGCTACTGGATGCCCTGGGGCGCACCACAGATGGCTACAGTTTTACCGGCGCTGAAAAGCTGGATGTGAACAAAGCATATTTGTTTATGAGTAATCACCGGGATATTGCGCTGGATCCGGCGATGATTAACCTGGGTCTTATTCTTGAAAAACGCAGTACGGTGCGCATTGCCATTGGCGACAACCTGCTGCGCAAGCCTTACGCCTCAGACCTGATGCGGGTTAACCGCAGCTTTATCGTTAAGCGCTCGGTGACTGGTCGTCGCGACAAGCTCGAAGCCCTGAAAACTCTGTCGCGTTATATTCGGCATAGTATCACTGGCGATGGCGTCTCCTGCTGGATTGCCCAGGCCGAGGGTCGCGCTAAAGACGGCAACGATTGTACTGAGACCGCACTGTTAAAAATGCTTGCCCTGTCTAAAGACAAGGAGCAGAGCTTTGCTGCTGCCATTGGCGATATCAATCTTATACCAGTGTCTATTGCCTATGAGTACGACCCCTGCGCTGGCGATAAGGCTCGAGAGTTATACGCCGCGCAGCAGGGGCTGACCTATGTAAAGGATGAATTTGAAGACCTGGAGACCATCCTCAAAGGCCTGGTGGAGTACAAGGGCCGTATACAGGTTAACTTTGGCGAGCCTATTGCCACTGGCTTTGACTCTGCCGACCAGTTGGCCGCCGAGATCGACCGTCAAATACAGGCCAACTATCAGCTTTTCCCCAGTAATATTCTGGCCTGGCAAATGCAGGGCAATAAGGATAGCGCCACCCTTGAAACCCTCAAACGGCAGTGGCCAGACGAAGACTGGTCGGAAGCGCAGCTAAGGCTTGAATCACAGTTGGCCACAATACCCAGCATCCATCGCCAGATAGCAATTGACGCCTATGCTGCCCCGGTAAATAATCAGTTGGCCCAGCATAGCCCATCACAGGGAAATTGATCATTGTTAGACACTGATGTCAGAGACTGCATTCAGCAGGGCTACAGACAGTTTTTAAAATCCCGAGATCTCAGCCCCAGGTTGGGCCAAAAACAGATGATTGGCGCAATAGCCAATGCCCTTAGCGATGATGATGCAGACAAACGCCTGGCCGTAATCGAAGCCGGAACAGGCACGGGTAAAACCGTAGGCTATCTTATGGCTGCACTGCCCATAGCTCGCGCTCTTAAAAAAACCGTAGTAGTGGCTACCGGTACCATAGCGCTGCAAGAGCAGCTGATTCATAAAGACCTCCCCGAGCTGATGGAGAGCTGCGACTGGGACTACAGCTGCGCTCTGGTTAAAGGCCGCGGTCGCTATGCCTGCAATCTGCGCATGGAGCAGATAATCGACTCGGTAAAATCAAAAGATGCCGGGTTATTTTTGTTTGAAGATGAGCAGCAATTTAATCCCAACGCAGAGACCGAAGAGCTATATCGGGAAATGGCGCTGGCCCTGGAAGAGGGCACCTGGGATGGGGAGCGAGACTCCTGGGAGACCCGAGTCACTGAGGTCGAATGGCGCGCCCTCACCGTAGACCGCCGCCAGTGCACCGGACGCCGCTGCCGCTTTGTCAATCAGTGCCCATTTTTTAATGCCCGCAATAATCTGGACGAGAGCGAAGTGATTGTGGCCAACCATGATCTGGTGATGGCCGATTTGGCTCTGGGAGGCGGTGCCATATTGCCTGCTCCAGAGGACTGCATCTATATATTTGATGAAGGACACCGCCTGGGCGATACGGCGGTTCGCCATTTTGGTGCCGAATGTCGCATCAATAGCACACTCAGCTGGCTGGAGCGGCTGCCCAAGCAGATCAAAGGGCAAACCCCAATATTTGCCAAAGATAGTGCACTGTCAGACCAGCTGCCGCGCATTGAAAAAGAAGCGGGCAAAATTACCGAACTCCTGGCCAGTACCTATCCACTACTTAAACAGTATGTGGACCAGTCAGACCATGCCGAGGGCCGCTACCGCTTTGCCCATGGCGATGTAGGTGAAGCCATTCGTGATCTGGCCTCACAGATTACCCTGCGCACCAGTGGCTGGTTAGGGCGCCTCGAGGTATTGGAAGATACATTGAGCGAAGCCTTGAGTGACAAGCAATACCCTGTGCCTCTGCCCGATATAGAGCTGTTTTATCAGCAGGCGGGCAACTGGCTGGGCCGCGCAGAAAAATTATTGGCCCTGTGGGACAGACTGCACAAAGAGCTAAAACAAAACGAGATGCCCATGGCCTGCTGGCTGAGGCTAGACGAAGGCGGTGGTGGCAATGTGGATATCAGTATTAATGCCAGCCCCATTCAGGCTGCAGAGATACTGCGCCAGCAACTCTGGGGCAGCTGCTATGCTGCAGTGGTGACCTCGGCGACCCTGCGCTCACTGGGTAATTTTAATAGCTTGCAGCGCGAGATTGGTATGCCCAGCAGTGCCAGTTACCTCTCTGTTGCTGGTGCCTTTGACTATGCCAAAGCTGCTGTGGTGCGAGTGCCCAGCGATGCCGTGGAAGGCAATAGCGTGGATGAGCACAGCCGCTATATTATTGATAACTTTGATTCTCTGGTCGAAGAGAGGGCGGGTACTCTGCTGTTGTTTTCTTCCAAACGACAGATGGAGCAGGTCTATGACGAGCTGTCTCGCGACCTGCATAAACTTATTCTGATTCAGGGTCAGTACTCCAACCGCGAGATGGTGCGCCTGCATAAAGAGCGCGTAGACCAGGGTCGCACCAGTATTTTAATGGGTCTGGCCAGCTTTGCTGAGGGAGTGGATCTGCCCGGTAACTACTGTAAGCATGTGGTGATTGCCAAGCTGCCCTTTGCGGTGCCAGATGATCCTTTGCAAGAAGCACTGGCCGAATGGATTGAAGATAATGGCGGCAACTCCTTTTTTGATATTTCCCTGCCTATAGCTTCTCTGCGACTGATACAGGCCTGTGGTCGTCTGTTGCGCACAGAAACAGATACGGGCACTGTAACCATTCTCGATAAGCGTCTGGTGACCAAGCGTTACGGCACCCAGCTAATTAATGCACTGCCGCCATTTCGCCGCGAGATTGGTTGATGCAGGTTTATCAGGAGTTGGCTGATTTACTGGCCCATGTAAGCGCTGGGTTGCAGTCTATGGGCCTGTGGCAGACGCAGCCACCAGCGGCAGAAGCCCTAGCCAGCACTGAGCCCTTTGCGGTGGATAAGTTATCCTTTAATCAGTGGTTGCAGTTTATTTTTGTGCCGCGAATGCAGCAGATAATAGCCAGTCAGTCGCCTCTGCCAGAGAGCTGCAGCATTGCACCTATGGGCGAAGAATTTTTTAGTCAGCAGCAAAATCTGCACCCACAAAAAAGCGCGGCCATGCTTGAGCATTTGGCCGCGCTTGATCGACTGATTACCCACAATTAGCTTTTGGCTTTTTTGGGCTTCTTGGTATAGGTTTTTTTCTTCTTAATTGGGCTGCTGCCATCGGTGGCCTTACCCTTGGCAAAGCCTTTTTTGTCTTTGGCAAATTTGCCCCCGGCGGGCTTTTTCTTGCCGAAGTCTCTCTTCTTGGCCGGTCGCTGACTGTCTGCCGTGCGTTTCTCATCCACATCTCGACTCAGGGTTTTCTTGATTCGCGGCTGACGCGGCTCGCTGTGCTCAGAGGCCTGTTTTGAGGGCGTGGCATTGGGATTAAACACACTGAGGCGCATAGGCTTGGCGCAGACCCGAACCTTCTTTAGGTGCTTTAGCAGATCATCGGGCATGCCCTCGGGCAGATCGACGGTGCTGTAGTCATCATGGAGTTTAATTGAGCCGATAAAGCGGCTGCTAATATCAGCCTCATTGGCGATAGCGCCGACAATATTGGATGGGGTGATGCCATCGTTATTGCCCACTTCCAGGCGGTAGGTGACCATGGCGATATTATTGCCATTTTCATCGCGCAGGCCGGGGTCTCGTGGCGAGCTGTCCTCTCGCCTCGGGCGATCATCCCGTCGCGGACGATCATCGCGCTTAGAGCGCTCTTCACGACGACTCTCTTTGCGATCGCGATTATTTTCTCGGGGCGCCACAATATTGTCCAGCTTGGGAAACAGTGGGCGTTCTTTTTGATTTTCATAGGTCAGAGCGGCGGCAATATCTGCCATATCCAGCTCATTTTCATCGGCAAACCTAGTGATCAAATCACGGAATTTATCCAGACGTGGTGTTTCCAAGGTCTTCACCAGCTGGTCAGTAAAGTGCTGAATGCGCTGGTTGCTGACCTGCTCGTTGCTTGGCATGGTCAGAGGTGTAATAGATTGGCGTGTCGACTTCTCAATCGAACGCAGCAAACGAGTCTCTTTAGGCGTGATAAACAAAATTGCCTTGCCGTCACGGCCAGCGCGACCGGTTCGACCAATACGGTGCACATAGGACTCGTTGTCGTAGGGGATATCAAAGTTAATCACATGGCTGATGCGCTCGACATCCAGACCCCGGGCGGCAACGTCTGTGGCCACAACCACATCGATCTGACCTTTCTTTAAACGGTTGATAGTGCGCTCACGCAGTGCCTGACTCAAATCGCCATTAAGTGCCGCAGAGGAAAAACCCCGGGCTTCAAGTCGCTCGGCAATATCTACCGTTGAAGACTTGGTGCGCACAAAAATAATCATGCCGTCGAAGGATTCAACTTCCAGTACCCGGGTCAGGGCATCCATTTTCTGGTGGGCCTTAACCGTCACATACTGTTGCTCAATACGCTCAACGGTTTTGGTTTTAGCCTCAATGCTAACCCGTTCTGCATCGCCGAGATATTTCTCGGCAACACGGCGAATCTGGTTGGGCATGGTGGCAGAGAATAGTGCGCGCTGACATTGCGGTGGAGTCTGCGACAGAATAGTCTCAACATCGTCAATAAAACCCATGCGTAGCATCTCATCGGCTTCATCCAAAATCAGCCCTTTGATCTGGCTGAGATCAAGGCTGCGACGACGCAAATGATCCAGCATACGACCAGGAGTACCTACCACAACCTGCACACCACGCTTGAGGCTACGCAGCTGGCCACCAATATCAGCGCCGCCATAAATCGGCAGTACATTAAAGCCCTTCATATACTTGGCGTAGCTCTGAAACGCCTCAGCCACCTGAATGGCCAGCTCACGGGTAGGTGTCAGCACCAGAATCTGCGGTGACTTCTGCTTTTCATCCACTTTGCTCAAAAATGGCAGTGCAAAGGCGGCAGTCTTACCAGTACCTGTCTGAGCCGTACCCAGCAGATTTTTGCCGTCCAGCAGAATAGGAATACTCTGGGCTTGAACAGGGGAGGGTTGCTCATAACCCAGCTGCTTAACAGCCTTGAGAACGGGAGCAGAAAGACTTAATGATTCGAAGTCAGGGGATGACATTAATATACCTGTGGCTTGGGGTGATTAGACCCCTGATTGAGAGGCCGCGGAGTATACGCGTAAGTGGTTAATTTTTATAGTGGTTTTGGGGTTATTTTTGTTGGCAAAACAGGTAACAAGAGCCTTCGCTAGCTATGGGCTAAAGGTCCGGTTGCTTTGAATGGCCTGCCTATGTCGACTGGGTTACGGCTCTAGGTCGATATATAAAGACAAGCAATTATGATTACCCTGATAAATAATCCCTATAAGTGCTCAATCACTATGCATCACCATTCAGATGGGTTTAAATAATCCTCACATAAAACGGCATTAAAAATGCCAATTCCTCAATCTTCAGGATACTCCCATGAGTGAACTCTACCTTGTCCGCCACGCCCAAGCCTCTTTCGGTGCGGCCAACTATGATCAGTTATCAGATCTTGGCCACCGGCAGTCCCGCTGGTTGGGCGATCATCTGGGGATGCGTGGTATGGCATTCGATCAGCTGGTAGTAGGAGATATGGTGCGTCACCATGAAACCATGAATGGTATCTGTGCGGGTATGGGCGTCGATGGTACAGATCGTCTGGTTATACCGGGGCTCAATGAATATAACTTTGTTGCCATGACCGAGTCCTACACTCAGGCCAATGGCGATGATCCATTGATTAAGGCCATCGCCGACAATCCCGACGATAAGCGGCATCACTTCCGGCTACTGCGCAAAGTGCTGACGCTATGGACTCAGGACAGGGTAGACAATGTGCCCGAGACCTGGGCTGATTTTAAAGGCAGGGTGCTGGATGCCCAGCAGCAGATTATGGCGATGTCCAACAGTGGTAATCGTATTTTGGCGATTGGCTCTGGCGGCTCCATAAGTACCTTTGTGGGGTTGGTGCTGGGGATTCCGGATGAGAATATCTTTGATCTAAACCTGCAGTATAAGAATACGGCGATCAGTCATTTTTTCTTTAATGAACATAAGATGAATTTGACGGGGTTTAATGGGATACCCCATTTGGATACCAATGAAATGGAGCAGTATGTGACCTATGGTTAGGCCGTCCATACCTTGGTATTAATACATTTTGGTTATTTAGTTTACACAAATATATTCCTATTATTCCTACGGTGCTTTTAATCTCAAAAGTACATAACAAAAGGAGTATTCAGGATGAAAACCTTTTTGAAGACAGGGGTCTACCTATGCTTGGTATGCCCTCTTTTTGCTGTATCTAACCCAATAACCTCAATAGATCCACAGAAATTAGAGCGTCTGTTCCAGCCTATTCATCAAAGCGTTAGAGATAAAGCGTATCGTGAAAATAACTACTCTATCAAGCGTGCTACCTATTTTTCTAAGCGTCACCGAATTGTAGAAGCTAATCTAGACTTATTAGCCGAAAAATCGGGGCCTTTTTTACTCAATCCATTTGAAGATGTTGAACTTGTGGTTGAGGTTGACAATATCAGGGATCAGCACAGCGGTACTACTCGTGTCTGGGTGGGGAAGAAACTATCTGGACGGATTGATACTGAGGATTCGCGACTTAGTAAGGAGTTAAAGAAACAACTCAATTCGGTAAGTTTATATATCCATGCCGAGAGTATAGAGAATGAGGGAGGTGACTTTTCTCAGCCGGCAATTAGTCCTGACCTTTCCAAGCCTAGTGTTAGCAATGTGATTTATGTAACAGGCGAAATTAGCCATTTAAATTCCCGGTATCAGATATTACCTGCAGATAATTCATTTAAAAAATACCTCATTATCGAATTAGATAGGGGAAAAAGTCTTATATCTGGTTCCGGTGAGGAAGCTCAAAGACGACGTGATGCTCACATGGAGTTTGAGCAGAGATTGCTTGAGGAGGAAGAAGAACGCAAAGCTAGACAGACAAGCATCAAGGAGGGTTCAAAATGAAGATTTTATTAATTTTGTCATTGTTATTGATGTTATCGTCGCTAAATGCTTGGTCACTTGATTCAGAGATTAAGATTCTTCCCGTATATGCAAGTAATGCGGGTTCAGGAGCTTGGATCGCCAAACAAAAGACTGCGCTAAACTATTTTGAAACTGTTTGGCAGAATTCAAATGTTGTGGTCCCAGTCAATATCCTTAATAACCAAAACTCACTACCACTTAACAGTTCTCTATTCGGTAGTTCCGTGCAACAACATCAACAAGCAGAAAGCTTGCAGAGTTTGATTGACCTACGAAATAATCATGGGGCAGATTTAGTAGTTGTTTTCACAACAGGCGTATCCGATGCCTGTGGTATAGCTCCGACTGAATATTGGATCAATTCCTCAGTTCCAACGACGTTTATTCCCAATTCCTCAGGTGTAGATTTGCGAGCCAAAGAAGTTGGATATATCGCTTTGGTAGATATTGCCTGTGGTCTAGACGTAACGGCTCATGAATTGGGGCATCTGTTTGGTGCTGGTCATGTGATTGCAGCTGGGGGCTCTCATCCTTATCTATTTGACGATAGTCATGCAGATGCTCAGTTTATTAATCTGCCTCCACCATTAAGCATATTGATCAACTACCGTACGATAGTTTCTGATACCGATGCAGAATGTGTGAATCAAACATTTCCCTGTGAGGTTCTTCAAAATTTTTCAACGAGAACTGATCATGACAATAAAAAAGCGGTTCAAACAACGGCTTTATCTGTCGCCAACTATCGGCAAACGCCTCTAATATTAGTACCTCCAGATAATATATTTGGATTTTTGGTAGCATCTTGTTCGCCACCGCCATGGGATCACCATCGTATGTTTTGGTCTGAGGGTGGGAGTAATGTAGCTATTGATCACTTTGAAATATTCTATTCGCAGCCACCTACTGGGAGTTATGTCTATGGTTGGTCAAAATCCAACGAGTGGTCCGATGTTTACGTAGTTGGAGCGGACTCAAGCATGAAAGTAAGGGCTTGTACTACATCGCTATGCTCAAACCTCAGCAGTGGGAGTTATTTAGCGAATTGGGGGTGTGACTGATTACTGATCAGAGTTAGAAAAGGGCGCTTTTGCGTCCTTTTTTGTAGCCAACCTATTACGAAAATTCAATACACAGTGCGTTACGCAGGGCGCGAGCAGCATTGTCTATGGTGTGCAATGTCACGGAAGTGTTACTCTGATGAAGAACGGGATCTAAAGCCGACCGGCTGATTTATGATGTATTCACGAACAGCAACGCTTTCGGGGCTCCGACCTTGATATCTAATATTGATGTGGTCTTCGATCAATTCCTAAGTCCAATTAATTTTAAGCGCAATATTACATCTAAATATCCACGACATTTTTTGAAATAGACACGCACAAGGTTTAGGCGGGAATCTTGCCTATTTTTAATTTGTCAGTTTCAGAGTCACCCGCGGATGTTCTTTTCCAAGAGGAGCATAGTAACTGCTGACCTGACCAGTTATTTTTTCACCAGAGTCCATCTTTTTTGCAAGTGACGCAGCAGTGTTAGCCTTTATGTATCCAATTTTTTTAAAAGAATGCCCTAGTAATCCAAACAATCGAGATGTTTGCAGGTACACCGCTATAGCATTTGTATCGTGTTTATTTTTGAACTCTCTTTTGAGTAGGATGCTAGCTCCGTCTTTGCAGTGACGTCTAATAATTGCTCCCCTGCCTTCGAACCCGGTTCCCGCAACTATCGCAGTTCTCTCCATGAGCTTTCCTTTGGTAAATACTATTAATTTGGGAATCAAGCTTACTCCCGATTTGATTAAAGATAGACCAAAGAGCATATTCTTGCTAGAGGGTTGCGACCTACCTCATTAATATGATTTATCTGATGGCCAGAATTACAGAAGATTGCAGTACTTGATCGTGTCTCTTCAAATTAGCAATCATGTGTGTCTATATTGGTTTGGTTGTTTTTTTTATCTCTCTGCCGCCTCTCTTTTTAAGGATCAAATCAGACATAGGTGTTCTCGGCTGTGGGGTACCACAAACGATAAGACGAAAAATCAGGGACGTCGAAATACCACAAGCAATAAATATCGATGAATAAAATAAACCTATTTGACTATAGCTTATGCCTGATAGGTACAAGTCGGCTGCTAGACCTCCTGAAGCACCTATTAGCGCAAAAAGCCTGAAGGAGGTGGAACCTTTCAAATATAGAAAAATATATATGGGAATGCCGAAAATAATTGTGAATCCAAAAGTGATTGGGATGGCATACAATATAAAAATAGTAATTTCAGACAAGTATGATTGCGGGATTGGTATTAATATTTGGGCAATCAGAGCAACAAGGATTAGCGTAGGAATAACGCCAAGAGGCGCGACAAAACTTGCAGCTATTATTTTTAGGATTAATTTACAATTTACTCTATTCAAAGCCAATTCCCGAAGCTCATGTTGATGGATTAAACATAGACTACGCAAGCCTTTACTGGAAATATCATTCCTTTCGGCTAGCGGCCTAGAACCCAACAGTCCCATTTCCTCTAGTTGCCTAGCCATCCACGCGTTAAACTATCCCCTGACAATAAATACAATAACTATTTACAACTGACGAGTAAGGAATCAAAGAGTGACTACAGAATTTGATATGAGCGGCAAAGTGGCCATGGTAACCGGCGCATCCAGTGGTTTTGGGGTGCATTTTGCGAAGATTATGGCGGCTCGTGGCGCCAAGGTTGTGGTAGCAGCCCGTCGTGTTGAGCGGCTTGAGGCGCTGGTGGCGGAGATTAAGGCCGATGGCGGTGAGGCTATGGCGGTGGCTATGGATGTCACTGATTCTGCTTCCATTATCACGGCCTTTGATCAGGCGGAGGCGGCGTTTGGTACTGTGACTATGCTGGCTAACAATGCCGGTGTGGCGGATGTGCGCAGTGCCCTGAAGATTGGTGAGGACGACTGGGACAAGATGATCGACACCAACCTTAAAGGGGTTTGGATTGCGGGTCAGCAGGCGGCTAAGCGTATGATTGAGGCTGGTGTAAGCGGCAGCATTGTGAATACGGCGTCTATTTTGGGTCTGCGTGTGGCCTTTGGTCAGTCGAGCTACAGTGCGTCTAAGGCGGCGGTAATTCAGCTTACCAAGTCTATGGCGCTGGAGTGGGCTGGCAAAGGTGTGCGTGTGAATGCCCTGTGCCCGGGTTACTTTTTAACTGAGATGACGGCGTCTGCTTTTGAATCACCGGAGGCTCAAGCCTACCTGAACTCCTCTCCTGCGGGTCGCCCTGGTGGCATGGATGAGATAACAGCGCCGTTTTTGCTGTTGGCCAGTGATGCAGGGTCTTATCTGCACGGTGTTGCATTGCCGGTGGATGGCGGGCAATCTATAGGCAGCATGTAAGGTTTTTAATTCTGCACCCATGGAAATCATATGAGTCTTGAAGAGAATCGCAGGGAGTACGATTACGGGAAACTTTCTCGGGAGTCGTTGCTGGATAATCCATTTGATCAGTTTACCCTGTGGATGAATCAGGCCATTGAGGCCAGGGTGCAGGACCCAACCGCCATGTCTGTTGCCACGGTTAGCTCTGAGGGCAAGCCCTGGCAGCGCATGGTGTTGCTGAAGGGGTTCGATGAGCAAGGCTTTGTGTTTTACACCAATCTTGGCAGTCGCAAGGCCAAGGAGATTGAGAGCAACGCTCAGGTGAGTCTGCATTTTCCCTGGTTGCAGTTGGATCGGCAGGTGATTATTGGCGGTCGTGCGGAGCGTCTATCGGCGGTGGAAGTGGTGAAGTATTTTCTCAGTCGCCCCAAAGAAAGTCAGTTGGCGGCCTGGGCGTCTAAACAGAGTAGTCGCATTAATTCCCGTCAGGCACTGGAAACTCAGTTTGCCCAGATTAAAGAGAAATTCTCCAAGGGCGATGTACCGCTGCCAGACTTTTGGGGCGGCTACCGGGTGGTGCCCGAGGAGATGGAGTTTTGGCAGGGGGGTGAGAGCCGTTTGCACGATCGCTTTAGCTACAGCCGCGATGGAGATGACTGGGATATTGACCGGTTGTCGCCCTAATACTTTATACCTGTCACTATAAAACACCGGTCTCCAGCCGGTGTTTTTACATGGGCGTCGTCATCTATAGATTTGCCAATCAATGCCCGAGCCATGGGCGAGTCTATGCTAATCCAGTTGAGTTTGGGGTCGATTTCATCGGCGCCAACCAGTCGGTATGTTTGCTCTTCACCGGTCTCTTCGTCTTCCACAGTGACCCAGGCAGCAAAGAATACTTTGCAGGGGTCTCGGGGTTTATCTTCGACAATGGTGGCTTCTTCTAAGCGTTTGGTCAGGTAGCGCACGCGGCTATCGATTTCTCGCAGGCGGCGCTTGCCATAAATATAATCACCATTCTCTGAGCGGTCGCCATTTTTAGCCGCCTCGTGCACCACCTGTGTCACCTGGGGGCGTTCTACTTTCCATAGCTGGCGCAGTTCTGCGCGCATATTGGCGGCGCCTTCGCCGGTAATATAGGGCGAGCTTTTGGGGCGCGGTGGGCGATAGCGGCCCATGGTTAGGCTTTGGCCTTTAGGTTAAAAACGTCTTGATAAAAAGCCAGCTCGGCTTCCATGGCGCGGATTATATTATTGGCTTTTCTAAAGCCATGGCCTTCATCGGCGAACGTCACATACTCTACTTTGATACCTTTATCTTGCAGCAGCTTCACCATCATCTCGGCTTGGTTGGGGGGTACAACTTTATCTTCTAAACCCTGCAAAAAGATTACCGGGCAGTTAAGGCCCTCGGCATGATGGATGGGTGAGCGCTCTAGATAGATATCTCTACGCTCCGGATAGGGACCAATCAGGCTATCCAGATAGCGTGATTCAAATTTATGGGTGTCGCTGGCCAAAGTTTCCAAATCACCAATGCCATAGAGGCTGGCGCCGGCTTTAAAGGTGTCGGTGAAGGTGAGGGCCGAGAGCACTGTATAGCCCCCGGCACTGCCGCCGCGAATCAGGCAGCGCTCTGGGTCGATCTTTTGTTGCGCTGCCAGATAGTCGATGGCCTGTTGGGTGTCTTGTACATCTTTAATGCCCCAGGCCTTGGTAAGAGCCTGCCGGTAGTCACGACCAAAGCCGGTGCTGCCCCGGTAGTTAATATCGATAATGGCAAAGCCGCGGTTAGTCCAGTACTGAATTTTCAGGTTTAGACCACTACCTGTGGCCCCTGTGGGTCCACCATGACAGAGGGCGATAACAGGGGGTAACTCATTATCGGCGCCCTGATAGAGGGCATTGGTAGGGGGGTAGAAAAAGGCATGCACCTGTTCGGCATTGCCGCTGGGGAAAAACAGCGATTCTGGTTGGGCTAAATCTTTATCATTAAGGTCTAGCGTAGATGGCGCATAAATGGACCTAACCTGACCATCTTGGTCTATGCCGACAATCTGATTGGCCAGTGCCGCGGCGCCGGCTACCATATAGAGTCGGCCCTGATGACAACAGGCAGCCTCCAGGCTGCTGTATTGGCTTTGAGCTTCTCTGAGTTGACCGCTGGTAATATCAATAAACCCGCTGTGCCACTGGCCCTCGCCGGTCCAGAGACAACCAATGGTATTGGCATCGATAAAGTCATAGGTGCTCATGCCAAACTGCCACAGCGGTGTGGCAAATTCTGCTTCTTTGCTTAGCACTGCTGTGCCATCGGCTCTGTGTATATTCCACCAGTTATTTTTGTCGGTCACATAGTAGAGTTGGTTGTCGGGAGACCAGACGGGTTGAAAAATTGCCTGATTGTTGTCTCCACCTGCAACCAACTCAGCCTCAGTCAGCCCCCGAGATGATAGAGTGCCACGCCATAGCTGGGTGCAATCCCAGGGCATATTGGGGTGCTGCCATTGAATCCAGCATAGTTGCTGGCCGTCCGGACTAATGCGAGGGTAGGCGTAGAAGTCAGCGCCACTGCTCAATGTGCTGACTTCACCGCTGGCAATATTGATGGCGGCGACGAAGTTTTCTGGCTCGCGGTCTTGATGATGTTTTTCGCCTACAGCAATCAGCTGCTGTTGGGCTGTATCCAGCACCAGATCAGCAAATCGCAGCTCGGGGCTGGTGATGGCCCTGGGCGCTATATTAGCCTGCAGGTCGAGCTGATAGATGCACTGGTCTGTGGCATTTACAAAATACAGATAGCTTTGGTCGGCTACATAGGCCATGCCGCCATATTCATGGACCTTGCTGTGGTGACTGAAGGGCGCGGGTAGCAGATCGCGAATTTGTCCTGCACTATCGCGGCACATAATCACACTGCGGCCAGCATCCCAGGGGCGACCTTCAACCCAATAGAGGTTGTCACCCTGAGACTGGATAAAGTTGAGGCTGGGTGCCGCTTTGGTAATCAGTTCTGCACTGACTACCGAGGGCCAGCTACCGAAGGCCTGGACTTTTTTTGTCATATTATCCACCGGCCAATTTCACGCTATGGCCCAGCTTTTCCAGTTCGGCTTTTAGCTTGTCACGATGATCGCCCTGTATTTCGATAATGCCATCTTTAACGGTGCCGCCTGTGGAGCATTTTTGCTTAAGCTTTTTGGCCATGGTTTTTAAGTCTGTGTCGCTGAGATCAAAGCCACTGATAGTAGTAACTCCTTTACCTTTGCGACCACTGGTCTCGCGCCGGATGCGCAGGATGCCGTCACCATCATAGGTGCGGCTGGCAGTTTTGGTCTCTTTGATGCGGCCTGTCTCGGTAGAGTAGACCAGTGTGGATTCTTTTTTATTCATACTGTTGTCTGTTAGTTCTCTAGCAGAATTTTACCTATATGTTGGTTGGTTTCCATCAGTGCATGCCCCTGGCTCGCGTCTGCTAGGGGAAAGCGGCTATCTATAATAGGTTTAAACTTACCCTGGGTTATTAATGGCCAGACCTGCTTTTTAACCCCGGCGGCAATGCGCGCCTTATCGTCCAGTGGCTGGGCGCGCAATGTAGAGCCAGTGAGCACCAGCTGTTTGAGCATGAGCGGCAGTAGATCAACCTCTACCTTGGAGCCGCGCAAAAAGGCGATATTCACAATTCTGGCCCTGGGTGCACAGGCGGCAAAGTTTTGCTGCACATAGTCACCACCCACCATATCCAGCACCACATTGGCGCCCTCGCCAGTCAGCTCCTTGCAGGCTGCCACAAAATCCTGTTGGTTGTAGTTAATGGCTTTGACAGCGCCCAGCTCCTCGCAAACAGCACATTTTGCATCGTTGCCCGCTGTAGCAATCACATTCACACCCAGAGCACTGGCCATCTGAATAGCAGTGGTGCCTATACCACTGCAACCCCCATGCACCAGCAACCATTCTCCCGCTTTTAATTGGGCGCGCTCAAATAGGTTATGCCACACAGTAAAGCAGGTCTCGGGCAGGGCAGCGGCATCGGTGAGAGAAAACCCCTCCGGCACAGGCAGGCAGAGCGACTCTTCCGCCACTGCATACTCAGCATAGCCACCACCGGCCAATAGCGCACAGACCTGATCGCCCACAGACCAGCTGGTGACCTCAGTACCAATGGCCAGCACTGTGCCACTGACCTCCAATCCGGGAATATCGATTACCCCTGGGGGTGGCGGATAAAAGCCCATACGTTGAAATACATCGGGGCGGTTAATACCGGCGGCTGCCACCTGAATAAGCACCTCTTTTTCTGCGGGCTGAGGTACTGTTCTAGCAGCGGCCTGCAATACCTCAGGGGCACCGGGCTCGGTTATTTCAATGCTGGTTTGGCTTGTTGGCAGGCTCATTATTATTTCACTCTGGGCTGTGTTTGGCAGATCAACATTAGAAATTATCGTCTAACTTTGGCCCAAAGTCGCCCATCAATTATCGCCAGTCCCAGGCCAATGCAGGCCATGCCGATAAAATGCTTGGCTTGGAGCTGCTCATCGAGCATTAACCAGCCAAGCAGGCTTGCTGTGACTGGCGCCAAAAAGGTGACCAGCACTACATTGGTGGCACCGGATGAGGAGAGAATGCGAAAGAATAAGATATAGGCAAATGCGGTTGAGAAGATGGCCAGGGCTAAAATGGATAACCAGACCTGCAGGCTGGGGTTGGCCAGTTGCAGGGGCTTATCTATCCACCATACCACCGGCAGCAAAATAATGGTTGATGCAGTGACCTGGCCAACGGCGGTATCAAGAGGACTGATGCCCATGGCTTTAAACCGTCGGCCAAAAACGGTGGCGCAGCTGTAGGAGACGGCGGCGCCGATAACAGCTAGCTGAGCCATGGTGTTGGTGCCCAGTTCTAGCAGTGCCGACGGGCCGATCAGTACTATTACGCCTGCTAATCCGGCGGTTACACCGAGCATCTTTCTGGGGGTGATATGTTCATCAGACAGAAAGGCACCAGCTATGAGTATGGTGAAGATGGGTGTGGTGGCGTTAATAATTGATGCCAGTCCTGCACCAATATGGGTCTGCCCCCAGGCTATCAGCGAGAAGGGTAGTGCATTGCCAAGCAGGCCCATCATCATAAAGGCTCGCCAGACCTCGGGTGATTTGGGAATAGGGTAGCCAGAGACCAGCAATACCAGCCACAGGGTTACGGCCGCCAGCCCAACCCGCATTGTCACCAGAGTAAAAGGTGGCAGTTCGGAGACGGCGACACTGATAAAGAAAAATGACCCGCCCCACAGAAACGAGAGCAGCAGCAACATTGCCCAGTCTCTGGCACCCATGCGTTGGTTTATCATCTGGTCATTCCTATTATTTGATTTTTTCGGGCTCTAGCTTGTTCTGCTGGCTAAAACCTTGATACCCAAGAGCAGCATGGCGCCGCCGGCAACTCGATCAATCCAATGTCCAAGCGCCTGGAATCTATCCATTACCATGGGTCTGGAAAGCAGTATGGTTAAAAATGAGAACCAGGCAAACTGAAGCACCATCATCCACAGGCCATAGATCAGCAGATGCTGGGCTGGAGTATTCTCAGACAGCACAATGGTAAATAGAGATATAAAGTAGATTGGTGCTTTGGGGTTGAGGGCATTGCATAAAAACCCCAGGCCTATGGTTTTCAAGTCTGATTGATCGTCCACCCCATCGGTAACTATGGTTTCAGTGTTGCGCGCTCTGGCTCTGAGGCCGCTGACCCCAAGATAGATCAGATAGCTGCCACCCAGCAGTTTAATTACCCAGATGGCTGAGGCGGAGTTAGCTATCACCGCAGCCAGACCAAAAGCTGAGTAGAGTATGTGCACTGACAGGCCTAGGGCGATGCCCAAGCTGCACAGCAGGCCAGCGCGCTTGCCATTGGATAATGTCTGTTGAGAGACCAGCACAAAATCCGGGCCCGGTGATGCAGCGGCCAGCAGGTGGACTGAGGTAATAATAATTAAGCCCTGGGCAAGATCCATAGTGTTCTCTTATTGGCGACTGAGATGCATCATAGTCAATTGAGCTATTACTGCCTACAATAACCTGACCCAGTATCAGAAGGATAGGCGTGATGATGGAGCTATCTCTGCGTGAAAAAATCTACCGAGTAATCTTTGGTACCGATACGCCAGCGGGCCAGTATTTTGATATTGCGCTGATCTATATGATTTTGCTGAGTGTGCTGGCGATTATTCTCGATTCTATTGAAGCGGTAAACAGTCAGTACGGGTTTTGGCTGTTTCGTCTGGAGTGGTTTTTTACGCTGCTGTTTTCAGTGGAATATCTGGCCCGGATCTACTCGTCGCCAAAACCACTGCGCTATATTTTTAGCTTCTATGGGCTGGTGGATCTGGTGTCTGTTTTGCCTACTTACCTGGCGCTGCTATTCCCGGGAGCCAACTACTGGCTGGTGATTCGCCTGCTGCGGGTGCTACGGGTTTTTCGGGTACTCAAGCTGGTGCGCTATCTGTCGGAAGCTAATATTTTGTTGCGCTCTATGTATGCCTCGCGACGCAAGGTGTTTGTGTTTTTTACTGTGGTGCTGGTGCTCAGTGTGATTTTTGGCAGCCTGATGTTTTTTGTCGAGGGACCGGAGCATGGCTTTACCAGCATCCCTCGCAGTATCTACTGGACCATTGTGACCATTACTACAGTGGGCTATGGCGACATTACACCTCAGACCGCCCTGGGTCAGGTGATAGCCACTCTGGCCATGCTGACCGGTTACTCGATTATTGCCATACCCACAGGCATATTTACCGCAGAGATTGCCCGTGAAATGCACAGCGAATCCAGCAACCGCCGCTGCAATGTCTGCGAGCGCACGGGTCATCATCCGGAGGCTGAGTATTGTTACCACTGTGGGGTGACCCTGCCGGATAGTGTTATTTAACCAGTAGCTTAACGGTCGGAATTTATTGCCGGCCTATAGCTGAGTGCCTCCTGATACTGAGCTGTGTCAGGCTGCTCTAATCCCGCCAGGTCGGCGATGGTTCTGGCGACTTTTAATATGCGGTAAAAACCTCTGGTAGACAGAGCGAAGCGGTTTATGGCCTGGTCCATTAGCTCGCGCTGTGGTTTGTTGAGGGGGCAAAGTTGATGCAGCTGCTGGGCGCTTAGTGCGCTGTTGATCTTTCCCTGCCTTGCTATCTGGATGTTTCTGGCTGTGCAGATACGCTGTTGGATTATTTGATTGGACTCTCCTTGTTGCTGCTTTTGCTGGGCTGGCCGATCTAATAATTGCTGGTTTTCAATGGCGCTGACCTGCACCTGTAAGTCTATTCTGTCCATTAAAGGGCCAGATAGCTTGGCGCGGTAGCGACTGATCTGGTCGGGGGTGCAGGTACAGCGCGGTGTGCTCAAATAGCCGCAGGGGCAGGGGTTCATTGCGGCTACCAGCTGAAATCTGGCGGGGTAGCGGGTTTGGCTGGCGACCCGGGAGATCATAATCTCGCCAGACTCCAGGGGCTCGCGCAGCATTTCCAATACTTGACGCTGAAACTCCGGCAGCTCGTCTAGAAACAGTACGCCACAGTGGGCTAGAGATATTTCGCCAGGCTTGGGTGTGCTGCCACCACCTACTATAGCTGCAGCAGAGGCGCTGTGGTGGGGCGCTCGAAAGGGACGGCAGAGGCTATGGGTTGCACGGTCCGTTGTGTTGGCCACTGAATAAATGCAAGCAACGTCTAGGGCCTCGTCATTATCCAAGGCGGGCAGCAGGCCGGGTAAGCGGCTGGCGAGCATGGTTTTGCCAGTGCCTGGGGGTCCATAGAGTAGTAAGTGATGGCCGCCGGCAGCGGCTATTTCGAGAGCTCGTTTGGCATGCTGCTGTCCGATAACCTCATTAAGCTGCGGGACTGCGGCGATTGGCCCGGTGATGGTTGGCTGCCACTGCTGCAGTGACTCTCGCTGATGTAAATGGGCCGAGACTTCCAGTAAATGAGTGGCGGGCAGTACGGTAAGCTCCTCTACCAATGTAGCTTCATTAGCATTGCCGGTGCTGATGACAAGCGCTCTGCCGGCGCCGGCGCAGGCCATTGCTGAGGGCAGCAGGGCTTCAATGGGTCGCAACTCACCGGATAGCGCTAGCTCGCCAATAAATTCATGCTGCTCTAAAAGCTCCATGGGCACCTGTCCAGAGGCGGCGAGAATACCTATAGCAATGGCTAAGTCGAAGCGCGTACCTTCTTTGGGTAGTTCTGCTGGGGCTAAATTGATGGTGATACGACGTGCCGGGAAATCAAAATGGGCATTGATAATTGCGCTGCGCACCCGGTCTTTACTTTCTTTAACTGCGGTTTCAGGGAGGCCCACTATATGGAAGGCGGGCAGGCCATTGGAGAGGTGCACCTCTACAGAGACCAGTGGCGCTTCTATTCCCAGTTTGGCGCGTGTGCGCACTGTGGCTAACGACATAACACCTGTTCCCTTTGGTGCATGCGATTCCTTTCTTGTCACGGGGCTGTCGCTAAAAGGCGCTTACCCGTGCAGACAGCTATTGATTCGCTGTGATTTAGTGTTTGGCGAGGCTCGCTTCTAGCTCAGCGAGTTGGCGTTCCAGTGCATCTATTTTCTCCCGCGAGCGCAGTAGCACGGCGCGCTGGGCATCAAACTCTTCGCGGGTCACCAGATCTAGCTTGCTAAATGTGCTCATCATGGCACTGCGCAGATGACCCTTTGCCTCGTCGCTTATGGCCTGGGCGCCGGCCAATGTTTTGTTTAACTGGTCTAAAACATCTTTGTGTAGGTCTTCTGGATTCATATTTTGCTCCTTTCTAGCGCCCGTGCCAGCGCCTAGTGTAACCGGTATTTTAACAAAACTTTGCAAGCTGATGCAGGCTGGTTTAGGGGGTAGGTCACATTAGTCCAAGTTGGTGCATTCAAATACAGAAGGCGACGCAAAAATGCACCAATCTGGTTCAAATATGCTCGATAGGCATAAAAATAGGCTTAATTTGGCAGGTTTTAAATGTTGGCACGGTAAATGCAATGTCGGGGTTGATGTACAAAAAATTAAAACACTTTTGCTGTGATTTTTAATTAATTAACTAACTTTAATAATTTACTTTTAACTTTACGTCTTGGGAGATGTACCTATGAAAGCGATTAAAACTGCAATTTTTGCTGCAACCCTTATGTCTGGCGCCAGTGCAATGGCTGCTGAAGTTTCTGGAAACGTAGCTCTGAGCTCAGACTACTTTTTCCGTGGTATAGATCAGTCTGGTGGCGAAGCACTGTCCGGTGGCTTCGACGTTGCCTTCGATAGTGGTTTCTACGTAGGTACCTGGGCTTCTAGCATTGATTTCAGCGGTGGTTTGGAGCTGGACTACTATGCCGGTTACGGCGGTTCTTTCTCTGACAGCGTTAGCTACGACGTGGGCTACCTGTACTACGGCTACCCACAGGGTCCAACCACTGAAGAGTTTGAAGAGTTCTACGGCAGCGTATCTTTCGCTGACGCTACTATCGGCTTCGCTCTGTCTGATGACTACTATGCCTCTACAGGTTCAAGCACCTATATCTACCTGGACTATGGCGTAAGCCTGAGCGAAGACTTCAGCCTGGGTTTCCACTACGGAACCATGAGTGCTGATGATCCTGCCAACGAAGCCGACGACTACTCGATCTCACTGAGCACTGAAGCGGCTGGACTTGGTTTTGATCTGAGCTGGATCGATTCATCTGAAGATGGCGGCCTGTTCGCTGACAACGAGTTTGTTCTGACAATTTCTAAGTCACTTTAATTTAGAACCTATCTTGCTCATTAAAAACGGGTGGCTTCGGCCACCCCATGGAGATAAACGATGAAATTAGTAACTGCAATTGTAAAGCCTTTTAAGCTCGATGAAGTGCGAGAGGCTCTGGGCGACCTGGGTGTCGCTGGTGTAACTGTAACCGAAGTCAAAGGTTTTGGGCGACAGAAGGGTCACACAGAGCTGTACCGAGGTGCTGAATATGTAGTGGATTTCCTGCCCAAGGTTAAGTTGGAAATTGCTCTGGCAGATGAAATGGTAGAGAGCGCTGTTGAAGCAATCACTGCTGCTGCGCAAACGGGGAAAATCGGCGACGGTAAGATTTTCATTACAACTCTTGAAGAAGTGATTCGCATTCGTACCGGTGAGACCGGCGTTGAAGCGGTCTAACCTGAGGATTAAAAAATGACTGATGTATTTCAATTACAGTACGCACTAGATACTTTCTATTTCTTGATGTGTGGTGCCCTGGTTATGTGGATGGCGGCGGGTTTTGCCATGCTGGAAGCTGGACTGGTACGCTCTAAAAATACCACTGAGATTTTAACCAAGAATATCGCTTTGTTTGCCGTAGCCTGCACCATGTATATGGTCTGCGGTTATGCCATTATGTACGGCGGTGACATTTTCTTAAGCTCCATCACTGGTGACGGTGCTACTGGCGCTGAAGAGCCTGCTACCTATGCTCCCTCTGCTGACTTTTATTTCCAGGTAGTGTTTGTGGCTACTGCCATGTCTATTGTTTCTGGCTCTGTTGCTGAGCGTATGAAGCTGTGGGCTTTCCTGGCCTTTGCTGTGGTGATGTGTGGCTTCATCTACCCAATGGAAGGTTCCTGGACCTGGAATGGCGAGGCAGTATTCGGTATGTACACACTGGGTGATCTGGGTTTCTCTGACTTTGCTGGTTCCGGTATTGTTCATATGGCTGGTGCATCTGCTGCTCTTGCTGGTGTTCTGTTGCTGGGCGCTCGTAAAGGCAAGTACGGCCCCAATGGTCAGGTAAATGCTATTCCTGGAGCTAACCTGCCAATGGCTACTTTGGGCACATTTATTCTGTGGTTAGGCTGGTTTGGCTTTAACGGTGGTTCAGTACTGGCTACTGCTTCTGTCGAAAGCGCTAATGCCGTAGCTGTGGTGTTTATGAATACTAACGCCGCTGCTTCTGGTGGTCTGATTGGTGCTCTGCTGGTTGCGCGTCTGCTGTTTGGCAAGGCCGATCTGACTATGGCATTGAACGGTGCTCTGGCTGGTCTGGTTGCTATCACTGCTGAGCCTTCTACTCCTACTGTACTACAGGCGACCCTGTTCGGTGCTGCCGGTGGTGTGTTGGTTGTATTTAGCATTTTGACTCTGGACAAGCTGAAGCTTGATGATCCTGTTGGAGCTATCTCTGTTCACGGTGTTGTAGGTCTGCTGGGTCTGCTGTTAGTACCTTTTACTAACGATGGCTCTACGTTCACTGGTCAGCTGATTGGTGCTGCAACCATCTTTGTCTGGGTATTCGGTGCTAGCTTTATCGTTTGGGGAATCCTCAAGACGACTATGGGCATCCGAGTTTCAGAAGAGGAAGAATTCAGTGGCGTCGATATCGCAGAATGCGGTATGGAAGCTTATCCTGAGTTTGTCAATGCAAAGAGCTAATGCTCTCCCCTGAGTCTTTTAAAGCTCCCGTTTTAAAATAGCTCTTTGCATGTTTGCCGGGGCCCTCAAGGGTCCCGGTTTTTTTACGCCTGAAACTTTGTTCTATACTTTTATGGCGGTGCTGATGCATTTTTGCAGAGAAACAGGTATCTTTAACTCTGACACTTTCCATAGATAGCTAGATAGAAGACTAAGAATTATGAAATTGATTACTGCTGTTATTAAACCGTTCAAACTTGATGATGTTCGCGAAGCTCTGGCCGATATCGGCGTTCAGGGAATCACTGTGACTGAAGTAAAAGGCTTTGGCCGTCAGAAAGGCCATACCGAGCTATATCGCGGTGCCGAATATGTGGTGGATTTTCTGCCTAAAATTAAACTCGAAATTGCCGTTGGTCAGGATATGGTAGACAGTATTGTCGAGGCGATTACTAAAGCCGCAGCCACTGGCAAGATTGGTGATGGCAAGATATTTATTTCCTCTCTGGATGAAGTGATCCGTATCCGTACTGGTGAGACTGGCGAAGAGGCGCTGTAATCAGAGTTATCTGAAATCCTCCCAGTGTTATGAATTATGCCCCTGTTGCAGCAGGCGATGCACAGTCTGTGCGGCCTGCAAGCAGGGGGAACCCCTGTCGTTAGAAACAATCCAATGGGTAATCAATCTTTAATAAGGATTTTACTGTGTTAATCAATCCTCTTGTGGCCGCTGCATGTTCCGCTGGCCAATATTTGGCTCGTGTCAAGTTACTGATATGTGGTGTCATGCTGTCTCTGGGGGCTTTTGCTGAGGTGCCCACTGATATCAGTGATTCCATTGTGAAGCAGCTTAAAGCAGCTCGTGCTGATCTTGATTATCAGGTCGTCAGTCCGGCGCCACTGGATGGTTTTTATGAGGTGCAGGTTCAGGGTGGCCCCATGCTGTACGTTTCGGCTGACGGCAAATATTTCTTTGATGGTAGTCTTTATCAGGTTCGTCCGGGGCAGTTTGTCAATATCCGGGATTTGCGTCTCAATGCCAGGCGCCAGGAGATATTCGCTGACCGAGATACCAGCGATATGATTATCTTTAAGCCCACTGGTGACAGCAAAGCTATTATTAACGTGTTTACCGATGTGGACTGCGGCTACTGCCGTAAACTTCACCGCGAGGTTCCGCAGCTCAATGCTATGGGCATCGAGGTTCGCTATCTGGCTTATCCCCGAGCAGGCATTCCTTCGGAGTCTTACAGCAAGATTGCCACCGCCTGGTGTGCTGAGGACCAGCAGGATGCATTGACCAGAATCAAAAATGGCCAGAACCTTCCCAGTGCAGTCTGTACCGATAATCCAGTGGCTAAGCACTTCGAGCTGGGGCAACAGGTTGGAGTCACAGGTACTCCAGCGGTGATACTGATGGATGGTACGCTAATTCCGGGATATCAACCGGCGGCAGATTTTGCACGCATACTGGGGTTAAGCGAATCTGATAGTTAGTCTAGCAGTTATTCTGTCGATCTGATTTCTTGGTCAGGTTGGCAAAATAAGCCTGAATATTTTTTGGAATAGTATAAAATTGACCAGCTCATTGGGCCGGTTGTCTTTGGGCATGGGCCCAATAATTTAATTCGGCAGTCATTGGCTGCCGATTCACATTTTACATAGCTTGAGGAAATAGGGTGCGATTGGTCAATATCGGCATCTGCGGATTAGGCACAGTAGGTGCCGGCGTGTTTAACGTCTTAGGCCGCAATTCACAACAAATTAATGCAAGAGCCAACTGTGATCTGGTTATTTCGCAGGTGGGCGCTCGTCGCGACAACCCAAATTGCGATACCGCTGATACCCAGATTACTCGGGATATTTTTGATGTTGCCAAAAATCCGGATATCGACATTGTTGTTGAGCTGATCGGCGGCACTGATGTTGCCTATAAGCTGGTAATGACTGCGCTCGATCATGGCAAGCATGTGGTTACTGCCAACAAGGCGCTCATTGCCCAGCATGGTATGGAGATTTTTGCCGCAGCTGAGGCTCGCGGCCTGATGGTCGCCTATGAGGCAGCGGTAGCTGGTGGCATTCCTATTATCAAGGCTCTGCGCGAGGGGCTGTCAGGTAATCGTATCAACTGGCTGGCTGGCATAATCAATGGCACAACCAACTTTATTCTCTCAGAGATGGACAGCAAGGGTCGGGAATTTGCTGATGTACTGACCGAGGCTCAGGAGAGGGGCTACGCTGAAGCGGACCCCACATTTGATGTTGAGGGTATAGATGCTGCTCACAAGTTGGTGATTATGACATCTCTGGCCTTTGGCATGCCTTTGAACCTGGATGGCATCTATACAGACGGCATTACCCGACTAGAGCCTCAAGACGTGTCCTATGCTCGTGAGCTGGGCTATGCGATCAAGCATCTGGGTATTACCAGACAAACTGATCAGGGTGTTGAGCTGCGTGTTCACCCCACTCTGGTGCCTGAGAGCTGTCTGATAGCCGGCGTCAACGATGTATCCAATGCGGTAATGGTCAATGCTGATGCCGTGGGTACCACTTTGTTTTATGGGCCCGGTGCTGGCTCTGAGCCGACGGCATCCTCTGTGATTGCCGATATAGTTGATGTGGCGCGGGCCATGAATGCTGGCTCTGATGCCTGGGTGCCGCCTCTAGGCTGCAATACAGGGGTGCTGCAATCTCAGGAAATTATGGATATCCAGGATATTGAAACCAGTTTTTATATTCGCTTCTCAGCATTGGATAAGCCGGGAGTGCTCTCAGATATTACCGGAATAATGGCTAATGCTGGTATCAGTATTGAAGCCATTATCCAAAAAGAACAGCCTGCGGGAGAGGATTACGTCAATGTGATTATTCTTACCAATGTCACCAAAGAGAAATTTCTGGATGCCGCGGTTGAGAATATTGAACAGCTTGAAACCGTGCGCGGAAGCGTAACTTTTATTCGTGTCGAACATTTGGATCAGTAAATGAGATTTGTCAGTACCCGCGGTGGTGTAGAACCGAAAACTTTTGAAGACGTAATTCTTACCGGGCTGGCGCCAGATGGCGGATTATTTGTCCCCGAGCAGCTGCCACAGTTTAGCCAGGAGGAGATTGCCTCCTGGGCTGGCCTGTCCTACCAGGACCTGGCTCTCAAGGTAATGACTCCCTTTGTGGACGGCGCCATTCCCCAGCAGGACCTCAAAAAGCTTATCGATGACTCCTACTCAACCTTCCGTCACAACGGCATTGCGCCGCTGGTGCAGACTGGTCACAACGAGTGGATCATGGAGCTGTTTCATGGCCCAACTCTGGCATTTAAAGATTTTGCTCTGCAATTTCTGGGTAATCTGCTGGATTACACTCTCGAGAAGCGCAACCAAAAAGTGGTAATTATGGGCGCCACTTCGGGCGATACCGGCTCTGCAGCCATTGAAGGCTGCCGTCGCTGCGACAATATTGATATTTTTATTCTGCACCCGCATAACCGGGTGTCAGAGGTGCAGCGCCGTCAAATGACCACTGTGATGGCTGATAATATTCATAATCTGGCTTTGCATGGTAACTTTGATGACTGTCAAAACATGGTAAAAGCCAGTTTTGCCGATCAGTCTTTTTTGCCTGATGGGCGCCAGCTGGTGGCGGTGAACTCCATTAACTGGGCGCGCATCATGGCTCAGATTGTCTATTATTTTTGGGCTTCTCTGTCGCTGGGTGGCCCTGCGCGCAAGGTGTCATTTTCTGTGCCCACGGGTAATTTTGGCGATATCTTTGCAGGTTATCTGGCCCACAAAATGGGGCTGCCCATAGAGCAGCTAGTGATTGCTACCAACCAAAACGATATTCTCCATCGCTGTATCAGCGACAATGATCACAGTACTCGTCCGTTAGAGCAGAGTCTGGCGCCGAGTATGGATATTATGATCTCGAGTAATTTTGAGCGCCTGCTGTTTGACCTCTATGATCGCGATGGCGCAGCTATTGCAGGGCTAATGGCCGATGCTAAAACAGGGCAGATGGAATTAAGTGATAGCGCCCTAAGTCGGGCTCGCGAGCTGTTTTCGAGCTATCGCTGCGATAATCAAGGGATGGTTAAGGTTATCCGCGACACCTATGCAGAGTGCAACTATTTGCTTGACCCTCATACCGCTATTGGTCTTGAGGCTGCCAGGCAGTGCCGGAGCAACAGTTCGACACCTATGGTGACTCTGGCGACTGCTCACCCGGCCAAATTCCCGGATGCGGTTAAACAGGCTGGCTACCCTCAGGATCCTGACCTACCACCTCATATGGCGGATCTGTTTGAGCGCGAGGAGCGTTTCACAGTGCTGGATAATGATCAGGCTGCCGTGCAGCAGTTTATTGCAGGGCATATCGCGGTTTAATATTTTTGTCAGACATAAAAAAACCGGCGCAAGCCGGTTTTTTTGCATCCAAACTACGATCAAGACAAATATTATTTAGAAGTCTTAAGCAGCCAGAGCTTTAACTTTGCTATTCAAACGGCTCTTGTGACGAGCAGCTTTATTCTTGTGAATAATGCCTTTGTCAGCCATACGATCAATCACTGGGACAGCAGCAGCGTAGGCTGCCTGAGATGCGGCGTGATCGCCCGACTCAATCGCTGCGTCAACTTTCTTTAAATAGGTGCGAACCATAGAGCGCAGGCTGGCATTATGCTGGCGGCGTTTCTCGTTTTGGCGTGCGCGTTTCTTTGCTTGTACTGAATTGGCCACCTGAAAATTCTCCTTTCAAAGGGGTCTCACTAAAGGCGCGGAAATATACAGGGTTATTTGCGGATATTCAACCCAATTTTAGCCCTAATTCACAGCCAGTGACGAGGTCTGAGCAGCCCGGCTGCACAGTGCTCTGGGAGTCGCCACCTATAGATTCCCGGTTTAGCTTGGCCAAGTTGCCAGCGATGGTTAAACTGCAGCACTGCAACCTGCAATAAAGGCCGAATTGGTGACTCAAGACTCTGTGGCACAGGAGCCAAAAATCAAAGACAGCGGACTGCTGCGCTCCAGTGGCGTGGTCAGTTTTTTTACTATGCTGTCGCGGTTTATGGGACTGGCGCGAGATATTATCTTTGCACGGGTTATTGGCGCAGAGGCGCTGGCCGATGTGTTTTTTGTCGCCTTTAAAATCCCCAATTTTTTTCGCCGCCTGTTTGCAGAGGGCGCCTTTGCCCAGGCGTTTGTGCCTGTGCTCGGGGAGTACCGTGAAAAGGGCAGTCAGGCTGCAGTTAAGGCGCTGATTGATCGAGTAACAGGTACGCTGGGTATTAGCTTGGTGGCGTTGACGCTGATTATTGTGGTGGCCTCTCCGGTGCTGGCTGCGATTTTTGCGCCAAAGTGGTTTTTTGATGACCCGGCCAAGTTTGCGGCGACCGCCGATATGTTGCGTATCACCTTCCCCTATCTGCTGTTTATCTCGCTGACTGGTGTGGCTGGCGGTATTCTTAATAGTTATGACCGTTTTGCAGTGCCAGCTTTTACCCCTCTGTTACTGAATGTCAGTCTGATAGCTGCGGCCCTTATTGCTGCGCCACTTTTTGCCGAGCCTGCCTATGCGTTGGCTTGGGGAGTGTTTATGGCTGGTGTGGTGCAGCTGATGTTTCAGTTGCCGTTTCTGCACCGTATCCATATGCTGCCAACGCCCCGAGTGGATTGGCAAGACAGCGGTGTGCGCAAAATTTTGGCCCTGATGGGCCCGGCTATTTTCGGTGTTTCTGTCAGTCAGATTAATCTGCTGCTGGACACTATGCTGGCAACGTTTTTACCTACGGGAAGTGTTTCCTGGCTATATTATTCTGATCGTTTATCTGAGCTGCCCCTGGGCGTTTTTGCCGTGGCTATTGCTACAGTTATTTTACCCAATCTCTCCCGCCATCATGCCGCTGAATCCAAGCAGGCTTTTTCAGAGACTCTGGACTGGGCATTAAAACTAGTGCTGATTATCGCTGTGCCAGCCGCAGCGGCTTTGATACTGTTGGCTGAGCCCATACTGGTGACGCTGTTTTTCTATGGCGATGTGATGACCGCTCGGGATATGACTATGGCGACCCTGAGCCTGCGTGCCTACGCGGTGGGGCTGGTGGCCTTTATGCTGATCAAGGTGCTGGCCCCCGGATTCTTTGCTCGTCAGGATATGCGCACACCGGTGCGTATAGGCGTGATTGCCATGGTCTCCAATATGGTGCTGAACCTACTGTTTGTGCTGCCACTGCATTACTACTGGGAGATTGGTCATATGGGCCTGGCGGCCGCGACCTCTGTTTCGGCCTTTCTAAATGCCGGGCTGTTATACCTGTTTTTGCGCAAGCATAATATCTATTCGCCCTCTGCTCGCTGGGTAAGGTTTTTTGTTGGCCTGCTGTTATCCGTTGCAGCTATGGTTGCTGTGCTTGTGATTGTGGCTAATCAGCTTAATGTCGGCGATTCGCACCTCTGGCAGCAGCTGGTCTGGTGGCAGCGGGTGGGCAATATTGGCGCACTCTGCTTGGCAGGTTTTACTACCTATATTGGCTGTTTGTTTGTCACTGGTTTTAGGCTTGCAGATTTGCGCGGGCCCGCCAAAGCGACTTCATCTGACAGCTAGATTCAGGCTTCTGTTTGGGGGCTTTAAATTGTCGGCACCAATCTGGTGCTATCCCTTACCTTTAGGCGCTTTGCTAGGTATACTCAGCCCTCGGTGCGGAGAGTAACGTCCTTGGCTTTAGAACCTAGTAAAATGACCTTTATTCGCGATTTGCAGAGACTGCAGTCGTTCAATCAGCGATCTGTGGTCACCATTGGTTCTTTCGATGGCGTTCATCTGGGTCATCAGGCTATTTTGAAGCAGGTTAAATCTGTGGCGGCGCAATTGGGCTTGCCCTCTGTGGTGATGACCTTTGAACCTCAGCCTCAGGAGTTTTTCTCTGGGGAGAGAGCTCCGGCACGATTGATGCGGTTGCGAGAAAAGGTAGACGCGCTTCTGGAGTTTGGTGTAGACCAGGTGCTATGCCTGCAGTTTAACCGTCAACTGCGCCATCTAAGCGCCAGCGAGTTTGTTCGCTCAGTGCTGGTAGATGGGCTGGGAACCAAGCACTTGATTGTCGGCGATGATTTTCGCTTTGGCTGTGATCGCAGTGGCGATTTCAAGATGCTGTCTGAGATGGGCGAAAGCTATGACTTTGCCGTACAGGATACAGAGACTCTGGCAGTTGATGGCGAGCGTGTCAGTAGCACCCTGGTGCGGCAGATATTGCAGCAGGGCGAGTTCGATCGGGCCAGCCAACTATTGGGCAAACCGTTCAGGATCACAGGGCGTGTTGTTTATGGCCAGCAGCTGGGACGAGAGCTTGGGTTCCCTACGGCTAATGTGCAGCTAAATCGCTACAGTGCGCCTTTATCTGGAGTCTATGCTGTGTTGGTGAATATAGACGGCAGCGTTTATCAGGGTGCCGCAAATGTGGGCCTCAGGCCGACAGTGGGCGATTTAGTAAAGCCTATTTTGGAAGTTCACCTACTGGACTTCACGGGCGACCTCTATGGTCGCAGAATTGAGGTGGAGTTTGTCACCAAGATTCGCGATGAGCAAAAATTTACTTCGCTGGACAAGCTTGTTGAGGGTATCCAGCGGGACGTTAAACAGATAAGAGCCTGGTTTGCAGGCAACAGTGAGAATATAAATTAAGGCCGATATGAGCGACCCAATTGACTACAAGGCAACACTAAACCTGCCCAAAACTGACTTTCCCATGCGCGCCAATCTGGCCCAGCGAGAGCCTGGGATTCTCAAGGAATGGCAAGAGACTAATCTCTATCAGCAGATTAGAGCAGCTCGTGCCGGTCGTGAACAATATATTCTTCACGACGGTCCTCCCTACGCCAATGGTGATATCCATTTGGGTCATGCGGTAAACAAAACATTGAAAGATATTGTGGTTAAGTCGCGCACCATGAGTGGTTTTGACGCGCCCTATATCCCCGGCTGGGACTGTCATGGTCTACCCATTGAGCACAATGTTGAAAAGAAAGCGGGCAAGGCTGGTGTTAAAGTCGACTACTCTACCTTCCGTCAAAAGTGCCGCGACTATGCCATGCGGCAGGTTGATGGCCAGCGCAAAGACTTTGTGCGTATAGGTGTGTTTGGTGACTGGGAACGACCCTACCTGACTATGAATTTTGGCGTTGAGGCGGATATTATTCGCGCCCTGGGCAAGATCGCTGAAAATGGTCATCTGGTTAAAGGTTACAAGCCGGTTTATTGGAGTGTGGTGGGTGGTTCTGCTCTGGCGGAAGCCGAGGTGGAGTATCAGGACAAGACCTCGTTCTCTATCGATGTAGCCTATCCGGTGACTGATGCCGTGCAGTTGGAAAAAGCCAGTGCTGCCCTCGGCGGCTTGCCTGGCGAAGGGCAGGTCAATGTTCTAATCTGGACCACAACACCCTGGACAATTCCCAGTAGTCAGGCCATTTCTATGGGTGCCGATCTGGAGTATAGCCTGGTGCAATGCGCTACTGAGGCAGGGCCTGTGCGATTGATTTTTGCCCAGTCATTGCTTGAGCCTGTGATGCAGCGTCTGGAGATCGAAGACTATCAAGTGTTGGCTAGCTGTCAGGGTTCAGCCCTGGAAAATCTGGTCGCTGAGCACCCGTTCTACCAGCGTAATATCCCTGTTCTGCTGGGTGACCATGTAACCACTGACGCTGGTACCGGTTGTGTTCACACAGCGCCAGACCATGGTATGGAAGATTTTACTGTGGCCAAGAGCTACGGTATCGGCACCCTTAACTATGTGATGGATAACGGTCTGTTCCGCGATGATGTGGAGCTGTTTGCCGGTGAGCATGTGTACAAGGTCGAAGAGCATATTATCGAGGTGCTGCGGGAGCAGGGCAGATTGATGTCCTGTGGCAAAATCACTCACAGCTATGCTCATTGCTGGCGCACTAAAACGCCGCTGATCTACAGAGCCACGCCCCAGTGGTTTATCTCTATGGATAAAAATGGCCTGCTGGAAAAGGCCAAGGCCGCAGTTAAAGACGTGGCCTGGCACCCGGAATGGGGTGAGGCGCGTATAGAAGGCATGTTGGATGGCAGCCCTGACTGGTGTGTGTCCCGTCAGCGTACCTGGGGTGTGCCCATTGCACTGTTTGTGCACAGACAGACAGGTGAGTTGCATCCGCGCACGGCAGAAATTATTGAGCAGGTCGCACTGTTGGTTGAGCAGAGCGGTATCGATGCCTGGTATGAGGTAGATGCAGCCCAGCTACTGGGTGCAGATGCCGAAGATTATCAAAAGGTCACAGATACTCTGGATGTGTGGTTTGACTCAGGTGTTACTCATGCCTCGGTGATCGGCGCTCGCGAAGAGCTGCGTTACCCTGCAGATCTCTATCTTGAGGGCTCTGATCAGCATCGAGGCTGGTTTCAGTCGTCGCTTAAAACCGCTATAGCCATTAATGGCACTGCCCCTTACAAGGCGGTGCTAACCCATGGCTTTACGGTTGATGAGAATGGCCGCAAGATGTCTAAATCAATCGGCAATGTGATTCCGCCGCAGAAGGTGATCAATGAGTTGGGTGCAGATGTGCTGCGCCTGTGGATCGCCAGCGCGGACTTTAGTGCTGAAATGACGGTGTCTGATGAGATTCTTAAGCGTGCGGGCGAATCCTATCGTCGTATCCGCAACACTGCGCGTTATTTCCTCTCCAATATAGATGGTTTTGATCCCGCGCAACATGAGGTTGATCACGCTGACCTGTTGGCGCTGGATCGCTGGGCCATTGACTGTGCTGCCCAGTTGCAGGATGAGATTATTGATGATTACAATAATTTCCAGTTCCACCAGATCTATCAAAAACTGCACAATTTCTGTGTGCGGGATATGGGTGGTTTTTATCTGGATATTATTAAAGACCGAATCTACACCTGCGCTGAAGACAGTCTGCCGCGCCGCTCTGCCCAGACGGCCCTGTACCAGATTGCCGAAGCTTTTGTGCGCTGGATTGCACCAATTCTGAGCTTCACTGCCCATGAAATTTGGGGCTATATGCCAGGCGATCGCAGCAGTTCGGTCTTTGTCGCTGAATGGTATCCGCTGCAGCGGCTGGGTGATAACGAGGTGATCAGCAAACAGGACTGGTCGGTTATTTTACAAGCCAAGGAAGCAATCAATAAGGTGATTGAAGATCAGCGCAATCTGGGTAATGTGAAAGGTTCTCTGGAAGCGGATATTCAGCTATTCGCGGATTCAGCCCTGAGTGAGTCCCTCGCCAAGCTGGGGGACGAGTTGCGTTTTGTAACCATCACATCCAAAGCTAGTCTCTCCGGCTTAGAGGGCAGCCATGGCGCTGAAGACTCTGCAATGGAAGGCTTAAAGGTCTCCTTGCAGCGCTCTGCCGCAAAGAAATGTGTGCGCTGCTGGCACTTTATTGATGATGTGGGCACCCATGCCGATCATCCGGAAGTCTGTGGGCGCTGTATCAGTAATATCAGCGGTCAGGCCGAAGTTAGACTTTATGCCTAGGTTGCAGCCAATCACCTTGCTCTGGTTTGCGCTGGCCGCCACTGTACTGCTGGCAGATCAGTACAGCAAGTTGTGGATTATGGAACGCTATGCCTATGGTGAGGGAGAATTTTTTACCAGCTTTTTTAATCTGGTTCGCGCCCATAACTATGGCGCCGCCTTTAGCTTTCTGAGTGACGCTGGAGGCTGGCAGCGCTGGGCGTTTAGCCTGTTGGCGGCGGTAATCAGTCTAGTGATTGCTGTGTGGATTGCCCGCCTACCAGTGCAGCGCAGACTTGAGGGTCTGGCACTGGCGCTGATTTTAGGGGGTGCTCTGGGCAATCTGTATGACCGTTTAACCCTGGGCTATGTGGTCGACTTTTTGGATTTTCACTGGTCGGGAAGTCACTTTCCAGCATTTAATATTGCCGATAGTGGTATCTCTGTGGGTGCGGTACTTTTAATTTTGGATGGTTTTGTCAATAAACCAGACGGGCAAACGACGGACAAAGATTAAGTATTAAATTATGAGCATACCTATTGATACGGGCACCAGCGTGACCCTGCATTTTTCTCTGGCATTGGATGATGGCTATGTGGTGGATTCCAATTTTGAGGGCAATGCGGCCACCTTCACCGTGGGTGATGGCAATCTATTGCCCGGCTTTGAGACAGTATTGATGGGGCTGGTTGATGGTGATGAGCGCGAGTTTACTATAAGTCCAGAGCACGCATTTGGTCAGCACAACCCAGAAAATGTGCAGGCTGTTGAGCGTGGTAATTTTAGTGACGACGAGCTTGAGATTGGTGCCATGTATTCTTTCCAGAACGGTGATGGTGAGTTGCCCGGTGTGATTGTTGAGCTGGGGGATAAAGAAATTATGGTGGATTTTAATCATCCGCTTGCGGGGCAGAATATTCTGTTTAAGGTGAATATTATCAGCGTATCGCCACAGCAGGTTCACTGATGGATATTAAGCTTGCCAACCCACGTGGCTTTTGTGCCGGTGTAGACCGTGCGATAGATATTGTCGACCGGGCGCTGGATATGTTTGGCGCGCCAATCTATGTGCGTCATGAGGTAGTGCACAATAAGTTTGTGGTAGATAAGCTGCGCGATCGCGGCGCTGTCTTTGTTGATGAGCTGGATGAGATTCCCGATGATGTGATTGTTATCTTCAGTGCCCACGGTGTGTCTCAGGCAGTGCAAAAGGAAGCCGCCGAGCGCAATTTAAAGGTTTTTGATGCCACCTGCCCTCTGGTCACCAAGGTGCATATTGAGGTGACCAAGTACTCTGGTGATGGCATGGAATGTGTCTTGATTGGCCACGCCGGGCACCCAGAGGTTGAGGGCACCATGGGTCAGTATGATCTGTCCACGGGCGGCAAGATCTACCTGGTGGAGAATGAAGCTGATGTGCTGGGTCTGGAGGTTAACAATCCAGACAATCTGGCGTTTGTTACCCAAACCACCCTGTCTATGGATGATACTGCGCTGGTGATCGATGCACTGCGTAAGAAGTTCCCATTGATACGTGGCCCGCGCAAAGATGATATCTGTTATGCCACCCAAAATAGGCAAGACGCAGTTAAGCAGCTTGCCATTGAGTCCGATTTGGTACTGGTAGTGGGCTCAGTGGCTAGCTCTAATTCAAACCGTCTGCGTGAGTTGGCCGAGCGCTGTGGCTGCGAGGCTTATCTGATTGATGGCCCCGAGGATATACAGCCAGCCTGGTTGCGGAATACCGGCTCGATCGGCTTGACCGCCGGCGCTTCTGCGCCGGAGGTCTTGGTTCAGGATGTAATCAGCCGGCTGGTTGAGCTGGGTGCAAAAGCGCCATGCGAGCTGGATGGCGTGGAGGAAAATATTAGCTTCTCACTGCCAAAAGAGCTGCGCTCCTAAGCTCAGGCCCAGCTATTTCATATTGCCAATGTAGGCAAATAACGCTTTGGTAGAGGGATCAAGCTCTGCATTTTCGCTGTTCTCTCCCAGCAATTCATTGGCCATCTTCTTACCCAACTCCACGCCCCACTGGTCAAAGGAATTAATATTCCAGATGCTGCCCTGAACAAATACTTTGTGTTCATAGAGAGCAATCAGAGCGCCAAAGTTTTTCGGTGATAGTTGCTTTAACAGCAGTGTGTTGGAGGGCTTGTTGCCAGCGTAGTATCTATGTTGCTGTCCCTCTGGAGCCTCTTGTCCGGTCATTAACGCTGAGGACTGAGCCAGCATATTGCCCAGCAATACCCGGTGGTGCTCCTCATTACTGAGATTGTCCCTGGCCGCGGCAATAAAATCTATGGGCACGATTCTGGTCCCCTGATGAAGCAGCTGGAAAAACGCATGCTGGCCATTGGTGCCGGTCTGACCCCAGAGAATGGCTCCAGTATCGTAATCCACTGGTTCACCGTCGAGGCTGGTGGCCTTGCCGTTGCTCTCCATATCCAGCTGCTGAAGGTAGGAGGGCAGCAGCAACAGGCGCTCGCAATAGGGTATAACTGCCGTGGTCTCCAGCTTGAGGAAATTGCTGTACCAGATGCCAAGTAGCGCCATGATTACTGGCATATTGCTCTCCAGTGGCGCCTGTTGGAAGTGAGTATCCATTTCCTGAGCACCCATTAGCATCTGTTCAAACTGCTCAAAACCGATGCTAATAGCTATTGATAGGCCAATGCTCGACCAAAGTGAGTAGCGCCCACCCACCCATTCGGCAAACTCCAGAATCTGATCTTTGGGGATCCCATAGGCTATAGCATTGTCTGGATTGGCAGTAAGACCAACAAAATGGCTGCTGTTCTGGGCATTATCCAGGCCCAGACTATGCTTAAACCAGTGGATTGCGGTTTTGGCATTTAACAGTGTTTCCTGGGTGGTAAAGGTCTTGCTGGCCAGCGCAACCAGAGTAGTTTCCGGGTTGAGTTTTTTTAATGTGGTTAATATTTCGGCACCATCAACATTGGAAATAAAGTGCAGATTAATATCAGGATGGGAATACTCTTCCAGCGCTGCGCAGGCCAGCTTGGGGCCAAGATCTGAACCACCTATGCCTATATTGACCACATCGGTAATTGCTTTGCCTGTGCTGCCCAGCCATTGTCCGGCACGAATTTTGTCACTGGCGGCTCTCACTGCCTGCAGTTGTTGTTTAACCTGCGCGATGCGCTCTCTGGCTTCGTCGCCGTTAGCATCGGCGGGCTCGGCGCGCAGAGCGGCATGCAATACGGCGCGGTTCTCTGTGCTATTGATGGGTTCACCGGCGAACATAGCGGTGCGGTGGCTCTGCAGTGGAGACTGCTCGGCCAGATTGAGCAGCTCTGCCCAGACTTTATCTGTCAGCAGGTGCTTGGAAAAATCTAGAAACAACTCACCAGTGCTAACTGAAAATTTGTCGGCACGCTGGGGGTCTGCTGCAAATAAATCCGTAATCCGAACCTCGGCGGCAATATTTGCTTCGGCGATAAGATTAGACCAGGCGGATGTGGCAGTGGGTGAGTAGGTTTTGCTGTTCATATTTGCTCTATTTCCTGTTTGAGACTGCTGTTTAAAGGCGTAGAATCACCGCCGGTGATAAACGCCTCTGCTTTTATGATTTATTGTAATAAAATTACATTAATAGCCATTATAGTGGATTAAATATGGTTAATTTATGTAATTTTGTTACAATTAGCCTAATACCAATTCGGAGCCATTATGGGCCAGATTAACCCCAAAATAGCTGCTGTTACGCAGCGCATTATAGAGCGCAGTGCTTCATTGCGCGCTGATTATTTAACTCAGATTGCAGATGATTATGATAATCGTCCCGAGCGCGGCAAGCTTAGCTGCGGCAATCTGGCCCATGGCTTTGCTGCCTGTGGTGAAGAGGACAAAAATAGCCTGCGGATGATGGAGTCCGGCAATATGGCTATTGTTACCTCCTACAACGATATGCTGTCTGCCCACCAGCCCTATGCCACCTATCCGGACCAGCTTAAGCAGGCGATGCGCGAGATTGGCTGCACGGCACAGGTTGCCGGCGGTGTTCCCGCTATGTGTGATGGTGTGACTCAGGGTCAGGACGGTATGGAGCTAAGTCTGCTGAGCCGCGATCTAATTGCCCAGTGCACGGCCATGTCGCTGTCTCACCAGATGTTTGATGGTGTTTTGGCTCTGGGTATCTGTGACAAAATTGTTCCGGGTCTGATTATGGGTGTACTGAGCTTTGGCTATCTGCCAGCGCTGTTTGTGCCTGCAGGCCCTATGGAGTCTGGTCTGCCCAATAAAGAGAAGCAACGCATTCGCCAGCTGTATGCCGAGGGCAAGGTTGGGCGCGATGAGTTGTTGCAGGCTGAGCTAGAGTCTTACCACAGTGCTGGTACCTGTACTTTTTATGGCACTGCCAACAGCAATCAAATGGTACTTGAGGCAATGGGCCTGCAAATGCCTGGCAGTTCTTTTGTTAATCCGGAAAATCCCCTACGTGAAAAACTAACCGTCGAAGCTGGGTATCAGTTGGCTCGTATTACAGCTCTGGGCAATGACTACAGACCTGTGGGTGAGATTGTCGATGAGCGCGCAATAGTCAATGGCACGGTTGCGCTGCTGGCTTCCGGTGGCTCTACCAATCACACCATGCACCTGGTGGCCATTGCGAGGTCGGCCGGCATTATTCTTAACTGGGATGATATCTCTGACCTGTCTGCTGCGGTGCCTTTGCTGGCCAGGGTCTATCCCAATGGTCAGGCCGATGTAAATCATTTCCATGCAGCTGGTGGTACTAGCTGTATGTTCCGGCAACTTTTGGATGCGGGCTATATGCATGCAGATGCCAAAACTTCCTGGGGTACTAATTTTGCCGATTTTACCCAGGAGCCAAAACTAAATGACGATAACAAAGTTGTCTGGCAGGAGTCTCCGTTGGTGCCGCTGGATACAGATGTTCTGACCACAGTAGATAAACCATTTTCTGATGAGGGTGGTTTGCGCTTGATGAGTGGCAATCTGGGTCGCGGTGTGATCAAGGTTTCTGCAGTGGCGCTTGAGAATCAAATTGTTGAAGCGCCAGCTGTGGTTATTGACGCTCAGGATGATCTGGAGCCTCTGTTTAAGTCTGGTTCACTGAATAGAGACTGTGTTGTTGTGGTGCGTTATCAGGGTCCAAAGGCACTGGGTATGCCTGAGCTGCACAAACTGACACCATTCCTAGGTACATTGCAAGACCGTGGTCACAGTGTTGCCCTGGTGACAGATGGTCGCATGTCGGGAGCCTCAGGCAAGGTACCTGCGGCTATCCACCTGGTTCCAGAGGCTGCTGAGGGCGGTATTCTAAGCAAAATTCAGGATGGCGATATTATTCGCGTCAATGCGGTCACTGGTGAGCTGATGTTTGTGGGTGATGCGGCAGAGCTTGAAGCGCGCGAGGCTGCGCCGCAGTCTGATGCGGGCCAGCGCGGCTGTGGCCGCGAGCTGTTTGCGGTTAATCGCAATAATATTAGCGATGCAGAACAGGGCGCCTCCTACCTGTTTGGTGGAAAATAAGCATGAGCGCAAACTGGAATCTGGTTGCGGACATTGGTGGTACCAATGCACGATTTTCCGCGCTATTAGACAATGGCAGTTTGGAGAGTGAGCACGAGTTTCATCACTCGGTAGAAGAGTATCCGCAATTTGCTGATTTAATCGACGGCTTGCTTGCAGAGATAGCCGAGGCCACTGGCTGGAATAATGCGCCAACCAATGCCTGTTTTGCCGTGGCCTGCCCGGCGGATAGTGAAGAGATCTCGTTTACCAATAGTCACTGGAAATTTACCAAGACTCAGCTTCAGCAGCTACTGGGTTGTGAGCGTCTGTCAGTCATCAATGATTTTGAAGCCGTAGCCCATGGTATTACTGAGCTGGATGATAGTGATCTGGTGAAGGTTGGCGGTGGTGACGCAGTCGACAATAAGTCGATTGGTATTCTGGGTGCGGGAACAGGTCTGGGAGTGGCTGGGCTGGTTCGTCATGGGGATGGCTACCATGTGGTGGACACCGAAGGTGGTCACGCTGATTATGCGCCTATTGATGATGTGCAGAGTGCGGTGGTCAATTGCCTGCGCGAGCGCTATGGCAGGGTATCCCTCGAACGCCTGCTGTCTGGCAAAGGTATTCTGAATATTTACACTGCGCTCTGTTCCATTCAGGGAGTAGAGCCTGAGTTTGCAACTCCCGCAGAAGTTGTAGCGGCGGCCCTTGAAAATCAGAATGACAAAGCACTCCAGACATTAAATATGTTCTGTGAAGGCATGGGCTCTGCAGCTGGTAATCTGGCGCTGACCCTTGGTGCCAAAGGCGGTATCTATATTGCCGGTGGTGTTATCCCTCGGTTTCATGAGTTTTTTATCAACAGTGGTTTTCGCAGTAAGTTTGAGGACAAAGGGCGCTTTGTCAGTTATCTGCAGCCAATCCCAGTCTATTTAGTGATTCGCAGCAATTTGGGCCTTCTGGGTGCGGCGAAAAAATTACAGCAAATTTAAGGAGTTGTTAGTGCGCAATTTATTAGCTGGTAATCCAGTGATTCCTGTGATTACTTTAAACCGAGTAGAGGATGCGGTTCCTCTTGCTCAGGCGTTGATTGCCGGTGGCTTGAAGGTGCTTGAAGTCACTCTCAGAACTGAGGCGGCCGTAGAGGGTATTAGGCAGATTGTTAAGCATGTTCCAGAAGCCATTGTGGGTACTGGCACCGTATGTACAGAACAGCAACTAAAGCTATCTGAAGATCTGGGTTGTCAGTTTATGATTTCTCCAGGTGCCACAGATGGTTTGCTGAGGGCTGCAGCAAGTGCTTCGATACCCTTTTTGCCTGGAATTTCCACTGTGAGCGAGCTGATGCGCGGCATGGAGTACGGCCATCGCAATTTTAAATTTTTCCCTGCGGAGGCCGCTGGTGGCACCCCGCTGCTAAAGTCTTTTGCTGGACCATTTGCGGATATTAGCTTCTGCCCAACAGGTGGTATTGGGCTGCACAACGTGTTGGATTATCTGGCGCTGCCAAATGTATTATGCGTTGGTGGCTCATGGATAGCACAGGCAAAATTAATCGACGAAAAAAATTGGACAGGCATAGAGCAGTTGGCCCGAGAGGCTGTCGAGCTAGCGGGTTAATCCCAAAATTGAATAAGTAGAAAGAGTGAATGTAGTCGAAAACTACAGAGGTTTATGATGAGTAATAATATTGATCTGGTTGTTTTTGGGGCCCGTGGCGACCTGTCCAAGCGCAAGTTGTTTCCTGCGCTGTATCAGTTGGATAAGTCTGGTTTGCTTAGCGACAGCGTGCGCATTGCAGGTGTTGCCCGTGAGGATATGGACAGCGTCAGTTTTATCCAACAGATGCAAGAGTCTCTCAAGGCAATATTGCCAACTGCAGACTGGGACGAGGCAGTGTGGAAAAAGTTTAGCCAGCGCCTGCAGTACATTCGTATCGACTTCTCTCAGAAAAAACAATTTAGTGCACTTAAAGACTGGTCGATAGAAAAGCGCACCATGATTTATTACATGGCCACTCCGCCCAGTATTTTTGGCTCTATCTGTAAGCATTTGGATGAAGCGGGCTGTGTGGGCGAAACCTCTCGCATTGTGCTGGAAAAGCCTATAGGCCATGATCTAAAAAGCTCTCAGGACGTTAACGACACTGTGGGCCGCTACTTTCCCGAGCGTAATGTTTATCGCATTGACCACTATCTGGGTAAAGAGACAGTACAAAATTTATTGGCGCTGCGCTTTGCTAACCGCATGATCAACAGTCAGTGGGACAACAGCTGCATTGACCATGTGCAGATTACCGCGGCTGAAACCGTGGGGATCGAGGGTCGCTGGTCCTACTACGACAAGGTAGGTCAGTTGCGAGATATGGTGCAAAACCATCTGTTGCAGCTGCTCTGTATGGTCGCTATGGAGCCACCAAACTCTCTGGAGGCCGATGAGATTCGTGCTGAAAAAGTTAAGTTGCTCAGAGCGCTGAGCCCGATAAATTCAGGCAATGTGGCAGATCAGGCGGTGCGCGGTCAGTACACTGCTGGCTGGATCGCTGGCGATCCAGTAGTTGGCTATATGGAAGAAGAGGGCTGTGCTGGCGATAGCAGTAACAACGAAACCTATGTAGCGCTAAAAGTCTATGTAGATAACTGGCGCTGGAACGGCGTGCCGTTTTATCTGCGTACCGGTAAGCGCATGAAGGAAAAAGTGACTCAGGTGGTTATTACCTACAAAGATAACCCTCACTCTCTTTTCCCTGAGACCGATGATGATGCCAATAACCGTTTGATTATTAATCTGCAGCCCAATGAGGGCATTCAGCTGGAAATGGTTTCTAAAAAGCATAGCTTGAAAGAGCGCATGGGCGTTGAAAAGCGCGTACTCAATCTCGATTTCTTTGACTCCGAGGGTGAGGCCAGGATTCCCGATGCCTACGAGCGGTTGATTTTGGAAGTGATCAAAGGAGACCAGTGGCTGTTTGTGAGTCGTGACGAAATTGAGGCCTCTTGGCGCTGGTGTGATACATTGCTCGATGCTTGGGTAGACCAAAAGATGGGCACCAAAGGTTATAGCGCCGGTTCCCTGGGGCCAGCTAAGGCTGAAATGTTGATTGAAAATGATAACCGCAGTTGGCACGAGGGCTGAGTATGCGCATGCTGGAATTTGAAAACACCTCTGCTCTGGATATAGAGCTGGCCGACAAAGTCGTTGCTCTGCTAGCGGCGGATATCGAGGCTAGGGGTGCAGCTTCACTGGTAGTTTCTGGAGGGAGAACCCCTACGGGATTTTTCCATTTGCTGTCACAGCAGCTGCTGGAATGGAGCTCTGTTACAGTCACTCTGGCCGATGAGCGCTGGGTCGATGCTGATCATAGGGACAGCAACGAAAAGCTGGTGCGAGAGAATCTGTTAATCAATGAGGCCTGTCAGGCGAAATTTATTAGTTTAAAAAACTCTGCTGAAAATGCTGTGGACGGCGAGTCAGAGTGCGAACAGGCCCTGGCCTCTGTTGGCCAATTTACGGTAGTGATTCTGGGCATGGGTGATGATGGTCACACAGCTTCATTGTTCCCCGGCTCTGACGCTCTAGCCATGGGTCTGGATATGAGTTCTGGCCGCACGGCCATTGCTGTGACGCCTACAGAGGCTCCTCATCAACGTATGAGCATGACATTGCCCAGGCTTCTAGATACCCAGCAGCTGATTATTCATATTAGTGGGTCGAGCAAGCAGGCTGTATTGCAGGCTGCGCAAGGTAGCGATGATGCTACTGAGCTGCCTATTCGGGCTATCCTTGGTCAGCAGGTCGCGCCGCTCTCAATCTACTGGGCTAAATAACTCAGCAGAGATTATGCAGGCTAGCTTGTAGAGGGCTGTTTTAAAGTAGGCCATCCATGGCCTGGGAAGAGACGGTTTTTCAAGCTAGCGAATAATGTCGCCGACTCGAACAATCTTTAAGGTATTGGTGCCGCCGTGGACATTCACAAAGTCCCCTTTGGTAATTAATACCAGGTCGCCATCGCTGACCGCATCGTACTCACGCAATTTTTCCACGGCACAGTGATTAACCTCAGAGGGGTCTAAGTCTGAGGTGTCAAATGGCACCGGCACCACGCCTTTGTATAGCGCAGTGATTTCGCAGGTACCCAGCTTTTGTGCCATGGCATAAATGGGTAGAGATGAGGTAATGCGTGACATTAGCAGTGGGGTAAAGCCGGTCTCTGTCATACAGATAACCGCTTTTACGCCATGCAGGTGGTTGGCTACATACATAGCTGACAATGCTAGTGACTCATCGATACGCTGAAAAGTCTGATGCATTCTGTGCTTGGAGCGCTGAGCCAGCGGGTGCTTTTCTGCGCCCTCAATGACTCTGGCCATAGCTTTAACTGTCTCTACCGGATAGTCGCCGACAGCAGTCTCTGCTGATAGCATTACCGCATCTGTGCCGTCCAGTACCGCATTGGCGACATCAAATACTTCGGCGCGAGTGGGGGTGGGAGCGCTGATCATAGACTCCATCATCTGGGTCGCGGTGATCACTACTTTGTTGGCCGAGTTAGCAGCTTCGATAAGCTGCTTTTGCACAGCCACAAGATTGGCGTCACCGATTTCTACACCCAGGTCGCCACGGGCAACCATAACTCCGTCAGCACTCTCGATAATGCCAGGTAAAAATTCATCGGTGATCGCTTCGGCTCGCTCAACTTTGGCGATGATATGGGCGCTGCTCCCCGCTGCAGTTAGCAGGCTTCTGGTCTCTTCGATATCGTCTTTAGACTGTACAAATGAGATCGCCAGATAGTCGGTGTTTAATGCGGCGGCAGTTTTGATATCAGCTTTATCTTTCTCAGTCAGAGCCTTGGCAGACAGACCGCCCCCAAACTTGTTAACGCCTTTTTTGCTGGATAGCACACCGCCCTGAATGACACGGCAGGCTACAGTATGATCCGTTTTTTCAGTGACCTCCAGAGTGAGGCGGCCATCGTCAAGTAACAGAATATCGCTCTGTTCTATATCTTCCAGCAACTCCTGAGCAATAAACACTCTGTCGTCATTGCCCAATGCTGGGTCCATCTGACTATCCAGAGTAAATCTGCTGCCCTCGGCAAGCTGAATTTTTTTGTCATCGGCAAAGCTGCCAATACGTATCTTTGGCCCCTGCATATCACAGAGAATGCCCACTGGCGTTTTAAGCTCTTTACCCATGCGACGAATTGTTTCCGCGCGTTGAGTATGCTCCTCGGCGCTGCCGTGGGAGAAGTTGAGGCGGAAGACATTGACGCCGGCAACAATCAGATCTCTGATTCCCTGATCATGGCTGCTGCCGGGGCCAAGCGTGGCCAAAATTTTGGTTCTGCGGGGCATAGAGTTACTCGGGAGCGCTCAATAGAGCGATGCTGTTGTCGAGCATGCGGTTAGAGAAACCCCATTCATTGTCGTACCAGGCCATCACCTTAACCAGTGATCCGTTGACCCGCGTTTGCAGCGAGTCAAAGTTGCTGGAGTAGGGAATATGGTTGTAATCAGCAGAGACCAGAGGGTCGTCGCAGTAGCTCAGTACTTCGCTTAGATCGCCTTCGGCGGCCTGCTTAAGAACTTGATTAACCTCGTCAATGGAGGTCTCTCTGCCAGCATTAAAGGTAAGATCAACCAAAGACACATTGATGGTTGGAACCCGCACCGCCAGGCCGTCGAGCTTGCCGGCTAATTCCGGCATAACATCGCCAATAGCGACTGCCGCACCTGTTTTGGTGGGAATCATAGACTGGGTAGCCGATCGCGCACGGTAAACATCTGAATGGTAGACATCGCTGAGTTGCTGGTCGTTGGTATAGGCATGCACTGTGGTCATATAGCCAGACTCAATGCCCATGGCCTCGTGCAGTGGCTTGACCAGAGGTGCCAGGCAGTTGGTGGTGCAGGAGGCATTAGAGATAACCTGATGAGCCTGAGTCAGCATAGAGTGATTGATGCCATAGACGACGGTCGCGTCCACGTTGGAGCCAGGGGCCGAGATGATGACTTTTTTCGCGCCACCGGCAATATGCAGTGCGGCTTTATCGCGGCTGGTGAAGACACCTGTGCATTCACACACCAGATCTACGCCCAGGTCACCCCAGGGTATATTGGCTGGATCGCGCTCGCAGAACCACTTAATTTCCTGGCCATTGATGGTGATTGCGTTATCGCCAACTTCTACCTGCTGACCAAAGCGACCATGCACTGTGTCATACTTGAGCAGATGGGCACTGATTGAGGCATCGCCCAAATCATTAATAGCGACAATCTGAATTTTGTCCTGAAGGTCTGGGCGTTCATAGAGTGCTCTGAGAACATTGCGTCCGATTCGGCCAAAACCATTGATCGCGATTTTATACATAATATATATCTTCAAAGTGTAGTAAAATTACGTAAATTATAGGTTTAAATAGGGTTTTAAGCAATTTTTATTGGTGTTTATTACGTAAATTTACATTAAATGAGTGCTTTTTGAGGTTTTGTTGCAGAGATATGAAATTTTGTTACAAAATGATCGTTTGGCAAGAGTTTTGTGTCGATACAATTTAAAATTAGCCCGCGCTGCGGGAAATTTAGCCATTTAATTACAACCTGAGTTGAGGCCCATGCACAGCCCGAATTTGATCAATATTATTACCGATGCCTTGCCGAGCCTGAATAAGTCAGAGACCAAAGTGGCCAATGTTATTTTGTCAGATCCTGATGCGGCCACTCAGTCCAGTATTGCTGCGCTGGCAAAAAAGGCCAGTGTTAGCGAACCTAGCGTCAATCGGTTCTGCAAGCGCTTTAATGCTTCCGGCTTTCCTGACTTTAAACTCAAATTAGCCAAGTCTTTGGTCAGTGGTATTCGCTTTGTAAACCGCAATGTAGATCCCAATGATGATGTGGCTAGCTATACCCCCAAAATCATTGACAGCACCATCAATACGCTGGCCTCTGTGCGCGATAAAATAAGCTATGCCAGAGTCAATCAGGTGGTGGACAAGTTAATCCAGGCTAAGAGGATTTACTTTTTTGGCCTGGGCGCCTCTGGGTCCGTGGCCCGTGATGCCGAGCACAAATTTTTCCGCTTTAATTTGCCGGTCTCCAGTCATGAAGATGTATTGATGCAGCGCATGCTGGCCTCTACAGGCGGGGCAGGGGATGTGTTCTTTATCGTCTCCCATACCGGTCGCACCAAAGAGGTTGTAGAGGTTGCAGAGATTGCCAGAAACAATGGCTCCACGGTTATTGGCCTGACCGCACCAGAATCGCCACTGGCCGCTATGTGTACATTGGCGATGGATGTTGATGTACCTGAGAATACAGATGAATACATGCCTATGGCATCTCGCATTGTGCACCTGGTGATTCTGGATGTGCTGGCCACAGGTATGACATTGCGCCGTGGGCCAGATTTCTTGCCTCATCTTGAAAAAATCAAAGGCAGTCTCAAGCCCACCCGTTATAAGAGCGACAGTTGATTGCACTTGCTATGGGGTGACGAAATACCCTGAATTCGCGCCAAAACCGGCAATTGGCTTGAGTAAAAGCCTTTAAATCTACTAGACTAAAACCCTGTAAATGCAAATAAAGCTATCTAAAAAGGGTTGTTCAGATGTCATCATTACCACTGTATCCAGTCCCTGCTTCCTGGCAGGACTCTGCATGGATCAATAAGCAAAAATACACTGAGATGTATCGTCAGTCAGTAGATCAACCTGAACAGTTCTGGGCTCAACAGGCCGACGAATTTTTGACTTGGGATACACCCTGGCAGACTGTATGCAGCTACGATTTTTCTGCCGCTGAGGCCACTTGGTTTGGTGGCGGTAAATTAAATGTCGCGGTTAACTGTATTGATCGCCATCTGCCTCAGCGCGCTGGACAAACTGCGCTGATTTGGGAGGGTGATGACCCCAGTGACGATAAAAAGATTACCTATGCTGAGCTGCACGAGCAGGTGTCGCGACTGGGCAATGTGCTCCGCGATCGAGGAGTCAAGAAGGGTGATCGGGTGTGCATCTATATGCCTATGATCCCTGAGGCAGCCTATGCGATGCTAGCCTGTGCTCGCATTGGGGCTGTGCACTCAGTGGTGTTTGGCGGCTTCTCTCCCGAGGCATTAAAAGATCGTATTCTGGACTCTGACTGCCAACTGGTGATTACTGCGGATGAGGGAGTTCGAGGCGGTAAAACCATCCCTCTAAAACAGAATGTCGACAGTGCTCTGGCTCATTGTCCCAATGTGCATACCTGTCTGGTAGTAGAGCGCACATCTGGTGCCGTGGATTGGCTTGAGGGTCGCGATATTTGGTACCAGCAGGCCGTCGATACGGAATCTGCTGACTGTGTGCCGGAATCCATGGACTCGGAAGATCCGCTATTTATTCTCTACACCTCAGGGTCCACCGGCAAGCCTAAGGGTGTGCTGCACAGCACCGGGGGCTATCTGCTGATGTCCGCTATGAGTCATAAATACACCTTCGATTACAAAGAGGGTGATATTTACTGGTGTACTGCTGATGTTGGCTGGATTACAGGCCACAGCTACATACTGTACGGTCCGCTCTGCAATGGGGGTATCTCTCTAATGTTTGAAGGGGTGCCCACCTACCCGGATGCGTCGCGGTTTTGGCAGGTGATCGACAAGCATCAGGTCAACCAGTTTTACACCGCACCGACTGCAATTCGTGCGCTTATGTCTGCAGGGGACGAGCCTGTAAAGAAGACCTCGCGGAGTTCTTTAAAATTGCTGGGTACCGTGGGCGAACCCATAAATCCCGAGGCCTGGGAGTGGTATTACAGAGTGGTGGGTGAGTCTCGCTGTCCTGTAGTAGACACCTGGTGGCAGACTGAGACCGGAGCCCATATGATGACTCCTCTGCCTGGCGCTACCGATCTTAAGCCAGGCTCTGCATGCCAGCCATTCTTTGGTGTAGAGCCTGTGTTGCTGGACCCTGAGGGTACTGAAATTGAGGGTGCTGGTGAGGGTCTACTGATGATCAAATCTTCATGGCCCAGCCAGATTCGCTCTGTATTTGGTGATCATAAACGCTGTATTGAGACCTACTTTAGCGCCTACCCCGGGTATTACTTTACTGGAGATGGAGCGCGTCGAGACGAAGATGGCTATTACTGGATTACCGGGCGTGTAGACGATGTGCTTAATGTGTCTGGCCATCGCATGGGTACCGCAGAGGTCGAGAGTGCGCTTGTACTGCATGAGGCTATTGCCGAAGCCGCAGTGGTGGGCTATCCCCATGATATTAAAGGGCAGGGCATTTACTGCTATGTTACTCCCATGGCAAATGTGAAGCCCGATGAGGCATTGCTCAAGGAGCTGGTAGCACTCTGTGTTGCAGAAATTGGCCCTATCGCCAAACCGGATATTATTCAATGGGCCCCAGGCTTGCCGAAAACCAGGTCGGGTAAAATTATGCGGCGTATTTTGCGCAAAGTGGCAGCTAATGAGCTGGATAGCCTGGGTGATACCTCAACATTGGCAGAGCCTGCAGTTGTAGAGGAGTTAATTGCAAACCGACACAACCGTTAGCTCGTAAAAATAGCCAGTTTTAAGCCTGCAAGAGCAATATAACAATAACAGGTATGCTCTATGAAAATCTTCGCTGCAATTGCCGTTGGGCTGCTGTTGGGTTATGCATTATTAGCTAACCTGCCTGCTGCTGAGCCGGTTAAAGATATAGCTTTTTACCAGTCTACGTCGGTGCAGGTAATTGCCCATGGCAATGGCCGGGCTCTACTGCCAGGTAATACATTGGAAGCGGCAGTCAATGCCATTGAGGTTGGCACAGATATCCTAGAGTTAGATATTCATCTGACCGCAGACAACCAGCTGGTGGTGCGTCATGATGACATGATTGACACCACGACCAATGGCAGTGGATTGATTGCAGAAATGACTTTGGCCGAAATTCAGCAATACGATGTTGGCTTCCACAAGATTGATTTTCCTGAACTCTCTTATCCTCCAGGGATTGTGGTTCCGACACTTGAGTCGCTGTTTGCCCGCCTACCTGATAGTCGCTATCTGATTGAGTTAAAGCCCGAGGGAACATCAGCTGCAGACCATCTCTGCCAGCTGGTTAATCGGTACAGTCTCGCAGAGCAGGTGGTAATCGGCTCGTTCCATAGCTCCGTGTTACGATATTTTCGCCATATTTGCCCGGATGTTCCAACATCTCTGGGGCAGTCTGAAGTGGCATTGCTGGTCGTTCTTAGTCGTTTGGGGCTGGGCCATTTATTTAGCTCGCCAGGTGTATCTGCCCAGGTTCCGGTGGTGTACGGTGGTTTTGAGATTCTGACCCCAGCGATTATAGACGAGGCTCATCAACTCAACCTCCGCATTGATGCCTGGACAGTGAATGACCCGCATTTAATGCAAAAGCTGATTGACAGTCAGGTGGATGGTATCATAACCGATCGGCCGGATATTTTGCGTGCTATGCTAGTGCAGTGAGATGAATAAGGGCGATAACTGATCAATTAATGTCGCATTTAAACTAAAATTGGTCTAAAAATAATACACAGGTGGATAGCAATGAGTAGCATAATGGCAACTATGAAACTTGATATTAGCAAACAACTCGCAAGGCTGATGAGAGAGCGTAGACTGTCCCAGAGCGCGTTGTCCAGGGCGACCGGAGTACCTCAGCCCACTATTAACCGTATTCTGAGTGAGGTCACTCGAGAGCCGCGCCGCGACTCTGTGGTGCGCATCGCCAATTTTTTTGGTGTGACGCCAGAATCCCTTTACGGTCCACCCCTTAAAAAGCCTGCAGGTGAAGACTCAGTGTCGGTGGAAGAGCTGTACGAGCGTATTCAATCCCTAAGTGATAGCGATAGAGCCGCTCTTTTTGCCAAGGTAGCTGAAAAACTTAGCTAGATTGATGGCTAGTCTTATCGGCTACCAGTTCAAGCAACTGCTGTCGCTGTGAAAATGGCAGGCTTTCCAGCCAGGATGCAAATCTTTCCAGTCCACCATCAAAGGCTTCCTTGAAGGCGTTCTTGTCATGGGTCTCGGGTGTATTAAGCACTGATATTTCCCTTATTTTTAGTCTTATTGAGATCTATCCTGATCCACTGCTAAGAGCTTTTAATACAAAGGTTCTTAAAACTCTACCATAGGAGTGCGATTCTTCCTTGAAACGGCCTTGATCGAACCATTCTCATAGCTGTAAATTAAAGGATACTGAGACAAGTTCATATAATTCTGAAGGACTAATACTAAAGTATTAGTTGTTGCTCCATCCCCTATGCACCTCTCTCTGACTGCAATAGCACCAATCTGGCCAGTTTTTACGTAGATGCTTCGAAAAAATTAACTTGTTTTCTTCCATTAGGTCTGTATAAAAAACCTATGGATATTATTCTGCACAGCTCCTCTGGTTCTGTCTTTTGGCTATCGGTCACCACGGCTTGTCTACTAGGCGCTATGTCCCCCGGCCCGAGCCTGGCGTTAATCATCAACCACTCGCTATCGCAGGGAAAGGTAGCGGGAATCTGTGCTGCGCTGGCCCACGGTCTGGGTATTGCGCTATTTGCTTTTGTAACCGCCTTCGGCCTTGTGGTTGCTGTAGATAAAAATCCTGAAGTGTTTGATGTTATTCAGATTTTGGGCTGTCTATTTCTGCTGTATCTGGCCGTAAGGCTACTATTTGCACCAATGAATAGGTACGCCGACATTAGCATGGCGGTGCGATCCTCTTATCTGGCTGCCGCCCGGGACGGCTTTTTAATTGCCCTGGTCAATCCAAAGATACTTATCTTCTTTACAGCCCTATTTAGTCAATTTGTCACTGCAGGCAGCTCAGATTGGGAAAAACTGAGTCTTACTCTGATCGCCGGTGGTGTTGATGCTCTCTGGTATATGCTGGTGGTTTTATTGGTGTCCCATTCCGGTGCCATGATCAGATTTCAGCGCAAAAGCTGGGTGATAGATAAGATCTTTAGTCTGATACTCTTTGTTATGTCCAGCTACTTTATCAGTCAAATAATACAGCGTAGTGATTGGCTTGAGCTTCTGTAAACTGCTGTGATTCCACGAGAAATTTTAAACAGGATCTTAATCCATGACCTCATTTGATGTGCTTTTCCAGTTAGCTGCCAGCACCAGAGGCGGCCCAGAGGTATTCGAAGCAGCACTGCCTGTGCCCAAAACTAGTCAACAACTTATGGCCCAGCCTGATGACCGCTACCTGTCGATGATGGCGCGGTGTATTTTTCGCGCAGGTTTTGTATGGCGGGTGATAGATAATAAATGGCCAGGGTTTGAAATGGCTTTTTCCCAGTTTAATCCGCTGGCTGTTGCACATTTTAGCGATGAAAAGCTAGAAGAGCTGGCTCAGGATCGCAGCATAGTGCGCAACTTCACCAAAATTGTCGCCGTGCGCAACAATGCGGTCTACGTATTAGATCGTCAGCGCAGTCATGGCAGTTTTGGAGAATTTATCGCCCACTGGCCCGAGGATAATATTACTGGTCTGTGGCTCGAATTAAAAAAGCAGGGCAGTCGCCTAGGGGGCAACTCCGGTCCTATGATGTTGCGTAGCATGGGGCGAGATACTTTTTTATTGACCAATGATGTCTGTCAGGCGCTGGTGCACCATGGATTTATAAAAAAGTTTAGTCCCAATTCTCAGCGAGATTTAAAGTTGGTGGAGCAGGTGTTTGAAAACTTGCGCCAGGAGTCTGGAAGGCCTCTATGCCAAATCAGCCGCATACTTGCCTGCACTCTTTAACTGCAACATCAGGGGGCTGTTGATCGGGCCTTAGGGCCGATGGTATTATACCTCCGTTTCCTAAGGGGCGGTCAGATTGGCCTGAGAAGTACCCTTTGAACCTGATCCGGATTATGCCGGCGTAGGAATAGGACTACTAGCTTTTTGCCCTGCCCCCCGTCTTTGACTCCGGGTCTCCTTAACTAAAGTTACTGAGGCTCATCTATGAATTTTTATAAATCCAAATGTTTTACTCTGCCATGCCTGCTAGCTATAGGTATCGGCAATGCACTGCCAGCTGTGGCTGATACTGTTATTGATGAAATTATTGTCAGTGCGAATTTGCGCGATGTGACGTTGTTAGATACAGCGGCCAGCATTACTGTAATCGACGCGGAGGTTATCAGTCAGCGACAGGCCAGGCATTTGGAGCAGCTATTAAATATTGCACCCAACGTCAATTTTTCCAGTGGGGCCTCCCGAGGGCGGTTTATTCAGGTACGTGGCATCGGTGAGCGCAGCCAATTTATCGAACCCCTAAATCCCTCTGTTGGAATTCTGGTTGATGGTATAGATTTTACCGGTATTGCCGGTGCAGCAACCACTATGGATATCCAGCAGGTTGAAATCTTGCGGGGCCCTCAGGGTACTCTCTACGGTGCCAACGCGCTGGCAGGACTCATCAATCTGCAGTCTGTACAACCGGGCGAGGATCTGGCGGGAAAACTGTCAGTCGCTGTCGGAGACTACAATACTCGCACAATCGGTGGCAGTGTCGGCGGACCAGTTAGAGATAACCTGGGTTTTCGTATTGCTGTGCAACAGCACAGCAGTGATGGCTATATTGACAATGATTTTTTAAATCGCGATGACACCAATAATATTGATGAGCTGAGCCTTAGGTCTATTTTAGCCTGGCAGGCTAGCCCTGAAACCCAACTCAAACTGACGATTTTTTATGTCGATGCCGACAATGGTTACGATGCTTTCTCGCTGGATAATACAAGAAGTACATTGTCAGATAATCCCGGCCAGGATCGCCATGAAGCTACAGCTGTGTCGCTGCAAAGCAGCTGGCAGGGCAATCAGAACTTTGAGCTGGCGAGCACCCTCAGTTATGCCAACAATAATCTGCAATATGGTTACGACGAAGACTGGACCTACACTGATATCTGCATTGACTTTGTGTGTATCTATGATGGCTATGCCTCGGAAGATAACTATATTCGCGACCGCGATAATAGCAGCCTTGATCTGCGCCTGGTCTCCAAAGATGGAGCGCAAATTTTAAATGACAGCACTGACTGGGTGCTGGGTGTTTATTGGCGTGATCAGACTGAGCAACTACTGCGTCAGTACACCTATGCAGCTGGCGACTTCACCAGTGATTTTGATACCAGCAATCGGGCTATTTATGGCCAGCTGGATACGCAATTATCCAGCGCTCTAAGCCTAACCACTGGGTTGCGTCTTGAAAATCGCACAGCTGATTATCAGGACAGTCAGCTAGTTGATCATGCTGTTGATGAGAATTTGTACGGTGGTCGTATCGCTTTGAATTATCAGGCCGCGGACAATACCCGTATCTATGGCTTGATATCCCGCGGCTATAAAGCTGGTGGCGTCAACAGTGATCCCAGTCTGGAGGCGGCTGCGCGTGAATTTGACACTGAGCAAATGTGGAACCTCGAAGCTGGTATCAAAGGCCTGTGGCTGGACGGTGCTCTGCAGATGCAAATCTCAGCTTTTTATCAGCTACGAGATGATATCCAAATTAAGCAGTCGCTGGTGCAGCCAATTGAGCAGACCAATGCCACGAGCTTTACCGATTACTTTAGCAATGCCGCCAAAGGTAAAAACTATGGCCTTGAACTAGAATTTAACTGGCTTGCCAATGAGGCCCTGAGCCTGTTTGGTTCTGTTGGCCTGCTGCAAACTGAGTTTGATACGCCGCTATCCGAGACATTAAATAGCCGCGACCAGGCCCATTCACCCAGCTATCAGTTTGCTCTGGGTAGTGCTGTTCAGTTAACTGACAGCCTGACTCTGAGTATAGATATAGAGGGCAAAGATGAGTTCTTCCTGTCCTCTCGGCACAGTGCTCAGACGCGGGCTTATGAGCTGATTAATACCAAGATAGCCTACAAATCTGGTGATTGGGAGTTATCTGCCTGGGGCCGCAATCTGACTGATAAAGATATTATTGTGCGCGGCTTTGGCAGCTTCGGTAATGACCCCCGTAAAGGCTATGTGACCGAACCCTATTATCAGTTTGGCGCTCCGCGAACTATTGGTTTAAGCGGCGTATATCAGTTTTAAGGGCAGTTCAATCACGAGGAGCAGACTATGCAGGTAACCATTGATATCAGTATGTATCCCAACCGGGAGGATTTTATTCCACCCATCAAAGGTTTTATTGACAAGATCAACAGGTTCGACAACCTTAAGGTAACAACATTTCCCACTAGCACGGTGGTGCAGGGAGACTTTGAACACGCCATGTCTGCTGTGCAGGATACAATTTCTGACTGTTATCGAGAGTTTGATATGGCCATCTACGTGGCCAAAATAATTCCCGGCTACGAGGCGCTCTAAGCGGTGTTTGACTGGGTGGGTCTTGAGACCATGGCGGTGGTATTGGCTATCGCCTATCTACTGTTGGCGGTAAGAGAGAATATTCTCTGCTGGTACTGTGCTTTTTTTAGCACAGCCATTTATGTGTGGATTTTTGGCGATGTAAATCTGTATATGGAGTCAGCGCTAAATATTTACTATATGGCGATGGCCCTCTATGGCTGGTACCAATGGCAATACGGAGGCACAGCTCAGGAGGGGGTTGCTATTTGCAGCTGGACAGCGGCCCAGCATCTGCAGTGGGTAGCATTGATTTTATTGGCAAGCTTGGTTTCCGGGTACTTTTTAGCTCAGAGTACCGATGCTCATTTGCCCTACATTGATTCATTTACCACCTGGGCTAGCGTAGTAACCACCTGGATGGTAGCGCGTAAAGTCCTCGAAAACTGGTTGTATTGGTTGCTGATTAACTCTGTTTCAATTGGCCTGTTTATTGACCGAGAGCTCTATCAAACTGCGGCCATGCTTGGGGTATACTTGCTGCTATCCCTGATTGGCTACTTTGCGTGGAGAAAGACCTATCTCGAACAGAACCCAGACAGTAATGCGGCTAGCCCTGTCTAGCTGGCAGGACTGGAATACCAGCGGGCTCGAAGCCCCTGAAGCAGAGCCAGAGGTTGTCAGCGAGCTTTTTGGTGGGCGCACCAATAAAACCTTTTTGGTTTCCAGCGGCGACTTTCGGGCTGTGATCAGGATTAACTCCCCCGATGCGGTTAAGCTGGGGATTGATCGGCAGCGCGAAAAACGCATTCTGCAACTGTTGCAGCCCACTGGTCTGGTGCCCAAAGTTTTATTTATTCATGATGAGTTTTTGGTCTCAGAGTTTATCGAAGGCAATTCTCTTACCGATAAAAGTTTAAAAAACAGCCATATTATGGAGTCCCTATCCGAGGCCCTGGCTGTGGTTCAGTCGATACAGATGCCTGATGCCAGCCCGCGCAACTATCTTGATTACTGCCGGCAATATCTCAACCAGCTGTCAGAGGTCACAGTATCAGCCTTGGTGGTGAAGCAGATAGAAGAGGCGGCCAGAGCCGTGGACGGGGAGGCCTGGGATCCGGTAATTTGCCACCATGATATGGTGCCTGAAAATATTATTGTCAATGACAGAGGGCTGTTTATTATAGATTGGGAATATGCTGCACTGGGTCATCCAGGGCTGGATTTTCTGCGTCTATACGGATCGGACTATGCGTCACCAGAAAGCCAAAAAGAGTCCCTGCAGTCTCTTTTCAAGGTCAAGCAGGCAATGGATAAGCTCTGGTTGGCAGTGCAGCTTTAAGTTTACTGAGGTTTATTAGGCGGATTAAATGAGTGATCAAGGCTATAACCAGTTAAATGAGCAAGAGCAGTATGTGATCTTGCAGAAGGGCACAGAACCTCCGTTTGTGGGCAAGTACACCGATAACAAGGCCCAGGGTCTCTATCTATGTAAACAGTGTAGTAGCCCTTTATACAGGTCAGAACATAAGTTCCCCTCCCATTGTGGCTGGCCGAGCTTTGACGATGAGATTGAGGGTGCGGTGCGCCGTGAGCCCGATGCAGATGGCCGGCGAGTGGAGATTGTTTGCGCTAACTGTAATGGCCATCTGGGGCACGTATTTGAGGGTGAGGGCTTTACTGATAAAAATATACGCCACTGCGTAAATAGCATCTCTATGCAGTTTGTCGCGGCGGACTGATCTCCAGCTCCAGCCTAAACATTTAATCTCGAAAGTTTTTAAATTGAAAGGGCTGCCCCAGGTCTGCCTCACGTATCATCGCCATTACGGCTTGCAGGTCATCGCGTTTTTTGCCGGTCACTCTCACCTGGTCACCCTGGATAGCCGCCTGTACCTTTAGCTTTTGATCTTTAATTAGTTTGACGATTTTTTTGCACAGTTCAGAGCTGATTCCCTGCTTAAAATTGACCTCCAGTGAAAACGTCTTGCCTCTGTGTACAGACTCTTCCTCACAGTCGATTACTCGTGGATCAATCTTGCGCTTGATCAACTGGGCGCGAAAAATATCCAATAACTGCTGACATTGAAAGTCGGCTTCAGTTTTAATAGTCACAATGTCATTGGCCAGGCTGATACTGGCGTCGACACCGCGAAAGTCGAATCTTGTGGACAGTTCTCGCTCAGTATTATTGGTGGCATTGAGTATCTCAGCGCTATCAATTTCAGAAACAATATCTACGCTTGGCATGGTCTGACTCTCTGCTGGATATGGGATATGATTCTAAACCAGTCTGCGCACCTCAGACCAGCCTTAATAGTACAAGTGGGGTAGTTAAAACTATGAACAGAGATTGCGTTTGTGGCAGCCGGCAGGGCTTTTCCCAATGCTGCGAGCCATTGCTTAATGAGATTGAGCAGGCTGCAACGCCAGAGCAGTTAATGCGCTCCAGATACAGTGCTTATTCGCTGGGTGGCTATGGGCAATATTTACTCAAAACTTGGTTTGCGCCTATGGCAAAAGATCTCTCCGTTGAAGAGCTCTCGAAGTCTGATACCCAATGGCTAGGATTAACAATTCTCGGTTCTGGTATCAGTGGCAACAGCGGCTGGGTAGAATTTAAAGCAGTATACAAAGACCAACAACGCTCCGTTGAGATGCATGAGAAATCTGTGTTTACCCTGCAGGGCAACCGCTGGTTTTACATAGGCGGAGAAGTCTCGCGCAACAACATATAGCTGAGCTACATAACCAGAGCTATTCGGCGGGTTTGACCAGGCGTCCAAACAATATGCCGACTTCAAATAGTAGCCACATAGGGATAGCCAAAAGCGTCTGCGAGATAATATCTGGAGGGGTCAGCAACATGCCCAATACAAAGCAGAGTACAAATACATAGGGACGCTTTTTGGCCAGATTGTCTGGCTCCACTACACCCATCCAGGAGAGGATAACTACAGCAATGGGGATCTCAAAGCTGAGCCCGAATGCAAAAAACAGCTTGAGCACAAAATCCAGATAGCTGCGAATATCTGGCATTACACTGATGCCCTCTGGTGCAATACTGGTGAAAAACATAAATACCAGCGGAAATACCACATAGTACGCAAAGGCCATGCCGCCATAGAACAGCAGCACGCTGGAGAAAAACAGCGGCAGTACAATTTTCTTTTCCCGCTGATACAGCCCCGGTGCTACAAAGGCCCACACCTGATAGAGGATATAGGGCATCGCCGCAAATATGGACAGAACCAAGGTCAGTTTAAACGGCGTTAAAAACGGTGAGGCGACTTCTGTGGCAATCATGGTGGAAGATGCGGGTAGAAATTCGCGAATAGGTTCAGAGATATAGAGGTAGAGGTCTTGGCTGAAGGCAAATAATCCAGCGAAAATCACCAGAATGGAAATAAAAATACGCAGCACACGGTCACGGAACTCGATCAGGTGAGCCATAAATGGCTGTCTGTCCAAGGCTTCATGCTCGTCCTGGATGTTTTCGCGGCTAGAGGGTTCGCTCATGATTTATCAGCTTCCGATGACTCTACCGCATCTTTGATCTCTGCAGCCGCAGTGTCTAGGTCAGCAGTGCTGTTGCGTATGCTGTTTTCAAAGTCTGCTTTGCTGTTTTCCAGATCGCGAAGTATTTTTTCATTGTGCAGTTGACGACGGACCTCTCCCATACCCACTTCGCTCTCTAGCTCGCTGCGGGCTGAAGAAATCATCTGCTTTAGACGGCCAATCCACAGACTAATGGTGCGTACGGTTTCTGGCAGGCGCTCGGGACCCATTACGATAAGTGTAATAACAGCGATAACCAGAAGCTCAGAAAAACCTATATCAAACATGGATTATTCTGCGGTGTCTTTTTTCTCAGCACTCTGCTCGGTTTTTTGTTCTGTTACAGGTTCTTCTATAGAGGTTTCTGTGTCACTTGAGACGCTGTCTTTAAAGCCTTTTACCGCACCGCCCAGATCTGAACCAATGTTACGCAATTTTTTAGTGCCAAAAATCAGCGCTACGATAACCAAAATAATTAATAGTTCTTGCCAACCAAAACCCATGTTAATCCTCTCTATTCGTTGTTCGTTGAGCCTTCTCTTCTAGGCCAGATAAATCAAATCGTCGTTCTAGTTCCGCGAGCACCCCATTGGCATCCTCGCCCAAATGAGACAGCATTACCAGGCTGTGAAACCACAGATCAGCGGTTTCATAAATAAGTTTTGTAATATCACCAGACTGCTCGGCATCGCGGGCAGCCAAAATGGTCTCTATGGACTCCTCGCCAACTTTTTCCAGTATTTTATTTAGCCCCTTGGCGTGCAAACTGGCTACATAGGACTCATCTGCCGAGGCCTGTTTGCGAGCCTCTAAAACTTCACTGAGTCGGCGCAATACAGAGTCATTCATGAGTAGATATCCTTGGGGTCTTTAACCACTGCATCCACGGCTTGCCACTCGCCGTCGCGTAAAACTGAATAAAAACAGGAGGTCCTTCCGGTGTGACAGGCAATGCCGCCTATCTGCTCTACCTGCATCATAATCACATCGTTGTCACAGTCCAGACGCAGTTCCTTGAGTAGCTGCACATTGCCTGACTCTTCGCCTTTACGCCAGAGCTTCTGTCGCGATCTGGACCAGTACACAGCACGGTTTTCATTGATGGTGAGTTTTAGAGCCTGGCGATTCATCCAGGCGACCATCAGGATCAGGCCGGACTCAGCATCCTGCGCGATTGCAGGCACCAGCCCGTCGCTATTCCAGGCGATTTGATCAAGATAGTTACTCATGGCTGCAGTATAGCGGAACTGCGTCTAGCGCAGTAGTAGTAACAGCAGGCCTATGCCACTCAGTATCAGGCCATTGGCAGGAAGTTGGTTAATGGGCTCGGCCCAGTGAGGAGAGGCTAGGCCAATACCTATTCCTAGCAGTGCGGCTCCCAGGCGATTAAGTAACCGGCCTGGCTTGGAAACGGGTGCTTCTGCAACAACAGAGGTTGCCGTGACACTGGTAGCTGGTGGCTGCTGTATATTTTGCAGGGCTTGGAAAATCAGTGGCGGTATCTGGGGCAGATGTTCCAGCCAGTCAGGCACATGGCGTTTAAACTGTTTAAAAATACTCTTTGGCGAATAGCGGTCTTTTAACCACCTTTCCAGAAAGGGCTGGGCGGTAGTCCAGAGATCCAATTGGGGGTACATCTGCCGGCCTAGACCCTCAATATTGAGCAGAGTTTTTTGCAGCAGTACCAGCGATGGCTGCACCTCCATATTGAACCGTCGAGCCGTATTAAACAGGCTGACCAGCATATGTCCCAGCGAGATTTCATTGAGTGGACGCTCAAAAATAGGTTCACAGACTGAGCGAATAGCGCCGGTAAATTCATTGACCGGAGTGTCAGCGGGCACCCAGCCAGAGCGGATATGCAGCTCGGCTACCTGGCGATAGTCACGCTTAAAAATTGCTAGCAGATTGCGCGCCAGATAGAACTGATCGTCGCTGGACAATGAGCCCATAATGGCACAGTCGATAGCCAGATAGCTTGGCGACTTGGGTGTGCTGGCATCGACAAAAATATTCCCCGGGTGCATATCGGCATGGAAGAAATTATGCTCAAACACCTGGGTAAAGAAGATTTCAACACCCCGTTCGGCCAGTAGTTTCATATCTACACCGGCGGCTTCCAGATCAGCCATATTGGTAACTGGTATACCGTAAATGCGCTCCATAACCAGCACATTTTCATTGGAGTAGGGCCAGTGGATTTCTGGTACATAGAGCAGAGGTGAGTTTTCAAAGTTATGGCGCAGCAGCGAGGCATTGGCACCCTCGGATTGCAGGTTTAACTCCTCGAGAATCACTACCTCGTAATCTGCTACGACTTCTAGAGGCCGCAGGCGACGACCGTCCTCGCTATATTTGGCTAGCAGGCGAGCCAGGGTATACAGCAGGGCTATATCTTTGCGGATGGTTTTTTCTATTCCTGGGCGTACCGCTTTAACCACCACATCACGGCCGTCGGCGAGCACTGCCGCATGGACCTGAGCCACTGAGGCAGAGGCCAATGGATCAGATTCAAAGCTGTGGAACAACTGGTCCACTGTGCCCTCAAGGGCTGCCTCAATGTTGGTTTTGAAGGTGGCAGATGAAAATGGCGGTACATTGTCCTGTAACTGGGCAAGCTCTGTGCAGATATCGGAGGGCACCAGATCTGGCCTAGTAGAAAGCAGCTGGCCAAATTTAATAAAGATGGGTCCCAGCTCTTCCAGAGCCATGCGCAGGCGCTCACCGCGAGTCGCGCTGTTGCCGCCAAACAGCACTGCTGGTGCCAATAGGGCACGCAACGCGAAGGGCAGACTCTCTTTGTCCAACAGTTTATCAAGGCGATATTTGCCCACCACTCGGGCGATTTTGGCTAGGCGGCGAAGGCGAATCACTGGCTGATTTTTCCCTGTTGAATACTGAGACGTAGTTTATTAGCTCTGGCCACCAGGCGATCCACATCAGTGGACAGGTGGCGCACAGACTGGACAAAGCCCTGATATTCATTTGCACTGGGAGTCAAACGCAGCTCTTCCTGGGATACCTCGGCCAGGGCAGTCTGGGCTCGCTTTAGTGCATGACTGCGAAATTCATCAGAGTTGCGGATTGTTTCGCCTAGCAGATGAGCTGGAACATCACCAATCAGTTCAGCCAGTGCGGCCTCCCAGTCAATATCCAGTTCGGCCATAATATGGTTTAGCTGGCGCAATACTTCAAGATTACCGCTAACATTGACGCCAGTACCGGAGAGAGACACCATCTCACCCGCATTGATGGCCATTGCGGTGAGAGAGACCAATGTGCCTGTTACGGTCACGTCAGCATCGTCTTGCCAGTTACTGTGCAGCATAAGTCCTGTGGCACTGGGCTCCACTGCAATTCGCAGTGGTGGCATGGAGCTATCTACCAGCATTACTTTGCCCTCCAGAGCTCTAAGTCGCTCAGCTGAGGCCGGGTCATGTACCAGGGCGGCATTGATTATTTTCTCAGCTCCCTCCAAGGCAGCTGACTGCAGGGCGGCAAATATCACTAGGGTTTAACTCCGCGGTGCAGGGCCACTACGCCACCGGTCATATTGTGGAAGTCGGTATTGGCAAAGCCTGCGTTATCCATCATACCTTGCAAGGTTTGCTGATCTGGGTGCATGCGAATAGATTCGGCAAGGTACTGGTAGCTGTCGGCATCGCTCGCAAACAGCTTGCCCAGCTTGGGCAGTATATTAAATGAATAGCTGTCGTAGACTTTGGATAACAGCGGGTTGCCCGGCTTGGAAAACTCCAGCACCAGCAGACGTCCACCGGGCTTTAATACACGCAGCATAGAGCGCAGGGCCATGTCTTTATCGGTGACATTGCGCAGGCCAAAGGCGATAGTGATGACATCGAAGGTATTGTCAGGAAAGGGCAGATACTGGGCATCCGCCTGAGAAAATTTAATATTATTGACTACGCCCCGATCCATTAGGCGATCGCGCCCAACTCTGAGCATGGAATCATTGATATCTGCCAGCACCACTGTGCCCTCTGGGCCGACAATGCGTGAAAACTTAGCGCTTAGATCCCCTGTGCCACCGGCAATATCCAGAACCGAGTTGCCGCGACGCACTCCGGACATCTCGATGGTGATTCGCTTCCACAGGCGATGCACACCGCCTGACATCAGATCGTTCATCAGATCGTATTTGCCGGCTACGGAGTGAAACACATCGGCAACTTTGCCGGCCTTTTCTTCAACATTGACGGTTTTGTAGCCGAAGTGGGTAGTTTTGTCAGACATTGGCGCAGTTACTCAGAAATCTCAAAAATCAGGCCGCCTATTGTAGCCCTAGTTGAGGTATTTAGGTAATTTAGACAGCCAGACCTGTCAGCTCAGTTTGACCACCTGGGTGTCTGGCTCGCGGGATTGATTGGCATCGTGCAGACGCTGTAGATAGTCAGCCCAGTTGTGCGTCTGGTTGGAGCCCAGTTCAAACAGATAGTCCCAGGTGTAAATGCCGGAATCATGGCCATCGTCAAAGGTAATTTGCACTGCGTAATTACCCGACTGCTGCATGGAGACAATCTTTACCTGGCGCTTGCCAACCTGCAGTACTTCCTGGCCCTTGCCATGGCCGCGTACCTCCGCGCTAGGGGAATAAACGCGCAGGTACTCGGCTGGCAGGTTAAAACGCACATCGCCCGGATACTCCATGCTCAGAGCATCTTTCTGCTGGCTGACCACAATGCGGCTGGGCATGGGCATCAGAGAATAAACCGGGTCAGATCTTCATTGCTGGCCAGTTCGCCAAGGCTTTTGTCTACAAATGCCGCATCTATATTGATGGTTTCGCCTTTGCTGCCGAGTTCTGATGCATCAAAGGAAATCTCCTCTAGCAGGCGCTCTAGAATAGTGTGCAGACGTCTGGCACCTATATTCTCAGTGCCTTCATTCACCTCAAAGGCGATCTCTGCCATGCGTTTCACGCCATCAGCGGTAAACTCTATAGTCAGGCCCTCTGTGGCCATTAACTCGCAGTACTGCTTGGTTAGCGAGGCATTGGGCTCAGTGAGAATGCGTTCCAGATCGCCGATTTCCAGAGAGTTGAGCTCGACACGGATAGGCAGCCGCCCCTGTAATTCGGGAATCAAGTCAGAGGGCTTGGAGAGATGAAAAGCTCCGGAGGCAATAAACAGAATATGATCAGTCTTGATCATGCCGTATTTAGTGGAGACTGTACTACCTTCAATCAGGGGCAACAGATCGCGCTGCACACCTTCGCGGGACACATCGGCGCCGCCACTGCCCTCACCGCGGCGACAGACTTTGTCAATCTCATCGAGAAACACAATGCCATTTTGCTCGGCAGCTTCTACAGCACTGCTTTTAATCTTCTCTTCATTGACCAGTTTGCCAGCTTCTTCATCTTTAAGCTGCTTCATGGCTTCGGCTACAGTCACTTTGCGGGTTGAGGTTTTACCCTTGCCCATGCTGCTAAACATACCCTGCAGCTGATTGGTCATCTCCTCCATGCCCGGAGGCGCCATGATTTCCACGCCTGCGGGCATCTGGCTCAGCTCAATCTCGATCTCTTTGTCATTGAGGGCGCCTTCGCGCAGTTTCTTGCGAAAGACCTGTCTTGTCGAACTGTCCCGATCAGTCTGGGCGTCGGCACTGCGTGCTGGTGGCAGCAGAGCGTCCAGCACTCGCTCCTCGGCAGCATCCATAGCGCGCTGGGCAACTTTTTCCATCTCCTGCTCGCGGCGCTGTTTGACCGAGGTCTCTACCAGGTCGCGGATGATAGACTCAACATCTTTGCCCACATAGCCAACCTCGGTAAATTTGGTGGCCTCTACTTTGACAAAGGGCGCATTGGCAAGGCGTGCCAAACGGCGAGCAATCTCGGTTTTACCCACGCCAGTGGGGCCGATCATAAGGATATTTTTGGGAGTGACTTCATTGCGCATCTCATCATCGAGCTGCGATCGACGCCAGCGATTGCGCAGCGCAATAGCTACAGCACGTTTAGCGTCGTCCTGGCCAATAATATGGCGGTTGAGTTCGTGAACTATTTCACGGGGGGTCATTTGTGACATAAGAATTCCTAGCTGCCTTTGATTAAATGAGCAGACTCTTAAGTATTAGAATCTAATTCTTCGATGGTGCGGTTGTGATTGGTGTAGATGCAGATATCACCGGCAATCTTTAAACCCTGTTCAACAATATCTCGGGCATCCATCTCGGTATTGTCCAGCAGCGCGCGAGCCGCGGACTGGGCGAAAGGGCCACCTGAACCTATGGCGATTAGATCGTCCTCAGGCTGAATAACATCACCGTTGCCGGTAATAATCAGTGAGGCCTCTGCATCGGCCACGGCCAACAGAGCTTCCAGCTTGCGCAGAATACGGTCGGTACGCCAGTCTTTGGCCAGCTCGACAGCAGCTTTGGTGAGATTGCCCTGATGTTGCTCCAGCTTGGCTTCAAAGCGCTCAAACAGGGTAAATGCGTCGGCAGTACCGCCAGCAAAGCCGGCAATTACCTGATCTTTGTAGAGTCGACGCACCTTGCGAGCATTGCCTTTCATAATGGTATTGCCAAGACTGACCTGGCCGTCGCCGCCAATCACCACCTTGCCATTGCGCCGCACTGACAAGATAGTTGTTCCACGATACTGTTCCATCTCTGAGATTACCTTTAAATTTTGGTCTATTTCAGAGATGGGGGCGGTGCAATAAATATCAATGGTTGAGGATTAATTATTCTTTTACAGGTGACCGTGTCGCCCCAAATCATCCATACAGGCAAGAATACTTGCACGTAGCGCACTGACAATAAAGTCGACCTGTTCGCGATCAATAATCAGTGGCGGAGACATCACATTGAGATTGACAATGGGCCGCACAATCAGGCCTCTGCTATCCGCCTGATTGGATACCCATTTGCCAATATCAAGCTCTTCGTCGAAACGCTGTTTACTGGCCTTGTCTTTAACAAATTCTACACAGGCCATCAGGCCCACACCGCGGACATCGCCCACAATCCGCAGATCGCAGAGGGTTTTTAATTGAGCCTGGAAATAGGGGGCAATAGATTGCACATGAGGCAGTAGTTTTTCCCGCTCCATAATCTCAATATTTTTAAGGGCTGCAGCGCAGGCCACTGGATGGCCCGAGTAAGTAAAGCCATGGGTAAAGCAGCGGCCATGGCCCAGTTCGCTGATTACATCATGTATTTTGCTGGAGTAAATTGTGGCGCCCAGAGGCTGATAGCCAGAGGTTAGACCCTTGGCAGAACAGATAATATCTGGCTGAAAGTCGAAGACTTCTTTTGAAGCAAACCAGTGGCCAAGCCGACCAAAGGCGGTTACCACCTCGTCGGACACATAGAGCACATCATATTTCTGGCAGATTTCCCAGGTACCGCGATGATAGCCCTCGGGGGGCACTATGACGCCACCCGCACCAAACACAGGCTCGGCAAAAAAGGCGGCTACCTTATCGGCGCCAATCTCGAGGATTTTGTCTTCCAGTTCCTGCAGCTTGGCGGCCAAAAACTCAGCCTCACTAATACCTGCCGTCCCTCCGCACTCTTCAGCTCTGTAGTAATTGGGGCAGGAAATATGATGAATAGTGCCCTCAATATAATCGAACTCTGGAGGGTGATCTCCTGGCTTGCCGCCTATGGACATAGAGGCGTAGGTAGACCCGTGGTAGGAATTGATTCTGGAGATAATATGCTTCTTATCCTGCTTGCCGCGGCAGTTCTGGTAAAAATGAATCAGGCGATAGGCAGTATCAATGGCCGTAGAGCCACCGCAGGACAGTGCCACGTGATTGAGGTCGCCAGGAGCCAGTTCGGCCAGTTTGGCCGCCAGAGTAGCGGCTGGAATGTTGGTCATATCCACAAAGGGACTGGCATAGGCCATTTTACGCACCTGATCGGCAATGGCATCGGCCATTTCATCGCGGCCCAGACCAATATTGGTGCACCAGAGACCGCCCACGGCGTCCAGATAGCGATTTCCATCAGCATCGTAAATATAGGCACCTTCTGCCGCAGCTATAGGCAAGGCTCCCTCTTCGGCAATGGCATCAAAGATTTGCCAGGGATGCAGAAAATGGGCTCTGTCAGTCTCCGAGATGGCTGCAGTATCGTACTGGGTAAATTCACTGGGGCTAAAAGACATAGAGTACTCTGGCGCTATGGGTAAGGTAGCAATGTACTGCCAGGGAGATTTGAGGGCTAATACCCCAAATTGGGTGCAGCAGATTGACTGCTATTAGTTACTCGGAAGATAACCATTTTTGCGCACATTGCGCTCCACTTGCCCAGGGAGGAAGTTAAACATGGGCAGCAGACGCAGACCGGCGCTGCTTAGCCCATAGGCTGTCCAGTTATTGCAGGTATTGAGGACTAAGTAGATACCACGCGATTTAAAAAATTGGGTTCCGCAATGTCTGTCGCGGACCTTGGTGGGCTGATTGCTGTTGTCCAGCTTAAAGTGGCGGCTGACAAATAGCGCCACAGATTCCATCAATGGGCCATTGACCGCAATGCTGTATATAGTTGCGGAATCACTGAGCGCCTCACGCAGATCATTGGTGCCCAACAGGCCAACTACCGCGGAGGTGGGTAAAAACAGTGCCCGCAGTCCCAACCATATCGGCTGATAGTCGGCACCGTAGTAGCGATAGTCACCCCAGCCAACTCTGATCCACTGGCAGTCGATAAAGTAAGGTCGCAACTGAGGCACAGCTTGCAGCAATACCTCGGCAGGCAGAGCCAGGTGGGTGTGAATACCATCGCGAATAAAATGTAGTGTCGGATCGGACATTTTGTTCCCCTCTGTTCCTCAGATTACAGGTTTTCGAGGGTCCCTTGTAGTCCCTCGTCTGCCATTACCAGCTGTCTATCTACCTAATCATGGGTATTGTTCCCATCAGGGCAGTGAATCATTATTTGTGCCAAATGAGCTATGCATGGACACTAAGAATCTTAAATACCTGCAACCTAGATAAATAATGGAAATTCCAATGACATTGACACTCAGCGATAGCAGCTTAATTAAGTCACAGGCTTATATAGATGGCCAGTGGCTCAGCGCCGATTCTGGCGAAACCCTCGCGGTGACCAACCCAGCCACTGGTGAAACACTGGTTGAGGTTGCCAAATGTGGCACCGCCGAGACCAGACGAATGATTAAGGCTGCGCAGGCGGCACAGAGTGCCTGGGCCAAAACCACTGCTAAAGAGCGAGCCGGGCTGTTGCGTAAATGGTTTAACCTGATCATGGAAAATCAAGAGGATCTGGCCAGGCTGTTGACTGCAGAGCAAGGCAAGCCATTGGCCGAAGCCAGAGGCGAAATTGCCTATGGTGCCAACTATGCCGAGTGGTTTAGTGAAGAGTCCAAGCGGGTTTACGGCGATATTATTCCCCAGCCCTCCGCTGACAAGCGGATTATGGTCATCAAACAGCCGGTGGGGGTGGTGGCCTGTATCACCCCCTGGAATTTCCCCAATGCCATGCTGACGCGAAAAATTGCGCCTGCGATCGCTGCTGGCTGCGCCGTAGTCTGTAAGCCAGCCAATGCCACGCCCCTGTCAGCACTGGCTCTGATGGAACTGGCCGAGCGCGCTGGATTCCCTAAGGGACTGGTGAATATGGTCACTGGCCGCACCGCAGAGATTGGCGCCGAGATCACCAGTAACCCCATAGTGCGCAAAGTCACCTTTACCGGATCCACACCGGTGGGCAAACAGCTGATGGCGGAATGTGCCCAGACGGTTAAGCGCACCTCTATGGAGCTGGGAGGCAATGCGCCCTTTATTATATTTGATGATGCCGATATTGACGCTGCAGTGCAGGGCGCTCTGGTATCCAAATATCGCAATGCCGGCCAGACCTGTGTCTGTTCCAATCGGTTGATTATTCAGGCGGGGATCTATGATCAATTTGCCGCCAAACTCAGTGCAGCAGTGAAAACTCTGGTACTGGGCAATGGCGCAGAAGAGGGGGTTACAGTCGGCCCACTGATTGATGAAAAGGCTGCCACAGGAGTCTGTGAATTTATTGATGATGCTGTGGCCAAGGGCGCCACCGTTGCCCTGGGTGGCGGCCGCAGTGAACTGGGAGGCAGCTTTGTCGAGCCTACTATTCTCACTGATGTCAGCAGAGATATGCGGGTGTTCTCGGAGGAGATTTTTGGGCCTGTGGCGCCGTTATTTAAGTTCGAGACTGAGGAGCAGGCGGTACAAATGGCCAATGACACAGAGTTTGGTCTGGCTGCTTATTTCTATTCCCGAGATATAGGCCGAGTTCACCGTGTGGCGGAGCAGTTGGAATACGGCATTGTTGGTGTTAACGAGGGCATTATTTCCAATGAGATGGCGCCTTTTGGCGGTATTAAAGAGTCCGGCAGCGGTCGCGAGGGCTCCAAGTACGGTATGGATGACTATATGGATATTAAATATATCTGTATGGGTGGTATAGACCAGTAAAACAATAACAAGGTATTAAGGAATCACAATGACCCACTTAATTTATCCAACAACCAACTTTAAAGCCATTGAACAGATCACCATTGAGCGGGGTGAGGGCTGTTATGTTTGGGATAAAGATGGCAAGCAGTATCTAGAGGGCCTGGCTGGTCTCTGGTGCACAGCTCTGGGTTACGGCAATCAGGAGCTGATTGATACTACCAGCGAGCAGATGAGCAAGCTGACCTTTAGCCATATGTTTGGTGGTAAGACTCATCAGGTGGCTATTGATCTGGCAGATAGACTGGCCGATATGATTCCAATGGATGATGCAGTACTGTCCTTTGGTAACTCTGGCAGCGATGCCAATGACACGCATATTAAATTACTGCGCTATTACCATGAGGCCATAGGCAAGCCGGAGCGCCGCAAGATTATTGCTCGAGAGCGTTCCTACCACGGTGTAACCGTAGCTGCTGCTTCATTGACTGGCCTTCCGGTAACCCAGAATCACTTTGATTTGCCTGTGGATGCTCTGGGTATTCTGCGCACCGATCACCCCCATTATTATCGAGGTAAACAGGGTGATGAATCGGAAGCCGAGTTTGTCGATCGTATTGTGGGCAATCTTGAGGATCTGATTGTGCGTGAAGGGCCTGAGACAATTGCCGCCTTTATCGCCGAGCCTATTACTGGCGCCAGTGGTGTGATTGTGCCACCGGAGGGCTACTACCAGAAGGTTCAAGCCGTGCTTGATCGCTACGACATTATGTTTTGGGCCGATGAGGTTATCACCGGGTTTGGCCGCACGGGCAATGATTTTGGTTGCACCACCATGGGCATAGAGTCGCCAGATATGATGACCTTTGCCAAACAGCTGTCGTCGGCCTATATGCCGATTAGCGCCTCTGCTATTCGCCGTGAAATGTACGATGCCATGATAGAGCAGAGCGCCAGTGCCGGTGCCTTTGGTCATGGTTATACTTACTCTGGTCATCCGGTGGCCTGTGCTGTTGCCAATAAGACACTGGAGATTTATCAGCGTGACAAGATTTTTGAAAAAGCTGCCGTCACTGGTGCTTATCTGCAAAAGCGTTTGGCGGAATTTGCTGATCATCCGCTGGTTGGCGAGGTGCGCGGCAGTGGCTTAATTGGCGCCTTGGAGTTAGTGGCCAATAAAGACACAGGCGAGCCTTTTGCCGGCGGTACAGTTGGCGGTTATGCGCAGAAGATGGCGCAGGACAATGGCTTACTTATTCGCACGGTGGCAGGCTCCTGTCTCGGCTTTTGTCCGCCGCTGATCATTACCCATGAACAGATTGATGAAATGATCGACAAGGTAGCCCCGGCGCTAGATGCAACACTGGATTATTGCCAAAAAGAGCATTTGCTCAGCTAGGTATCACAGCCCAATAATGGATTTAATTGCCTGATAACTGGGTTTTAGGTGTCTGTACATCTGTCTGTACACCTGGTTGTAGAGGTCGTTGTATATCTGCTGGTTAGCGGGTATTGGCTCAAAGCGGTCCGCTACATGGGTCATTAGCTGCACAGCTGTCTCAAAGTCCGGATGGGTGCCAGTGCCCACTGCGGTGGCAATAGCGGCGCCCAGGCCAGATGCCTCGTAAGTATGAGGCCGCTCCACGGGCATGCCAAAAATATCTGCAGTAATCTGCATAATTTGATCGCTCTGGGAGCCTCCACCGGAGACCACCAGGCGGCTCAGAGATTTACCGCTGCGTTTTTCGAGCAGCTCCTTGCCTTCGCGCAGAGCATAGGTAAGGCCCTCAATCATAGCTCGGTACATATGGGCCCTGGTGTGCACATCGCTAAAACCTACAATGGCACCCTTGGCCTCTGGCCCGGCACTGTTGGTTCCAGTGCCCCAGTAGGGCTGTAAGGTCAGACCCATTGAGCCAGCGGGCACCGCCTTTAAAAGCTCATCAAACAGGGTTTCCGGGGCGACACCAGCTTTGTCGGCCAGAGTTTGCTCATGCAGACCAAATTGCTGTTTAAACCAGTTGACCATCCAGTAGCCGCGCTCGACCATGACTTCCACATTAAAGGAGCCGGGGATCACCCCAGGGTAGGCTGGATGATAGGTTATAGCCTCTAAATATTTATCACTGGTAATATTGAGGGTGGCCATGGTGCCGTAGCTAAGGCTGCCGGTTTCTGTATCCAGACAGCCGGTGCCCAGGACTTCGCAGGCTTTATCAGAACCACTGGAAATCACCGGTAGACCCACAGGAATTCCTGTTTGCTGTGCCGCTTCTGGCGTTATATGGCCCAGTATTTCGCCTGCAGGTTTTAACTCTGGAAGCATCTCAGGGGTAATGGGCACAGCACGCCACTTCCAGTCTGAGGCTGCAGCCCAGTCAAGTTGCTTAAAATCAAAGGGCACATAGCCTACCTGACTGGCAATAGCATCTCTGTATTCACCTGTGAGCCGATAAGTTTGATAGCCGGATAGCAATAGAAATTTATCTACCTTAGCCCAGAGCTCTGGTTCCTCCTGAGCCATCCAGCTAGCCTCGGCTTGTTGGTGTACCTGGTCAACAAAGCCTTTGGCCTTGATCAGCTTCATCAGGGCAGACTCCAGGGCCCCCAGTGGGGGCTGGGTATCTACCTGGCGCTGGTCCATATAGGTGATAGCGGGGCGCACCGGCTGGTGATTGGCATCCATGGGCACAGCGGTGGCACGCTGGGTAGTAATGGATACGCCGCAGATTTCTTCGATAGGAAAATCGACCATGGGCCATAGCTGTTGGCAGGCCTCGCATAATGACGACCAAAAATACTCTGCTTTCTGTTCTGCCCAGCCGGGCTGGGTCGAAAAATAGGGTTCAATAGCCACTTTGCTCTTAGCGACCAAAGTACCAGACTGGTTAAAGATCATGGCACGGACACTCTGGGTGCCATTGTCTATAGCTAGAAAATAGGCCGGTTTATGCATAACTACCACCATTTTTATTATTGCTTTTGCGAGTTATTTTTTGTGCTCAGGAAAATAGTAAAAGCGCTGCCAAATATCCTGGTAGCGGCTGAGCTCAGACTGCCACTGCTCCTCATTCCAACCCAGTTCTGCACGGCAGATTTCTCTGACAGGGGCAAATATCTCAGCTCCACCATCGGCCAGACACATACCCAGCCTGGTGCGTCGCAGCAGCAGATCATCAAGGTGCTGTACCTGCTCATGGCGCGCCGCCCAACGGCATTCGGCCAGGCAAAATTCGCTATCGCCAATGGGTTGCCTCTCCTCGACACAGGCCAGGGCCAAGATCTCCTGAGCACGGTCTCCGTAGCGCCCCAGCAGGCGCTGCCCCCAGGCCGGGTTCTCTGGCACCAGGGCTGAAGCCGCAATATTCGGTGTGCTAAACACCTGGTCATGCTCAAAGGGTTTAGGCTCTGGCAGTCTGTCTTGGGCAGCTTGAATCCCATCCAGCGCGATGAGTCTAAAGGTAGTGAGCTTGCCGCCACTGAGGGTAATCAAACCCTTGTCTGACCAGGTGGCATGGTCTCGACGCTCTTTTGAGGGATCCTTAGCATTTTCAGAACCTATAACCGGTCGCACACCAGCCCAGGTTGAGATTACCTGGTCGCGGGACAGTGGACTTTGAGGAAATAGTGCGTTGTAGCCATCGAGTAAATACTGGGTTTCCTCAGGGGAAATACTGGCTTCAATATCCAGGTCTTCATTGTGATCAAGATCTGTGGTGCCTATGACTGTGGTGCCCTCCCAGGGGTAGACATAGACGCCACGTTTATCTTGAGGATGCAGCGAGGTGAGAACATCGGTCACTGGGCAAATGGATTTAGGGATAATTAGGTGGCTGCCGCGCAGCGGCCGTACACGTTTTTCCGGGTTGAGTTGATTGCGCAAGCGATCTGCCCAGGCTCCGGTGGCACTGATAACCACGGGAGCATTTAACTGGATACTAGCGCCATGCTCCCGGTCTTCTATGACTACACCACTGACCTGGTCATCAGTCAGTAGCAACTGGCTAACCTTGCAGTAATTAAGTGCCTGACCACCCTCATCCATGCTCTCCTGTAGCACCCGGAGTACCAGCCTGGAGTCATCGACCATGGCATCTGTGTAGTAACAGGCGCCGTTTAAATTTTCGGTTTCCACGCCTGGGAAATGCTTTGCCAGCGCCTGATTATTGCAATAGCGGTGATCGCGAATGCGCGCCAGAAAATCATAGATGGTAAGAATAACGCTCATGGCGAAACGGCCAGGGAAGTTGCCCTTGCCCAGAGCAAAGTAAAAGGCAATGCGATCAACCAGCCCCGGGGCCTCTTTTAAAAGGCGCTCTCGCTCTCGCAGTGAATCCCTAGTCAGACCTATATCGCCAGCCGCCAGATAGCGCAGACCGCCATGAACCATTTTTGAAGAGCGGCTCGATGTTCCCCAAGAAAAATCTTGCTGTTCCAACAACAGAGCTCTGTAGCCTCGCCGCACAGCTTCGCGAAGCACACCGGCACCCGTGATGCCGCCGCCGACTATAATCATATCCCAGTCGAGGGATTGACCCTGACGCATATCAGCTAGCAGTGAATTACGAGAGGAGTTTTGGTTCATGGCCTTAGCGCTCTGGGTACTTAAATTTGCTCTGCATCGGGCAACAGTTTGCCTGGATTCATCTGACCCTTGGGGTCAAAGAGTTGGCAGAGACTGTTTATGGCGGCAATACCCAGCTCTCCTTTCTCGGCCTGCAAGTAGTTGCGATGATCTGCTCCCACGCCATGCTGATGGCTAATTGTGCCTCCGCAGGCAACAATCTGCTCAGCGCCTGCTGTTTTAAGTTTATGCCAGCGCTGCAATGCCTGCTGATAACTATCGCCAAAGCGATATACATAGGTGGTGTATATACTTGAGCCCTGGCCATAGATATGGCTGAGATGGGTGTAGGCATGCACCTGCTCACCCTCATCTGCCAGACCTGTGCGAATAGCCTGTTCAATTTTATCCATGGATTCTGTTACCTTTGACCAGTCTACTGCGGTTTCCATAGTATCCACGGCATAGCCGGCTGTGCCCAGCGGGTCGCGAACATAGGGTGCGCGGAAGCGACCATGGGCCCAGTTGTCACCCAGTCCAGACTGGTCGGCAACTCCGCCCTCATGGACGCAGACTTCTATGGCTGTGTCACTGGCATGGGCGCAGTGCTTGGCGCTGCCGGTAACGGCAAAGGTCATCATTACCTTGCCTGACCCAATGCCTTTTTCGGCCAGGGCTGCTTCCAGAGCAGCCACTCCGGCAGTATCTTCGCCAGCCCCCATATGCAGCAGACTGGTGGTCTCCAAGGGGTTGCTTAACCGCACCATAGACAGGGCGACACGCTGCTGTACTAAATTGCGCGCTGCATTGAGCCCAGCGTCCCAGGACGGGAAGAAAACCACCTGAAACTGCTCAGTTTCCGGTACTGGCGTCACCCGCACCACCACCTGGGTAATAATACCTATGCGGCCCTCAGAGCCCAGTACCATCTCGCGAATATCTGGCCCCGCCGAGGAGGCTGGGATAGTGGGTATATCCATGGTGCCTTTGAGGGTTTCCATGCTGCCACCGGCAAACATGGCTTCAATGCGGCCGTAGTGCAATGACTGCTGACCGCTGGAGCGACTGGCGACCCAGCCGCCCACTGTGGACAGTTCCCAGGACTGGGGAAAATGACCCAGAGTAAAGCCTTTGGCCTGCAGCTGAGCCTCAATCTCCGGTCCTGGAGTGCCAGCGCCAAAAGTAGCCAGCTGGCTGACAGGGTCGAGATCAAGCAACTGGTTCATGTTTGCCATACTGATAGTTAGCACGGACCGCTGACTGGCGTTGGGGTTAATATGCCCAACCACCGAGGTGCCGCCGCCATAGGGAATTACCTCGATATTGTGATCCGCTGCATACTGCAGTAATTCGCGCACCTGCTGGCTGGACTCCGGCAGCGCCACACCATCGGGAAAGCTGTCAACTTCACCGCTGCGCATTGCCAGCCAGTCGGGCAGACTCTGGCCACGGGCATGACGGACTCGTGTCTCAGGGTCTAAACTTATAAGCGGGTGAGTATCGAGCCGCGACTTTGGCACCTTGGCTATGACCTCTTGTAGACTGGCCTGAGGTAGTGAGACTCCGGGTCCCACCAAGGCCCCAAGCAGCATTTTGAGGCCGCTGTTAAGCTCCATCTTTAGTTCGCTGTCTTCATTTCCCCAGCCGTTCCAGAGTCGCATATTATTCACCTTTATAGGTATTATTTTTGGGTTAAAGGCATAGAAAAAATGCCCGTTGGTGACTACACTCTGTGGATGTTACGCCGGTAACGCGATACCAGATGCTGCACAGTTAAACCATACTATAGCCATTAATCTTTATAATAAAGTGGTAGCAAAAATGGTCACTGTCGCAGCACGACAGGGTAATCACTATTTCGGCCAGCCACAGGATAACCAATAGCTATATGTTGCAGACCAGAGGGGACAGCCTGGCTTCGGTGCCAGCTATCAATCAATATTTAAAATCGGCGCAGGCTTGCGGGGTAGACTATTTGCCATTGCTGGCGCAGGTTGGCATAGATGCGGAAATACTCAGGGACAACAACAACCATATACCTGTGGACGCTATGGAGCAGCTGCTTGAGCTACTGATCGCCGAGAGTGGCGATGACTGTTTTGGCCTGCATGCCTCGCGTTTTACCGAGCCCGCATCCTATTCAGTGCTGGGCTATATCTGCATGAACTGCTCTACTCTGCGCACGATTCAAGCCAAGATTCCGATCTATGAAAAAATTGTTGGTGATATGGGTGTGACCAGCGTAGATATTGCCGATGGCTTTGCTCTGCAGAGCTGGCACTGCAAGTTCAATAGCCCCAGTGCTAAGCGCCATGAGGTGGAACATGTGCTCGGCTCCTGGGTGACCTATGCGCGGAATTTTCTTAATTTCGAACCCCACGATGCGGTGTGGTTTGAACATGAGCCACCAGCTGACCCCGCGTTGCTGGCAGACTATGCTGAGGTGTTTGGCTGCGAGGTCCTGTTTAATCAGGCTGCCAGTGGCTTGCGCATTAAAGAGTCAAAATTGGATGTGCCACTGCGCCAGGCCAATGAAAAATTACTCGACATGTTGCTTGAACATGCCACCCGTCTATTGGCGGAGATCACCCAGCACCACCTGGTGTCTGATCAGGTGAAGAGCCTATTGCGATTGATGCTGAAGCAGCAGACGCCCTCGAGCACGGTGATAGCAGAGAAGCTGGGCATCAGCAGTCGTACCTTGCAGCGCAAGCTGGGTGAGGAGGGCACCCATTATACTAATGTGCTCAATGAGCTGCGCCTGGAGTTGGCCCTGTACTACTTGAAAAATACCCAGCTCAGCCTAGACAGTATTGCCTACGAGCTGGGCTATGCCGAGGCGCGGTCTTTTTATCGCAGCTTTAAGCAGTGGACTGGCCGCACCGCAGGTTCCTACCGCAGCGACCCGTAATTAATCGATAAGGCCCTGTTGCTGCGCCCAGCTTTTCGAGCGCTGCATACCTTCCTCAAAGGGCATCTCGGGTTTCCAGCCCAGTACTCTCTCTGCCTTGGCAATGCTAAACCAGCTTTTGGTACAGAGCTGGGTCACAGTCGCCGTTGAGGCCTCGTTGACACCGCCGGTCAGATTGGCAATTTTGGTGGCAGCTGCTGCGGCAATCAGGGCCAGTTTGGTAGATACTGCCAGAGGGCCGCGTTTGTTCATCCAGCTGTAATGGTGGCTAAAGAACTCTTTAGTGCTGATATAACCCTCACAGGACAGGTTAAAAATTTCTCCGCTGGCCTCTTTGGTGGATACCGCCAGTGCAATGCCGCGAATTAGATCGTCGATATAGATGGGCCTAAAAAACCCCTGACCATTGGCCGGCAGCATAAACTGGCCTTTTTTTATCGCCTCGATAGGCAGGATAACCCAGGGTCGACTGCCGGGGCCGTAAACATCGCCGGGGCGAATAATTACCAGCTCCATAGGGCTATTGGCCGTCGCTGTGAGCACGGCATGCTCAGAGGCTAATTTGGTGAGCACGTAGCTGCCGCCATCGGCGTGTACTGGTTGGGTTTCGTCCAGCTCTCCCTGGGCTGAGTTGCCATAGGCCACGATGGACGAAATCTGCACAAAGCGCCGCACCTTGTATTTCTCGGCGGCGGCCACCAAATTGCCGGTGGCCTGAACATTGACCCGCCACATATCGGCATCGGCAATTGAGTTGGATACCAGGGCCGCTGTGTGTACCACCACATCGCAGTCTGTAAGCTGCTCACTGATGGTCTCTGGCTGGGCAATATCGCCCTGGATAATGTCATCGCCGTTGCCGCTGAGATCGACGCCCACAGTGGCAATTCCCTGAGCCTTGTAATACTGCATTAGCTGGTTACCGATAAAACCATTGGCGCCGGTAATCAATACTTTTTTGGGTTGTTTTTGAGCCATGCTGGTTTCCCTTATGTTTTTATTGTGAGGAGAATTGGCTTAAGTTTTTACGGTAAAAGCTTCCGGCGACTCGCGCCAGTGCCATTTTTGAAAACAGGTGAGTGATGGCCGCTGTAAACCGATTTGACAGCCCTGGTACCCAGGTCGCCTTACCTTTTAGGCAGGCATCAATGCCTTGTTCCGCCACTTCTGCAGCCGACTGCATCATGCTCTGGGGAATCGCCAGTTTGGCGCCCTGTTCGGGGTTGTCCATCATCTTGGTCGCTGTGTAGCCGGGGCAGAGCGCGGTGACTGTAACACCGGTACCGGACGCTTTAAGTTCGTTGTGCAGGGCCTGGGTAAAGGACAGCACAAAGGCTTTGGTTGCCGCATAGATATTTTGATTGGGTATGGGCATCCAGGCGGCCAGAGAGGCGACATTGAGTATATGCCCGCCCTGTCTGCTGGCCATATCATTGGCAAAGAGGTGGCACAGAGAGGTCAGTGCCAGCATATTGACGGTCATCATTTTTTCCTGGTCAGCCAGCTTTAAATGGGTAAAAAAGCCATTGTGCAGCAGGCCTGCGTTATTAATTAAAAAATCGACCTGAAGCTCTTGCTTCTGAATGGCCTTAAATAGGCTTTGCGCAGCGTTTGATTTGGATAAATCACTGCTAATAACGGTACATCTAATCCCGTGGTCTGTCATCAAAGTTGCGCTGATTTCATTGAGCACCGCTTCGCGACGAGCCACCAGAATAAGATCATAGCCGCGGCGGGCCAAAATTTTACAGAATTCCAGGCCTATGCCGTCGGATGCGCCGGTAACTAATGCTGTAGTCATAATATTCCCCTTGGTTATTTTTTATAGTCGACAAAAATAGGCGATGACCAGGCTCTCTGGCTCTGGTTTTGATGGCAGTCGTCATCGGAAGCCACGCGGTAGTCACCAAAGCAAATATCGGTATCCACAGCCTGGCCGTTTTCATCAAAACTGGTGCGCAGATTGCCTCCATTAATAGTGGCAATAGGCTCTTCCAGGGCTCTCACATAGTAGAGTGCATCGCGACCCTCAGAGGCAAAGTCTGGGTCTTCAAATTCGATGGTGCAGCCATCTGCCGATGGTTCACATTCAAAGACTCGCCAGCTGTCCTCGATCAGTGGTGCAATGGCTTCACCGGCCACTGCTTGAGGACGGATCTTAATGACTTCGATACGCTCAATAAGATAGCGCTCATCAGAGGGGTGATAGCACTCACCCTGAGACATCTTTTGCAGATGGCGTTTTTCCAATGCATTGACCACATAGTCTGGGCAACCTGGTAGCTGCTTAAAGGATCCAATGGCCTTGGCGCGAAAACGCGGCACCGAATCCATATTGACCGAGCTGCCCATGGGCAGCGACGCGTCGGCCTGCAACAGATCAAACCACAGCAGCATGCGGTGACCACTGGTGCCATAGACTTCACGGCGCTTCATGGCGTCCCAGATAGCGTCTCGGCTGCGGCCTTCGGAATGCACTGCGGCCAGACCGCCCACATTGAGAAATGAGGTGGTGCGCTCAAACTCCGAGGCAAATAGCTTAGCGCTCACCGGGTCAATCTCATCGGCTCGCAGCGACCTGGAGGCATATTCAGATCTCACCGCAGAGCTAGCAAAAATAGTCTCCCAGAACGGGCTGCGCACACCGGTAACATCTGAGGTGTTGAGTCGTTGCTCCTGTTTAAAACCGTGACCGGCGCGAGCAGAATGAGTGTCGGTGGAGCCGATAAAGCCCCATCTGTAGCGCAGGGGGTTTTCAGGGTCATCGTGATTCTGCACTGCCAGGCCATATTGCACCGATTTCTGTGGGCGGTAATTAAATGCGGGCAGATAAATATCTCGCGCCTGGCCTGCATCCAGCCAGTCCTCTGGGGTACTGCCGGGAACTGTCATAAAGCCCTGAATACCATCTACCTGAACAAAATTATGCCGGGCTTCGACCGCCCGAGCCTCGCACTCATCAGCGCTATTATCTTCAACCAGACAGCGCTGGCGGATAATCTCGCCCGCCTGCCAGCAGCTAGGCAGATAGTTTGCTTGGGGCTCTGGGCAGACCCATTCTCCGGCGTTATTGAGCTCGCGAACAGCAAAATCCCTAAACTGTTCTGAGTTGCCATGGCCGGAATACACCTCGATTAGGCGGGTTTTGTTATTGTCGGTGTTTTCTGCAGTCAGCTGGTGGCGCCAGTTAGAGTTGGGTGGGCTATAGAAGCCCCAGGTTGTGCCATGGGGTACCACCATATTGTCAAAGCCCCACTCATCTAACTTGGCAAACAGGGCGCCGGGAGTAGCTGCGGTTTCATAACATTCCGCTGGCAGATCCGGGCTGGGGGTATCTGGATCACAGGCCGGAACAGCCGCCATTTGCATCACCCAGTCATTGTATGAGGCGTAGTAGTCGCGATGGCGCGGGTCCAGCAGGCCTAGCAGGCTGGATTGTTTGCCAGAGACAGAGCGAGCGGCCACAGTGGCTACGCCGACACCCACAGAGGCTATGGGTCGTGCCGGTAGTTTGTCGGTGCTGTCATCCTTAAACAGCACATTGTGATGGCCGTAATGATTTTCTGCGGTGCCGCCAACCTGTGTCCATTCCCAGCCTACAAAGGCAGCAATATCCGGGTTGGCGGGATCGCCAGCCAGACGATTGCACTGCTGCACCGAGTCTATGCCATCGCGCCACTGACGCGGTGTAAAGCTCTCGGCGTGGTCGGTAAGAAAGTAGAAATCTAGCTGTGACACAAAGCGCGCATAGTCACAGGCATAGGCGGGTGGATAGGCCCCAGAGGCACCGTGCATCATAGGCAGGCTGTACATAAAGGCATCGGCCGAATTGGTGGTGTGCACATGGGTGTCACCAAATAGGATTTGCCTGTCGTCTCGCGTGGCGCTGAGGGCTCGTTGTGCTATGACCTGCGGTGGCAGACTGGCCTCGCTGACCTGACCAAATTCCAGAGGAGTTTCAGTCCAGGCCTGGTCGGGGTCGGGAAAGTAGCCAGGCAATAGCCTGTAGCTTGCATCTGGCGCCAGGCCAGAGAAAAAAACAATAGCGGCAGCAGCCACTCCTCCACTGATTAACAATACCCGTTGCAACATAATGCAGTCCTCTTATTATCCTTTTTACTGTTAGTTGATGGTTGGACCATAACTGCGGGCAATAAACCAATAGAGCCCCAAGCCACAGAGCAGCGCAGAGCAGAGATCTGCCGTTGCACTGGTAAAATTCTTATAGGGTTTGAGCCTTAGATAGCAGGCCCACAGAACAGCAACAATCAGTAGCTGGCCCAGTTCTACGCCTAGATTAAAGCCCAGAAGAGCAGGCCACAGCTGTTCGCTCGGCAAGCCGACTTGCTGCAGAATTGCGGCAAAGCCAAAACCATGGATAAGGCCAAAGGCCAGGCTGAGTGCAGGTCTTATCTGAATACTGCTGACATTCTTGTTGCCGGGCAGATAGCTGAGGGTAAAGAGAATCAGGCCGATAAAGCTAATCACTGGCAGCGTTGAGGCCACCAGCTGACTCAGAGATAACAGCAGCATTAATACCAGAATTCCTGTGGCTACATAGGCTATTTGGCGATTGACGCCTGTGCGATAGCCAATATTTTCGGCGGCCACCAGAGCTATGGTAAAGCCTATCAGAGCCTCTACAATCGCTGTTTCAGGAGTAACCCAACCCAGCACTGCGAGACTTAGGGTAATACTGTGCCCCAGGGTAAAGCCGGTTACCAGCCAGATAACATCTCGAAGATGACGCATCATAAGCAGCAGGGCCAACAGAAAAGCAATATGGTCGACCCCAATAAAAATATGCTCCATACCCAGGGCGGTGTACTGCAAAAAGGCTTGCTGCAAACTGGTCGACCAGCTGGTATCTCCTATTGCAATATGTTGCTGCTGACGCGCTTCTGTAAACAGATACTCCAGTGGTGGTTGCCCCTGCACAGCAATACGTCCGTAGTGAATATGGGAAGACACCAGATTAAAAAAGCTCTCAATCTGAATATCGGGCGCGTTGGTATCGAGAATGTCTGGGCAGTTAAAGGTGGCGGCGATCCTCAGATAGCCTGGTTCTGCCGCCATAACTTTAAACGGTGCCGTCGCCGAGCAATTGGCACCGGCCTGCATCACCTGAATAGTTCGCTGCAGATGACTGGTCAGCAATGCCTCAGCACTCAGGTTGGTTCCCTGCTGCAATCTGGTGGCTTCGCGCTCTTTCACCGTGTACAGCATGTTTAATTGCTGTTGATCAATGCTCCACAGGGAGAAGGACTGGCTGCGATTATGGGCCTGCGCAGGCCAGCAAATTGAGATACTCAAGAGAATAATGGCTGAGATCCAGGATCGCAGGCCGCTCATTGCAGTGGCTCCCTGTGGATAGCGGCACTGCTGCGCAGCTGTTTAAGATAGATTTCCAGGCCACCATCGGTAGGGCTGGCAGATGGGGCTGCGCGAGACTGGATATCCAGGCCCGCTATAACAGATTGCAGAACCGCCCCACGCAGCTTGCGATCATTGCGCAGAAGATCTGCATCTAGGGCGTATTGCAGCAGCAGTTCCTCTTGAATAAGCCGCTCCAGTACCAACTCACGATCCGCAGCACTCAGTTCAGCTCGCTTGCCACTGGCTAATAAATTAAGCGCTCTGTGGTAGTCCAGCTGACGGATTGAGGTGCCATTGATCTGTGCTGCATAGGTATTGATGGCATCAGAGTGCAGACCAGTGCTGCCCGTTGAGTGGCTGGCTTGGATTATGCCCAAACTGATGCCCAGAGCCGCTGCACAGATAAGCAGAGTCAGAGATGAGGGGAATGCTAATCTTGGGCCAGACATTACTGGCCTCCGGCAATAGTAATGACAGCCTTTTGCCACAGCTGAGACAGTTTGTTGTCCAAGGCCTGTTCGCGGCCGCGGCGCTGATATTCGAGTACAACTGAGTCACGAATGCTCTGATAGGGCGGCAACTGTGGCGCCTGTCTGTGGCGCAGGTGAAAAATATACAGTCCCTCGACTCGCTGCATAGGCTCACTCTGCTCTCCCTCTTTAAGAGCCTGAACTATTTTGGCCATACTGGGGCCCAGCTGGCGATAAAGTACATGGGCCGGTAGTAGTGATCTTGGCAGTAGATAGTCGCTGTTTAGGTGCTCGGCAATCTGCGTCAAAGTTTGCCCGGAGGCCAGCATGGCATTAGCTTGCTGAATCTGAATGGGACTGTAAATGAGCAGTGCATCCAGAGCCAGCTTCTCGGCAGTTTCGAACAGCGAGCTGTGGTCGAGATAAAACTGCTGTAAAGCTTTATCGGTAGTGGGCTGAGCAAGGAAATCGTTGACTACCTGATCTATGGCTGCGGCTACCGCTGCCTTGCGCAGGCCAGGATCGGTAGGTACTAACTGCAATCTCTCGGCACGCTGTAACAGCAGTTCCTCGTCGATGACTATTTGTACCACTGACCGCTGTTGTTCAATGCTTAATTGATTGAAATTTAGACCCCAGAGACGTTGGGAAGCAATATCTGCATCGGTTGAACCTATGGCCCTTAGATTGACTGTGGCTAATAGCCTGGTTATTTCCTGATTAGCTGTAGTTTTGTAGAGCTTGGTCTCTAATAGGGAGCCTGCAAATAGTGCTAACGCCAAGCCAGAGCAGGCTAGCACAGCACGACCGGCGGTGATGGCATGACACTGAAGGCTGCTTGGGCGCATATCGGGTTGTCTCAAGGCTTTTATTGTTATTATGATTACTGATTTATCATACCTTAATTATGTCTCTGCACACTGTCGCAAGCGGTCATATCTGTTGCAAAAGCAGACAGTCTGGTATTTGCAAAATGTCGGCTATCAGAAAGATTAGGGCTATCTGAAAGAGTAGTGCATAGGAAACCGCGGGGCATAAAAAAAGGACGGGCAATGCCCGTCCTTTTTTGGTCTACCCACAGAGATTTAGAATCTGTAAGTAAAGCGACCTCCCCATACTTCACCTGGGTCCTGGTAGCGGCCATGTGAGCCACTTGCCAAGGGAATATCAAAGGCTCCCTGGGCAGTTTGCTTATCAGTAACGTTCTTACCATAGATCAGGAAGTCCCAGTTCTCGGCACGGATACCAAAGCGAAGATTAACCTTGCCGTAGCTCTCCTGAACATCGAGAGGGTCATGGTCGCCGGTCATCTTAAACTCATCGGTAAAGTTATAGTCAGCAGCTGCAAACATCACTAAACCGTTCGACAGAGGTTGCGCATAGTCGGCGGTCAGAGAGCCTGAGTAGCCGGCACCGAAGTCACTGCCGGACAGATCCTGCGATTGACCACTCTTAGCACCTGCCTCGTTAAACTGAGCGGAACAGCCCATTGCCGATGTTACAGGTGAGGCTGATGTCAAAGTACCCAAGCCCAAAAGCGCAGAGTCCTGCTGTGCGGTACAGCCAGCAGCAGTAAAATCTGCATACTCTGCGTCAAGTATGGCAAGGTTGGCACCCAAACGGAGGTTGTCGGTAGCTTGCCACTGCATGTCAACTTCTACGCCTTGAACGTCAGAGCTTGCAGCATTCGCTACCACGAAGCCCAGACCTACGAAAGTAGAGACCTGCTGATCGACATACTCACTGGTAAACATGGCCCAGTTTACTGTCATGGCGCCATCCATCAGCGTATGCTTACCACCAATTTCTATTGACTGAGCTGTTTCGTCATCATATTCGAATCCTAGACCAGGGGTGGTAGACAGTGGAGCACCTGTAGCTGCATCGAAAGCTGGCATCTGGCTGTCAACAGCATTAAAGCCACCGCTCTTGAATCCTTCTGCATAGCTAATGTAGAACATGCTGGTGTCAGACATTTCCCACTCAAGACTCAGAGCAGGCATTAACTGATCTGTCTTGCGGTCTTCGTCGAATTCATGCTGATAGGAATCGAAGGTTGCTGCGTTTAGAGCAGCGTTATATGGGTTGAGATCAGGCGTAGCTAGGTTCCTAATATCATTTACCATTACGCCATCTACCAGAGCTGCATCCTGGACTATGTCTACTCTGGTATACACGTCTTTCTCTTCTTCAGTGTAACGAAGACCAGCGGTTAAGCTCAGGCTGTCGCTAATGTCATAGGTTCCCTGGAAGAACAGTGCAAACGAATCTGTGTCGGTTTGCCATGTTGACACTCGGCCCGACTTATCAAAAGCAGTTACACCATTGACACAGCCACCTCCTGGAACCGCCAGGAATGTTCTACAGCCAGTCAGGGCAGCCAAAAGACCAGGCGCACCAACGGTGCCGTCAAAAATAACAGTGCGATCAATTTGTTGTTCTGCTGACTGCATCTGGCCGCCTGCTATCCAAGAGAAGCTGGTATCCGTTGGTGAGGCTATTCGAATCTCCTGGCTAAATTGATCGTACTCAGAGATATCGCTTCGACCAATAAAGCTTACAGGCAAGAAGTCTGCGTCAATACCATCTTCATATTCGTAGCCGGTCATTCCGGTAACCGAGGTTACGGTGTAGCCGTTTCCTAATTCCCATTCCACAGACAGAGAGGTTGCGGCAGTTTGAGTATCTGTACCTTCGGGTTTCTCGCTAGTTTGGTCTAAGCTAGTACCCAGGCTCTGTGCTAAGGCCAGGCCACCAATGGAAATCGAGTCTCTAAACCCATCTGTATTGCTGGTTCCGGCGGCTAGCACTGAGGCTCCGTAAGTGGGGTAAACCTGCCCCATAACGCCATACATAAGCCCATTTGAGGCTGCTATGTTCTCTTCTGGCTGGAAGCGGACCAATGCTGCAGTTGAGCCACGGCGCACAAAGTCACTTTCTGTGTGCTTGAGTTTCACAACCGTGGAATCATTGGGTTCCCAGGTGGCCGACAGTCGCCAAACTTCTTCATCAGTTGTCGGCATGGTTGCCGTTGCACCATTTCCGGTGGTTGAGAAGCCATTGGACATATAGCCATCATCGCTGCGATCTCTGTAGGCAAGTCTAACTGCCATATTGTCAGATACTGGCATGTTAATCACGGCTTCAGCGGTTTTACCTTCATTGCTCTCAGCGGCGACACTGACTCTGCCATTCATTTCGTCACCGATAACGGCAGAAGCGGAGGTCACGTTTATTGCGCCGGCAAGGGTATTTTTCCCGAAGAGAATGCCCTGGGGCCCACGCAGCACCTCCACCTGACCCAGATCAAACAACCCGGTTCTGATTTCACGGCTCTTACCATAGTGGATACCATCCACAAAGATACCTACAGACTGCTCAAATGCTTGGTTGGAACCAATGCTGATACCGCGCATTGAAATAATACTGTTTACAGCGTTTTCACTAATCCCAAGGTTGGGAACATAGCTAGACAGTTCTGTCATGGACTGGATGCCAGCATCTTGGATTTTATCTCCAGAGATTGCGGTCATGGATATAGGAACATCCTGCAAGCTCTCTGCGCGCTTCTGCGCTGTTACTATTACTTCTTCTAGCTGTGCTGAATAAGCACTACCAGAAGCAGTGGCAATGGCTAAAGCCAGTGCACTCATAGTACGGAATGATGTTTTCATGGTGATTTCCCCTCAACATATTTTATTAGCGGCTTTGCGCCGTTGTTTTATAATTATTGGCCGCGCTTTTTAACACTGACCAGAGTACTAATTATTATTGTGTTACGTTGTTGCTTTTCTACACTGCTTTTTTGCTTCAAGCCGCAGTTGCGCCTAGCAGTTGCGCCTAAAAGGCAGCCTATTTCTGCGACCACACCTGAAATCTATCATAACTCTAGCCATAATGCATGCACTGTCGAAAACCGTCATAACTATGTCTTTATCGGACACCAGAGGCAGAGAAGTAGCCGGGTTAAGATGCTAATCACCAAAGTCTTATTTCGCCTCCAATTACTGTGACGAACTAGACACGCAATACCTCCTAGCTTGATACCTGCGTTAGTCGCCTTGATCTGCCTGATCTAGTATTTCAGTCAGCTTTTCGATACAGCCTGCCATGCTTGCCCGTATAAAGCTCTCAATCTCTGTGGGTGTGACAGAAGTTTCCCACAGCAGGCGACACTTGCTCCCCTCAGCGACAATTTGAATGCTGGAAAGGTGAGATTGCAATGGAGCAGGAGTTTCAAAGCAAGAATATTCCATGGTGCGCAGCTCATCGCTGTGGCTGAGAATCCGCTCTTTAATATTTCCAGCGCCAGGCAGCGACAATGACCTTACTGAGCCATCGAATGTACAGCTAGTTGCTCCCGGAACCCAGTCGATACGATCTGGCGTTCCCAGAATAGCCCACAGCTGGTCAGCGGAGGCATTAAATTGATGGTCGAACTTTACTGACATGGCTGTTACTCCATTATTTTTCTAGTCGCAGAAAAAATCTATACTATTTATTGGAACTTTTGCTCTCTGGTCTGTCAAATCTAGCGCAAGTCGTTTATTCCTTGCAAATTTCGTGAAAATAAAAACTCTCCCCGTAGTAAACAGGCCCTGATCTAATGATTGGATCAGGGTTTTTTTTGGGACACTAAACTGCAGAGTTTCTCGGTATGTGGATGCTAAGGAGTCAGGCAGGGGGGGTGATCTTTCTGCTGTGTTTTGCCATTTATCAACGCTGACAATATAGGGGGGCTGGGTCAGTCGCCGTAACCCAGCAATGCGCGCAAACCTGGTGCGGCATAGTCGACCATCTGTTTTTGTTTATCGGGCAGGGTATCTGGAATAACCTCATTGAGGCCGGCTAGGTTCTCTCTGGCGGTACCGCTCTGTTTGCGATCGGATCCCACCAATACGCGCTCGCGCCAATCGTCTGGCAATGGTCCCATATTGGCGGCTGAGAATAAGTCGCTAAAAAACATCTCTGCGCTGTCGGATTCGATGTTGCTGACATTGCTGGCTAGGTCTTCATACTTAACGATTTTGGCTTTTGTGCCCAGCCAGCCCACGGCATTGTGAGTGTATATTTCATTGAGCGTGGGCGACTTACCATGAATGCCCAAAATCATCATATTGAGTACTTCATCTATGGCGACATTGCCCCCTCTCAGGTGCTCCAACGAGCCTTTAAAGGTATCTGATAGAAAGAATCGTGCCCTGGCGAGCACCCAGCTATAGGGGTCGCGCACCAGCACTATATGATTGACATTGCGCAACGCAATCGCGGAGTCATCTGAAAACAGCAGATGGCCCCATGAAAGTCTCGATTTGTCAGGGCTAAACGCTGCCAAGTGTTGACGTAATATTGGGATCTGAATAAACGCATCATGGTATTGCTGATCGACCGAGACAAACATACGCATAATATTGCGTATCAGGTGGGTGCCAGATTTGGGAACCGAATTTAGGAATACCGACTCTGTCAGAGGCGTGTGATGATAGTTGCCGTTGAGAGAATTGAGGTTGTCCGGTTTGGCATTGATAGTTGGCATTATTTTAGTCCTGGAAGCGGCGGGGCAAATCTTTCAGCTGTAGTTTACTCAATCTGTGAAATTTATGTGCGTTTAGAAAAAACTATGCCTCCGAAAGGAGGCATAGTTGTGTAGCAGACGAACGACTAGAACCTCTAGAAGTCCTTAGTAACATTGAAGAAGAACGAACGTCCTCTCCAGTTGTACTGGGAGTAGAACGCAGAGTTACCCTCTGTGTTTACCTGCCCAAGGTTCAACGTGGTCAGGCGTGGTGGCTTGGTGTCTAGAGCATTATTTACACCAAATCTCGCCAGAACACCTGAGTCAGGGAAGGCCTTTGATACTGACAGGTTGTGATAAACAATCCTGTCCGCACCCAGAACAAACCTTACAGGAGTACCGAAACGAGAACCTTCGTCTGTGCCATAGTCGTCTACATCAGATGCATCGCCAATGAAGTTCATGCCCCAGTAGTAGCTCCAATCGTTATTGCGCAGTTCTAGCGACGCTCTACCAGTCCACTTGGGGTCACCCATGCGGCCGTTGTAGTCACGATTTGGAGAACCATCACGTACTAGGATTGAATCTTCAATCTGGAAAGTGTGCTGAGTGTCAAACACCAGCTCACCCCAGGGGACTTCGGTTGTGTATCGAGCAGAGAGGTCCCAACCGCGGTTGGTTTGTTCTGCAATATTGATGTACTGGTCGTAGACGTTGTCAACTTTCATATCAACGGGATCACGCTCAAACAAATCACAGAGTGGATCGGTGGGGAAGTTGACTGAGTTGTAGCAACCGAAAACAATCGAGCCGGCGCCCAACTGAGATATCTCATCATTCACAGTGATATCAAAGTAGTCTACAGAAATGTTTAGATCTGCAAACTCCGGTCTCCAAACCAATCCAATGGTATTGGTTTTCGAGGTTTCGGCTTCCAAAGTATCACCATTACCTCCGGAGATGGTAGTCGCACTGATTGCTGCATAGTGATCGCCAGCAACACCGTCAGCCGCGCAGTTATCTGCAACGCGCTGGCTGATATCACCGTCTTCAATGGCCGCTGCCCAATCAATACATGGATCGATAGAGGACTGGCGAGCAGAGGCTGTCTGATTAGCCAGATACAGCTCGTACAATGAAGGCGTTCTGAAGGAGGTGCCGTTACTTGCACGGAGTTTGACCGTGTCAGTAATGTCCCAGTTGATACCTACTTTGTAGGTGTCGCCTGAACCATAGGAGGCAACTTCGGTGTAACGCATAGATGCATTCAGTGCGAGTGACTTGACGAAGGGCATGTCTTCGAGAAGCGGCACGTCGACTTCTGCAAACACAGCTTTGGTGCGGTCAGAACCAGCGGTAATGCCAGCTGTAGAGGTCAAGGCTGCAAGGCCATCTCGGGTTAACTGTCCCGGGGTGTCGATGATCTCATCCTTTTTCGTCTGGAAGCCCATTGCAAAGCCCATGGTGCCTGCAGGTAGATCCATTAATGGACCGGTCACAAAGCCCTCAATTGACACCTGGTCATACTCGGTGACACCTGTTTCCCAGGCAAAGAGATATTCCATTTGCTCTGGGGTGAAGTTACCGGCAAGGAATTGAGGATCAAACCAAGGGAGGTCAATACAGTCTGCGCCACTGGCCAACTTTGTACCCGCACATGTGCCATCACCATTTGCACTACCCCAGTTGTTGCCACGCATGGCATCATCCAGTACTTGTTGGCTCATGTACTCGCCTTCGCTGCGCGACTTCTGAATAGACAAGTCGTAGGACCAGTCTGACCAGTCGCCAGAGAAGTCACCCATCAATCCAGCAACCACTCGAGTGTAGTCTACGGTGATTTTTGTATCGTTTTGATCGGTTATTGGAGTCGAGCTAAGCCATTGTGCTCCTGTCCATCCCTCTGCAGTTGGAGCTACGTTATTAAAGCCTAAGCCACCAGAATTGTAGGTATAGGACCAAAACTGACGATAACCATTCACATAGTTCTCTCGCCGGTTTAACAGCAGCTCAGAGTAGGCAGTGGTCGTATCATTGATCTCATACTTGGCTTCAGCGTAGATGGTAGTGAGCTCTGTTTTTGGTATCAGAGATGCCTCGTCCTGGAATGGATGGTCAGCGTTGGTAACACCCATGGAATCACGGTCATAGGCAACCGGATACCAGCCCGCAGGTGTATTCATGGTGTCGAACTCCTCAAAGGAATCAATATAGTTTCCTAGATCACCATCGTAATCATACTGAGCTTTGGATCTTGCAGGGACTTCGCCTGCATAGTCATAGATCCAAACATGGCCCCAGAGCAAGTCAGTACAATGTGGCTTTCCAGTGCGGGGATCTATAGTGTCCGCTCGATCTCCGGTCGCGGGATCAAATACATATTCTTCACCACAGTTAAAGTAGTCGCGATCGCCTTTGGCTAGTTCGTCAGCTCTGTAGTAGTCACCGGTCATGCTGTAGTGCAAGCGGCCTACGGTGTCGCCGAATTTAAAGCTGACCCGAGAGGTTTCACCACCGTCTTCACCTGGTTGGGAGATAAAGGCATCGAAGCTTCCACCGTCTGACTTGTCGGTAATAATGTTTACCACACCAGCTACAGCGTCAGAGCCATAAATCGACGATGCACCGTCTTTAAGAATCTCCACACGCTCGATGGCATTCAGAGGCAGAACATTGAGATCAAATGAGGAAACGCCGCCACGCACACCCGCTGGACCGGCTCGACGTCCGTTCAGCAGTACCAGAGTTCGGTTAGCACCAAGGCCACGCAGGCTTAGTGTAGCTGCACCTGTACCGCCGTTTTGAACAAATGCGGTTGAGGACGCGGCAGTCACCTGAGGTGAACCGGCAGCCACAGTAGTGGTCTGCAGTAGCGTTGCTATATCGCCAATACCCTGTACATCGGCAACTTCCATCTCAATAACGTCCATTGGCGATGAACTTGAGAAAACGTCTCGCGCAATACGAGACCCAGTTACCATCACTTCCTCTAGAACCTGCGGGCTTGCGGATGCAGACCCTGATTCAGCTGTTACTGTTTCACTATCAACTTCAGATTGAGCCAATACTGAAAAGCTGCTTGCCATCACAAGCGAGCCAATAGCATAGGCTAATGGTGTTTTACGTATCATTTGGTTTGTCTCCCCCCACAGCTGAATTGACCAACGCGCAGCTCTCTTTCTCAGAGTTGACTGTGGTTCGCTGCATCCTTGTCTTAACTGCGGTTTAATTAATTAAAAAGATTTATTATTATCTTGCGTTTAGCCTTAAAGAATTATTCCAGTAAACCTTCTCGCGCGTCGAGTATATCCCTGCAAAAAAAACAGGTCAATATAAGATTACTGGCTCAGTTAAGAGCCAATATTTCTATCAAAAAACGCCAGCAGCTTCTTATATAACTCTTCTCTATTGTCCACATTGACAAAACCGTGCCCTTCTTTGGCTTTAACCAGCCACTCGTAGTCAATGTCGCGTTTATCCAATTCATCGCGCAGCACCTCTGCATGGGCAAAGGGTACCCGCTGGTCATCTTTACCGTGAATAATCATGACATCCGCTTTCAGGCGATCCAGGTAGGTGATTGGCGAGCCTGCTTTACAGGATGCAGGGGTGTCGCAAATAGCCTCGTTAATATAGTCGAGGCCTTCATCCCGGCGTTGAATATCACCCTTTTTAGTCATAAGCTCAAGATCGTAGACGCCCACGTAACCTGCTGTGCATGCATAGAGATCCGGCTCTTTCACTGCACTCATCAGTGCCGAATAGCCTCCATAAGAGGCACCGTAGATGCAGACTCGCCCCTCTTCGGCAATCCCAGAATCAATAGCCCATCGCACGGAATCTGTCAGATCGTCCTGCATTTCTCCGGCCCACTGCTGAAATGCTGAGTACATAAAATCTTTGCCATAGCCGCCAGAGCCGCGAAAATTAACCTGCAGCACGGCATAGCCACGACTGGCAAGCATTTGCACTTCTGAGTTAAATCCCCATCGATCTCTGGGGCCATAGGGGCCGCCATGGGGGTGCATAATCAGAGGGAAGGGACCTTCACCCTCTGGGCGAGTCAGATACCCATAAATGGTTTTACCGTCACGCACAGTGATTTTGTAGGGCTCCATTGGCCGCATCTTGTTTGAATCGATAAAAGAATGAGCCTGGCGAATACGAGATAACTTTTTATTGGTTTTGTCGAATAACAGATACATGCCTGGAAGTTTATCGCTCCATACAGACACCACGGCGAGTTCGCGATCAAGATCTTTCGCTGAGGTCTCTGATGTGATCTCTACAACATGCTCTGGGAATTGTGCCTGTAGGGCCAATAGCATGCGGTTGTGCTCGCTTTCGTCCGATAGTGGAATAAAGGTCTTATAGTCGGGCTCTACCCAGACGCCGGCCAGGTAAGCTTTGGTATCACCAGATCCCTCTATAAAGTCCATCTCTAGGTCAGCAACATCTACATAGGGATGCTTGTAAAGTAATGTCTTCTCGCCACTCTTCAAATTGAGGTGATACAGGGCTGCGGTGTCAGTTTCGATATTATCTTTTATTATGATAGCTTCTTCGTTTGGGACAAATGCTTGGGGTATTGACGTTCCCTTATACTCGTCCGTTCTGGATAGAAGCTTCCAACTTTCTCCTTGCCGCTGAAATAGTTTCCATGCCTCTTCATCATCGATGTCATACCCATAGGCAAACCGTAAGTCTCCATCGGGGTCAACCATCAGTGATGCATTCTTGATGGGCGATGAACCCAGAGAGGTTTCTCGGCCATTATAAATATTTAGTTTAACCAGTCGCGTGTATGCACCATCCTTCGATCCCCAGGTGTAGACTTCCATCAAAACATTACGATCGTCTTCCGGTAATCTATGGGCAACCGAAGCGCTGACGCGAGACGAGAAGCGGCGCAGATGGCTCTGTTGTTTCTTGCCAGCTCCATAAATCCAGCGCTTTTTGGTGCCGTCCATGTTGACGGCAATAATATTTCCGGTTGAGAAGGGGATTTCCTGAATTCCTGACTTAACCGCTTCCCAGGCAATCAGCCGCTCATTATTAGCCCAGACAAAACTCCCTATAAACCCGGATCCTCCAATACTTATCTGATGTAAGTTCTCCATGGTTTTTGTATCTATCACCATGAGTTTTGAGCCGCCAAGCCCGCTATCGGTGTCCACTATACCCGCCAGATAGCTGCCGTCAGGGCTGATCTTGATAGAGCTCCAAGTGTTAAATTCGGCAAAGTGACGCAGCGGAGTCTGTTCGCTGGCATAGATATTTGGCGCTAATAATGACAGCGCTATGATTAGTTTTATGGCTATGGTCTTTAACATTTCTCTTCCCCTCACGGTCCTTAAAGTGCTAGCAGCGCCATCCTGCTGGTGTACTAGCTGTTTGATAGGTTTTCATGCCCACGTTGTTCTGGAGCCAGATGGCGTGGGGTGGCAGTGTTTTTTGACCCTCCTGGAGCCGCTCAATCACGCGACGGAAAATCTGTGGCTGCGCTTTATTGGTGGTATTTTTCTGCGCATATTCTGCCTGCTGAAACCCCATTCCATGCAGGATACATAAATAACTTTCATGATTCCATAACCCTGCTGTATCCACTGGGCCGCTGTTGAAGAGTGGGCTGGCCGTGTTGGAAGTCAATCCTGAAAAACATTGATCCTCAAAATCCAGTGGCGTCGGCAATTTCATGGCCCAGTATTCCAGTTTGGCCTTTAGCCGATCATTGATATGTTCGGGCTTTTGTACCTCAAGCCAGAAGTCGGTATCGGTTCTCTGAGTCAGGCAGTAGTGCATATTGATAAAGTCGAGAATTTCATAAAAGCGATTGGACATAACCCGGTTATAGCGATAAGACATGGCCTCCATATGGGCATCGTCGAATGGAAAGTGCTCGGCCAGAGCTACGGCACCCAGGTCGCTGAGGTATAGGCCGGTGGACTCCAGTGGTTCAATAAATCCTCCGGATAGTCCAATGGCAACGCAGTTTCCCTGCCAGGTTTGTCGTCGGCGCTCCACAGAGAACTTGATATGCCGGCTATTGAGTTGCTCGGTGTCTGCTCCCTGATAGGCGCGCATTTCCTTCTCAGCATCTTCCGAGGAGATGAAGTGACTTGAGTGCACATAGCCAATTGAGCGCTGTGTCTGCATGGGAATATCCCAGATCCAGCCGTTGGACAGAGCTGTGGCGGTGGTATAGGGGCGCACCATGCCAGGGTAGTGCGTCTCATAGGGGACATGCATAGTCACGGCCCGGTCACAGAGCAGCCATTGTGAGCAATCTTCCACATCAACACCGGCTGCCTCGCCAATCAGTTTTGCGCGGAAACCGGTACAGTCAACAAATAGATCACCATCTAAAACCTGCTCGTTATCTAGGACTACAGAATCAATAAAACCATTGTCACGCATTTTAACTTGGCTGAGATTAGCCTCAATATGGACTACACCCCGGGCAGTGGAGAAGTCTCGCAAGTAATCGGCAAATTTCTGTGCATTCATGTGATATGCGTAATTGAGTTCGCTATTTGCGCCCTTTTGTCCCAGGGCTAGTGGTGCTCTGCCCATCTCGCAGATAATAGGTTGAGCCGAAACTGTTTCCATGTAGGGAATGCTGCGATCACTGGCAGCCCATTCGGAGCCCGAGTTATCAATGGGATACTGGGAATAGCGGCTAAACGGATGATGATAAAAGGTATCGTTATTTTTAACCCAGTTGACATATTTGATCGACTGCTTAAAAGAGGCATCTGTGGTGCGCATAAAATCCTGCTCGTCGACACCTACTACAGCCAGTAGATGTCTCATCGAGGGAATAGTGGCCTCACCGACGGAAATTCGCGGAATATCTGGAGACTCAACCAGCGTAATATGGACTTTGGGGTCCAGTCCTCGCTTGTTAAGTGCTCCGTTTAAATAGGCTGCGGCCATCCAGCCAGCCGAGCCTCCTCCAATAATGGTTACTTTTCTCAAGATCGTACCCTATATAAAATACACTACTGACTCAGTGTAAATAAATCTTTGCCTGTGATCTATGGTTGTCGCTACCCATGCTGCTAACTTTTACCCGGCAAATCGTGACCCGCTAAGCGCAGACATTGAACCTAGGGTTTAATTAGCATGGCTGTGTCCTGGAGCATCGCCTTTAAGGAGTTGGTATCAGGGTGATTTTTATGCCCTGAGTTTTGCTGATATCCAGATGTTGGATTTGCTCTCCCGAATAGGCAAGGCTGATGGAGATTTTGGAGTCAGTAGTCTGCATATCAGCAAGGCTCAAAGCTACATTGCCGAGACTAAAGTGTCCCTCGGCCTTACCGTTTTGCCCAGTGTCGGCTGAAAGTGCTTTCCCCAGTGTATTGCCGATAGCTGCAATGTCGCTGATCGCAATCTTAACTGCGATTAATGCCTGCGCGCCATTGGCATGTTTAGCTGTGCCCAACATAGGAATGCGAGTGTCAATAGGGGTTGTATCCTGCAGTAAAAAGGGTAGGTCAGCCTGTCTGCTGCCGCCCAGTTTCCATTGTGCGACTTCGCCATCGGTCCGCTCGCGCGAAAATGCCTCGCTGTGCAAAACTTCAATGTCCTGGTTGTCCCATAGTGTCAGGCTGGCATCAAGATCATTTACCCGTGCACACCAGTCAACTGGCCCGGTATCGCCACAGATCCAGCCGATAAGTCTGCTGTAGATAGTGGTTTTCTTCTGCGCCTGTCGCTGCACAAAATTGAGTTTTATTGCCAACTTGATTAACGTCCTATACCAGCTCGGCCGCAGAGCCAATAGTTCGATATAGGTTTGATTGGAAAAGATCACTAGAGCGTTTTCAGTGATGCCGTGAGAGCCGCCGGGAGTGACTTGAAAGCCGAGCGCAGTAAAATCCGCAGAGGCTCTGTTGAGGTCGGCGACAAAGACCACTATGTGGTCAAATTGTGCGTTGAGCATGGGCATCTAGATGGTCCGCAAAAGCTTTTTGGTTACTTTTCTCAAGGTCGTGACCTATTTTGATTAATGTTCTGTTGAAATGAAAATAAATCTTTGCCGCTGATCTATGGTTGTCGCTAGCTTTGCAGCTATTTTTTATCCAACAATTTTAAACTGTTGTTCAGTGATCATATTTCTGGGAGAGCAAAGCAGGAAGATTTTAATGAGGTGATTGCTTATTAAACTATCGAGTAATACCCATCTAACGCTGTATGATTTGCCGAACAGTATACATTTATCGAGAAGCCTTTAATTATGGAAGAAATCGCTTTATCTGAATCCGTCACTCTATCCAGAATTATCTATGGTTTGTGGAGGCTAACCGAGGATACGGATAGATCGGCCTCACATATAATTGCAAAAATTGATGCCTGCCTGGAGCAGGGGATCACAAGCTTTGATCAGGCAGACATCTATGGCGGCTATACCTCAGAGGCTCTGTTTGGTAGTGCCTTAAAGCAGGCTCCAGCGTTGCGCGCGCAGATGGAGATAATTACTAAATGTAACATTGTCGCACCTGCCGGTATTTATGCTGATCGCAGATTAAAATACTACGATTCATCTAGTGCCCATATCCAACAGTCTGTTGATCGCTCTTTGCGAGAGATGGCTATAGAGCAGATAGATGTTTTACTACTGCATCGTCCTGATCCATTAATGAATGCAGCGGAGACCGGAGCTGCGCTCGATGCATTGGTTCAGAGCGGCAAGGTTAAGGCGCTGGGCGTTTCTAACTTCCGGCCCTTCGACCTGGCATTGCTGCAAGCCAATATGAAAAACAAGCTGGTCTGCAACCAGATCGAAATCAATCTGCACAATAATGCCCCGTTGACCAATGGCGATTTGTCCTATTTACAGCGCGAGAAAATAAATCCTATGGCCTGGTCCCCTTTAGCGGGGGGTGAGGTATTTAACAATAACAATCTAAGGCTGGCTGACAAACTCAGGGAAATGTCTCAGGCTTATGCCGTGCAGCCCTCGTCTCTGGCTATAGCTTGGTTGCTAAAACATCCGAGCCAGATACTGCCCATAATGGGTAGCAATAGGATTGACAGAATAAAGATGTTCTCTGAGGCTTTATCAGTGCAACTTGACAGGCAGTCTTGGTATGAGCTCTATGAGGCAGCAAATGGTCGTGAGGTGCCCTAGGGTTCTACTGTTAGGAATTAAAGGCCCATTAACGGAGCTTCTTGTAGTTTAGCTAGGGGACAGCTCACACAGCTGCTGTTATTTTTTGCGTAAACAAAAAACCTCTGTAAAAACAGAGGTTTGATGGGAGCTAAATGGCGGACCGGACGGAAACCATACTCAATCATGATGCTGTCCGATTTTATCTTGATAAGTACGCTGTAAGTACTATATATATTGATTTTAAAATATTCCCTCTCCGATGTGGTCCTATATTATACTATCACTTATGCTGTAATATTGTACCCAATATTGTACCCATTTCGACTTTGAGGGCTCAAGTATTATCGGCAAACAAGTCAAGGCATGCTTTGAAGATTGGCTTAGAAATGATTCTAGAGCGTTTGAAGGGGGGTTGGTGTGGTTAGTAAGATTACACAAAAGGGGTTCGAGAAGATTCTTAGAGAGGGAGTGGAGAAGCCTCACAATCTTGGAGATAAGTTATATCTTGTAATCAGAGGTAACTCTCGTACCTTTAGCTTTCGATATACCAAAAACAAGAAGACACGGAAGTACTCTTTAGGAGCCTATCACCCCCAATCAAATACACTGGCTGATGCGAGAAGGGGGGTAATAGAACTCAATTCGATGCTTGCTCAAGGTCTTGATCCGCATGAAGAGAAACAGCTAAAGATTGACATCAAGCAAGAAGCTAAAGCAAAGCGAGAAGAAGCTGATAAACGATTACAGAGTACTTTCGAGAAAATCGCATACGAAACCATTGAAGCCCTAGAGCCGACTTGGTCTGATCCCAAGGCAAGGCAGACTTGGGAGAATACCTTGAGGATGTATGCATTCCCCTGTATTGGGCATCTCCCCGTCTCTGATATAGAGACCGAGCATATAGTAAAAATACTGAGACCGATTTGGCATACAAAATACCCAACTGCTAGGAAGCTGAGGCAGAGGATGGAGAAAGTGTTCTCACGAGCTATTTATTACAAACTTCGCCCAGCGAACAATCCTGCGGCTTATAAAGACAACTTGGAGATTCCTCTAGGCAAGTCAAATCATACTGTCACGCCTCAGCCAGCACTCAACTACAAGCTGTTACCCGAGTTTATGAGAGAGTTAGGAAAGAGGAGCGGCATGGGGGCTAGGGGCTTAGAGTTTCTTATCCTAAATGCTAATCGCACAACAGAGGTTCGAAAGGCTCGATGGAGCGAGTTCGACTTCGATCAAAAGTTATGGGTAATACCAGTTGAGACTGGTCGATTAGGTAAAACGAAAAAATCTCATATTGTACCTTTGAGTAGCCGATCGATGGAGTTGCTACTTGTTCTTCGTGAAAACATGATCTCTGAGTATGTTTTCCCCAATGATCGTTCTAGCAATCATCTGTCTGCGAACGGAATGCTAACGGTAGTTAATAGAATGCATGAGGAGCGAGACTGGGTTGATGACTTCGGTAAGAAGATTACAGTGCATGGATTCAGGTCAACAATGCGAGACTATGTAGCAGAGCAAACATATATTGATAGAGATGTTGCTGAGATGATCTTGGCTCATACGGTAGGTAATGCTGTGGAGAAAGCGTACAGGCGAGGTGACCTTCTAGACAAGCGAAGAGTGGCTATGCAGATTTGGAGCGACTATGTCACTGGCGCGCCAAGCGAAAAAGTAGTCTTGCTAACAGAATAAAAGCGAGCTAAATCACCAAATGAAGTCTAGTAACAACGAGAATTTTTATGGTGATGAGGCCGTAGCTATTTGGGTATGCGCTCGGCTCAATTTTCAATATTTATCTTACACTTGAAGGTTAATTCATATCTTGCAAACACCCCAACTGATACAGGAATGGACGTTTCATTCAAGATATCCACTTTTGCGTTTTGAGAAGCGCAAACCTCGACAGCTTCATTGAGGGCATCTGCTTTGAGCGAAGCTAGTCTAAAGTTACCAGTCAACATCGTTCCACCTTCTTTTAAAATCCTATATTCATCATCTAGAACCACCAAGTTACTCGTAGCACATCCTGTTAAAGTAACTAAGCTCCCAAATAAAAACGCAACTAAAGTACCCTCACGCATATATAGCCCTTAAAACTTTGATGCATAACAACCACCGTTGCCGTTCATAGTAGCATAATTTCTGCCACCTGAGAGAATGAGTACGAGGACCACATATCTCATATGAGGTAATCAGAGGCTTCAGGATTAATAAATATTGACGGATAGATACCGTCCTAACCTCTGTGACCATACCCCTTACTAATCCTCGCTTCATGCCTAGACTAAAATTGTAATTGAGTACCCAACCAAACACCCTCTAAATAAACCTATTAGGTTGTGAACCCTATCGTTCAGTCTCAGACAGAATATTCCTGAAATTACCAACTACAGGAACTTCAAATGAACGATCTAAATAGCACCCCCCGAATCCTGCGCTGGAAGCAAGTAGCCAGCATAATCCCTTGGTCAAGGTCCTATGCTTACGATTTAATGAATCAGGGACTATTCCCCAAACCTCGTAAGCTAATAGCTGGTGGTCAGGCAGTCGGCTGGCTTGAGTCTGATATTGATACCTATATGCGCTCTCTTGCGAAAAATATGGAGCAGTCAGACAATGAGTAACTTCAATCCCATTCGACAGTTTTATAGACACCCTCTTTCTCGAGCCTATGCTGTAAAGGCCAAATGTGCGGAGTGTGTTGGTTGCACTCCCGATCACTTAGAAAAGGGCTTTAAGGCGTCTATTTTGTTCTGTTCGTCCTACTCCTGCCCATTGCATAGATTTCGACCGTATCAGCGGGAAAAATCCCTGAAAGGTCAAAAAATAGCCGTTCACGCATAAGAGTGTGATTCTTTCGAGATGTTTATCACGGACCTTAAATATGAGACCTATGACACAGGCTTTTATGGTGACTCAAAAGCTGGAGGGATTACATTGCATTTCATGTCGGAGAGTACGGGTCTTCAGTACTACACAATTTTCAATGCAAATCTAACCAGACAACGTGGCCCCAATAAGGGCGCTAACTTACCCAAGAAACGATTTTGGATTACGAAGCGATTCTTATTCTATACATTCTGGCATCAAACATGCGGGCTTCCAGCACCATCTAAGGGCTTGACTTCGTTTCATGATTGCATGGGAAAGCTAAAATCACTCACATTTCAGGCAAAGACTGATGATGGAAAAAGGCTGGTAACAAAAACCATAGAGTCAATGAGTCCCGATAAGGCTCCGACAAACATCCGACAAGTGCCCGATAAAGCCCCGATAATGTTTCCCGATAAAAAAAGTATAGAAATACAGATAGAGAGTGACTTTGAGGGGATATTAACTACGTGTGAGAACAACCACGTTATAAGTAAACAAGGTAACAAGAATACACGGGCACCTTTGCTTGCATCTAACACATCATATACGGATACTAGTGATTGGTTATCCGAATGTGATGAGTTGTTCTAGATAAGGATATGGCATGAGATATTGGTGGGTAAGCCAAAAAGGGACCTTTAAGCATGAGTTCAATGGTGGCTATTTATGGTCTCCCAAAGAAGGTAAGCGAGGACCCCTGAGAGCATATGACAATATGCGCCGAATTAATATTGGTGACCCTATATTGTCTTTTGCTAATGGTCATATAATTGCTATCAGTACGGCAATTACCCGAGCTTTTAGCGCCCCAAAGCCTGCTGAATTTGGAAACGCTGGCGCCGAATGGTCAAATGAGGGCTGGCAGGTGGACTCTGACTACGAATTGCTCAAGCAAAAAATATCTCCAAAACAAAATATTGAGAAAATAAGACATCTACTTCCAACAAAACATTCACCAATACAACATAATGGTGATGGGAATCAGGCATATCTTTTTGAAATTAGTAAGCAGTTATTTGATGCCCTTTTAAATCTCAGCAATCACCAAGTACCAGAGATATTAATTGACGATTTTATTGCGTCACAAAATGCCATGGAGGTCGAGTGGGTATCCAGCCATATAACTGATGAAAAAGAGCGTGAAACCATTGCTACTAATATTGTGGCGGCCAGAAAGGGTCAAGGACTCTTTAAGTCTAGGGTGAGTTTTGTTGAGGAAGAATGCCGAGTTACAGGAGCAAAGGGGCAACGATATCTAATAGCCAGCCATATAAAGCCATGGTCTAAATCAAACAATATAGAAAAACTCGATGGACACAATGGCCTGTTACTATCACCGCACATCGATCGTTTGTTCGACAAGGGATTGATATCATTTTCTGACGATGGTGACTTACTTATCAGTAAGCACTGCGATCCGTCGATTGTTAAGGCATGGGCAATAAAGGAATTTAATACTGGACCATTCAAAAACGAGCAGAAAGTGTATTTAGATTATCACCGCAGATATATTTACAAAGGATAAGTATATGACTGGCAGACCAGCATGGATACCAACTGATTCTATCTGCGAACAAGCTCGTGAAATGGCCTCTAACGGCCTCACAGTAGCTCAGATAGCCGATTGCCTAGGTGTATCTGAATCAACCTTATACGCCAAACAGGGCGAGTATAAAGAGTTTATGGATGCTATAAAAAGAGGGCGCGCTGAGGGCATTCATAAAGTCTCTAATGCCCTCTTTGAGAAGGCTACTCAGGGTAATGTAACGGCTATGATTTACTACCTAAAGGTCAGGGATAGGGAAAACTGGGGTGAAAATCAGCCTGAGCCTTTGAGAGAAATTCCACCTATGCAGATTGTTGTAGATTCTAGAATTTAAGGATACTTTAAGTGCCTAAGTTTACAGCCGCATTCCTACTGATTGGTATTATATTCAGCTCGACAACTACTCGAGCAGATGAAATAAACCTTATATTGAACTCCCCGATTAATAAAAGTGGACCTTCTAATGACTGTGAAGCCGATATCTGTAAAACATTATTATCCGCTATTTTGACGGCTGAGAAGACTATTGATTTCGCAATTTATGGAATGCGAGGGCAACCAGATATTCTTGAAGCACTTGAATCCGCCCTCGACCGAGGTGTAACAGTCAGAGGAATTATCGACAAAGATATTGATGACAAAAATTATTACGCTGACACATGGATGCTAGAAGAAAAGCTCACGAACATTCGCTCTGATTATGTAAGTGATAAAAGAACTTTGGAAAAGTTAAAGAAAAAGAACTGGTCCAAAAGCAAAAAGAGCAAGTGTAAACGCCCCGAAGGAAATAAAGGTCCACTTCAGTGTTTTGAAGGGGAAGGGTACGCTAGTAAAACTGATATTCGCTTTAAAGGGGATATCATGCATAACAAGTTATTTATCGTAGATAACAGGTATGTTTGGACTGGATCTGCAAATATTAGCGATACAGGCACTGGTGGTTACAATGCAAATAATGCTCTTTTTATTGACTCAAAACCTGTAGCAAATGTATTTACTGCAGAGTTTGAACGGATGCATACGGAAGGCTTATTTCATCGCGCCAAGCAAGTAACTCGAACAGCCACATCAGTTAATATGGCAACCTCTCCTGAACAGAACATTACGATAGCATTTTCTCCACAAGACTATGCGGTTTATTCTGCAGTAATGCCAGTTTTAAAGGGTGCTAAAGACTCAATTGATATAGCTATTTTTTTCCTAACGCATAAAAACATCTCGATAGAATTGGTTGAGGCACATAAACGTGGAGTAAAGGTGAGAATTATTTTAGATGCCACGGGAGCAACCAATGAATACTCGAAACATCAATTCTTACGCGAAAAAGGGATTCCAGTTAAGATTGAAAATTGGGGAGGGAAGATGCATATGAAGTCTGCATTGGTAGATGGAAAGCATCTAATCACAGGCTCAATGAATTGGACATCTGCTGGTGAAAGTAAAAATGATGAGAATACTTTAGTCATTATGGATTTTCACCAAGCTAGTAAGTTTAGTTCGTTTTATAATGAATTATGGACATCAATAGATGATCGATGGCTCGATGATGAGCCTAGACCCGAATCATTTGAGTCTCTATTTTCGTGCAAAGATAGAATCGATAATGATTTCGATAAAAAGGTAGATTCTATTGATGATGGGTGTACAAGATAAAATTATGAAGAGTTGGCAAGAATTATCTTGGTTTAAAAGGAACCTCATCAATACCAAAGCAATTGATCCACTAGAGCATTCGTTACGGTTAAAGGAGCGATTAGAGCAGCTTTCTGATGCATTTCTTCGGCGATCAAAGGGTGCTACGCATAAGGCTGTTGCCGCGAGTGTCGCTCTCAGGTTAACCGCGCTGGGTGGAACTGCACCAGCAATGATGGGATTAGCATCATTGTTTGGGACTGCCTCAACAGGAACAGCCATTAGCACACTATCTGGAGCTGCTTTTAATAGTGCAGCTTTAGCTTGGTTAGGTGGTTCTGTTGCTACGGGTACCATACTAGTATCTGGCGGAACTATTGCGGCAGGGCTTGGTGCGCTATATCTTTCAAAGAAAGTTAAAATTTTCTTTGATAACGAGAGGAACCTTAAAGATATACCTGAAGACGAAAGAGTGGTCGCGGAAGGTATTTTAGGTATTTTAAATAGGCTTGAGACTCAAGGAACGTCAGGACCGATGTTGTTAAGCCTATGGCAATTAAATCTCGAACCCATGATTACAAAAATAATACACTTTACTGATGATCGATTTTCAGACTGGGGGTCGAGTGACCTGAGGAAGCTCAAAAAAGCAGTAAAGCAGTTAAAAAATTTGCAAGTTAAAACTGAATATAAGTTGAGTAATGTAGCTAAATTTTCTATATCGGCTTTCTCCGCTACTATAACGAAATTATTTTTAGAGGGCATAAAGTATACAAAGCAAGATGAGTTGGTTATGGAGGCATTTAGAAGGTCAACAAATGCTTTATCAAATGCTACGCCTGAAGAAATTGGATCATATATACGCCAGCATGAGACGTTAGAATCTAGGCAGGGCATGCTTAATAATGTGAAGGGTATATTCCATGAGATATCTTATGCATATGATGAAAATAATGATGGTGATGATTGGATAGTTGAACTTAGTGTTAAAACTAATGAGCCTGCAGTTGATGTTTGGTTGGTTAATGAAACAAGTGGAGAGAAAATACCTTACCAATTAAAGGCAACAGAAAACACTTCCTCAGCCTCAGCTCACTATGAAAAATATCCTGATATTCAAATTTTAGGCAATGAGGAGCTAGCGGAGAGTAGAGATGATGTTGAGAGTTCTGGTTTCAGTGATTCGGCTATGGATGAGCAGGTAACTGGAACAACTGACAAGCTTGCTGAAGATGGGGCAGTTAGTCAAATTATTGAGGAGTCAATGACGGCAGGGGCCGCAGCAGCATTTATCACCTATACGATTAATCTAGGAGTGGAGTTAAAAACAGGGAAAAAGATTAGTGAAGCGACTGCTGACTCTTTAAAACCAGCGAAGCAGTCATTTATGGTTGGGGCGGCGCTCGTGACGATAACTGAGCTAATGATTTGATCTTCTAAAGATAATCTCACCCTCATATAAATAGGTCCAACCCTGTAAGGAAAAGCATAGCTCGCATTATGAGTTTTGATCTGGCATCTAGTTCTTCATAAGACTTTTTAAGCTGTTCGATTTCGCGCTTCGCATCATCCCCGCCAGACTTTATCTTTTCTTTTCCTGCTGATGCGGCTGTTGCAAAGGCAATTCCAGCAGATGACAGACCCAAAAATTTTAATGCTGATCTTCTGCTATAGGCTTTTTTTTCATCACTCATAATATGAGCCAGTCTCACTGCACCCGCCGAGAACTATTGTAAATAGTAAAAGTAATCGTTTCATATATAGTGACCCCACCAAAGCCGCCTGAACCTAATTTAAGAATCTTCCACTTATGCCCGCAATCTTTGCAAGGCCCATACTTTTTGAACATATTGGCATTTATGTTAGTTGAGAATGCCGACCATACAGTTTGGTTTGGTTGGTGGAGCTGTAAGTTTAGATAGCTAATTTTTACTAGTTGTTCTTATCGAAAAAGTATAATGCTAATCCAATAAGCACTATCCAAAAGAAACTAGAACCACCGTCACTTCCAAAATTAGAGTAATTATCATCAAATTGATCATGAAATACGTTAGCAAATGCGCTGATCGACAATGATAGATAAATAGCTGCTAAAAGAATATTTCTAAACATTTTACGAAACTCCAACTTTTGAGTGATTATCACTTATGTTAATATTGTTCGCAGTAAATTGGATATCGATTAGTTTAGTCGGCAAATCTGATCAAAATCCAATGGTTTCTCTGGAGATGAAGTCCACTCTCTATAATCTATAGGATCTTTAACTTCCCTATCGGGATATTTTCGGGATCGATATTCTTCAACACCCGTTTTGCTGTTTCTATGATACTCGTAAATCAGATTTCCAAGATCATCGCTACATGACACGTTCCATGGCTTGCCATCTCCAGTATATTGCATGTACCAAACAATATTATTGTTTATGTATTTCATTTCGCTCTCGATCGCACCATTCCTGTAGTACTCTGTTCTCCAGCCATCTTTTAATCCTTCCGTATATTCGGTTTCTAAGAAAATTTTTTCCTCTCCCTTATCTAACTTATACTGTATGACTGTTCCTGAGAATTTGTTGAATGAATTTTTGGTATATACAACCCCAAATCGCTCGATGACCTCTTCTGCTGAAATCCTTATTAATTCGGGATTCTCAATCTCTGCATTAGCGTTATGAAGAAATATGAAAACCCAAAATACTAAGAAAAATGATTTCATATTTAATTACACTTCTTCAATTCGTCTCTTATCTCTTTAAGCAATTCAGTATTCTCCTGCTGTCTTGTAACAAAGAAGTAAAGAGGATAGATACCCAGAGTAATGACTGTGAGAATCAAGAAGATTATGAAATTGCCAAGTCGTGCGGCCATAAGGCTGTACCTTTTAGATTGATGAGGTTCTACTCTTTGAATTTTACTGCTGTCCCAGATGCCACAAGGAGGTGATAATTTACTCCCTTATAAGTAATGTAATCGCCCACGCCAATGGTCGAAGATGATCTCTCGATTAAATTCAGTTTATTTGAAATCATAAAATACTATTAGGGTGCTCATAGAAGCTTCTATCAGAGTAACTTCATTACGGGATATTGTCGTTAGAATTTCCTTTTTGATATAGATTCTTTTCTTGTTTTATTGTGTTCTTTGATAGCGTTATTTAATGCTTTTCTTGTGTGCGAGGTACAGCTATAACGGGCGACTGTCACCAATTCATATGGATCCATCCCATAATCGCCAGTGTCCTTTAATTCTTCCACACTAAGAATACCAGAGACCCTATTTATTCTAAGGGTGTAAAAATAATAATCCATGACTATTTCAGTATCTGTGATCCTACCATTACGATTAGGATTTAGCCTCGAAGCAGATTCGTCCTCGGTTAACCGCTCTACGTCATAGGTAATGGTTTCAGTTTTATGATTTGTGCCATTAATAGTTGTATTGCGGAACTCCCTAATTTTATTATCAACATTGTTCTTTAGGGTTTCAGTCACAGCTATAAAAAAGGGGCCGCACTGCAGATTTATATCATCGTCGATTATTCCTGCATAGACAGAACCAGAATTAAGTAAAGCTGTAAGTAAAATTAATCGTTTCACGGGTTAATCCTTGAGCATTTTTATTCTGTTAAGGGGACTTTTTCGATCAAAGACTCCTCATTTTCTCTAACCAAGTTTTATCCCTTCTTTTAATGCATTTACTTTCAGTAAAGGAAATATAGTAACTGGTGGGTCTGTATGGTAACTGGAAACTACTGCTAGCCCATGTATTTGGTTGCACTCCACCCCTAATATTTGCCATCAATAAATCATTTATCGATGGGCGTATTTTTTTAGTTTGGTCATATGTTAGTACGATCGCGGATTCTATAGTAGACCCCGTATCGTTGTAATACCTCACAGTTAGCACCTCTCCATTCCAATTGGCTTTAACATTTCGAAGTATCGTTTCCTCTTGACTCCACTCCACGCAAACAGTGTCTCCATATGCTGTATAGGGAACAAGGGCTGACAAGAGCACGGCAATTACGATCGACTGTTTAATCATTTAAGGAATCCTCTAAAGCTAGAATGGTTTGCTGGACGGCGGTTTTAACTGAGACAGACGGTGATTTCTCACAATACTCTTGGAACAATTTGCCTAATTTCAATCCAAAAGCATCATGGTCTACGATTGTTGCGGCTGACTTCTTTATATATGCAGGATCGACGAGATAGAACAGCTTAAGTATTGCCATTCCTGCCTGTTTATCTGTTTCAGCTTCCATGTGAATTTCTAGAAATTTAGAGGCGCACGGCTTATTAAGATCCATCTTAGAGATTGAATTAGACACTGCTCGCACATCCTGCGCGATAGCATCGCCCAAGGAGCCAAGCGTTAATAAAATCAAAACTACAAAGTGATAAATGAACTTCATGCGCTTAATCATAACTGAATAGTCCGTCCAGTCAAATCAGTGCTAGGTTTCGGCCTTACCTGTCCAGACTGTTGATAGGCAGGATAATTAAAAGGGCAAATCCGTTTCAGCCACCAAATCTCGCGTTATGTTTGAGAGTGGCTCTTCATCAGAGTCATCATATAGTGCCTGATATTTCGCAATCTGCGTTTTGCTTGTTTGATCATTTACTAGGTTCAAGGCGTGCTGAATCGCTGACATTGGGAATCTATTCCTCTTGCCGTTATATGTATTGAGCAGAAGTGTGCTGAGAAGAGTCATCTCTCTTACCATCGCCTTGACGGGCACAGTTCGCTTAGCTGATGTAAACGGCTCTCCCTTGGCTGTCTGCTCTACGCGCCCAAGGCCATATAGCGTGCCCCCGTCTCTCTCTATGTTTCGTATAAGGCGTTTAGCCGCACTAATCGTTTTGTCGCTGGGGTAGACCAGCTTTCCAAGCCCAACTTCTAAAGCCATCTCTGTAGGGTCATAATCAATAAACATAGGAGACTGGAATCGGGGCCTGTTTAAATAAAGAGGGTCAAGATACATAGCTATTCCTCCAGCGAGAACTCTTAAACACGCCATACGGAGGAGCCCTGTATCATCATGAGAGCCCCTGAGATCATCGTGTAGGCAAACTTTTTGAGATGCAATCGCAGATTTGTAAAGCTGATAGTCGGGAGAGTTCTGGAGGGTGCTCTCGAAAGGATTATTACGCAGGCACTTTGCCGCTCGGAAGTATAATCTCTCAAATTCTATGACATCAGGGTGGTTCTCTAGATAGCACCAGTCTCCGACGTAGAGGAGACTTTTAGGGTCGGGCTCAGGCATCTGATTTTCTCCGTACCAATAAAGCTCACCGATTTTCTTTTCCCAGTAATAATAACTGCGAGGCGGCTGGATGATGCCTTGCCTTATTTTTTTCAGAAGCCGTGCATTAAGCTGATCCACCAAAGAATCGAAGTCTTCATTAAATTTACGAGCCTGAGTTAATAGCTTTTGTTTATCAACTTCTTCCATATCTGTCTATTCGCTTATGTATTGCTATGATAGAGTCTACAAGCAACTATTGCCGATACGTGAATGATTTTTATGGGGTTTTCACGAAGTACTTAAACCTGTTGGAGTTCATAGCATGGCTGATATAGGCGATGCAGGAAAAGGGTGAAAATGGTGAAAGAAGGGTTTTGGAAAAGGCTTAGCGACGTAATTGCGTGGTTCGGTTTGTTGAACTTAGTTTTCTGGTTCTATGTGATCAACACAATGGATGCTTTTATAGTTAGTATAGGGTCGTGGTTTTGTTTTGGCGTGATCAACTATCTAATGGTGGGCAGTGCGACTACTGCCTTGGCGGGACATAAAATAAAAAAACGCTCTAATATTGGACTAAGTCGAACAGAATAATATAGAGACGCAATCATTAAAAAACAATTCTATGTCTAGCTGGTGTTAACTTTTGAGTGAGTTCAATGATATGGCTATAAGAATTACAGTAGGAACAATTGTAGCAATCGCTTTGCTCATAACTGGTTGCGGCCAGTCACAGTACGAAAAGGTAAAAATTGCGGCAGTCACTTGCGCCATTTTGGTTGAAATTAGGGATATGGATGCCTCAATTCGTGTCGAAAAGATCAACGAGGCGCGAGAAAAAATAGGCGGAGAGCCATTTTTGAGTGGTGATGTTGTAATCAAAGAGGCTCTCGAATTTGGACTGTGTCAGGAATTGGTATTGAATGAAACTTATGATGATAGTCTTCAAGCCCTCAAAGAGAAGCCAACAGTAAAAGAAGAGTTTTATACAAATGGACAATTGAAAAACCGTACAAACTACCAATCTATAAATGATGGAGGAAAGAAACACGGACTTTTTGAAGCTTATCACGAGAATGGTCAGTTACGGATGAAACGCAACTTCAAGGACGGAGAGGCGCACGGACTTAGTGAGGAGTATTTCAAAAATGGTCAGTTATATAGAAAAGACCCCTTCAAGGGGGGTAAGTGGCATGGACTGCAAGAGAGTTATGACGAGAATGGCCAATTAGTTCAAAGTCGCAACTTCAAGGACGGAAAGAAACACGGATCTGTTAAGGCTTATAATCGCGAGGGCCACCTTTATTTCAATGCCACCTATCGGAACGGAAAGCTACACGGATTAGCAACCATCGAGACTTGGCACGGCGGACGTGTAACTTACCCCACTCTTTGCTACCGCAATGGCAAAGAGGTAGACATGTCCAACTGCAAATAGCCCCACCCTGTAGAGCCCCATATCCTTAACGACAGGTAAACATAACGGGTACTCTGACTGGGAAACTGCATGGGTATTTCGTGATTACTAACCTGTCTCAGAGATAGAATTTCCAAAAACTAATCCAAATGAACCGGCGCAATTGTACCTAAAATTGTACCCATAGATAATTTGTGAGGTCAAAGAAAGCAAAAAACCTCTGTAAAAACAGAGGTTTAATGGGTGCTAAATGGCGGACCGGACGGGACTCGAACCCGCGACCTCCGGCGTGACAGGCCGGCATTCTAACCAGCTGAACTACCGGTCCGCGAAAGCTTTTTCTCTTGGTGGGTGGTACAGGGATTGAACCTGTGACCCTCGCCTTGTAAGGGCGATGCTCTACCAGCTGAGCTAACCACCCCCTGAGAGAGCGACGCATTCTACCGAACTGAAGGAGGCTGTCAAACTTTTTCTCATGCTATATACATATTGAGTTCACAGCCCTAATATACCGGCCTTATTTGAGGGTTTTTCACGCAAAAATGCAGATTTATAAAGACTTTAGTATCGAGGCGGCTCATCGGCTGCCCAATGTGCCCGAGGGCCATAAATGTGCCCGGCTCCATGGGCACTCATTTCAGGTGAGAATTGCGGTGGAGGGTCCTGTGGGAGAGCAATCTGGCTGGATCATGGATTTTGGTGAGATCAAGGCGGCATTTGCCCCGATTTATGATCAGCTGGACCACCATTACCTCAATGATATCGAAGGCCTGGAAAACCCCACCAGTGAAAATCTCGCCATGTGGATATGGCAGCAACTTAAACCCGGGTTGCCCGAGCTGGCTAGTATCACTATTAAAGAGACCTGCACCAGCGGCTGTATTTATCGTGGCTAGGGCTGTGGCTCAGTCTCGGGCTCAGCTTTCGGCTTGAGTGTTGCGGTTATTGGTGCGCACTTGCACGCTCTCCCACAGAAGTATTAACAGCATAATCAGGATTGGAATCAGGCAGCCAAACAGCATTTGCTGCCAGCTGATTAGATTAATCACCCAGCCCGCACTTAGTGCAGCTGCTGCTTGCAGAGAAAAAACCATAAAATCGTTGATGCCCTGAGCCTTGAATCGATCTTCCTTGCTGTGAGTGCTGGGTAGAAGTGTAGTGCCGGCCACAAACATAAAGTTCCAGCCAACCCCCAGCAGCACCAGTTGCAGCCAAAACCCACTGACACTGGTATCGCTAAAGCCGATCACAATAGTGGCGCAGTAGCAGGCCAGGCCCATCAGCATCATGCCCCGAGTATTGATATATCTAAATAGTAGTGGCGCTATAAAAGAAGGCAAAAACATAGCGGCTATATGGCTCTGGATCACCCACTTGGTATCTATCAGTGAATGACCATGAAAATGATGCATGCTAATGGGGGTGCCGGTCATCACAAATGACATAACCACATAGGCTATGGCGCCGCTAGCTATTGCCAGGCAAAGCGAGGGGTTGCGCAGCAGCTGAACTGTGCCCTTACTGGCTACCTCTGTGGTGATTTCAGCCACTGGCGCTGGCTTATAAAAGCTTAGTAGCAGAGCGCCCAGCAGTACACAGAGAGCTGCCAGTGCAAATGACCCCTGATACTCTACTGCCGTGAATTGCCTGCCCATAATAGCCATCTCAGGACCAACAAAGGCAGCAATAATGCCGCTCGCCAATACCATTGAGGCTGCGGTGGAGCTGTGTTCAACAGCCACAGTTTCCATGGCGGCAAATCTGGACTGCAATATGGCGGCGTTGCAGGACCCCAGTATAAAAGCGGTTATGCAAAATAGGGTAAAGCTTTGCAATTGGAGAGCCATAATCGCCAGGCCACAGGCACCTATGGCAATCATCATAAAGGTCAGTAAGCCTTTCTTGCGCCCCATGCTGCGCATTAGGTGGGTAACCGGTATAGCAGCCACTGCAGTACCAGTAACCATAAGGGCAATAGGGGCTGTAGCCCAGTCCGCTGAGGGTGCCAGGTAGGTGCCGGCCAGACTGCCAGCCAGAATCATCAGTGGGATAATAGAGCCGGCGAGGGCGCTGCTGATACTCAGAATCCAGACGTTTTTAAAGCCTGCCGTCGAGATTATATTCATTGAGCGATCCCTGATTGTTAGGCTGACAAGCCTTATTATTTTGCGAATAGCCAGATTCTAGACTACTTTTAGATTACAGGGGCAGTTATTGCCGTATTTGGTCCGACTCTAAAACTAAACGGGTAATTGAACGATTAGTTGATGTGCAGAGGCACGGATCAGGATTCTGATAAAGATACAATAAGAGACTACATATTATGGACGATAGCAATCAGTCAGCGGTTGAAAAAACCGTTTGCGAGTTTATTAGTAAAAATCCCGCCGTAAGATCCAACCATGTTGATCTAAGCATGACATTAAAAGATCTCAATATAGACTCCCTGGAAAAGCTCTCTATCGGCATGGACTTGGAAGATAAATATGCCATTGAGTTTACTGATGAGGAAATAGAGGAATTTGCCACTGTATCCGACGTGGTTGCCGCTGTAGAGGTGGCCCTGGCCGCAAAAGCTGAGGCGCAGATGGCATCGACCTCTGCCCAACAGCCTCAACACAAGCATTCTGACAACAATCAATCCATCTAGTTAAGATCTGTTTGGCGCGGTACTAACCTGCCGCGCCCGCTCTGACTGCTGTATACTCCCGCCCGGCACTAGCGACTGCAAAAGTAGTCTATTCCCGATAGAGAGTCACAGATATGGTAGAGATTGGTACATTTAACAAGCTTCAGGTGGTAAAGCAGGTCGAGTTTGGCGTTTATATGGATGGTGGTGAACTGGATACTATCCTGTTACCTAAACGCTATGTGCCCCAAGGCTGTGAACTTGGCGACTGGATTGATGTGTTTCTGTACTTCGATTCCGATGACCTGCTGATAGCAACAACTGAAAAGCCTAAAGTTCAGGTCGGTGACTGTGCGATGCTCACTGTGGTCGATATTAATCATGCCGGCGCTTTTATGGATTGGGGTTTGCCCAAGGATTTGCTGGTGCCGTACAACGAGCAGCAGAAGCCTATGGAAGTAGGCTATTCCTATGTGGTCCATGTATTCCATGATCAGAATTCAGATCGCATTGCCGCCTCGACCAAGCTCAGCCATTACCTAGATGAAGAAAGTGTATGGCTCAAGCCGCGTCAGGCGGTGAATCTGTTGGTCGCTGGGCGCACTGAGCTGGGCTATAAAGCGGTGATAGATAATAAGTATCTGGGGCTTATTTTCCGCGCGGACGCCTATCGCCCGCTTAAAATTGGTGAGCGGCTGCCTGGCTTTGTTAAAAGTATTCGCAAAGATGGCAAGATCGACCTGTTGATTTCTCAGGCTACATTGCAAGGTGATCATGATCTGGGTGAGCAGATTATTCAGCATTTAACTGAATCCGGAGGTGAGTCCCAGATTTCTGACAAAAGTGATCCTGAAGAGATTTACCGTTTATTTAAAGTGTCGAAGAAAAAGTACAAACAGGCGCTGGGCGGTCTGTTTAAGAGCAAACGCATCCTTATTGAGCCAGGTAAAATAAAACTTATTAATTAAGAGCTTGCTCAAGTCCGGTTGCTGAGATTCTACAAAAAAACTGCGAAAATCCGCTGTCACCGCGATTTAAGTTGCGAATTCAGTTATTCTCATTTAAGCGTGACCGCTAAATACTTTGGGCGTTAATCTCAAAATGTGGGTTTTGCCGATTTAATCGTTTTATACTCAAACAGCTGAGAATTACAGCGGCGATTTCAATTAATAATAAAAAATTATATATACATTTGGTTTTTTAATTTGTGTCTCTCAGCATGCTGGGCGAGTATCATCATGTGGAAATAAAAAATTGGTCGGGTTGCGCTTACTAACAGCGCAATGATTTGGAGAAGGCCAGTAGTAGGACAATTAAATCATTCATCGGGGAGAATCCTATGTTTCGTAAGACGAAAGTAAACCGAGCTGTTATCTCAGTGATTGCTGCAGGTATGGCTGCAAGCACTGCTGGTGTTGCCGTAGCTGAAGGCATGCTGGAAGAGGTTGTGGTTACGGCGACCAAGAAATCAGCCAGTATGCAAGATATTCCGATTGCCGTTCAGGCCATGACGGAAGAGTCTCTTGAAGAGCAAAATGTTACTAGCTTTGAAGATTACGTAAAGTATCTTCCAAGTGTTAACGCCGGTGGCCGTGGCCCTGGTCAGAATGAAATCTACATCCGCGGTGCAGCTGTTGATGCGATCAATATCTCGGTTGCGGAATCTCAGGGTTCAGCGCCAAACGTTGCGCTCTATCTGGATGAGCAACCAGTCACTGCGGGTGGTCGCAACCTAGACGTGTATATTACCGATATGGAGCGTATTGAGGTACTTCCTGGACCTCAGGGCACTCTCTATGGTGCCAGCTCTCAGGCTGGTACGGTGCGACTGATCACCAACAAGCCAGTGATTGACGAGTTTGCAGCCAGTCTGTCTGCCGGATACTCCAGCACCTCTGGTGGTGAAGACAGCAACAAAGTAGAAGCTATGATCAACATCCCTGTTATCGAAGGTAAGTTGGCATTTCGCGCTGCAGTTTACGCCGATAACAAAGGCGGTTACATCGACAATGTCGAAGGTACCTTCACTGCAAATCCTGCTCTGAACCCTGCTTATCCTGGCGATTCTGTGACCTTTGATGAAGGCCATATTTTTGGCAATGGTACTGTAGTGGGTGAGGGTGGATTAACTGTTCCAGTGCAGTACAGCACTGCTACAAGCTCCGGCCTGGTGGAAGATGACTTCAACGACGTGTCTTATCAGGGCATGCGTCTTGGCGCCAAATATCTGATCAACGACGACTGGTCGGCGCTGCTGCAGTTTACTCAGCAGTCGCTGAAGACTCAGGGCGTTTTTGACTATGACGAAGCTCTGGGTGACCTTAAAGTTGCACGTTTCACCGAAGATTCTCTGGAAGATGAGTTCACTCAGTTTGCCTGGACCCTTGAAGGTCGTGCTGGCGCACTTGATCTGGTTTACACCGGTGCTTATCTGGATCGTGAGGTTTCTCAGCGTTTGGACTACACGGGTTACTCCAATATCGGTGCCTATATTCCTGGCTACCAGTGTGAATACCTGACCGGTTCTTACTACCATGGTCTGGATATTGGTCAGGCTAACTACAGCTGGGATCCAACCCTCAGCGGCAACACTGGTGTGATTGAATGTGGCAACCCTGCCAACAACTTTAACGCGGAAAACGAAAACACACGTATGACTCATGAATTGCGTGTGTCTACTGATCCAGATGCCGATATGCGCTTCACTGGTGGTGTTTTCTACGAAGATGCTGAAATCCTTCACGTTGGTAACTTTAACTATTTAGGGCCAGCAGAAGCGGGCTTTACACCCATAGATATCAACCTGAACTCGTCTCTGGACGATGCGGCTGCCAACGCCCGTGGCCTGGTTAGCCCTGCTACCCAGTTCCGTAACGACAACCATCGTAACGAAGAGCAGGTTGCAGTCTTTGGTGAGCTGTCCTATGACCTCAGCGATACGTTAACAGTGGCTGCCTCGGCGCGTTACTACGATCTGGAGTATGGTTTTACTGGCTATGGTGCATGGCGCTATGGTAACCGTCCGCTGTTTGTTGATGATAACGACCCTACAAATGACGTAATCCCCAATGTGACTGGTGGTCGAGATTATGCTCAGAAGTTTAATGTTCTGCAGCCCATCAGCACCACGGATACCATCACTAAGTTCACCGTGACCTGGACACCTAACGAAGATGTGTTGCTCTATGTCACTTCCTCTGAGGGCTACCGTCCACCAGGGTTTAACCGTGGTGCGGCGCAGAAGGGCACCTACGATGGCACTGACTGTGTAGATGTACCAGCCAAAGATAACGGTTTCCCAGGCTACTGCCTGCCCTACAAGTTTGATTCAGATACCCTGGACAACCTTGAACTTGGTTGGAAGCTGACGCTTATGGACGGCAATATGCGTCTTAATGGCTCGCTGTACCAGATCGACTGGCAAGATATTCAGGTATCTCAGTTTGACTCTCAAAACATCTCTATTTTCACCATTGTTGATAACGGTGGTGACGCAGAGATCTCTGGTCTGGAAATGGATATGGTTTGGGCTGTCAGCGACAACCTGACCTTGTTTGGAGCCATGTCTTACAACGATACTGAACTGGTTCGTGTAGACCCAGGCTTCTCATTTGTTGTTCAGGATGAGGGTCGTCCTCTGCCACTGACTCCTGAGTTCCAGGGCAATCTCCGTGCGCGTTATGCCTGGGATATGTCTTCTGGTATGGAGGCCTTCTGGCAGATTGGTGGTAAGTACTCAGGCGAGGCGCTCAACTCTATTGTTGATACCAACGAAGAGCCCAACACCATGCAGGACAGCTATGTCATCATGGATGCTGCAGCTGGTGTAACCACTGACGCTGGTTGGGGTGTTGAGCTGTATGTCAGCAACCTGACTGACGAGCGTGCTCAGTTGCACATCAACCGTCAGGACTTCCTCGAGAGAACTACTACCAACCGTCCTCGCACTATTGGTATGCGTTTCAACTACGACTTTAACTAATCGTTAAAAATCGTTAACTCGAAGTATCAAGAAAGGCGAGCCTAGGCTCGCCTTTCTTGTATTAACTTGTAAGACTGCCTAATTAATGTGTTATAAATCTAACGAAAGCTCAGGTAACAGGAAACACCATGTCTGTCAGCGACCAAACTAGTCATCGGGAAGGATCGGAGATTATCTCGGCGGAGCAAGCGGTCACTCTGTTGTCCCAGGCCAAGGCACTTATTCAGGGGGGTGAGTTTGCCGACGCGCAGATGCTTATGGAGCGATTGCTGGCCGACTACCCCAATCATTCCGAGGCGCTGTACTTTAATGCTGTCGCCCATAGATTTAGAGAAAATTACACGGCGGCTCTGGATTCTCTGGACCGGTTACTTGAAATTGAGCCGACCTATGGCCGTGCCTGGCAAGAGAAGGGTCATGTCTCTATGGCTCGTCATCAGCGCGATGAAGCGCGTCTGGCCTTTCAGCAAGCTGCCACCCACAACAGCAGCCTGATTGCCAGTTGGCAGATGCTGATGAGCTTGACTGATCCGGCGATTGATCAAAAAGCCCACGATTATTTTAAAGACCAGTACCAGCGACTGGCAGCGCTTCCTCCTGAGCTATTGGGTGTAAGAAATATGATGGAGGAGGGCAAACTATCGAAGGCGGAGCAGCTGTGTCGAAGCTTTTTGCAAAAACAACCCAAGCATATTGAGGGCATGCGCCTGCTGGCAGACCTGGGTGTTAAAACTCATGTACTGGATGATGCAGAATTTATCCTTGAGAGTGCACTGGTGTACGAGCCAGATAATAAGCTGGTGCGTTTCGACTATATGAATGTGCTTTACAAGCGACAGAAATTTGAGGCCTGTATGGAACAGGCACAGATACTGCTAGATGCCGAGCCAGATAACAATAAATACCGATTCTCCTACGCCAACCAATGTGTTGCCGTGGGTAGGTTCGAAGAGGCACTGGCTCTTTATGATGAGTTTGTGGCCGCAGACCCCAATGCGGCGCCGGCCCATTTACTGCGTGGCCATGCACTTAAAACCATAGGTCGACTGGACGAGGCAGTTGAAGCTTATCGTGCCGTCTACCACGCTAAACCGGATTTTGGCGATGCATTTTGGAGTCTGGCTAATCTTAAAACCTATAGGTTTGAGGATGCCGAGATCAACCAGATGCGAGAGCATCAACAGGCGGATGCCACTGCCTTAGATGATAAAATTCATCTCAGCTTTGCTCTGGGCAAAGCCATGGAAGATGCCGGCGATTACGCCGCGGCAGGTGACTACTACATCAGCGGCAATCAGCTTAAGAAACAAGATGTGCAGTACGACAAAGATCGTATGTCCTACAAGATAGCGCTGCAGCAAAAATTCTGTACCAGAGAACTATTTGACAAGTTTGGTCAAGCTGGCTGTACTGCACCAGACCCTATTTTTATTGTCGGCCTGCCCCGGGCTGGCTCTACGCTGCTTGAGCAGATTCTGGCCTCTCACTCCATGGTCGACGGCACATTGGAATTAAATAATATTCCCGCCATCGCTCACCGTTTAAATGGCCGGCGCACGGTTTTTGAAGAGCCTCGATATCCTCAGGTGCTGGCTCAGTTGACTCCAGAGATGGCTGCAAAGTTGGGGCAGACTTATATAGATGAAACTCAGATCCATCGCGAAGGCGCACCTTATTTTATCGACAAGATGCCCAATAACTTCCGCGATATTGGCCTGATCCATATGATTTTGCCCAATGCAAAAATTATTGATGCCCGCCGTCACCCCATGGCCTGCTGCTTTAGTGGCTTTAAGCAGCTGTTTTTCGAGGGTCAGGAGTTTACCTATGGTTTGGAAGAGGTGGGCACCTATTATCGCAACTATGTTGAGTTGATGGATCACTGGGACAATGTGCTCCCGGGCAAGGTGCTGCGAGTGCAGTATGAGGACGTGGTCGCTGATCTTGATACTCAGGTGCGCCGCATTCTGGATTACTGCGGTCTGCCCTTTGAGGAGGGCTGTATCAGCTTCCATGAAAACCAGCGCTCTGTGCGTACGCCCAGTGCAGAGCAGGTAAGGCAACCAATTTATACCAGCGGTCTGGAGCAGTGGAAAAACTTTGAAGACTGCCTGGATCCGCTTAAGCAGGCATTGGGTCCAGTGCTGGATCGCTATCCCATTAAATAACAATAAAAACTGTGTATCGGAGTAACCTATGTCTCACGTAAACATGACTGAGCAAGAAGTACAGGCGCTGGTAGAAGACTGCTTAACCGCCAATGGCTGTGATCAGGAAAATGCTGCAGCCGTGGCTCGCACCATTGCAGCCGCCGAGCGCGATGGATGTGCCTCCCACGGTTTATTCCGCTTACCCGGCTATATTGCCTCACTGCGCAGTGGCAAGGTCAATGGCAGTGCCAGACCCAGTGTCAGCCGAATCTCTCCAGCCGTGGTTCGGGTGGATGGTGATCATGGCTACGCGCCACTGGCCCTGGAGGCGGGCCGCGATGCGCTGATAGAGGCGGCTCGGGAAAATGGAATTGCTGCTCTGGCACTGGTCAATGTGCATCATTTTGCTGCACTCTGGGTTGAGGTCGAGCCCATCGCAGAGGCCGGTTGTGCTGCCATGGCGTTTACTACCTACAAGCCGGCAGTGGTTCCGGCCGGCGCCAAGCAGCCATTATTTGGCACCAATCCCATGTGCTTTGGCTGGCCCAGAGGGGACCAGCCTCCAATGGTCTTTGATCAGGCATCGGCCTCCATGGCTCGCGGCGAAGTAATGATTGCCGCTCGCGATGGGCATGATGTGCCTCTGGGCACAGGGGTAGATGCCGAGGGAAACCCAACCACTGAGCCACAAAAAATTATTGATGGTGGTGCATTGTTGCCCTTTGGGGGTCACAAGGGTTCTACCATTGCCATGATGATCGAGTTGTTAGTAGCTGGTCTGACCGGCATGGACTTCAGCTTTGAAGCTCAGAAAAACGACAACAACGATGGTGGCCCACCCAATGGTGGTGAATTTATGCTGGCCCTTGATCCCAGCCGCTTTGGAGACGAAGCCAACTGGCTCCAGCATTCAGAGTCTTTTCTCGAGCGATTGGCCGGTATGGAGGGCGCTCATATGCCTGGTAATCGTCGCTATGCCAACCGCGCCAAGACTGCCGCCGAAGGTATACAGGTTACCGAGACCCTGTTGGCCAGTTGCAGAGAATTCCTCAGCCCCTGACTTTGCTGGAGGGTGCTTTCTTGCTTGGGTAGAGCAGGGTTAGGCGGTGTTTTTCCACCTGATTGGGCGTCTCGCGAATAATGGTTTCTATCATGGCCTCTGCGGCCGGTGATAGGGTCCAGCCCTTGCGGGTAATCAGGTAAATCTCGCGTACCTCGGTGGGGAAGAGAGGCCTGGATACAAGGTCACCTGTAGATTTGGGAATCGCCAGAGAGGGTAGCACCGAAACACCAAGATTGGATTTTAACATCGCTAGCAATGTGGTGATATTGGGGAAATCGAACTTGGATTCGCCGAAGTTCTCCCGTATGCGCAATGTCTGGGTAATGCCAGTATCCAAGAACGTACTGTTCTCTAACTCTTTCAAGTGCACATCATCAGACTTTTGCGCCAGCTCGTGATCTCGGTGACAAATCAGCTCCAGCTTGTCGGCAAACAGCGGCCTGAATTCCAACAGCTTGTTAGGCTTCCACAGGCTGCCCAAGCCAAAGTCTACTTCGTTGCGCTCGACCCGCCGCTGCACTCCCTGCGAGCTGTCATCATCGAGATGCAGATGAATACCGGGAAATTCCGCAGCAAAGGTTTTAACAATATCCGGCAGCACATTGCTGGCAACTGAGGGCACAATAGCCATGCTGACATGGCCGCTGCGACGCTCAGCCGTAGCTCGCAGATCGTAGATAGCGGTATCAAAGTCGCGGACCAAACGCTGGGCTATAGGGATAAAATTCTCGCCCTCAGTGGTCGTGCTCACCTGCCTGGTGGTGCGCTCCAGCAGCTTTAGGCCAATAAATTCCTCCAGCTGCTTTACTGCCAGGGTAATAGCTGGCTGGGTGCGCGATAACTTTTCGGCGGCGCCATTAAAACTCCCTTCCTCAGCCACAGTGATAAACGTGCGCAGATGGCGCAGTGTTACGTTTAAGTATTTGATAATAAACTCTTTTATTGGATTTATTTATGGTTATATTAGAATCTAGGATAAATTAATTATGCTTATAAATCTATAGGAAGTTTTGATTAGATTTATAGGTGCGGAAAGATAAAAATGTGTCGCTATTGCGTCAACCGATGTTAAAGATAATCAGCGGAGTCAGTATGAGTCAGGATTTGTACAACAACTATATCAACGGCGAATGGGTGAGTAGCTCGGCGGTCATTGAAAATATTAATCCCTCGGATACCAGCGACCTAGTGGGTCGTTATGCCAAGGCTACTAATGAAGACTGTCTGACCGCTATCGGAGCTGCCAATGCAGCTTTCGACGACTGGTCTCAGAGTGGATTGGAACAGCGCAAGGCAGTGCTGGACTTTATTGGCGCCGAGCTAATTGCCCGCAGTGGTGAAATTGGCGAGATTCTGGCCCGGGAAGAGGGTAAAACCCGCGCTGAGGGCGTAGGTGAGGTGTTTAGATCCGGTCAGTTCTTTCAATATTATGCTGCCGAAACTCTGCGTCTGATGGGAGAAAATACTCAGTCAGTGCGTCCAGGCGTCGATGTTGAGGTTCATCGTGAACCTCTGGGTGTGATCGGTATTGTAACGCCCTGGAACTTTCCTATGGCGGTCGCCGCTTGGAAAGTTGCTCCTGCCCTGGCCTACGGCAATTCAGTGGTGCTCAAGCCCGCAGAGCTGGTGCCTGCCAGTGCCTGGATACTGGCCGATATTATCAGCCGCAGCGGTCTGCCCGCTGGTGTTTTTAACCTGGTTATGGGTTCGGGGAGCGATGTGGGTGAGACTCTGTGTACATCTCCAGATATTCAAGCAGTCACCTTTACAGGTTCAGTTGGCGTAGGTCGCCATATTGCTCGCAATGCGATTGACAATATGGCCCGGGTGCAGCTTGAGATGGGCAGTAAAAATGCCCTGGTGGTGCTAGACGATGCAGATCTGGATGTAGCAGTGCAATGTGCAGTTGCCGGTGCCTATTTTGGCACAGGGCAAAAATGCACGGCCTCATCACGACTGATTGTGCAGGCGGGTATTCATGATAAGTTTGTTGCCAAGATGACCGAGGCTGTGAGCAATCTGGTTGTCGGGCATGCTCTGGCCGAGGGCTCGCAAATTGGCCCAGTAGTTGATGGGCGCCAGCTGCAGCAAAACCTCGACTATATGCAGATAGCCAAAGATGAGGGTGCAGAGCTGGTATTGGGTGGCGAGGCTCTGAGCATGGAGACCGAAGGTTTTTATATGTCGCCAGCACTGTTTGTAAACACCAACAACCAGATGCGTATTAACCGGGAAGAGGTATTTGGCCCCATTGCTTGTGTGATCAAAGTTGATAGCTATGAACAGGCACTGGCGGTTTCCAATGATTCAGACTTTGGTCTGACCTCAGGGATTATTACTAATAGTCTGGCTAATGCGGGTCACTTTAAGCGTCACTCCAAGTCAGGCTGTGTGATGGTTAACCTGCCTACCGCAGGTACCGACTATCATGTGCCCTTTGGCGGTCGCAAAAATTCAAGCTATGGTCCGCGGGAACAGGGTCAGTACGCGCGAGACTTCTACACCATTATTAAGACCAACTACAGCAAGCCCTATTAATTGGTAATCAGGATTCAGTGATGAACAGAGATATGCTACTTGTCGACGGGCTGCAATATGTCAATTGGAACCGCGACCTATTTGAACAGGCCCAGCGCAGTGGCTTAAGTGCCATTCATGTCACCATCGCCTATTGGGAAAATATTCGCGAGACATTGGAGAATATCGGCAACTGGAATCGCCACTTTATTAACCATGCCGATTTGATTATGCCGATTCATCAGGCCGCGGATATCCTTGAAGCCAAGCGTTTGGGCAAGGTGGGTATTATCTTTGGTTTTCAGAACTGCTCGCCTATAGAAGACGATGTAAAAATGGTGCAGATTCTGCAACAGCTGGGGGTGCGCATTATGCAGCTCAGCTACAACAATCAGAGTCTGCTGGCCACCGGCTGTTATGAAGAGCAGGATGGTGGTATCACCAGATTTGGGCGCGAGGTGATCAAAGAGATGAACCGCGTTGGCATGATTATCGATATGTCCCACAGCGCTGAAAAATCCACCCTCGAAGCTATAGAAATATCCGAGCGGCCTATAGCCATTACCCATGCCAACCCAAGTTTTTTCCACCCGGCACTGCGCAATAAATCTGACAGAGTGCTGCGCGCCATTGGTGAGTCAGAGGGTATGCTGGGCTTTAGCATGTATCCCTTCCATCTTAAAAATGGCTCAGACTGCAGCCTCGAAGAATTTTGCCAGATGATAGCTCAAACCGCCGAGATGATTGGTGTCGACCGCATAGGTATTGGCTCTGATCTCTGTGAAAACTGGGACTATTCAACTCTGGAGTGGATGCGCAGCGGTCGCTGGACTATGGGTATTGACCATGGTGAAGGCTCTGCAGCCAATCCCTCATGGCCTCGCCAGCCCAACTGGTTTGCGGGTTCAAAAGATATGCTGACAGTGGCTCAGGGTCTTGAAAACCAGGGTTTTGCCAATGCAGATATAGAGAAAATTATGGGCCAAAACTGGCTGGAATTCTTTGAAAAATCTTTTCCGGGTACTCCCTCTTGACCAGACAATAGGTTGCCCATAACAGGTTCAAAAAGTTATAAAAAACCCCAGTTAACTGCGAAAAATATCTATGTCGTAACCGCGCTTTCTGTGTCGTTTTTAGTTAAGTCTGGGGGTAGTACTAGGCCTAAAATAGCCGAAAATTTCAGGTCGAAACAGTGGTCCATGATCACTATTTTTATAGGTACCGCCCGTGCATTCCTCATACAGATCAACTGCCACCTCCAGCCATGATCATAGTCATGGCAGTAGCCCTAAAGCAGGCCGCAGCAACAGTGACAGCCGCAACGCTGGGCTGCCAATGCGCCCTGCAAGCCAGGTAATGCAGCTGAACAGGTTGGGTAGTTTTCACCAGTCGCGTCTGAGTTTTATGCGCACATTAGTGCGCCGCATGGTGCAGGAAAACTGGCAGATCAAAACCAGTGTTTTTGATCTGGATAAAGAGGGCTATGGCACCGCTGTTTATGAAGTCAAAGCCAGATATGGTACCTACAGCTATGTGTTGTTTTCCCACTACCTTGATCCGGAAAATCGCAATGATCGGGTAATCGCCAATCAGTGGGACCTGACCATGGCACTCTGCGAAGGCACAGTGGATGCCGAACAGCTTGAATTTCTGCGCAATAATGTTCCCAAGCAAGAGGCAGGGCGGGTTGATTCCCGAGTATTTGTGTTGTCGCGGGGTAATCGCAGTGGCCGCACTTTTGACTATGTAGTTGATGAGTTGGCTAGTGGTCGTCAGCCAGATGTGGATGTGATTGCCGAGGTCGGCTATCTCTATCGCACCACCGCCGCCTATGGCAGCGGCAAGCTGGGTATGGCCGACTGGGAAAAGGTGCGCACCAAACATCGTGATTTTGCCCGCCCCTTTGCCGCAGAAATGTTTACCTGCTTTATGCTGCGGCACTTCAGTTTGCAGCATGCGGATTACATAGCCTCTCAGCGCGCGCCCAAGACTGCCGTAAAACTGGATGACGATATCAAACGCTACTTTGGTATTGGCAATTCAACCGGACTGGGAATGGCGCCATTTTTAATTAATCATCCGCTGTTGATAAATCAATGGATCGAGCAGCGCGAAACTGCCCTGGCTCGAGCCATTGTTGCTGGTGATCAGGGTATAGACAGGGCTCACCTGGATAAATTTTCTGTTGCTACCGCCAGAGTAATTCAGCACCTGAGCGAAATTAGCACCGCAGATGCCCAGCAAAATATCTCCAATGGCCTGGTCCGCGAAGAGTTGCAGCAACTTGGGCAATGGTTACAGGCCGAAGGCAAAAATATTATCGCCAGCCACTACAGCTGGGCAGAGCTTGTCGGCTATGCCGAGCAGAGCTGGCATGTTGAGACTCAGGAAGTGATCAATAGTCTCTTGATTGAGCTGTACCCAGAGCTTGTCGATGAGCTTGAAGAAATGATGGCGGTTGACGAAGATCAGCATCTGATCCCGCAGATGTCTCTGGTGGAATTGCAGGCGCTTATCGAAGATAAATATGACTGGGCACTGGCTATTGATTTTAGTCAGGCTGAATCTCAGGGTTCCTTTTGGTATAGGTCAGAGGAGAAAATGGAGCCACGACTTGGGCAAACTCATGTGGATATGGGTATGGAAAAACAAATGCCCCTGGCTATAGGACGCATGGTGCGTGATTGTTACGACCAAATCTGCGCCCACAGTGCAGAATTTCCGCAGCAGGATGTGGCTCATTTTATTCTCCAGCAACCCAATCTGAGTGGTGCCATCTGTCGCATTCAGACCATGGCTCAGAGTCAGTACGGAGATATTCGCGAGAATCTGGTGCACAGCGATGTGCTGCCTATCCATCTACTGCGCTGCAAGCTGTCGTTTTTTGGGGTTAGCAAATTTGATCCGCGTTCTCGCCTCTGGGTACGCAACACCATGTTTCAGGGTGCGCCACTCATCAGCGACTTTGATAAACCGTTCTTTGACGACTGGCAGTTTCCCATTAAACCGGTGCTTTCCAATAACCCGGATTCCAGCAACACTGATTCCAGCACCGGCTAACAGCATGAGAGTCTCTCGCAATGAATTGACTGCGTCCCTAAAGAAGGCGTTTGAAGGTCTGGGCTTTTCCGTCGGCGATTATCAGGACGCGGCGGCCATGGTTATCTGGTCTGAGATGCATGGCTTAAATGGCTTGCAACAGCTGCGGGAGGCCTTGCCCTCTCTCTACAATTGCCTGTGCCTTCACGCCAAATTAATTACCGATGGAGATGACTATGCGGTGCTCGATGGTCAGAGCAGCTCTGTGTTGCTGTGTGGCAGTCAGGCCGTGCGTCTGGCTTGCGCTCTAGCTCGCCAGCATGGCAGCGGTCAGGTGCAGCTTAATAACTGTCACAATCGTCGTTTTGTCGCCCAGCGTCTGGTTAGTGCCGCGCAGCTGGGGTCAGCGCTGGTGGCTTATTGGGTTGAGGAGCAGAATGGTTTTAAGCTCAGCATAGAGCCTGGTGCAAAACAGCCTTCGCTCAGTAGATATTCACCATCAGCTATTACCGCTGATCAGTCGCTGATTATCTTTGCAGGCAGTGATTTATCTGTTATCGAGCAGAGATTTGCTAGGACTATTCATCCGGGTCCGCTGGCCGACGGTATTTCACCGGAATCTATGATTAACAGCTACACCCAGCTGTTAGAGCTGGGTATCGAGATTGAGGATAGTCTGTGGCATGAGCTGGATAATCTGGTTGCCAGAGTTCTAGTTGAATCCACTGACAGTTCAAGAGCGGGGGCGGGGGACTAAGTCAATTGCTAGTTAAGCGCCTAGTTCCATTCCTGATTTTTCGATCAACCACTGACGAAATTGCTCTACATGAGATCGAACTGGCTTATCTGAGGGTGTAGCCAGAAAGAACGATTCGGACGTTCCGGTAGTCTGTGTAAACGGCGTGATCAAGCGGCCTGAATCGACCATAGGCGTTATTAAAGAGGTTCGGCTCAGGGCAACTCCATGTCCCTGAGCAGCCATTTCCATAGCCGTCATCAAAGAATCAAAATGAATACCCTGGGAGGCATCAATGCTGTGATAGCCCAGCTGATTAAGCCAGTAACCCCAGCCTTCCTCGTAGCCAATGACATGCAGCAAGCTATAGTTATTCAGATCTTTAGGGTCTTTTGGAGGGAGCTGACCATCTAATAGTTCAGGGCTACACACCGGGATCAGTTCATCCCAGGTTAATCGATTGCTGGTAAATCCAGGCCAGGAACCTTTGCCGTAGCGAATTTCAACATCTGCCTCCCGGTCATGACCAGCGACCCAGATATTGCTGGTAAAACGCAAATCAATATCTGGATAGCGTTGACGAAAGTCTGCTAGTTTGGGTGCCAGCCAGGTATTAAAAAACACCAGATTAACGCGCACGGTTAGCGTGTAGCTGCGTTCTTTACCGAATACCTCATCGGTGACCACAGCCAGTTTCTCAATGGACTCCCGCACGCCGGGGATATAGGCCCGGCCCGCATCAGTAAGTTCTAGCCCCCGGGCAAGGCGGATAAATAGCGCACAACCCAGCGTGGTTTCCAGGCCCTTAATCTGTTGGCTGACCGCAGCCTGAGTCATATGCAATTCTGCAGCGGCCTGGGTAAAGTTTAGGTGTCGGGCGGCAGCCTCAAAAGAGCGCAGCCAGTTTAGAGGCGGTAATCTTTTTTTCATGATTATCTCCGAGGGGTTGACTGCTGATTAATCAGGTTGATCAATCAGCTGACCAAGGTTTTGCGCGGCGCTTTCTAAAACCGGCGTATAGGCCATTAGTTCGTCAAAGCTTTTGCGAATCACCGGAGCATGGGTAAACAGACAGGCACAGAGTTTACCGCTGCTATTATTTATGGGCACAGCGCAAGCCACCATACCATCGACAAACTCTTGATTGTCTGTTCCCACGCGACTTACTTTTATCTGCTCAAGCTCTGCTTCCAGAATCTGCGTATCAACAATAGTATTGCGCGTGTACTGCATCAGGGGCAATTTATCGATAATCCGACGGCGGCGCTCTCTGGGTAGCGAACTCAGATAGAGTTTGCCACTGGCAGTGCACCAGCTGGGAGTGTGACTACCCACTTGCAGATCAATCTGCAGTGGCCAATCTGACTGCACTCTATCGTAGTACACCATTTCCGTTCCTCTGGGCACGGCGATGCCACAGGTCTCATCAATCTCCTCAGTCAGCTCTTGCAGTATGGCCCTGCGCGCTGCACTAAATCTCTCGGTGTGCAGTACTCCCCAGGCGATACTGTGCATTTTGGCGCTGGGCAAAATTAGCCCGCGCAGATTAGTCTGCACAAATCCATCGTCCTCCAACTGATTTAACAGGCGGTGGATGCTTGGTTTGGGAATGTTCAGCTGGCAGGCCAGATCGGCCGGCGACGGAGGTCGCTCGGCTCTGGCTACTGCTTCAATAATCTGCATAACGCGGCTGACCGCAGACCCTTTTTCTCTGGTGTTCATAGCTATCTATTAGCTCATGGTGGGCATAGAGAACTGGGCACCTTCACGCACACCAGCTGAAGGCCAGCGCTGAGTAATGGTTTTGCGCTTGGTATAAAAGCGCACAGCATCCGGGCCATAGGCATGGAGATCACCAAATAATGAGCGCTTCCAGCCACCAAAACTGTGGTAGGCCACGGGCACAGGCAGAGGAATATTAATGCCCACCATACCCACCTGAATATGATCAGAGAAATAGCGCGCCGCTTCACCGTCTCTGGTGAAGATACAGGTGCCATTACCGTACTCGTGATCGTCAATCAGATCCATGGCCGCCTGCATGGTATCGACACGCACCACCTGAAGCACGGGACCAAAGATTTCAGCATTGTAGCTATCCATATCTGGGGTCACGCGATCAATCAATGTGCCACCCACATAGAAACCATTTTCATAGCCCGCAATACTGGGGTTGCGGCCATCGACTACAACCTCGGCTCCCTGCTGTTCGGCACTGTCTATATGACCAAATACCTTTTGCTGATGCTGCTGGGTAATCACTGGGCCAAAATCATTATTTGCATCCTGGCAGGGGCCAATTTTCAGGGTTTTCATGGCCTCCTGCATTTTGCTGACCAGAGCATCTGCCGCGGCATCGCCAACAGCTACGGCAACAGACAGGGCCATGCAGCGTTCGCCGGAGGAGCCAAAGGCAGCACCGAGCAGCTGGGCTACTGCGTTATCCATATCCGCATCTGGCATTACAATCGCATGGTTCTTGGCGCCGCCCAGGGCCTGGCAGCGCTTGCCGTTGGCATTGGCAGTGCTATAGATATATTCGGCGATGGGAGTGGAGCCAACAAAGCTCACTGCCTTGATGCGCTCATCGTGAAGCAATGTGTCCACAGCTTCTTTATCGCCGTTGACCACATTCATTACACCATCGGGCAATCCGGCTTCTTTCAGCAGTTCAGCAATAAACAATGTGGAAGTTGGGTCGCGCTCCGAGGGTTTGAGTACAAAGCAGTTGCCGCAGACGATGGCCATTGGGTACATCCACAGAGGGACCATAGCAGGGAAATTAAATGGGGTAATACCTGCCACTACCCCAAGCGGTTGGAACTCGCTCCAGGAATCAATATTGGGCGCCACATTTTTACTGTGCTCGCCTTTTAGCAGCTCGGGCGCACAGCAGGCATACTCCACATTCTCGATGCCACGCTGCAGTTCGCCCGCGGCATCATGGCTGATCTTACCGTGCTCTTCGCCGATTAATGCGCAGATTTTTTCGGCATTCTGTTCCAGCAAATCCTTAAATTTAAACATCACCCGGGCGCGTTTGATGGCCGGGGTATTGCGCCATTCGGGGTAAGCTGCCTCAGCCGCTGCAATTGCGTCTTCCACTGTAGCCTTTGAGGCCAGAGCAACCTGCTTGCTCACTTCGCCGGTGGATGGATTGTAGACATCCTGAGTGCGCTTGCCCTCATTGGTTATCTGGCCGTTAATTAAATGTCCTACTACTGTCATTGTGCTGTCCTCAAAAAGTGGTTTTACCAAAGCTTGCGATAGATCTCGATAATCTCATCGGCGCTGGGTACTCGGGGATTGTTGCCGGGTGAACCTGAGGCCAAAGCCTGCTCAGCCATCACCGGCAAGTTATTAAAAAAGTGGTCGCGATCAATACCAAACTGCTCGGGACTGGGTACCTGTAGTTCTTTATTGATAGCATAGAGCTCGTCCATTAGTTTGCTGTTGGCAAGTTCATCACTGTCAGAATGACTAGCCACACCCATGGCACGGGCGCAGTCGGCATAGCGCTCTGGCGCGGCCGGAATACTAAACTCAGTGACCATGGGTAGAAGCATGGCATTGGAGAGACCATGGGGCACATGGTAGAACGCACCTATAGGGCGCGACATGCCATGCACCAGGGCCACCGAAGCATTGGAGAAGGCTACGCCGGCCAGAGTTGCCCCAAGCATCATTTCTTCTCGTGCTTTTTGGTCACTGCCATCATGGAAGGCTTTGCGTAAATTAGGGGCCAGTAGTTTCATTGCCGCTATGGCTTGGCTATCGCTGTACAAGCTGGCCTTTTTACTGACATAGGCTTCCATAGCGTGGGTCAGGGCATCAATGCCTGTATCTGCCGTGGTCCTCGCGGGTAGGCTAAGGGTCAGGCTGTAGTCGACCAGAGCTGCGGTAGGCATAAAGCCCACGCCAACGCAGAGCATTTTTTCATCGTTGGTCTCATCGGTAATAATGGTAACCTTGGTGCACTCTGAGCCAGTGCCGGCAGTAGTGGGAATGGCGATAATTGGCAGTCCCGGCTCATTGACTACCCGCGGGAATTTATAGTCACGCATCACGCCGCCATATTTGCCCAAAATAGCAATGGCTTTGGCGCTGTCGATGGGGCTGCCACCGCCGATTGCAATAATGCTGTCGTAGTTGCCATCGCGAACCCTGTCTACACCGGCCTGAATCGAGCTTACTGTGGGTTCCGGCACAGTGTCCTGAAAAATATCCGAGGCAATAGACGCGCCTTCAAGGCTCTCCTGCAGGCGGGCAACATAGCCCAGCTGCACCATCATGCTATCTGTAACAATCAAAGGTCGTTGGCACTCTAGGCTGTTGAGAATATTGCCAGCCTCCTGGCTGGCGCCATCACCAATCTGCAAAATGCGCGGCAGAATTATTTGTGTCGACATAGTCAGTCTCCAGCTTTAGTCGCTATTGGTTTTGCCGGCGGGCTCTGGCCCTCGGCATAGAGAGATTTGCACAGACCATAGATGGCCATTATCAGAACAAATGAGAAAGGTAGAGCTGCGGCAATAGAGGCCGTTTGCAGTGCATTAAGGCCACCGGCAAAAAGCAGTACCGAGGCTACAGCCCCTATTGCCACGCCCCAAAATATGCGCAGTCGCGCCCCTGGATTGCTGTTGCCCATGGCTACCAAAGTGCAGATCACCAGGGTGGCGGAATCGGCAGAAGTGACAAAGTAAGTGACCAGCATCACCGTGCAGATAGAGGCCATTAGACCAGTGAGCAGTGCACCCAGATCCAGCAGCTCAATGGTTTTAAACAGGGCAGTTGTACGGTCTGCATTAACTGCCGCAGTCACGCCACCATCACCAAAGAGTTCAATAAACATAGCTGTATTGCCAAACAGTGTAATCCACAGAATGGTTAGCACGGCAGGTGCGCCAATCACGCCAATAAGAAACTCTCTGATAGTGCGGCCACGGGAAATACGGGCAATAAAAATGCCAGTAAATGGCGACCAGGCAAGCCACCAGCCCCAGTAAAAAATAGTCCAGTCGCTCTGCCACTGGCTGTGGTGCTCGGGCGCTAACCAGACTCCCAATGCAGGGGCATTAAGCAGGTAATCGGCTGTATTGCTGACCACTGAACTCAGTAGATAGAGGGTTGGTCCAAACACCAGAAATAGCGCCAGGATTACCAGAGTCAGTCGCATATTGAGTTCACTGAGAATGCGAATACCCCGATTGACACCGGTTAATACTGAAATGGTAGCCACCACAGTGATAATCACAATTAATAGAATCTGGGTGCTCAGGCTAATGTTGACGCCCAGTAAATAATGGATACCAGCATTCATTTGCTGTGCTCCCATACCCAGAGATGTGGCTATACCAAATACAGTGCCCAACACCGCCAGTAAGTCGGCCAAATGACCTATGGGCCCATAGATACGCTCGCCAAAAATAGGGTACAGGGCCGAGCGGATAGACAGAGGCAAGTCTTTGCGGAAGGAGAAATAGGCGAAGCACATACCCAGCATTGCATAGAGAGCCCAGCCGTGCAGACCCCAGTGAAATATGGTGATACGCATAGCCACCTGAGCGGCTTGCGGCCCCATAGCCTGTGATTCAGTAATAAATGGATTGGCTTGCAGATAGTAGATGGGCTCGGCAATGCTCCAGAACAGAATGCCGATACCAATACCGGCGCCAAATAGCATGGAGAACCAGGCAAAGTTGCTGAATTCTGGTGTTTCGGAATCTTTGCCCAGGCGAATCTTGCCGTACTTGCTAAATACCAATCCTATGGCCAGCAGCAAAAATACATTCATCAAACTGATGTAGTACCAACTGAGTTCAGCGGCGATAAAGTCTCGTGCTGCACTGTAAACAGCATCTGCTGTTACCGGACTTATCAGGGTAAATAAAACAAACGCCGCAACTAAAACCGCAGAGCCCAGAGCCATTACAGGATGAATGCCTGACAAAAAGCCAGATTTTGTTGCTGATATCAAAGTTTGTCTCCATTTATTATTTTAATTAACCGTGTTCCTTAAAACGATACAAATCATATTGTTTTTGAAGCAAAAGAACAACAGCTCTGAGGGTTATTAAGCTATTTTTCGCCGCCGTAGCCAGTTGCCATTAATAAAATTGTGTCTTGGTATAAATTCAGTAATGGCGTGCCCTGTAGCCGGATAAAATAGCCCCCAGCAATAAGAAAAACACTACCTTAGGGGCATTTTTTATTGCTGGTGAGACAGGCCAATGATTTCTAAGATCGCGACCAGAAGACGGGGTCTCCTAGCAGTGCATGAGACAGAGCAGGAATCCCGAATTATTAGTCTCTCCACTGAGTTAAGAGTACAAGTCATGGACAAACAGGATCAATTGCCCCTTGAGGGGGTGCGGGTAGTCGACTTTGGTCAGCAAATTGCTGGCCCGGCAGTGGCTATGGTGCTTGCAGATTTGGGAGCAACGGTGGTGCATATTGATCCGCCCTCTGGGCCCCAGTGGAAGCATCAGGCCAACGCGATTTTGAACCGCAATAAAAGCTGTCTGAGTGTGGATTTAAAAACCCCTGAGGGTTTTGATCAGGCGATGCAATTAATTGATTGTGCCGATGTGGTGATTGAGTCATTTCGACCCGGTGTGATGCGGCGTCTGGGTATTGATTTTGCCGAGCTGCGTGCCACCCGGCCCCAACTCATTACTCTGTCAGTACCCGGATTTGCCAGTAATGATCAGCTGCGCAGCCAGTGGAAGGCCACCGAAGCTGTGGTGGCTGCTACCGCTGGAGCCTTTACTGATATGGGCTTTAACCGTGTGTTAATGGGCTTAAACCCCTGCTTCTCACCACTGCCTCTGGCCTCGTCTTACACCGTCACTCTGGCGTCCAGCTCGGTGGTGCTGGCGCTACTGGCGCGTGAGAAAACAGGTTTGGGTGATTGCATAGAGGTGCCAGTGATTGCTGCCATGATGGAGGGGCTCTCTTACAATTCCTATCAGGTAGCCGATCTACCTGAGCGCTATAAGACTATGCGTGAGCATGAAATCGAGCGACGCCGGGCGGCCAACATTGATTTTGACCTCAGTTATGCACAGCTTCAAGAGTATCTGGACCCCTTCTACCGTACCTATGAATGTGCCGATGGTCGTATGTTCTATATTGTCTGTCCCTCTCACCGCAACCATGCACGGCGCTGTCTGGAGGTGTTGGGTCTGTATGAAGAAGTCATGGCTGAGGGCATGCCCGAGGTCACCAATCTGCACCTGCCGGTGACCGAGTGGGAGGGGGAGAGCTCCCTGGGAGTCTATCCATTACCTAGGCGCTGGGCGGATATTATCTCGACAAAGATAAAGCTGGTGATGCGCACCAAGACCTCCTCTGAATGGGGTGTAATTTTCGGTCAGGGTCAGATTCCGGGTGCCCCCCACAGAACCACCAGGGAGTGGGTAAATAGCCAACACTGCAATGATGCAGGATTGATTGTTGAAGTAAATGACCCTGAGTACGGGTTAATGAAACAGCCTGGCCCGGTGGCCTGGTTAGAAGAATCTGCGCACAAAATGCTTGCCCCCTCAGCGCGGAGTTTCCTGTCTTTTGACCAGGCCCTGGCCAAGCTGGCATCTCTGCCGCAACCAGTTTTTGATCAGCCATCGCCAGCTGCCCAGTCTCAGGGCTGGCTAGATGGGTTGCGAGTGCTGGATTTAACCAATGTTATTGCCGGCCCTCATTCCACAGCTTTTCTTGGCCGCTTTGGCGCTGAAGTGATCAAGGTTGAGCCGGTGGTACCAAACTATGATCCATTGATCGGCACCCTGTTTGCCTTCCAGGCAGATATGGGAAAACGCAGTGCGCTGATTGATATTAATACGCAAGAGGGGCGCGAGGCATTCAATCGCCTGGTGCGCTCTGTGGATATGGTGGTTATCAATGCCCCAGAGCGCCAGATGAAGCCGCTGGGTCTGGATCATGATGCGCTGCAGGCAATTAACCCCGGCGTGCTGTTCTGTCGTCTGGATTGCCTTGGCGGCCCCAGGCCTGGGCAGAAGACCGACTATATTGGTTACGACGATATTATTCAGGCCAACAGCGGCATTATGAGCCGTTTTGGTGGCGTCGACACCCCTGAGGAGCACGCTCATTTGGGGACTCTGGATGTAAACTGTGGGTTTGCCGGCGGCCTCTCTATGGCCGTAGCCCTGTATCACAAAGCCAGGACCGGAGCCGTTAGCCGTGCGCGCACTTCGCTTTCAGCGGTAACCAATCTGGCGCAGCTGCCGTTCTGCTTCGACTATGCAGGGCTTGAAGACTTTAATGAGCCCTCTGGCCGCCAGGCAATGGGCAACCATGAGCTATCCCATTTTTACCAGACCGCTGACGACTGGATTTTCCTCGATGCTGAGCTTGCTGATTTACCGATACTTGAAAATATCACTGGATTGCAGGGTATTACCGCCACCGCAGATATCCAGGTATTTTTAACCGTGGCCTTCCAGCAAGCTTCCTCGCAAAAGTGGATGGAGCGCCTGCTAGCTGCCGATGTGGCGGCGGCGCAACCAATTTCCATTGAGACTCTGCGCGAGCAGTACAGTCGTGCTGCCGATGGCACTGTTGGTCTGGAGCTGGGTAGCTTTGCTTTCTCGATTTACCCGGATCATCCCAGCGGCCATCAATTGACTCAGATAGACCACTATGCAATTCGCCCAACCTGTGCCCGAATTGATGCGGTCAGTCCGACTGAGGCCCATGGTCATTCGACTCGGCAGATTCTCGCGGCGGTTGATTATACGGACGAGCAGATTGATTCTATGCTGGAGCGGGGTATCGCCGGTTTGGCCTGGGGTAAAAGCTATCTGCCCGCAGATTCGGCAGGCCAGCCAATGCCAGAGCTGGATGGACTTTTCAGTTCGGTGGATACAGAGGCTGTCAGCTGGGTCGACACAGACTCAGGGGATGGCGATATTTTTATCTCATAGGGTGCAGCACGGATTCACTAGATGGCCGGCATCTCAGTGATGGGGTAGGCCTGATGCTCAAACCAGGGAGCTATATCTATTAATTGGGGCACAATTTCATCGCCGTATATTGAGCGGCAGGTGGCTGCGATCTGCTCTGGCAATGCGCCCAATTCATTGTGGCGACAGAGCATGGTTAGATAACGGGCGTTGGTGCCACTGGCCAGCTGCAATACTTCGCAGCCCTGCAGCAACTCCGGATAGCGCACCAGGCAGAGACCTGTAGTAATAGCCCAGCCCTGACCAGACTGTACAAAGCGCATCAGTGTTTGAGTGCTGTCCAGCTCATAGGCAGTCTGGGGCTGTATGCTCAGGCGGCGGGCAATGAGATCAGTCAGTTTGCCCAGACGTGACTCTCTGGTGTAATGAATAAACGGCACATTCTCTGCCAGCCAGGCCGGTATTGCCGAGCCTTGATCGCTGTACCTGTCGGGCACAATCATCACAAAGGGATCGCGCAGAATAGGGTAGCGCTGCAGTTCTGGATGTTCGTCGATTGGGTCGCTGGTAATTAATATATCCAGATTACGATTGAGTAGATCCTGAGAAAGGGAGGACCCCAGACCTGTGCGCAGGCTCAGTTTGGAGACATAGGGATCTAGCTGCTGCATTAGTTGCAGGCCGGCTACATCGCAAAACGAATCTATCAGGCCAAGATTTAATGGCACTGTGCCGCCTTTGGCTGTCATGCGCACGTCGGCCAGCATGCGCCTGGTATCATCGATAATCTGCCGAGCATAATCCTTGAGTACCTGGCCGCTGGGTGTGAGTTTGACCGGGCGAGACCTGGTGTCCACCAGCTGGGTTTCAGTCTGAATCTCCAGCTGTTTAATGGTTTGCGATACCGCAGACTGGGTAATACCCAAGCGTTCTGCGGCCTGAGTTAAAGTCTCTGCCTCACTGACGGCAGCGAAGATGCGCAGGGCGGAGATCTCTATATTTTTGTTCTTTTTCATGATTCGGAAGTATAAGCCATGAATTAGCTCAGACGTTACTCAGACGCGGCAAGACTTCTTATGGCAGCGACACCAATGGCTACGCCCTGATGTTCCTCCATAGCGTCCAGTAGACAGTCCCAAAGAAATTCCGTAGAGGCAATATCGCTGAAAATATGAAAGCAGGGTGTAGTACCCAGATCATGGCGCATAACCACGCCATTAATTTTGGCGATGGATGTCTGGGCAACCTGGCCCTGAGCAAACTTATGGGTGCGCAGATCAACACCGCAGACTTTTGAAAACATCTCAGCGGCCAGCAGGCCTGTAACTGCCAGCCAGCCATGGCTATCTGCACGAGGCAGCGAATAGACACCCGCATCTTGAGGCTGTGGGTCAAGCCTGTCTATCAAAGCAGAATTACCCCGCATGTCAGAGACGATCAATAGTTCCTGATGGGAAAGTTTAGCCACCAACGAACCATCGGCCTGAGCCAGCGCTGTGTTGGGCTCAGAGGGTAGGTCTATTTCCTGAGCAGCGGCCCAGGATTGTGCATTGGGGCCTTTGTAGCCGGTGCGCGGCAGGCAGGACAGATCCGCCAACCCAAGACTGATTGCCAGTCTGGGTTCCATACCAGTATCGCTGTAAGCATTGACCACCACAGCGTCGCCAAGCTGCTCAAATCGAGCGTCGAGCTGTTGATGACGGCGATACAATGGGCTGCGTCTGAGAGCCTGATCAGGGTTTAATTCAGTCATAATTACAGCTCCTGACGCGATGTTTTGGGATCGTAGAAAGGCAGAGCCACAACGTTGGCGGTGACCATGACTCCCGCGGAGGATTTGATTCTGATCTGGCTACCTGGTTCGGTACAGTGGGGCTGGACATAGGCCAGCCCAATGGGTTTGCCCAGAGTCGGCGAATAGTTACAGGAGGTCACCCGACCAGACATTTGTTCCCCCTCCAGCACCAGATGACTCTCCAGTGGAATAGGTACATTGTTATCATTGACCACAAAACCCACTAGACTTCTGATCGGCGCTTTCTGCTCTAACTCGGCAATAGTTCGGCCACCTACAAAGAAAGGTTTTTTTCTCGACACAGCCCAGCCCATCTGTACTTCCATAGGGTTGGTCATAGCGTCTGTGTCCTGACCAATAATAATATGGCCTTTCTCCAGGCGCAGAACTCGCTGCGCCTCGATACCGAATGGCTGGATACCTTCCACGCTGCCGGCCCCCATCAAACTGTCCCACAGGGCTTCGCCATACTGTTGGGGCACATGTACCTCGAAACCCAGCTCGCCGACAAAGCCTACGCGAATTACTCGAGCGGGCACGCCAGCCACTGTCCCTTCGCGCACGCCCATATAGGGGAAAGCCTCTGCGGAGAGATCAATATCGGCGCAGACCTTGGCCAATACCTGACGTGCCATGGGCCCCGCAATATTCACGCCGCAGTAGGCTGAGGTCACATTGGCTATATCCACATCCAAGCGCCACTGAGCATTCCACTTGAGCATGTTCTGGTAGACTCGATCTACACCGCCAGTGGTAGCCGTGACATAGAAGTGCTGCTCACTAAAACGGCAAGCCACGCCATCATCGATTACCACGCCCGCTTCATTGGTCAGCAGGGCGTAGCGAGCCCGGCCCACCGGCTGTTTGATAAAACCAAAGGTATAGAAGCGATTAAGGAACTCTCCGGCATCTGGGCCGCGCACTTCAAGCCCACCCAGGGTGGACACATCCACCAGGCCCACATTGGTGCGCACATTGTTGACTTCGTTATTAATGCAACTTTCACGATCAGCGGTCTGGCCATAATAAGCTGGGCGATACCAGGCGCCAGCTTGGAGCATCTGGGCACCGGCTTCGATATGACGGTAGTGCATATTACTGCGGCGGGCCGGATAAAAGCTGCGTCCGGCACTGTGGCCCAGATGTTCTGGTGCAAAGGGAGGCCGCGCCGTGGTAACACCGGTTTGGGCAACGGTTTTGTTGGTTGCAGCTGCGACTAATCTGGCAGCGGCCAGCGCTGAATGGCGGCCCTGCGATGGACCCATGCCACAGGTCGAATAGCGTTTAACCAGCTGGATATGCTCGTAGCCATCGCGGGTGGCGTTGACAATATCAGCAATGGTCAGATCCTCATCATAGTCGACAAATTCCTTACCTTTGGGGTGGGCAAAAATAGGCCAGCTATGGTTGGGACTGTGTTTTTCTCTGGGCATTGGCCCTGGTATATCGGCTTGAGTAAAGCCCAGAGCATGAGTGGCAATGGTTGCTGCTCTGGCACCTTCCTCCAGGCAGTTACTCAGATCCCAATAGCTATCCACAGAGCCGGCAATCTGCAAACCATCGGGCAGATTATTCAGGGTAAACATAGCCGAATTATCATCGTAGCTTAGCTGTCCTCCAGCCTGACAGGCGAGCTGATAGGTGGGGGTATAGCCGATTGCCATGCATAACAGGTCACAGCGAATGTTTTCGGACTCAGAGCCACAAACCCCCTGGCCGAGTATTTGGCGAATCTCCACAGCAGATAAATGATTGCCGCGCTTTTGCGCAGCGTAAACTGCATAGCCAGCCCTGATGCTAAGTCCGCGTTTTTTGGCGGCACTGACCAGAGGACTTGATCTGGGCTTATCCCGCAGATCAACTATAGCTGCAACCTCGACCCCAGCATCAGCCAAATCTAGGGCGTTGGCGTAGCCATCGTCATTGCCAGTGACAATAACCGCTGTTTTGCCCGGACGAATACCATAGAGGTGAATCAAGCGCTGGGCGGCGCTGCTCATCATTACCCCGGGCACATCGTTGTTGTGAAAAACCGCCTGCTGCTCCAGCGCCCCGGTGCATAAAATTGTCTGTTTAGCACGCACCTTATAGAGACGCTTTTGGCAAATAATAGGCAGCCAGTTGTCTGCAAACCAGGCGTTAACCGTGGCATTAGTCATACAGGTAATATTGCTATTAGCCTCAATATCCTGCACCAGTAGATCGCGGACTTCTCTGGCCATGGTGCCTTTGGCATCCAGGCGAGAATAATTTAATGAGCCACCCAGCACCGAGTTTTCATCGACCAGTAGCACCTCACAGCCGTCCACAGCAGCGGTTAGAGCTGCTTGCATACCTGCGGGACCTGCGCCTACCACTACTACATCATAAAACCTGTACTGCTTGTCGTAATAGTCCGGCTCGAGTTGCTGATCAATAATTCCCAGACCGGCTTTTTTACGAATCAGCGGAGCCCATTTTTCCCAGATACCCCTGGGTTTAAAGAAGGCTTTGTAATAGAAGCCAACAGGCAAAAATCTTGAAAATAATCCCAGCAGAGCACCGCGATCAGTCTTTAAGCTGCCGCTGTAGTTCTGCCCCATCACCCTTAGGCCCGCAGATAGAGGCTCTTTATCTGCCAGGGCATTGGGGTTTGATGGCAGCTGCACCATGGTATTGGCATCCTGCCCTGCCATGGTTAGAGCGCCCCGTGGGCGATGGTACTTAAATGAACGGCTCAATAGCCATTGGTTGTTAGCGGCCAGTGCACTGGCGATAGTATCACCGGCGAGGCCCTGATAAGACTTGCTCTCAAAGCTAAACTTAATCGGTTGCTCGCGATCGATCAACAGACCATAGGGGCTGGGTAAGCGTTGCATTAGTTTGTCTCCCCGGTCGCCGGCTCGGCAAAGTCGATGCGCTGATTAAATAGTTCACTGGCTTCAAAGGTACGAATCACAGTATCTGTAATGGTGTTGCGCTCGGCCAAAAACCAAAATGAGCTGGCGGTATGACACCACCATTCGATTACCACACCGGCCTGGTTGTCGTGAAAGAACACATACTCGGCCCAGTCTCTTGGGGTAGTAGTATTTGGGTCTGGCATAGGATGATATTCACCACCATAGGTAAATTCCGAGATATTGCGCTGGCCATTGAGAGGGCAGGTAAGAAGTTTCATTGCTGTCTCTCCTAGTGGCTGGCGGCTGTGGCGCCGGCTTCGTTAATTTGTTCGTAGTTGTAGAAGCGCTCAAGCTCAAACGGCTTGATAATCTCTGGCACCTTTTTAGTCGCCACCAGCTCGGCCATGGTTACGCCACAGATAGGCGTGGCTTTAAAGCCCCAGGTGCCCCAGCCTGCATCCAGATAATAATTTTCTACCGGGCTCAGCCCCATAATTGGACTGTAATCCGGAGTCATATCTGTGGTGCCCGCCCACTGGCGCAATATTCTTGCCTGGGCTAAAAATGGGAACAGCTCCAGAGCTGCAGCACTTAATGATTCGCGCTGATCCAATGTGGCTCTGGTGTGGTAGAGCGGGTAGGGGTCCGACCCGCCACCTATCACAAATTCTCCGCGGGATGTTTGATGCACATAGACATGTACATGGGGAGAGCTGACATGGGGAGTTAAAACAGGCTTATAGGGCTGCGTGACCATAGCCTGCAGCGGATAGCAGTGAATAGGTAATGGAATACCGGCTTTTTTAGCCACTATAGAGCTGGCACCCGCCACGGCCTGCACCACAGCGCCGCATTCAACGCGGCCGCGATTGGTTTTAACCGCAGTTACGCGACCTTGGGTGACTTCAATATCCTCGACTTCAGTCAGTTGGTGCAGCTCGACCCCGCGATCACAGGCGCCCTTAGCATAGCCCCAGGCCACGGCATCGTGGCGAGCGGTGGCACCGTCGGCATGCCAGAGACCGGCCATAATGGGGAAGCGCGAGTCTTCAGACATATTGAGATTTGGGACTAATTCTGCAATCGCCTGGCGATCGACAAGCTCAGAGCGCACTCCCATATGCTGATTGACCTCAGCGCGCCAGCGAAAACTGCGCACAGCGGCATCACTGTGCGCAAGAGTTAGCTGACCGCGATTTTCCATCATCACGTTATAGTTAAATTCATTGCTTAGATTGTTGTACAGCTTGACTGACTCGCGGTAAAAGCTGACGCCCGCTTCAGTGAGATAGTTAGAGCGAATAACTGCTGTATTGCGGGCCGTATTGCCGCCGCCCAGATAGCTTTTTTCCAGTACGGCAACATTGGTGATGCCATGATATTTGGCCAGATTATAGGCAATGGCAGTACCGTGACCACCGGCACCAATAATAACCACGTCATAGTGCTTTTTAAGCTCTGTGCTAGGGGTAAAATGATGCTGTGCCGGATACTCGCTGCTGAGACCGTATTTTAAAAGCCCAAAAGGCATGACCCTCTCCCCCTGTTACAGCTTAGCTGCCCAAGAAAACAACAGTTTTATTACCGTCTAAAAATACGCGGCGCTCAATGTGATACTTCACAGCCTTGGCCAGTGCCATAGATTCGTTATCTCGACCCACCTGCACTAGATGATCGGGCCCATAATTATGGTCAACTCTGGTCAGCATCTGCTCAATAATTGGCCCTTCATCCAGGTCAGAGGTCACGTAGTGAGCTGTAGCGCCAATCACTTTAACACCTCGATCAAAGGCTTGGTGATAGGGTTTGGCGCCTTTAAAACCGGGCAGAAAGGAGTGATGGATATTGATACAGCGACCCGAGAGCTGTTGGGTTAACTCATTGGACAAAATCTGCATATAGCGAGCTAAAACCACCAATTCGGTGTCAGTCTCATCGACGATTTCCATAAGCCGCTGTTCCTGCTGGGCCTTAGTATCTTTGGTCACCGGCAAGTGGATAAAGCGAATGCCCTCGCGCTCAACCATAGGGCGTAAATCCTGGTGATTGGAGACCACTGCGGTGATTTCCATATTTAATTCGCCTTTGCGCTGGCGGTAGAGTAAATCGTCCAGACAGTGATCGTATTTAGATACCATCAGTAGAGTTTTAACTGCCACTTCTGGGTCATGAAACTGCCAGTCCATAGTGAATTGCTGGGCAACAGTGTCAAACTGATTGCGCATATCAGCAATAGCTGGCGAGCCCTTTTGGCGTCGAAACACAGCGCGCATAAAAAACTTATCAGTTGATTCATCATCGAATTGTTCCAGAGCGCAGATATAGCAGTCTCTGTCAGCGAGAAAACTGGTGACAGCCGCAACCACGCCAAGGCCAGCACGGCAGGTGCCAGTAAAAATATAGTTGTCAGCAGTTTGAGGCATGATCGTCATATTGTTAGCCTAAATATTGTCAAAAAAATAACTTGTGCGACCCTTTGAGCCCACGACTCAATGGATGGGAATGATGCATGCCTAATCCTCACTGGGTCAATCAATACCGTGCATAGTTAGCATTTTTACTGATCACTCGAAAAACTGCTAATTAAAATCTACTTATCCAGTTGAGAGCTGATCGCTAATATAGTCGATCTGTAATTATACAAACTCGGATAGGTGTCAAGGGTAGACTGATCCCAAAGAGCTGATAAGTAATGAATTGTTTTGATGGGATTCGTATATTCAAACCCCTTATGCGATTGGCCTCGGTAACAATTAAGAGGATATTTATGGACTCTCTAGAGGTTAGTCAGGAAAAAATGCCTCATCAGGCTTCAACGGATGTTGTATGCGAGGTTGAATCTAAGATTTCAAATCCCAGACTAGATGATCGTATTCGTTTGCGTATTCTTATGCGGTTGATGGTAATAGCTGCTCTACTTGGCATTCGTGCTGTCACTGCCTACTTCACACCCGACCTGTTTATCCAGTCCAAGGTGGTTGGTGCTCAAATAGACTCATCTGCCCTCTACCCGGCAAACGACTTAATGCAGGTAAGGGCCATGCTTCTGGTGATTGTATTAGCTGGCTACTTGTATTCGCTGATTGCCGATCGATATTTTCGATTTATGACGGTGTTTGGCATGGTTATCGGCTGCGCATTACTATGGAGTGATATGGAGCTCTTTATGCTCTCGTCAGCCTCGGAAATAACCCCGGTCTCTTTCGCACTGCTTGGCATGCGTCTTATCGTCGTTTGGCTATTGGTTCTAAACTATCTGGATATTCATCGCTAGAAGCTGCATCATTCATGGATGATCATCCAGCGCCTGCTCCCTGTTACTCTAATTGCCCTACTGTGTGCTTGTTCCACCTATCAGCCGACAGAGGTCAACGATGTTTGCAGAATATTCTTGGGTGAAACAGATTGGTATGAAGATGCTCGTCGCTCTAGCAAACGCTGGGGTACACCTATCGGGGTTATGATGGCGATTATCAAGCAGGAGTCAGCATTTCAGGCCAAGGTGCGGCCAGATCGTCCGAAGTTTTTATTTATTCCCCTGCCGCGCAGATCCTCGGCCTATGGCTATGCTCAGGCTCAGGATGCCGCCTGGAGTGATTACCGCAAGGATACGGGTAGCTGGAGCCATGACCGCGATGACTTTGGAGATGCTATTAACTTTGTTGGCTGGTATACCAACAAGACTCACAAGCGCCTGGGAATCTCCAAGTGGGACGCTTACAGCCAGTATCTTGCCTATCATGAGGGCTGGGGTGGCTATTCCCGCAAGTCATACAATAAAAAGCCCCAGCTGTTGACGGTGGCTAAAAAGGTGCAGCGTCAGGCCGGAACCTATGGGGCCCAGCTTAAAAAATGCAGTGCCAAGCTAGATAAGGCAGTGCGCGGTTGGTTTTTTTGAAATTGTCGTGCCGAGGACATCGAAGACCTGCTTTTGCACGTAAAATGGGCAGTGGATAACAATAATTAAGAGAGCCCCCATGTCTGTGAACCATGTAGATGTTCTGATTATCGGTGCCGGTCTGTCGGGCATAGGTGCGGCCAGCCATCTTGAGCGTGAGGCGCCCAATAAATCCTATGCTATTTTAGAGAGCCGCGGCGCCATGGGGGGCACCTGGGATCTATTTCGTTATCCAGGCATTAGATCTGACTCCGATATGCATACTTTGGGCTATAGCTTTAAACCTTGGAAGCACGAGAGAGCAATCGCCGATGGTCCTGCTATCTTGGATTATATCCGTGAGACAGCCAGAGAATATGATGTCGAAAAGCATATACGCTACAACCATCGAGCCACCAAAATCTCCTGGGACAGTAGTAGGGCACTGTGGACTGTCAGTATTGAAAAGCAGGGAGCGAGCGCAGGCACTATAAGCTGCAACTTTATCTACAGCTGCACTGGATACTATCGCTACGACAAAGGCTATACGCCAGATTTTCCCGATATAGAGCAGTTTAAAGGCCAGGTTATTCATCCCCAGTTATGGCCTGAAGATTTGGATTATGCAGATAAAAATGTGGTGGTTATAGGTAGTGGTGCAACAGCAATTACTGTGGTTCCAGAGATGGCAAAAACCGCCAAACATGTCACCATGCTGCAGCGCTCTCCCACCTATGTGGTCTCGCGCCCAGGCCGAGATGCCTTTGCTCTGCGCATGGACCGCTGGCTGCCATCCAGGTTAGCCTATCTAGTGACTCGCTGGAAAAACGTCAGTATGCAGGCACTGATATACCAGTACAGCCGACGTCGCCCGCAAAAAATGAAAGAGTTTTTGCTGGCGCTCACTCGCAGAGAGCTCAGTGGCAAGGTAGATGTAGACACTCACTTTAATCCTAAATATAACCCCTGGGACCAGCGCCTCTGTCTGGTACCGGATAGTGACCTATTTAGATCCCTGCGCAGGGGCACATCGTCGGTTGTAACCGATCATATTCAACGCTTTACCAAGACGGGTATTAAGCTGGAGTCCGGCGACCTGTTAAAAGCCGATATCGTTGTAACCGCCACTGGCTTGGAGCTGTTGCCCATGGGTGGTATGGAGATCGAAGTCGATGGTAAAACCATGGTATTGCCAGATACTCTGGGTTACCGCGGTATGATGCTAAGTGATATCCCCAACTTTGTGCTGGCTGCAGGCTATACCAATGCCTCTTGGACATTGAAATGTGATCTGACCAGTGAATACGTCTGCCGTATGCTCAACCATATGGATAAAAAAGGCTTCGCCTACTGCGTGCCGCGCAATCGCGATCCTGCCATGGAGCGCGTATCATTTTTAGATCTGGCCTCCGGCTATGTGGACCGCTCAATAGATCGCTTCCCTAAGCAGGGCCTTAAATCACCCTGGAAGCTCTATCAGAATTATCTGCTCGACATACTGAGCCTGCGCTTTGGTGCAATGAACGATAAGGAGCTGGAGTATGGCAAGGTTAAGGCCTAAGTCCTAACCAATTGTTGCCGCCAAAAGACCCAAAAAAAACCTAAGTAGTTTATGGCGGCGGTATTGTTGGCAGTCAGGGCATTTGCTTGATACACGGCGAGGCTGGTGACAGCCTATTTGTTGCAGCCTGATTATCGGGTGGAGCCGCGTACAACTAATTCAAACCCTGTATTGATGTAGCCCGAGATCAATGGCTCCCCAGTATCCTGCGGATATAGCCGTTCAAAGATAAGCTCCATGGCCCTGCTGCCCATATGGTAGCGATCAACCCGCACTGTGGTCAGTGCAGGCTCAGCATAGGTGGCCATTTCAATATCATTAAAACCGCAGATGCCAAATTGTTCGGGCACATTGAGCTGCATTTTTTTGCACTCATGTAAGACCCCTAGCGCGAGATCATCGTTACAGCAAAATACAGCGTCACAGTCGCCCCCGGTAACAGCCATTAATTCTCGAAATAACGAGGCGCCCATAGCCACAGAAGAGGGCTTGGAGGTTGTTATAATCCGTTGCTTAGCCAGATGATTTGCGGCTGTTAAACAATGTTTGAAGCCATCTAGTCTCTGGCAGGTTCTATGATCCATTCTTGCACCGATAAAACCAATCTTGCTGTAGGACTTATCAAGTAATAACTGAGCCACATCTGCGCCTGCATCAAAATGTGAAAACCCCACATTAATATCAATAGGCTTCTCAACCTCACCCATTATCTGCACCACGGGCACAGTGGCGGCTTGCAGCATGGCCCTGGCAGCAGGGGTCTGTTCTCCACCGCTAACAATTAACCCCTCGGGAGATTGGCCCAATAATGTTCTGATGGCGCGCTCTTCCTCAATTGGAGAGTAATGGGTATTAAATAACAGCACCTGATAATTGGCTGGCGTGGCAACGTCATAGATACCCCGCAATACGTCGTTAAATACTACATTGGATAGCGAGGGAATTAGCACGCCAATTAACTTAGACTTTGAGGAGGCCAGTACACTTGCAGAGCGGTTGGGTATATAGCCCAGCTCGGCAATGGCGGCCTGTACTTTTTCACGAACACTGTCCCGCACCCCTGCAGCACCATTGACTACACGGGATACAGTAATAGGGCTAACCTCAGCCTTGGCGGCAACGTCTTTTAGGGTAAGGCGCTTTGCGCTCTGAGGATGATTATTTGCCATAGGCCTATAGTTGCATGGTTACAAAAACAGGGATATCAGCAGACAACTGGCCAGTCCGGCCAGTGAAATTAATGTGGTCATAACTGTCCAGGTTTTTAAGGTGTTTGTTTCGCTCATACCAAGATAACGGCTGACCAGCCAAAACCCGGAGTCATTAACATGGGAGAGTATGGTCGCCCCAGAGGAAATAGCGATAACCAGCAACCCCAAGCTGGGTGCCGAAATGGGCTGTAATTCCAAGATAGGTGCCATCAGGCCCGCGCCGGTGATCATGGCTACGGTTGCCGAACCCTGAGCAATACGAGTAATGGCGGCGATTAAAAAGCCCAGAATAAATATGGAAAACTGAGCCTCAATAAATACTGACGCCAGCATCTGACCCACGCCGGAGTCAATCAGCACCTGCTTAAATGCGCCACCTGCACCAGTAATTAAAATTACCACACCAGCCGGCTCAAGACCCTTATTGGCAATCTTTAGCAATGATTCAGTGCTTAGGTCGCATTTTTTCTGGGCCATAACCAGAGCAAAAACAGTGGCTATGGTCAGTGCTACAAATGGATGACCTAAAAAGCTAATGGAGCTTAACCAGGCGCCGCTGTCGCTCAACACAAATGGTGCCGTTGTCGCCAGCATTATAAGTAATAGGGGCAGCAGAATAATTGAGGCAACCCAGGCAAAACTCGGCGAGGGGCCAGAGGATTCTGCGGCTTGATCGCGATGTGCCTGTGGCACCTCAATAAATATTCTATTGGCAATATACTGACCAAACCAGGGTCCAGCGATAATCATGGCGGGTATGCCGGTTAGGCCGCCAAATAGAATAACCCATCCCAGATCAGCATTGATCAACTCAGCGACGGCAATAGGGCCCGGCGTAGGTGGGATAAAACTATGGGTAATCGCCAGTCCAGCCAGCAGGGGAATAGCATAGTACAGCAATGAGCGGCCAGAGCGATTGGCCAAGCCATAGAGCAGTGGCGCCAGGATAATAAAAGCCACATCAAAAAATACCGGAATGGCAACAATAAAACCGGTTATACCCAGGCTCCACTGGGTTTTTTCCGGCCCAAAGGTGCCAATCAAACTATCAGCAATACGCTGAATACCTCCAGAGCTCTCCAATATCTGACCGAGAATGGCCCCCAGACCCACTACAACGGCTACAAATCCCAGAGTGCCGCCCATTCCACTTTTGACAGAATCGATCACCTGCATTGGTGGTAAGCCTGAGAGAAGGCCAACGCTTAGGCTGGTGATCAGCAGAGCCAAAAAAGCAGGTACGCGCAGAGCCATCACCAAAAACAGCAGTAGGGCAATGCCGGCGCCGGCCACAAGAAATAAACTTAAATCCATAGTAATACCCCAGCTCGCTTGTCAGAGGGTAGGCGAGCAATTGGTTGCGCAACCATTTTATGTAACAATAGACTGGTTTACAACTATTCTGCCAATCGCAGAGATATCCAGATTTATTGGGCTATTTAAAAGTTAAAAAAATAGTTTGCTAGGGAGCTAAGATGTCCTTACTTAAAAAACCGTCCAAGCTCGAATTAATGGCAGAGCCCCTGTTGCTGGTGGTGATGGGTGTATCGGGAACAGGCAAGTCGACATTGGCCAGTGAATTTGCCCGGCGCCATCAATTTACCTTTTTGGATGCTGATTCACTGCACAGTGAGCAGGCGATTAAACAGATGTCACAGGGTATCCCGCTGACTGATGACCAGCGATCGCCATGGGTGCAGAGGATTTATGCGCGGCTCAGCGAAAGCCAGAAGAACAATAAAAACTGCGTGCTTGCTTACTCCGGTTTAAAACAGGCTCACAGAGAAGTGATTTTCAGCTCATACAGAAACAGGGCGGGAGTGCTGTTAAGTGCAGACCAGCAACTGATAATGGCGCGGTTGGCTAAACGGTCTGATCATTTTATGTCTCCGCAATTGCTGGGCAGCCAGCTTGCGGACATGGAGCCCTTTGATAATAAAGAGCCGCTGCTGCAGCTGAGTAGTGCCGAGAGAGTAGAGCATTTACTGCAACAGCTGGAGAGCTTTGTATCAACAATACATGCACGCAGCTAAACAACCCGAGACTGAGATCTATTGCGATATGGCCATAGTCCAGCCTCGGGATCAGGCTTTAAAAGTTAGGCCTTTAGTTGCGAGGTGGCGCCTGCTTTTGATGGGCGGCTTCTCACTGAAGTATAGGTGGTGCAGGTTCCTTTGTTTACATCTAGGGTAAAAGCAACAACCGCAGGTTTCTTCTCAGCATAGGCTCTGCACTTTTCTACAGATCTAAACTTCTTGGATGTCTTTACCGCATGGATTTTGCCGCTGACTGCCGTGCCGTCTTCGACGGGCATCCAGTTGGATGCGGAGCTGGCAAAGCTCATTGCTGGTACTAGGGCTGCAAGCATTAGGCTGCGTTTAATCACATTTTTCATAATTTATCCTATATTTAAATTTTGAGTCTGGGGTTGAGGCTATGTCATACTCAGACCCAATTCCCGGAGATCACTACGCAGCATTTATTGTGCCAGTTTGCTCAGTACCCACAGATTGGGGATAAATATGAGTACTAACCCAAAATATGCGCCGAGTTGGTGCATTTTTTGGTGGCCATGTTCCTTGTGCACTATTTGGGGGTGGCATTGCTGTTAAAAAATAGCTTGATCGAAGCCGGTTTAACCCAGAGGAATCATCCTGTGAAGCAGCAACTAAAATCTATTTTACTCTTAATTGCGCTGGCCTCTGGCTCGGCTTTGGCGGGAGCCAATAATATAATTATCGACGTGAGATCAGGCTCTGAATGGGCAGCTGGTCATTTGCAGTCAGCACAGCATCTTGAACTGGGGATGGTGGCGCAAAATATACACAGCCTGGTTGAGGATAAAGATCAGCGCATCTATCTGTACTGCCGCAGTGGCAATAGGTCGGGCCAGGCTAAAGCTATTCTGCAGGAGCTGGGCTATACCAATGTGGTTAATGCTGGTGGTCTAGAGGATGCCAGCCGGACGCTAGAACGGGAAATTACTAAGTGAATCAGTCAGGACAGGAAAATAATAGGTCCCCTAAAAAACTGAGGATTCACCGCCCCTAGAAGAGTTTTAACCTGAATACACATCAACCTCTCTTCAAACTTGCTTCCACCGAGAGCGTCAACAGCAACTGCCACCTCAGCAGGCCATTGAGATACCTCCTACTGTCGGGTCAACGCCCTCATTGCAAGCGTGTTAAAGGTGCCTGGTTGGTGAGTATGAATGGAGCAGATCAAATGAACACAAGATTATGGGTTGCAGTGGCTTTACTTATCGGAGCGTCCTGTTGGACGAAGGCTACGGAGGTGTCCGAAGGCATATTAAGAACGCCAGATCATTATTTCGACAATCTGATCGACCATCGCTTTTCGCCCAACTATATGGAATGTGCTAACTCTTTAGGCACGCGTCTGCGGTAGTAGTATGTATTTCTGTTGCCACGCTTAAATAAATACTTCATTGAGATGGAATGGGTGCCGACGTTGAATTGGATCATAACGTAAAAAGCCTCTAGTGAGTGTACGCTTGTGTGTACATAACTAAAGGCTTTTGCGGCTAGAGCCTTCTATTTTACAGGGCTCTATCTACTAAATTGGCGCACCCGGAGGGATTCGAACCCCCGACCAAGTGGTTCGAAGCCACCTACTCTATCCAGCTGAGCTACGGGTGCGGTGTTGGTTGCATTGTAGCCTAATTTAGCGTTCCAGGTATTGTAGTTTATTGGGTACGCCATTCCATTCGTCTGCATCTGCTGGTGGCTCTTTCTGTACGGTAATATTTGGCCATACATCGGCCAGCTCTGCATTTAGCTCCAGGAAGACTTCCTGACCTTCGGGTATTTCATCTTCAGCAAAAATTGCATCCACTGGACACTCTGGTTCACAGAGGGCGCAGTCAATGCACTCATCCGGATGAATCACCAAAAAGTTGGGGCCCTCATAAAAACAGTCTACAGGGCACACTTCAACACAGTCTGTGTGTTTGCACTTGATGCAGTTGTCGCCAACAATAAAGGTCATTTGGTGTCACTCTTATCTGGTTGAGGTCAGTTTAGGCGCGGCATTATAGCAGGAAGATTTCTCCTGTGAATGCCTGAGTCAGGTTATTTGGTTCTATCTTATAGCTTGAGCCAAAGCTTACGTCAGAGCAGTTTTTTTAGTTCATAAACCAGATCCAGCGCCTGCTTTGGCGATAGCTCATCGGGGCTCAATGATTTCAGCCGCTTCTGCAGTTCTGGGTTGACCGGAGGTAAAAATAGCTCAGCCTGACTCGGTAGCGGCGGGGTGTCTGCCGGGGGAGTTATTACGCCGGGGCTGCCCGCTTCCAGCAGCGCCAGTTCCTGACGAGCAAGATTGATAACATCAGCGGGTATGCCGGCCAATTTAGCCACCTGAATACCATAGCTCTGGCTGGCTGGGCCATCCTGTACCGAGTGTAGGAATACAATGCTGTCATTGTACTCCGTGGCATCCAGGTGCACATTAATGGTGCCTGCTACTTTGTCTGGCAGAGCGGTCAGCTCAAAGTAGTGGGTGGCAAACAGAGTGAAAGCTTTGACCTGTTCGGCGAGATAGAAGGCGCAGGCCCAGGCCAGAGACAGGCCGTCAAAGGTGCTGGTGCCACGGCCCACTTCATCCATCAATACCAGGCTGCGATCAGTGGCGTTGTGCAGGATATTGGCGGTTTCGGTCATCTCAACCATAAAGGTAGAGCGGCCGCCGGCCAGATCATCTGAGGACCCTATGCGCGTAAAAATGCGATCAACCAGGCCTATAGTAGCCGCGCTGGCGGGGACAAAGCTGCCAATTTGAGCCAGTAAAACAATTAGTGCGGCCTGACGCATATAGGTAGATTTACCACCCATGTTGGGTCCCGTGATGACCAGCATTTTGCGGCCATGATTCATTAGCAGGTCATTGGCCACAAATGGGTCGCTGGAGACCTGTTCCACTACCGGGTGGCGGCCTCCCTCAATATTAATGCCGGGCTGCAGTTGTAGCTGGGGCCTACAGAAGCCCAGACTGTGGGCTCGCTCAGCCAGGGTGGCCAGCACATCCAGTTCCGCCACGGCGGCGGCACAGGTCTGCAACTGGGCTAGATCCTGATTCAATGTTTCAAGCAGCTGCTCATAGAGGTGCTTCTCTCGGCTAAGCGCTCGGCTCTTGGCGCTCAGAGCTCGGTCTTCAAATTCTTTAAGCTCTGGGGTGATAAAGCGTTCGGCATTTTTTAGGGTCTGGCGCCTGATATATTCCACTGGCGCCTGATCACTTTGCCCGCGAGAGATCTCAATATAATAGCCATGCACTCGGTTAAAGCCGACCTTAAGGCTGGAGATGCCTGTATTGGCTTTTTCGCGCTCTTCCATAGCCAGCAGGAACTCTCCTGCGTTGGTATTTAGGGCTCTTAGCTCATCTAACTCAGAGTCATAACCATCGGCAATCACGCCGCCGTCACGTATTACAACTGGTGGATTTTCCTGAATAGCGCCAGCCAGCAGTTCCACCAAATGGGGCAGTGGCTTGGCGCCTTTGGCCAGCTGCTGGAGGTGAGATATTTCGGCACTGTTTAGCTCTGTGGCAATCTGTGGCAATACTGCCAGTGAGTCCAAAAGGCGTGTTAAGTCTCTGGGTCGGGCTGATCTCAGAGCAACACGAGTAAGAATCCGTTCCATATCGCCCACCTGTTTTAGATGGCCGTGAAGCGTCTCGTAGACATAGTTATCTTGCACAGCAGAGATACTGTCCTGTCGCGCCTGCAGTATTCCCAGGTCTTGCAGAGGTTGATTTAGCCAGCGACGCAGCAGTCTGCTGGCCATGCTGGTGGCGCTATTGTCCAGTACATCAAATAGAGTGTTTTCTTCGCCGCCGGTCAAGTTGATATCCAGCTCTAAATTGCGCCTGCTGGCGGCATCCAGAGCCACTCTGTCTTCGCGGTTCTCCGCGCTGATACTGCGAATATGGGGCAGATTATTGCGCTGTGTATCCAGCGCATATTGCAGCAGGCAGCCGGCGGCGGCTATGCCCACGGGGAGATGGTCGCAGCCAAACCCGGCTAAGTCTTTGGTGGCAAACTGCTTATTGAGCAGGCGCTGGGCACTATCTAAATCAAACTCCCAGGGTGCGCGATAGCGTGTACCTGGCGACTGCTGCAAAAAGTCGCTAGCTGGTAGATCTTCAGAAATTAACAGTTCGACTGGGTTGAGTCGCTGCAGTTCAGCATGCAGTTCATCGGCACTGTCTAGCTGCAGCAGTTGAAAGCGACCAGTGCTCATATCCAGGGTGGCAAGTCCAAATTGATCGTCGCAGTGAGTAATGGCAGCCAGCAAATTGTCAGTGCGGTCATCGAGCAGGGCTTCGTCGGTAAGAGTCCCGGGGGTGAGCACGCGCATTACCGCTCGCTCCACCGGCCCCTTGCTGGTTTCCGGGTCGCCAATCTGCTCACAGATTGCTACCGATAGACCCTGCTTAACCAGCTTGGCGATATAGCTCTCCGCTGCATGGTAGGGTACACCGCACATTGGAATGGGATTACCATTGGTTTTGCCTCGTGCAGTCAGAGTGATATCCAGCAGCTGACTGGCCCGCTTGGCATCGTCAAAAAACAACTCGTAAAAATCACCCATGCGATAGAAAACAATATCATTGGGATGCTCAGCCTTGATACGCAGGTATTGCTGCATCATTGGAGTATGGGGACTGGACTCTGGGGTTGCTTTCATAGGACCAAAACTGGGCAAGTTATCTGTCAGCGAAATTAAGTCTCTTAGTTTAGACCAAACTGATGCCTATAGCCTATTGAAATAGACGCTATTGCTCTGCATAACTGGCAATAATAGTTAACTTAAGGCATAAAAGCTGTCGATTGTTAAAGCTGGGTAGTAATGCTAAATTGCTGGCCTGAGTTTAAAGCACAGTTAGCTCTGTTAACGCAAAATACCAATATATTGAGACAGACCTAGGGGAAGATAGATGAGTGATGCAGTAACAGTAACTATTGAAGATGGTGTGGCCCGTATTGTTATGGACGATGGCAAAGTCAATGTTCTGGGCTATGCCATGTGGGATGCTCTGGAGGCCGCATTTGACCAGGCCGAAGAGGCGGGCGCAGTGGTTATTCTGCAGGGGCGCGATGGTATTTTTTCCGGAGGTTTTGACCTCAAGGAAATGGGTAAAGGGCCGCAGAATGCTCTGCAGCTGACATCCAGAGGGTCAAAGATGGCGCGTCGCATACTGTCATTTCCCACACCGGTGATTGGCGTGTCAACCGGGCACTGCATTGCCATGGGTGCATTTCTAATGCTGGCCTGCGACTATCGAATTGGCGCTGCCGGCGATTTTAAGACAGGACTTAACGAAACCATGATCGGCATGACCATGCATAATTTTGGTATCGAACTGGCTCGCTACAGAATCCCATTGCATTACTTTAGTCGCGCGGTAATTAATGCGGAGATATGGAATCCGCAAGATGCTATATCTGCAGGATTCTATGATCGCATTGCACCAGTTGAGCAGCTTGAGGGTGCAGCATCTATGGCGGCGGAGATGTTTGGCAATCTGGATATGACTGCTTTTAATGGCACCAAAAACAAATCGCGTAAAGATGTTCTGGAATTACTCGATCGCTGTATAGAAATGGATCTGGTTGCCCCTGGCAGCTAACTAAAGCCTTTTAAAGCTCCTTAATTCTCAAAAGCTTTATTTTTTAATCGCCAGCATTCCGCGCCTTTGGTGCGCGGGATTGCGTTTTCCTGACCTTTTAAAAATCCTATTTAGAGAGCAGTATTCGCTTATGAATAGCGTTTAGCGCTTTAAAAAGGTTGGATATTCACCAGGAAAGAGACTGAAAACAAATCCATTTTAGAGGGCCTGTTGAGTGGGTATTCCACGGCAGATGTTGGGTTGCTAATGCCGTTTCTAGAAGCCACAGACGTCGCCGGCGGAACCGTGGTAATTACCCATGGTAGCATGGATGCAGATGTTTACTTTTTGCAGGGTGGCGCCTTCAGTGTTTTGGAGAAAGTGAATATTAATGGTTCGACCGTTATTCTAAACACAGCCTCATTCTCCGGACCCAGTATTCTCGGCGAAGTGAATATGCTCAACCAGACCTTGAGAACAGCCACAGTCTTGAGCGGACCCATCACGGACCTCTTGCCGAGCCAGCGCCGGAGGCGGAGCTACAAATATAGGCCTGCGGGGCAGCTTTTTACCATTGCTGTCAATTTGTCTCAAAACAACTATCGGCCGTCTGCAAAGCGAGATACACTTTTGCTATGAATCCTGATATCTACCAACTCTCAGCCGACATCGGCAAAATTCTCGGTGACCAGGGTGCCACCGTGACATTTGCAGAGTCCTGCACCGGCGGCGGTGTGGCCCATGCCATTACAGCGGTGCCGGGCAGCTCCGCCTGGTTTGGTTGCGGCTTTGTCACCTATGCCAATAGTGCCAAACACCGATTGCTGGGTGTGCCTGCAGAGCTGCTTAATTCACAGGGTGCGGTAAGTGAGCCTGTGGTAATAGAGATGGCCAAGGGAGCAGTTGCCGCTGCGGGAGCTGACTTTGGGGTCGCTATTAGTGGCATCGCCGGCCCCGGAGGTGGCACCGTCGAAAAGCCTGTGGGCACAGTTTGGTTCTGTTGGACTGGACCCCAGGGTAACCTGACTCAGCGGCATTGTTTTTCAGGAGACCGCCACCAAGTTCGTGAGCAAGCCATCACAATTTGTTTAAAACAACTGTTGCATCAGGTTACTGGTTATTATACTGTATAACCATACAGCTACTGATTAAGTAACCAGTAATATAAAACATCGCAAAATTTCGAGGATACAAATATGGACGCCAACAAATCTAAAGCACTAGAGGCAGCACTGGGTCAGATCGAACGTCAGTTTGGCAAGGGCACCGTGATGCGTATGGGCGAGGGTGGCCGTCAGGCGGTGCCCGCTATCTCAACCGGATCACTGGGTCTGGACATTGCACTTGGCATTGGCGGCCTCCCCAAGGGTCGAGTTGTTGAGATCTATGGTCCGGAGTCCTCAGGTAAGACAACATTGACGCTGCAGGTGATTGCCGAGGCGCAAAAGGCTGGTGGCACCTGTGCCTTTGTGGATGCCGAGCACGCACTGGATCCTGTCTATGCGGAAAAGCTGGGCGTTAAGGTCGACGACCTGATTGTCTCGCAGCCAGATACAGGTGAGCAGGCTCTCGAAGTTACAGATATGCTAGTGCGCTCTGGGGCCTGCGATGTCTTGGTGGTTGACTCGGTAGCTGCGCTGACCCCGCGAGCGGAGATTGAGGGTGAGATGGGTGATCATCACGTGGGCCTTCAGGCTCGACTGATGTCTCAGGCGCTGCGCAAACTGACAGGTAATATTAAAACCGCTAACTGCCTGGTTATCTTTATCAACCAAATCCGTATGAAAATTGGTGTTATGTTTGGTAATCCGGAGACCACCACTGGCGGTAATGCCCTGAAGTTTTATTCCTCAGTACGTCTGGATATTCGTCGTATTGGAGCCGTAAAGGATGGCGACGAGATTATAGGTAACGAAACCCGCGTTAAGGTCGTTAAAAACAAGGTGGCACCGCCGTTTAAGCAGACAGAATTCCAAATTCTCTACGGTCGCGGTATCAACCGCAACGGCGAGCTTGTGGATCTGGGCGTCAAGCATGGTCTGGTGGATAAATCTGGTGCCTGGTATGCCTACAAAGGGAATAAAATTGGCCAGGGTAAAGCCAATGTTGGCATCTTCCTGACGGAGAATCCGGAGATTGCGGCTGAAATCGAATCCCAGATCAGAGCGAAGGAGCTGGGTAATCTAAAGCCTGTAGAGGACGCCCCTGCGACATCGGAACAGGATTTTACTGAAGAGTAATCCAGCACAAAGCTCAGGCAATGAAAAAACAGGACGAGGTAGTTACTCCAGCTAAAATTCGCTCTGCAGCCATGGATCTGCTGACCGGGCGTGAATTTTCCCGGGCCGAGCTAGCCAAGAAGCTGGGTAAGCGCTTTGGCTCTGACCCTTCAATTTCTGATCCGATAATTAAGGCGGAACTGGATCGTCTGCAACAAGAGGGCTTGCAGTCTGATGAACGCTTCTGTGAAGCATTTCTGCGCTCGAGAATTTATCGCGGTCATGGGTTGGCAAGAATTCGCATGGATATCCGTCAGAAAGGTATTGCAGAGGATCTATTTAATGTCGCAGTAGAGACCTCTGATACTGACTGGTTTGCGCTCGCAAGAGAAGTCGCCGAGCGCAAATTTGGCCGCGGTCCGATCATAGATCAAAAAGACAGGGCCCGGCGCATGCGCTTTTTACAGTACCGCGGTTTTAACTTTGACCAGATCAAGTATGCCCTGTCGGCCACTGAGCTAGAAGAGGTTTAGGCAGGGGCTGCATGCAGATAGCCATCAAATAGCTCTACCAATCTGGGTTCCATATAGCTATGGGCCTTGAGATTGACAATAAATCCACAGTGCCCGCCATGGGCATAGATCTCGAGATTAAGTAAGTCTGGACAGTTGATCTTTTTCACATCTGACACGGGAATAATGGGGTCGTCAGCGGCTGTAATGAGATGCGCCGGAATACTCAGATTACTCAGTCTGTCGCCTGTAAGCGCATAAGACCTAAAGTAGCTGTCTGCATCTTTAAACTCTGTATGCCTGGGGACAAAAAATTCATTGAGCTCCTCGAAGGTCTTGGCTTGTTCAAGTTGGGGTCCAAAATCATATTCCGGAAAATGCACCAGTTTTTTACGCAGGGACCTGGTCCAGCGATACATAAAGTACTTGCGATAGATAAACGACCCTTTGTTTAGGGCACTCATGGCATTCACAGGATCTACCGGAGGGGATATAGCCACTGCCGCCCTGAGGCCCAGCGCAGATCCGCGATCAGCAGCTATGCGCAATGTAAAGTTGCCACCGAGAGAAAACCCTGCCAAAAAAATGGTTTGGTAGGGTTTTTGAGACAAGAAGCTCTCAATAGCATCACCCACCTCAGTTACCATAGTCGAGTTAAACAGCGCTTTATTGAGGTGCTGGGTGTCCCCATGATCACGCATATTAAGCCGCAGCACATCGTAGCCATGGTCAAGCAAATACTTGGCGGTGGTTACCTGATAAGCGGATTTGCTCGAACCCTCCCAGCCGTGGATCAAAATCACCAAGGCTTTTTTAGCGCTCGCCTTTTTTTGGGTGCTGAGATCAAACTCAGCTTTAAGTCTTACCCCCTCGGGTGTAGTCAGAAGCAATTCCTCTGAGTCAAGCACCTCGGCAAGCCTGTTGGCTCGGCGTTTTCGCGGCCCCACACTGTTGAGCGCACTTTGAATATGTGCGTGGCGCAGATAAAAAGGTGGGGTAAATAGGTGTTTTATAGTCATATATAAGGTTAGCGCGTACTTTGGAAATTTGGGCGATTCTTGAACCGCTCATCATAACTGGGGTCGAACTCTAAGACCAAGGAATTTGGTCAATCAGGAAGGTATAGTATCAAGGAGATCAGGATGATTAAGATACTGCAGTTATCTGCGATAAAAAGCGCCATATTGTTATTAATAGCCTTAGTTTTGGTATCTTCGCCCATATTAGCCGCCACTGGCAGCTCTGCAACAGATTCCTCAGTGAACAACCAGATAGAAAAACCAGAGCTATCTGTGGTCGAGCGAATGCGCGCCATAACACCTTTAAACTACAAAAAATGGAGTATTCGCAGCGGTTGCATTAACTCAAGTCGCATCAAGCGGATTAGGTTTCTGGATGACAGCACGGCTCTGGTGAGTCTGATGGGCAAGAAAACAGCTGTGCTTAAATTAGCCTCGCGCTGTCCAGGTATTAAGAAACGTGGTTTTTCCTACGCCAGCGAAGGCCAGAGACTGTGCACCAGACATACGCGCTTTTCGGTGCTTGGTGGAAGCTATGCCTGCAAGGTAGCCTCCATAGATCCGTATATTGGACTGGAGGACCCGCCCGAGCTGCAAGAATATGATTGAATCCGCTATTTTTGCTTGCTTATAGTAGAGGTTTTGGCTTTTCATAGTAGCTACAAAGGTTTGCTATGAGGCTCCAGATGAAGTTAATTAAACCGTGCATCATTGTGTTGCTAGCCGCAGCCCTACCCGCAATGGGTTTTGCAGAAGAGCCCTCGGCCAATAAAGAGCCCTCAGCGGGTAAAGAGCCCTCGGCCAATAAAGAGCCCTCAGCGGGTAAAGAGCCCTCAGCCAATAAAGAACCCTCAGCCAATAAAGAACCCTCAACCAATAAAGAACCCTCCCTGATAGATCGCATGAAAGCCATCGATGAGGTAAATCCCAAGAGCTGGGGTATTCGCAATAACTGCATTGCCGTATCAAGAATCCGTGATATTAATTTCCGAGATGATCAGTCTGCCATTGTCGATGTCGGCCGCGGCAAAGAGGTACTAATGCGTCTTCGACGTGAGTGCTCTGGAGTCAAAACTGAAGGTTTTATGTATAAGCCCAGAGGCATTCGTCTCTGCGCTCGCCATGATTATTTGACCCTGATTCGCAGCAAGCGTATCTGCCATATTGCATCTTTCGAGCCCTACCTGGAGGTTCAAAAACCCAAACCAGAGGACAATAAATAATGTTCAGAGCACCTACCGTTCTGGTTGCCATAATCCTGGTCTGTTTAGCAGCTGCAGTTAAGCTGCAGGCGAGTCCCATGACCTTGCAGGGCAGTTTGCAGCAGGGAAGCCTGTTGCTGGGCACTGTAGAGACGGGTTCCACAGCCTTTTATCGAGACCAGGCACTGCCAGTGACTGCCAGCGGCCAGTTTCTGCTGGGGCTGGGCAGAGATGCTCCTTCCAGTATTGAGCTGCGCATTGTCGACGCAGAAGGCTTGCAGACTGTGCAAAAGTTTGCCGTAGCAAAGCGTGAATATCGCATCCAGCGCGTCAATGGTGTGCCCGCAAAAACCGTTAACCCACCGGCAGCTGATTTGGCGCGTATTCGCAATGACTCGGCGCTGGTCAAATCGGCACGTCGCGAGATTACCGCCAGAGAGGATTTTCTCGACGGTTTTCAGATACCTCTGAATGGGCCAATTACCGGTGTCTATGGCAGCCAGCGAGTGTATAACGGCGTACCTAAAAACCCCCATTATGGCGTCGATTATGCGGCTCCAACAGGTACCCAGGTGCTGTCACCCGCGGCTGGGATAGTGCGACTAGCCCATCTCGATATGTTCTACTCTGGGGGCACATTGATTGTCGACCATGGTCATGGGCTCAGCTCCAGTTTTCTTCATCTCAGCGATATCCTAGTAGCTGAGGGCAGCCGAGTGAGTCGCGGCCAGCCCATAGCTAAGGTGGGTGCCACGGGCCGAGCCACTGGACCTCACCTGGACTGGCGTATGAACTGGCACAGCGAGCGCATCGACCCTCAGTTGGTTCTCGAGACATTACCTGCTCAGTAACTAGACCGGGAAATACAAAATCCGGATAATTCCCCCGAAACATGGCGATTTGGCTGTATTTTGCGTAAACTAGCGCGGTTTTTTAATGGACAGATACAGTGGATAAAGAACTCCTAAGCATCTTGGTTTGCCCGGTCAGCAAGGCTCCTTTGGAATATGACGCAGAGGCGCAGGAGCTAGTGTGCAAAGCCAGCGGTTTGGCTTACCCAATCCGCGACGGTATCCCGGTAATGCTGGAGACCGAAGCGCGGCAATTGAATAGCGACCAAAAACTGAAATAGCTGAGGCTGTGGGCATTTTAAAAACCCATTGCCAGTCGGCTGTGAGCACCCAATCATGACAACAGAGACTCTATTTACGCGGATTATTAATCGCGACATACCAGCAGATATCCTCTATGAGGATGATCAATGTATTGTGATTAATGATATAGCTCCCCAAGCACCAGTGCATATGTTGGTTATTCCGCGCCAGCCATTGCCTCGCCTGGCAGATGCCAGTCAGGCAGATCGCGATATGCTGGGACATTTGATGTGGGTGGCAGGAGAGGTCGCCCGCCAGTTTGGTGTTGACGACGCGTTCCGTCTGGTGGTTAACAATGGTGCAGATGCAGGGCAGACCGTATTCCACCTACACCTGCATATTTTGGCCAATAAAGGCAGCGAGAAAACTTTCTCGGAAGCAAATTTATAAGTGGATCAGTACTAGACGCTGAGCCCTCAACTGGAAACTAACCATCATGAAAAGCGCCGAAATACGTGACGCCTTCCTAAACTATTTTGCCAGCAAGCAGCATAAAGTTATGTCCAGCAGCAGCCTGGTACCGGGCAATGACCCCACGCTGCTATTTACCAATGCAGGGATGGTGCAATTTAAAGATGTCTTTTTGGGTGAGGACAAGCGCGACTATAATCGGGCTGTATCCTCTCAGCGCTGCGTGCGTGCCGGTGGCAAGCACAATGATTTGGAAAACGTAGGCTATACCGCTAGACACCACACTTTCTTTGAAATGCTGGGTAACTTCAGTTTTGGCGACTACTTTAAGCGCGATGCCATCGCCTTTGCCTGGCAGTTTCTCACCGAGGTGCTGGAACTGCCCAAAGAGCGACTCTGGGTCACTGTGCACATTAGTGATGACGAGGCTGCGGAAATCTGGGTTAACGAAATTGGTGTTGACCCCGCGCGTCTTTCCCGCCTGGATGAAGATAATTTTTGGCAGATGGGAGATACAGGTCCCTGTGGTCCCTGCACAGAGATTTTCTGGGATCATGGCGAGGATATTCCCGGTGGCCCTCCCGGCAGTGAAGACGACGATCTCGATCGCTATATCGAGATTTGGAATCTGGTATTTATGCAGTTTGAGCGCGACAGCAGCGGCAAGATGACGCCATTGCCCAAGCCTTCAATTGATACGGGTATGGGTCTTGAGCGTATCGCCGCGGTGATGCAGGGCGTGCACAATAATTACGATATTGATCTATTTCAGCATTTGATCAAGTCTGCGGCTGAGGTGATTGGCTGCACTGATCTCCAGGAAAACTCATTAAAGGTGGTGGCTGACCATATCCGCTCCTGCGCATTCTTGGTGGTCGACGGTGTACAGCCCTCAAACGAGGGTCGTGGCTATGTGCTGCGGCGCATTATTCGACGGGCATTGCGTCACGGCTACAATCTGGGTGCCAGTGGCAGCTTCTTCTTCAAGCTGGTTGGCCCTCTGGTCGAAGTAATGGGCGAAGCCTATCCTGAGCTGGCAGGTATGGCCGATGAGATTGCCTCTGTACTCAAAAAAGAGGAAGAGCAGTTTGCACGAACTCTGGATAAAGGTATGGCTGTACTTGAGGCTGGTCTTGCCGAGTTGTCAGGCACAGTATTGCCCGGCGAGCTGATCTTCCAGCTCTACGATACCTTTGGCTTCCCGACTGATTTAACCAATGATGTGGCCCGTGAAAAAGGCTACAGCCTGGATATGGATGGCTATGAGAAATGCATGGAAGAGCAGCGTACCAGGGCTCGTTCCGCCAGCCAGTTTGGTGTGGATTACAGTGACAATATCCGTGTCGATGGCAGTACCCAGTTCTGTGGCTATGAAACCCTGGAAAACCAAGCCAATATTCTGGCCCTCTATGCTGCGGGTGAGCCAGTAGTTAGTGCCACAGAGGATACAGAGGTCCTGGTGGTGCTGGACAAAACTGCTTTCTATGCTGAATCTGGTGGCCAGGTAGGAGACTCAGGTTATCTGCAGGCTGATTCAGGCAAAATTGAAATTGTTGATTGCCGCAAGTCCGGTGATCACCACCTGCATATAGGGCGAGTGCTCTCAGGTGAAATTAAGGCCGGGCAGCAGGTTACTGTTAGCGTCGACAGTGCCGTGCGTCAGGGCACAGCACTCAACCATTCGGCGACCCATTTAATGCATGCGGCACTGCAACAGGTGCTGGGTGACCATGTGGCTCAGAAAGGCTCTCTGGTGGACAGCGAAAGATTGCGGTTTGATTTCTCTCATACTGAAGCCGTTACTGCAGAGCAGATTCGTCAGATTGAGCACATAGTCAATCGGGAGATACTGCGCAATAGCAACGTGAATACCGAAGTTATGTCTATGGATGATGCCAAAAGCAAAGGTGCCATGGCCTTATTTGGCGAGAAATATGGTGATCAGGTGCGCGTGCTAAGCATGGGCGGAGACTTCTCAGTTGAGCTCTGTGGTGGCACCCATGTTGCGCAAACGGGCGATATAGGTCTGCTGCGTATCTCCGGTGAGTCCAGCGTAGCAGCGGGTGTGCGTCGTATTGAAGCGGTCACAGGTGCAAAAGCAGTGGAACTCTGTGATCAGTTGCAGGATACCATCGCAGATGTCTCCAGTCTGGTGCGTGCATCTGGCGGAAATGTTGCCGACAAGGTGCAGCAACTGGTGGATGATAATCGCAGAATGCAGAAAGAGATCGAGGCGCTCAAGAGCAAACTCGCCAATGCCTCTGGCTCTGATTTGATGTCTGGTCTCAAAGAGATCAATGGCATAAATGTACTCTCTACGGTCGTAGAGGGTGCAGATGCCAAGAGCCTGCGCGGTGTGGCCGATCAGGTGCGCTCCAAGCTGGATAAGGGTGTATTTTTCCTGGCTGCGGTAGAGGGTGATAAGGCCGCGTTGGTGGCTGGCGTTACCAGTAATCTGACCGACAGCGTAAAGGCTGGTGATCTGCTTAAGCATGTGACAGCGCAGGTGGGTGGCAAAGGCGGTGGTCGACCGGATATGGCTCAGGGTGCTGCTGGAGATATCAGCGCACTGCCAGAGGCTATGGAATCGGTCTATAGTTGGGTAGAACAAAATATTAGTTAAAGCTTGAGTTGAGGATAGATGAGTTTAATTGTTCAAAAATATGGCGGTACCTCGGTAGGGACCGTAGAGCGTATTCAGGCGGTAGCCGAAAAAGTTGCCAGAGGTCATCGTCTCGGCGATAAATTGGTGGTTGCTGTCTCCGCTATGAGTGGGGAGACCAATCGACTGATTGGCTTGGCCAAAGAAATTGACGCACAGCCCTCTATGCGAGAGATGGATGTGTTGGTCAGTACCGGTGAGCAGGTGACCATAGCTCTGTTGTGCATGGCGTTAAATAAACTGGGTATTGAAGCCCGCTCATACACCGGTGGGCAGGTGCGCATACTGACTGACAACGCCCATGGTAAAGCACGTATTAAAGAAATTGATGGCCATCGTATTGAGGGAGATCTCGATGCCGGTCGGGTGGTTGTGGTTGCTGGTTTTCAGGGCTCTGACGAAGACGGCAATATTACCACCTTGGGTCGAGGCGGCTCAGATACCACAGCAGTGGCACTGGCAGCAGCTTTAAACGCCGACGAATGTCAGATATATACAGATGTTGACGGGGTCTACACCACCGATCCCAGAGTTGTCAGTCGAGCACAGCGACTGGATAAAATTACCTTTGACGAAATGCTGGAAATGGCCAGCCAGGGTTCAAAGATACTGCAGATTCGCTCCGTTGAATTTGCCGGAAAATACAATGTACCACTGCGTGTTATGTCCAGCTTTGAAGAGGGCCCAGGCACGTTGATATCTCTTGAGGATGAGGATCAGATGGAAAAAGCAGTTGTTTCAGGCATAGCCTTTAATCGCGACGAAGCAAAACTTACTATTCGCGGCATTCCCGATCAGCCCGGTGTGGCCTACAAGGTGTTGGGAGCGATTAGCGCTGCCAATATTGAGATTGATGTAATTGTGCAAAATGTGGCTAAAGATAATTCAGCCACCATTACCTTTACAGTTCATCGCAATGACCTCAGTCAGGCCGAGAGCCTGTTGAAGCAGATCGCCGAGGATCTGGGTGCTCTGGAGATTGATACCGATGATCAAATCGCCAAGGTATCCATCGTGGGAGTGGGCATGCGTTCCCATGCAGGTGTGGCTGCAACCATGTTCGAAGCGCTGGCCAAGGAGAACATCAATATTCAACTGATTACCACCTCGGAGATTAAAATCACTGTGGTTATCGAGGAGCGTTATCTGGAGCTTGCAGTGCGCGCCTTGCATACAGGCTTTGATCTGGACAGTCCCAGCGCAGAATAGGTCTAATCTTTGGACAACTGCCGTAAAAACTGATAGATTTCAAAAATCTTTGCAGCAACGTGCAGGGCTGTACAGAGATGCAGGAAGGATACCCCGCCCGAGGTTAGGGTGGATTAAGGACAGATATACCCGCCATAGACTGGTAGGGCAGCAGTGTAGGAGCTTGCTATGTTAATACTGACAAGAAGAGTGGGAGAGACTCTTGTAATTGGTGATGATGTAACCGTAACCGTACTAGGCGTTCGTGGAAATCAGGTTCGATTAGGCGTGAACGCACCAAAAGAAGTTGCTGTACATCGTGAGGAGATCTATCAGAGAATTCAGATGGAAAAAGGTGGCGAAAAGGCCCCTTCAGACGATAACAGTCTTTGATTTTTTCACCGATGTGATATTATGCCGCCGCTACCGCAGGGCGGCATAGTCGTTTCTAAAGAGCGGTAATATTTAGAAACAAAGTTTAGGGAGAAACGGCCGAGTGGCTAACAAAATGCGAATGCATTTTGGACGCACTCTGGGCGGTCTCGAAGAGACAAGAAGCGAGAGCTTCGCAGCAATGCGCAACCGGGCGCGGCTTAGAGTTAGTAAGTAATTACCGGAATACAAGTTTACGGAGAAATGGCCGAGTGGCTGAAGGCGCGCCCCTGCTAAGGGCGTATACGTTAATAGCGTATCGAGGGTTCGAATCCCTCTTTCTCCGCCATATTATGATGCCTAAGCCCCTGTTAAAGCAGGGGTTTTTCTTTTTATGGACAGTCTTAATATTTTTAAGTTACATTTCAGGTTACATTTTGTGAAGTTGCTAGGGACATCTAAAACCTAATTTGCAACATACACCCCCCTTCCCGAAAGACCTCGTTTCTAGTATCTATATACCCGCCTCAAAAAATAAACTTTCGTTTGGCACTCCTAGCGTGTACCAGTAGACTCCATAGGACACCAATAAGTGGTATGGGACAAATGACTGCGATTAGTAAGACGGCATTACTCGAATTGACTGATGAATACATCAATCGATGGCACGATGCTAGATGGAATCAAATACGTCTTATTTCAGAAAATTTGACCGATGACGTTAGGGATATGTGCATAAAAGATGTACAAGATGCTATATCAGAATTAGCTGAATCTCCGTTTGTACAGTTTTTAACAGCACATTATCAACGCGAACTAAAACATATATCTAGGATGCTCAATGAGCCTCATGGAACATCTACAACGCTAACTCCATTTTTTGATGCGTTGGGAGCAGAGTATTGGTCCAATGAGGGTATGTTTGAGTCCGCTGTGATTTATACCATCGCCGCCGCAATTCATGTTGCCGAGCAACCAGAACAGTATTTTAGGGATGGACCTGATACTGGTTTATTAAAGCCAGTTATGCCAGATAAGGATGTAGTTAAGTATGCCAGCGGGTTAGTTGGTGCAATCAACAAACAGGGATTACAAATAGGTGACCTCATGGTGAGAATCATCGATCTCGCCAATGGGGGCCAGCACGATGAAGAGCTTGAGCTTGTCGGAAAAGCATCAGAAATTGCTGTAAGGGAAATTGTATTAATCACCAAGCGCGTGTTTGAAGTCACCAATAACCGAAGTGTTGGGAGATTTTCAACGAGTGCGATTGAACGTATTTTAGAGTTAATATTTGATCTCGATTGCTTAGACAAGCCTTTAAAGTATCGACAAATTAGCAACCTTCAGCGCAAATTTGAAGACGATGAATCAGAGCCTCTAAGTTATAACCAAATTGGTTTACCATTTTGATTGAGTCGGCAATTCTAACCATCAAATGACATCTTCATTGCCGAACTCAATTCTCTAAAGCACTGCCCAATCTTACCGATTAGACTTGTAGCCAGTATCATATATGTGAGTATGATGCTGTACCTGTAAAGACAAACTATTAACTACTTACAGGTAACCATCATGAAAGATATTAACGATATTCCCCGCATCCTCCGTTGGAAGCAAGTTGCACAAATCATCCCTTGGTCTAAGTCCTATACTTACGCGCTAATCAATCAGGGACTCTTCCCCAAGCCACAGAAGCTAATAGCTGGTGGCCAAGCAGTCGGTTGGCTTGCTACTGATATACACGCTTATATGCGCTCCTTAGCAGACGAAATTGGGGGTGTTAATCATGGATAAAGGAATCACTCGATCTCTTGTATACCAATCATTACTTAACGACTTTCCCACAGATATTTCTCGCGCATATCAGAGAGGTGCTTTTAGAGGCAGGCAGATGCAAATAGCTGAAGTCCTCAAGGAATTTGACCCTCATAATCTTACTGGAGCGATAGACTACCTATATAGAAAGGTACCTGACCTTACTGGGCTTGATGATCAACCTCAGCCGAGTGCCTCAGATGAGTAGGGAGAACAGCGGTGACTTTGCTGTAGCTTACGACCGTCTAACAGCGATTACGAAGCAACTTGGTGCGCAGGAAGTGGCACACTATCTAATCTATTGCTGTGGGCGTAAAGGCACTCTAGCTGGCACTCGTTGGAGTAAACATGCTTTAACTCGATACTTGGGCATTCCTGCTCGGAAAGCATATCTTAGTGAGCAAAGACTTATAGATGCTGGCTTTGTAACCAAGGTTAAAGAAGGGAAGTATCCTAAGTTTGATATCGCGCCATCCGAAACAGGTGAGTATTTGTGGTTACCCAAAACGTTTATCACTGGGGCCGCTGGTGAAGTACCGCCACTTAAACTTTTATGGCAAACAGGAAGTGTCGAAGTATTTCGATTAATGATGGATTACTACTGGCTGACTGACATATCTCAGGAAGGTGGTCTGTGGCAGATTTGGAAAGATTATAAGTCGGAGAAGTTGGGTAATCATGCACAATTCAGTTTCTTTGGTTTTGTTGAATCCAGTAATGAATCAGCTGAACGAGCATTCGCTGAGCGGTATAAGTCATTTTGGGAGGATTTCAACATTTTACTTGGCCTCGGTTTAATATACGAAGTACCTTATTTATTTACTTCTGAAGGTGAGATCATTTTCCCTCTAATTCATCCTTTCACACAAGAGGAGCTACCGCAGTTAACTGAAGTAGCCAATGAGCGCATGCCCGATGAGTATTCTGGGGTGATGAGCCATATGGATTACTGCTTACTCATACCAAGGCACATAATCTCTCCAGTGGTTAGATCACTTTGTATCCCTAAGTACCGACCTCACAATCAACGTTATGCTGAAGCATTAGAGATATCTGAACAGCGTATTAATCAGGGGCTATGTCTATATCAAGGAGTACATCAAAGAGGATATCAAGGAGTACTTCAAGGAGAAGATCAAGGAATGCATCAAAGAGAGTATCAATCTACTAACTAAGTGCGGGCATGAATACCCACACTGTATATATCTTAATAGGCATCAGAGGCATATTGGATGAGTAACCGACGGAAAGATCAATCAGAGCAACGTACAGTTGATTGGAGTAAAATAGTACATCCATCATTAAGAATTAGTAATCATGGTGATAACGAGATCAAGCCGAGAATATTGTCTGGCGGTTGCATCCTTTATGGGTATGACGTGTTTACTTATTATCGTAAAAGAGGTCTCAGGACATGACTGGCAGACCCGCATGGATACCTATACTTGCACCTAACACAGCATATAAGGATACTAATGACTGGTCATCCGAGTGTGATGAATTGTTTTAAATAAGGATATGTCATGAAGAAAATTACTTGCCTTTTGATTTTAAGTTCCTTTCTCTTGTCTGGGTGTGCGTCAACTTCATTCGGAATTAATGTATCTGTTCAAGATGTGATGAACGAGACTGAGCCAAAAGCAATCGTCGTAATTGAGCAGAGTCAGTCAGCAACATTTAATTGTATTAAAGGCGCTTTATTAGCGACAAGATTGCAGACTGATTATGTTGAACTCGGAACAGATAAAGTCCTTTGGCAGGTTGGTTCGCCCAGCTTTTTAGATCAGACATCAATTAATGCAGTTTATGTAGCTTCTCAAGACTCGAGTATGCGAATTTATGTCACAAAGAATATGTTCTTTTTAATAGATGAACTGAGAGAAATTGGTGAGATTTGCGCCAAAACACCAAATTGGCAACCATCGAAAGATTATTGGCCTTAAATTATGACTGGCAGACCCGCATGGATACCAACTGACCCTGTATGTCAGGAAGCTCGCGAAATGGCCTCTAACGGCCTTACAGTGGCCCAGATAGCCGATTGCTTAGGTATATCTGAATCAACCTTATACGGCAAGCAGAACGAATATAAGGAGTTTATGGATGCTATAAAAAAGGGACGCGCTGAGGGTATTCATAAGGTCTCTAATGCACTCTTTGAGAAGGCTACTCAGGGTAATGTAACGGCTATGATTTACTACCTAAAGGTCAGGGATAGAGAGAATTGGGGCGAGAATCAGCCTGAGCCTTTGAGAGAAATCCCTTCTATGCAGGTTGTTGTTGCGCCAGTGTAGAAATTGGCTTAGTAGAAATCACTTTAATAGTATATTCACTTGTGTATACTTCTCTTTGAGAAATTTAGTAGAGCCTTTCCGTGAAATTTAAGTCAATTCCAAGCATCTATCGAGTTGCCATCGCTTTTATTGGGCTTTGCATGTGCTTCTTGACCACCACTGCTGCGTCCGACGCCTGTATATACGGTGACTGTCAAAATGGATTGTCCCTGAAAAAGAGAAGCAGTGGGGTGATGTATGTTGGAGTATATGAGAAAGGTAGACTTAATGGGGCGGGCAGATTTATCGATAAAGACGGAGATCAATGTACAGGTAGGTGGTTGGATGGAAGAATGTCTGGTGAGACATTTTGTAGGTATACAGATGGCTCTATATATGCTGGCGAATATTACCTTGGGAAAAAGGATGGGTATGGCATTCGGATAGCGGCAGACGGAAGAATTATTCGAGAGGGGTTGTGGGAAGCAGGCAAATTTGTGGTTGATATGGCAACCGAAATTGGCAAGGATAAAGATCTACTCAGAAGAACTTTAAGCACTCAATTCAGTGAGTGTTTGGTTGGAGATTGCTTAAATGGTTGGGGTATAAAACTTGGTTTTGGAGGCGCTCTTCAGAAGGGTAACTGGAGAAATTCTCGATTTTTAGGAGATGAGGCTGGTCGATCAACTAGCCAGCCAGTGGCTAGCAAAAAAGAAGCTCCTACCTCTGTCGCGCGCGAGACACAACAATATAAAAAATTAAGCCAAGAACAGTTTCGCATGGCGATTGCAAAAAAATACCCCGAGCTTTTTGCAATACTCAAAGAGGACAGATTCAAAGCCTTTATCAAAACTGATACAAATATCAACAGTATCTTCAAAGTCGCGTTCAAAAGCCAAGACCTAGACGGGATTGGTTCTCTCCTGAATTTGTATAAGAAGTATATTGCAGATGGTAGTGCAACCAAGGCTGTGTCTTCAAACTCCATTCAGTCGAAAATAGCCTCTGGTAATCAAGATGCTGTTAGCTCTGAAATTGTGTTTGTGGACGAGTCGCGTCTTGGCATTCCAGTACAGTACAGAACTGCCAGAGATTCGTATGATGATTGGGGGGTATGGATCTTTATTTTCTTGGCCGTTCCCATTATCGGGTGGATGATCTTCACGTATCGAGCAAGGTAATGAGGTGAAATGAATGTGAAAAGTTTAGTAGGGCGATCGGTCTTGGGTATTCTTATGGCATTTTTTTTTATAGCATTCCCTGTAGTTGCTCACAGCGAATCAATCGAGGTCGATGGGATCAGCTCTTTCCCTTATCAGGCTAGAGTTAGCGTGGTCAGAATTGGCGAAGATTATAACGTAACATGCGAAGATCAATATCTTGATTCAGCGAGTATTCGGATTCCGATGAGAGAGCTGCGATCGACACTTCATACTCTGACTGGCTGGGTAATGCTAAATAGAATTGATAAGGTAAAAGAAACAAAGCAGGTGAATAGTTTCATTAAATTTTTTGGTTTAGATAGCGGTTATACTTTCGCTCAATTTAACATCAATGGTGTCATTTGCAGTGTTGATGGTAAGGGACTGGAAGGCCTTTATCGTAAGATTTTTTGATTAAAAAAATTAGAGAAGATCTCATGCATGGTTTAACGCATCATGGAAATGCCGCCTATGCAGATTGTTGTCGATTCTAGGGCTTTTCAGGACATTTAATTAAAGGTCTCAGACTCATTGGTCTCAGTATTGGTTTGAGTCGTAGTCAAATGATGTGAGCCTGAAATATCAAATTCATAATACTTAATTTCTCCACAATCATCCTTATACTTAATGGCTAATGAGTCGTAGTAATTAAGCTGATGAAGAAATCTATTGTTATTGCTCGGGATATAAGGACTCTCAGTTTTAAACCGTAAATATTTCCTAGAATCAGATGCTCTCATAAGCAGTTCTTCTCTTCTTCGATTCGCGCCCTTTTCCCACAGAAATTCTACTCTCTGACCGCCATACATTTGCGTACATATATAGCTATCTGTCCAAATTAGGGCAGTTGAGTTTTCAACCTCAATTAAGCCTTTGTCATCGAAAAGCCCTACTATATTAGTCGAAGACGTTTTACTCTCTATCCAAGAGTCCATTTTATTTGATTGCCTTGAAATAACCCAAGCTCCATTAGAATCGGTATTTGAGCTATATCTGGTATCAAACTGATAGCCCCCAGAGCCAACACAAGCACTCAAGAATATCGCTGTGAGTAAAAGCAATCGTTTCATGTCTAATTCTCCGTTACATATCAGAAAGGTTTAACGGTATAACCATTGAGCTAGTTCCGAGGGATTTATCGATTAACTCTTTGTCGGCTAAAGCCCTCTTTTTATTAATTTTCGGCCCAACGATAATTGTGTGCCTAACCATGCCATCAACTTGTACTTTCTTGATGAATGACTTTAGGTTTAGTGCTTTTAATGATTCAGAAATTTCTTCCGCACGACTAGGCATGCTTGTCGAAGTAACTTGGACGACCCACATTAAGGGAAGGGTCTTATCACCCGAAGGTCCAGCACTCAAAGTCTCTGGTTGATTTGCTTCCACATTCTTTTTGATAAATGTCGGTTCAGTTATGGGAGTCCCATTATATCTGCAGGTAAATCCATCTAACTCACTGGGGACTATGGGGAATTGGTTATCACAAAATAACGAAGCCTCAACTTCACCTAAACTTACCAACACATCACCTGCGACCAATCCTTCACAATCAGTCCCTTTGCATACCTGTTGAGAAAACACATAGTTAGATGAAGAAGTCAGCAAAATGAGTAAAAGTAAACGTTTCATATCTAGTCTCGCTTTCGTAATTCATCTCTTATTTCTTTAAGTAACTCAGTGTTCTCCTGCTGTCTCGTAACAAAGAAGTAGAGAGGATAGATACCCAGAGTGATAACTGTGAGAATTAAGAAGATGATGAAATTGCCAAGCCGTGCGGCCATAAGGCTATACCTTTTAGGTTGATAAGGTTCTTACTCTTTAAATTTAACAGCTGTTCCAGATGCCACAAGGAATAACATGCCTTTTCCTTTGCCGCTGATCTCTGAGTAGTCTAAGTCAATTCCAATAACACCATCAGCACCAAGCTCATAGGCTTCTTTCTTTAGCTCATTAAGGCAGGTTTCTCTGGCATCTCGCAGAACCTTTTGACTGGCCTCACTTCTTCCTCCGAAAAAGTCCGACATACCTGCAAAGAAGTCTCTAAAGATATTCATTCCAAATACGCATTCTGCTGTTATTACACCCAACACATTATCGATAGCAAGGTTTGGATATTCTGGTGTAGTTGTTAGCTTTACTTTATTAATGATCTGTTCAATATTGCTTTTCTGTTCCTGTGCGGCCCTTTGATTCGCATCTTTTTCGCCTTCTTTTCGCTTCAACTCCGCGCAACCTTGCTTAAAGCAGTCATCGCAAAACATTTCATCGGGACGGCGATTGAATGAGTCAAAGTTCTTTTTGCAAATGGTACATGGTCGAATTGACATTTTTCTCACTCTCCATTAATAAACTAATCATATCTGAATAGCTCATCTAGTCAAATCAGGGCTAGATTTAGAATGAGCTGTAAGGCGAATATATTATTAAGTAATCTATAAACAATAGAGGGATATTACTCAGGATAAGTATTAATAATGGAATCCCAATGGCTTTAAAAAATACTAATAACTTATTAGGAGGAGCATCTAGCCAATGTTCCGCTGGAGACTCTTTAAAATAGAACACCTTAACTGTCCGCCCTGTTAGATACTCTTTTTGCAGTTTTTCAACATTTTCTTCAATGCTTACAAGAAGACTCATTGACAGAATTGAACGATTAATGGCACCGAAATATCTCTTACCATCGACCGTATAACCGTATGAGACCATATAGCTTGCGCCTCCTTCCCCTGACATATAATCAACTCGAGTATAAGAACCGTCAACACTATAACGACCTAGCGTAGTACTCCAGCGTTTTGAAAACCTGTCGTAACCCCAAAGGAAAATGATAATTGTGATTACAATTTGTATTAGTAAAATCCAATCCATGGTTGCCGTTAGCATAATTGTCAATCTCCTTATAACGAAACCTTCAGAATTGAAGGATCTTGGTTTATAGATATCGATGTTACTTACACGGAAAAACTTTCATAGACTTTCAGGGTTTGGTTATCAGTAAAGCAAACAAATGTCTCATCAAACCTGCTTTTTGACAGTTCCTCAACAGTAATACTTGCCGCAAGATTAGTAGGCCACTTATAGACTCCAGTACAGCTATTTTGCAGTCTGCCAATTATCTTAAATTGAATGTAAATCTGTAAGTCACGCCCGACGATTCCTGAACCTGCCCATCAACTATACGTGGGTTATACCTTAGTTTTTTAGCGGCTTTGAGCGCAGCCCGACCAAAACGCCAACCTGCTGGAAATTCCTCCAACAGCACTGGATCGCGCACGGTCCCAGAAGTCGTAACCGTTACCTCTATCACAGCGTAGCCTTCTTTGCGACGCTGGAGCGCTCGATGTGGGTACTTAGGTTGTGGCACATATACAGGAACATAGTATGGATGTGTTTGGTCTATTATGTGATCTACAGGCTTATTTTCTGCAAATGTTAATGTACAGGCCATAAGCCATAGGATGACAATGCCGATCTTTGACTTCAGTGTTTTCATTTATCATCCCCTTTATTCATTACCTAATCATAACTGAATAACCCATCCAGTGAAATCAGGGCTAGATCGAGGTGCCTTCTATTCATGCGCTAATCTGGGTCACGTTGCCCCTGACTGCACCTGTGTTAAGGGCATAATCAGCATATGTCTGCATCATCGCTCGTCGTTTATCTACCATTGTAGTGCGTTGATAGGCCGCAACTTGTTGATCGGGAATTTTATGAGCGAGAGCATGTTCGGCCATTGCCCCGTCAAAGTTAGTTTTATCAGCTATATAGTCACGGAAGGTAGACCTGAATCCGTGAACCGTAATCTTCCTTCCTTGCTTATCTATCCAGCAATGCGTTTTGGTAAGCCTATTCAACACTGATGACATTCCTGCTTGAGATAGATGTTTACCTGTTGATAGATTAGGGAAGATATAGTCGCTGATTTGGGTCTCTTGAGCTTTCCTTAGTAAGGCAATAGCCTCTTTTGATAAAGGTATTTTGTGCGCTTTTTTGCTCTTCATTCTGCGTGCGGGAATTTCCCAAATCCCCTCGTCGAAATCAATTTCATCCCATTTTGCTTTGAGAGTTTCAGTTGTTCTCGTCGCACAGAGAATGCAGATCTCTAATGCTCTGGCTCCAATGCCTGAGGTCTTGGATAGGGCTTCCATAAAGTCAGATATTTTATCGTAGGGCAGTGCAGGGTGGTGACGCTCTTCACTCGGTGCTTTGGCATTCTTTACCTTGCTTGGTGAGGGATATATTTCTTTTAGATGGCCTCGCCAAGTGGCTGGGTTTTGGTCTGACCTTAGCCCTAGAACTTTAGCGCGGGCGATCACAGCTTCCATACGACCTCTGACTCGGTCCGCTGTTTCTGGCTTCTTATTCCAGATAGGATCAAGTACGGCTCTAATATCGTTGGTATCGATCTGCGCTATTGGCATGTCGCCTATTAATGGAAAGGCGTAGGTCTCAAGCGTTTGAATCCATTGCTTAGCATGCTTTGGGTTATTCCACGTCGGTCGTTTTTGCTCGTAAGCGTCGTAAGCTATTTTTTGAAATGTGTTTTCCTGTAGTTGCTTGTTATGTGCTTCAGTTTTCCGTTTTAAGTCTCGTTTTTGTTGTTTTTCAGCTTTAGGGTCGATGCCTTGTTTAATCTTTAAGCGATACTCGTCACATTTAGCTCTAACTGAAGCCAGATTATTCTCCTTGGGGTGATAGGGTCCCATCCCCATGTTTTTCCGCTTTCCGTCAATATCGTAGATGATGCACCAGTTGACTGTTCCTGATTCAGTGATGTTCAGGTAGAGGTTGTCCTTACAGGGATAACGTCCAGCTTTCTTGGTTGCGATTATTTGCTTTATTTCGTTGTGAGTTATTTTGTTAGTTCTGCGCGGCTTGCCCATATTCACTGATCCCGTCTAGATGCCCTTAGATCGTAGTCTAAGCAGTTTTATACGCCCGCCCGACAACTTCACAGTCTGCGGGCTAGAATGCCTCAGAAAGCGCTTTAAGGTACATTTCAGGTTACATTTTAAATCCAATATGTAGCAGTATAGTACAGGACAGTATAAGAATGGAATAATGAATTAGCTAGCATATAAGACCCTTGCAGCCTAATAATAAGTAAAGTATAGGAGTTCTATGGACATTAGTAGGGCAGACTCTTTCTCCGCCATAATCAATCCCCCGCATCGCAGATGCGGGGGATTTTTTATGGGGCAGTAAAGAGGCTGGGGCTCCTCGCTGGGTTCGCCAAAGCGCAAAGCGTTTTGGGCCCCGCAGGCGGACCCCAGGACTGATTATTAGCCCTGAGCTTTTCTGCCAAAAATGCTCTCTAGTTGTTCAAGCGACTTGCCTTTCGTTTCTGGCAGTAGCCAGGCAACCAGGATCAGGCCGATTACTGCAAAGACAAAGTATGAGAAAAATGTCAGGGTCGCACCCAGCACGCTAAGCTCAAGTGGGAACAACAGCTGTACCAGAAAACTGACCATGCTGTTAATCATGCCAACAAAAGAGATAGCCACACCGCGCAACTGATTGGGGAATATTTCACTGAATAGGGCCCACATCACTGGACCTAGCGACATCGCAAACGACGCAACAAACCCAAGTATGCCGACCAGTATCAACACCGCATTCATCTTGGCGGCACCCTTGATAAGCTCACTCTCATACCTGAGTGCAGCCTCGGTACCTATGGCGTCGGAGACGGCGGTTTTAAATTCCACGTCGCTTTGATAGACCACGCCAACAAGAGAGTTGAGCTGTTCGACCTCGGTGGTTTCAATCTGTTGAATCTGTGCCACAGATTCTGTTTGCAATTCATAGGTCGCTTGGGAGAAACCATAGGTGCAAAGCGCCATGCTGATGGCGATACCAGACAGTCCAACCAGCAATAACGGCCTGCGGCCCCAGCGATCAATCAGAGCAATTGCCACCAGAGTGAAGATAACATTGATCAAACCGACCAATACAGCCTGAGCAAAGGCAGCGTCGGTGCCAATGCCGCTCTGCTCAAAAATGGTTGGTGCATAAAAGAAGATCGCATTAATGCCGGTAATCTGTTGTACCACACCCACAATAATGCCAACTATTAAGGCCAGTCGCATCTTGGGTCCAAAAATACCGCCAATACGGGCCCATAGTGACTCATTTTCCGTGGCAGAGCTCTGGGTGATCAACGATATTTCGCTATCAACTTGGTCAGCAGGCACCAGTTTGGCCATCACTGCGCGCGCTTCTTGTTCTCTCCCTTTTTGAATTAACCAGCGAGGACTGTCGGGAATAGCAAACAGAGCAGTAAAAAATATCAGTGCGGGGCCAATTTCAAAGCCCAGCATCCAGCGCCAGGAATGTTGGTCAATTCCCCAGGCGCTGACCCATTCTGCACCGGATGAGCTGAGCCCCAGAATGTAGTAGTTAGCAAAATATGCGGCTGACAGGCCTATAACAATATTTAATTGATTGACCGACACTAGCTTGCCGCGCCGCTGTGCTGGAGCAATCTCGGCAATATACATAGGGGCAATAATCAGTGAGGTAAACGCAAAGCCACCCAGTGCTCGCGCTGCCAACAACATAAAGTAAGAGGTGGAAAGTGCCGATAATACTGCGGAGACCAGGTAGAGAAGGGCAATAAACATGAGGATTTTTTTGCGCCCAAAAGCATCACTCAATGGGCCGATCAGCAATGTTCCTATGGCGCTGAAGAGGGTGGGCGCGGCAACTACAAACCCGGCTTGAATAGGCGTCAGGCCAAATTCAATGGTGACGGGGCTGACCACACCTGAGATAACGGAGGCGTCGAAGCCAAAAACAAAACCGCCGAGAGATACAATAATTGCGCAATAGATCGCGTAGTAGGATCGATATTCCATTGGAGTTCCAAAATAGATTAATAGTGGTTTATTTTTATTACTTTGCGCTCTTCTTGTAAGGACGTCATCAAAAGCGGCTTTTTATCTCCGCCATGTGCCGCTGAAAAGCGCGGCTATCCTCCCATCGAACGCATTCAGGCTCTAATTTACCCGCTAGTATCTCTAAGCTTACGTGTTCAATTTGGTAATTAAAACCTTGATGGGGCCGATTTTCGTTAAAGCGGTCCACACAGTCGTTGACCCTGAATAGTTTTGCTTCGCGCGCCCCCCAGTAATCGGCAATGGTGATGGTGCCTTCATCGCCTATCAATGTGAGATAGTTATTCAACTTGCAGCGAAACGAAGTGGCTAGCTGGGCAGTAGCTGTGTCTCTGCCATAACTATTGAGTATCACCACGTCGTCTTCAACGCCATTTTCTGCGCTGTGATGCCAAACAGTCTGGGCATCTGGATCCTGTCGCAGAAACAGCCAAGCCATGGCAATCGGATAGATACCCATCTCCAGCAAACAGCCACCGGCAAGGCGGTTATCATATTCTCGCAGATCAGGGCTATAAGGCAGTGGAAAACCAAAGTCGGCTCGCACATGACAGAGGTTGCCAATTCTCCCTTCGGCTACCCATTGCTGGGTTTTTTGAATGACCGGCATAAAATAGGTCCACATGGCCTCCATAAAATAACGCCGCTCCTGCGTGGCCACAGCAATAACCTCTTCCAACTCTGCTGGTGTGACTGTTGCAGGCTTTTCGCAAAGCACATGTTTGCCGGCGCGCAGGGCAGCGATGGCTTGATCTTTGTGATGGCTATGGGGTGTAGCTATATAGACTGCATCTACATTGGGGTCGGCAAATAGCTCGGCATAGCTTCCATAGGCCTGGGCAATAGAAAACTCATCGGCAAATGCCTGAGCTGACGGCAGCTTGCGAGCGGCAATTGCATAGAGACTGGCATGGGGGGCCTGCTCAATATCCGTGGCAAAGGTTTTTGCAATGCGGCCCGCGCCAACAATCCCCCAGCGAATTTTTGGCTCAGTGCTGCTCATGGCAACCGCTCTTCGATCAGACTACTGCTGGAAAATTGATAACGCATATTTCTGTATACACAGATATCGGTAATATCGGCCGCAACACCAGCGGGGCAGCATCGGTAGTTGGTTGAGGCTCTGTGGGAACCAGTTGCCGGCAGTACACGGTGCCAGAGATGACCGTGGATCAAAATAACTGTGCCTTTTTTGGGGCTCAGAGTTATTTGCTCAGTAAAGTCTTCATTGATATCCCCAACACTGATCGCGCCCAGCTTATGGGTGCCGGGCATCACCAGAACTTGCCCACCGGTATTAGCGTCGATATCCATGCTATAAACCAAGCGATTAAGATTAAACTGAGATTTATCCTCCGGCGGGCAGTCTTGATGCCAGCTCTGTCCTTTGGAGCCTTTGTGACTAAACATCACCATGCTATAAAGGCTGGACCATTCTGCGCCCAGAATAGCGTCGGTAAGATTGACTAACTCTTGATTTTGTTCGGCAGTATCAAAGTCATTTAAGCCGTCCAGCTGTGGAAACCAAGGAATTACATCTGTATTGGATTTGCTTAGGAATTCATCATTGTGAACAAAGTCAGGGTTGTTGCCAAAGTGGTCGAGAATAAGTGCCTGGTAATCATCCATAAGCCCTGTATCAAAGAAGTTATCAATGGACAGATAGCCTTGTTGCCAAAACTCTTTGGCCAGGGAGTCAATATTCATAGGTCAGCAAAATGCCCCTTATCTGAGTTTGAGTCAAAAGTTTATAATGCTCTAAATATAAAAGCGACCAAGGAATTTGGCATCGGGTGTTGAGATTGCAGTCCTTGGTTAATAGTCAGTATCTATCTGGAGTTGCATAAATGCGACTCTACTATATAGTCAAGCACAGCTTAGCGGCTAGGAATCTAACTGATGTAGTTTACCAGCAAGGATAGAATTGATGAATCAACTGCCAATAACCCTTATTTTGATATGTGGACTGTTCTCCTGCAGTGCAATAGGAAAAACTGATCACAATTCAGTTTCGGAGCCACTGTCTGTGATCGGCAGTGTGGTTCGAATGGATCCACGACTTGACGATATTGTTCCTCAAGGTGCCGAATTGGAAATTCTTGCAACTGGACACCAATGGACCGAGGGGCCAGTGTGGGTGCCAGCACTCGAGGCGATTTTATATTCTGATATTCCCAATAACGCCATTTACCGCTGGAGTGAGGATGCTGGTGCATCTCTCTGGTTAACGCCTGCCGGTTATACGGGTGAGGCGAAGCGTGCTGGTGAGCTTGGCTCAAACGGACTGCTGCTTAATCGGGAGGGGCATCTGCTTTTGGCCCAACATGGCGACCGCCGTATTGCTCGTCTCACCAGTCCCTTGAGTGCTCCAAAAGCTGAATTTGAAACAGTTGTTGGACTGATAGGTGAAAAGCGCTTTAACTCACCCAATGACCTTGCTGTGCGGGCTAATGGAGATGTTTATTTTACAGATCCACCCTATGGGCTAGAGCATGGAATTGAGGACCCGGCAAAGGAGCTGGCTGTTCAGGGTGTCTATAGGTTTGCGACTGATGGCACAGTGACACTGCTGATTGACGACCTGTCCCGACCAAATGGCATCGCATTTTCGCCAGACCAGCAACTTCTTTACGTTGCCAACTCTGACGAGAACCATCCGGTAATTATGGTCTACTCAGTTGAGTCAAATGGCGAGCTTGGAAATGGCAGGGTGTTTTTTAATTCTTGGGGTGATGGCCTTGCAGTTGATCAACAGGGGCGTCTGTACGTAGCAGGTCCAGGCAAAGGCGTTATGATCCTGAGTCCAGAGGCGGAGTACCTGGGCTCACTAAATACCACACAACGCACCTCTAATTGCACCTTTGGTGATGATGGTTCAACTCTCTATATCACCTCGGATATGTACCTACTGCGCGTGCGGCTCAGTGTGAAGGGGCTGGGCTTTTAGTCCAAGCCCATAGCCCATAGCCCACAGCCCAAGCTAAAGCGCAATCGCTTTGGTCTCCAAAAAGTCATGTAAACCATAGACACCATTTTCACGGCCATTGCCCGACTGTTTTGTACCGCCAAAGGGAACATCGTAGTCATAGCCAGCACCATTGATAGATACATTGCCGGCGCGCAGTAATCGTGCCACACGCTGAGCTTTTTCTATATCCAGAGTCTGCACATAGGCGCCCAGGCCATAAACGGAGTCATTAGCCATGGCTATGGCTTCCTGTTCAGTATCAAAGGGCATAATGCACAACACCGGGCCAAATATTTCTTCCCGATTGACGCCCATAGCATGGTCCACCTCAAACAGCGTGGGTCTAATATAGAAGCCGGTATCTAATCCCTCAGGTCGTCCCGGACCACCAGCCAACAGCACAGCGCCTTCATCAATGCCAGCCTGAATTTTGTGTTGTATCTGTTGGAACTGCCGCTGATTGACCACCGGCCCTATATGGTCGCCCTCCAGTTGCGGATCTCCCACCTGGGTCGCCAGGGTAGCGGCGATAAGTTTGGCTTTTACCTCTGCATACACTGAGCGTTCGATTAACAATCGAGTGGGAGCGTCACAGGTCTGTCCAGCATTAGAAAAACAGGCCTCCGCACTAAAGGCCACCGCAGCATCAATATCTGCGTCGGCAAACAAAATATTTGCCGACTTGCCGCCCAATTCTAAAACCACCCGTTTTACAGTGTCCACGGCATTGGCTTGCACCAACTTGCCGGCGCGAGTAGAGCCGGTGAAGGATACTAGATCAATGTCAGGATGGGCGCTCATAGTATTGCCTGCTACTTCACCATTGCCGTTAATCAGATTAAAAGCACCGGCTGGAAAACCCGCTTCATCTACCATCTGGGCAAATAAAATAGCGGATAAAGCCGACTCTTCGCTGGGCTTTAATACGCAGGTGCAGCCCGAGGCAAGGCTTGGTAGTACCTTTGCCACTACCTGATTGATAGGCCAGTTCCAGGGAGTAATTAAGGCGCAGACACCCACAGGCTCATAAACTACAGTGGCGCCACCTCGAGGACTCTGATGCTCAAACTGGAAAGATTCCAGCACCTCAATCATGACCTCAATATGGCCATCACCACAGGGTGTTTGAACCTCATGGGTAAAGCGCCGGGAACAGCCCATCTCGGTAATCATGGCATCGGTTATGGCATCTGCATTGGCGTGATAGATATCAAGCAAACGCTTAAACCATTGGATGCGTTGGCTGACAGAGGTTTGAGAGTAGCTGGGAAAGGCCGCCACAGCAGCGGCTACAGCCCCATTAACATCAGCCTGATTAGCCATGGGTATCTGTGCTACTAGCTGTTCTGTGGCGGGGTTAACCAGAGGAAATAGTTCATTGCTCTGCGGCTTTATCCATTGTCCCGCAATATAAAACTTATTGTGATCCATAATAGCTAGACTCTTTTTTGGCGTAATTATAGGGTTGCCCCCTTGGATTGAAAACACACAATAAGTGGCATAATATATGCCAAATAATGTCGGGTGATAGCCTTTCTCTATGTGGCCCCGACTCTAAAAAAAACAAAAGGACGACTCTATGAGCCCTAATGTAAAAAAATTCCTATCTGATACTGGTGCCAAAACTCCTGTTGTCTGCGGACCAATGTATCCGGGCTCCAACCCCGAGCTAGTGGCGGCTGTATCTGAGGCTGGTGGCCTTGGCGTGGTTCAGCCTGTCGCCTTAACTTCACTGTATGGCCATGATTTCCGAGAGGGCTTACAGCTGATCAAGCAGCTTACCGACCAGCCTTTTGGCGTCAACTTCACCATCTTTGGGGGGGCCAATAAAAAGTACCATGAACAGATGAAAGAGTGGATGCAGATATCCATAGAGGAGGGCGTCAAGTTCTTCCTCACCTCGTTGGGCAAGCCAGATGCCGTGGTCAAAACCGCCAAAGAGCACGGCATAGTGGTCTACCATGATGTGCCCAATAAAAAAGTTGCTCTGGCCATGCGTGACTCGGGAGTGGACGGCCTTAATTGCATCAACTGGCGGGGTGGTGGCCAGACTGGTATTCAAGCGGCAGAGAAGTTTATGGAGGATCTGCACGATATTGATATTCCCCTAATCTGCGCCGGTGGCATTGGTAACGCTGATGACTTTAAGCAGGCTCTGGAAATGGGTTATGCCGGGGTGCAGCTTGGCACACGCTTTTTAGCCACTAATGAGTGCATTATCACTGATGCTTACAAGCAGGCCATTGTTGATTCATCGGAAGAAGATATTGTCTGGACCAACAAAATAGCCGGCAATAATTCGTCGGTAATAAAGACCGACGATATTATGAAAGGCGGCCTGCGCACCGGGCCTGTGATCAATTACATGCTGCGCAAACCCAGTCTTAAAAAGTACGCCAGGATGTGGTTGATGAGCAAAGGTATTCGTAACTACAGTAAAACGGCGTTTAACGACGATGTGAAATTTTGGCAGGCGGGTAAAGGGCTTGGCAATATACAATCCGTAGACTCCGTCGCTGATGTAATGCGGGAATTTACACTTACCAGTTAGAGTATTTTAAACCCCGGCAACTGCCGGGGTTTTTTTGTCAGGTCCTGAGACCCCGGCGACAATCAGTCAGCAATAATACCCTGATATCTTTTTGTCAGCTTTGATGTTCTAGCTTGATCCTGAATAAAAGTGAACAGTGGTGAGGCATTTTTTTTCACTGATTTGTTGGCGCCCACTCGTCTAAGCTGACGTTTTACATAGGCCATGACAGCGAGGCCTCTGAAGGTTTTATTCTTCCAGTTAACAGAGGGGTATGGCGCCTCAAAATCTCGGTCAGACTGCCAGATATTAGGCAGATTAGGTTCGGTTGCCAGGCCGGTCGCTATGCCTACCAAGTCTACGTTCTTTGCCAGTACTTCCTCGGCAATAGGCAGGCGACGAATACCGCCTGTTGTCATCACAGGAATATCTGTTTGGTTAGCCATTTTCTCTGCAAACTCTAGGAAATAAGCCTCTCGATTTAATGTTCTGCCATCTGCAGTAATACCCTGCATAGCTGGTACTTCATAGCTACCCCCAGATAGCTCGATCAAATCAATTGCGAGGGGCTCCAATAACTTCATCACGGTTAAAGCATCGTCTATATCAAAGCCGCCACGCTGGAAATCCGCAGAGTTAATTTTTATCCCTAAACCAAAATTTGCGCTGGTTTTGGCTTTTACCGACTTGATCACTTCTATCAGCAAGCGCGCACGGTTTTGTATTGAGCCTCCCCATTGGTCCTGCCTTTTATTGACCAGAGGAGATAAGAACTGAGCAATCAGATATCCATGAGCAGCGTGGATTTCTACGCCGTCAAAACCAGCTTTTTCAGCCTGGACAGCTGTGTCGGTAAATCGCTGAATAATCTCCTGTATCTGTTCCTCAGTCATTGCCTGAGCCTGACCAAACATATCTGAGAGTTTGCCCATATCCAGAGAGACATCTGAAGGAGAGTAAACCTTGCCCCCCATTTTCTTATAGACCTGGCGCCCGGGATGATTTATCTGCATCCAGACTTTAGCCCCATTGCTTTTTGCCGCATCTGACCAGCGAGTAAATTTTTCGAGTTCGGAGTCTTTGTCCAGCACTACGCCCCCTGGGCCGGTCATGGCAAGGCGATCAACCATAACATTGCCAGTGAGTATTAACCCAGAACCGCCTTCAGCCCATTTTTGATAGAGATTAATCAGGGCATCGCTGGGCTGCAGGGAGTCATCGGACATATTTTCTTCCATCGCTGCTTTGACAATGCGGTTTTTTATATGCTGACCATTGGGTAGTTTCAATTCTGAAAATACGGGGGAATTAGACAAGGTTTTATTCCTGTTAGATGATTGAGTGAGATTAGTGTAACCTTAAAGCAAACTTTAAGGTCAATACCTCTATCTAGCGTTTATGAATATTAAGACTCTTGCACAGGCAACCGGCGTCAGCAGCGCCACCATTAGATACTACGAAACTGAGGGCATACTGCCGGCACCGCCAAGACAGTTAAACGGTTACCGTCTTTATTCCGCTGACTATGTTGATAAGCTCAACCAAATCAAATTGTGCCAGTCCCTCGGTTTTAAACTTGATGAGATTCAACAGCTAATGCCTACTGAGCAGCCAAAGGAGCACGACCTTATTTTGTCTAAATTGGCAGAGAAAAAGGCGATTACCCAAGATCTGATAGATCAACTTGAAGACAAGCTTAAAAAGTTGTCGGCGATGCACGAGATACTGAGCAAATCCTGGGGCGCGGGACACTGTCTAACTGCTAACGAGATTTCTCACTTGATTGACGCCTAGTTGTATCAAGTGCCTCTATGTATGTTACATTTTAGGCATTAGATACAATAGATTATTTGGCCTGGGCCCAGTTGGGCAAATCATTATCATAGCTTGCCTCCAAATCGGGCCTGGCGTCTGATTTAAAGGACATCATGGATAATCAAAGAAACCTTCCAGTTATTGTTGGGGTGGGGCAAGTTGTTGCTCAATGGGATGGGGCTGATCCAAATCAGGCGCCCAGTCCCATTGGATTAATCACGCAATCCATTGCCAGTGCTAAAGCTGATGCTGGCCTCAACCCGGCCCACCAGGAGTTTGACAGGCTGGTGGTAGTGCGGGCCTTTGCAGACTCTCTGCGAACTCCCTTTGACCCCTTTGGTAAGGCGGCAAATCTTCCCGCGGCAGTCGCTGAGTCAGCTTCGATCAGGGCTAATGAGATTATTTACTCGCCGGCTGGAGGCGAGCAGCCTCAATTCTTGGTCAATGAGCTATCAAACAGTATCTCCCGCGGCGATATTGATATGGCATTGATTACTGGGGGAGAAGCCAATGGCGCCCTTAAGACCGGTCTTAAGCAAAGCATACAGCTTAATTGGGCCTCTGATATTAGCGCCGAGATTGAGGATCGCGGCCCACAGACAGATTTTATCTCTCGCTATGAAGTTGCCAACGGTATGGGACTGCCGCCGCAGACATACGCAGCTATGGAAGAGTCACTGCGCGCCAGGTTGGGGCTGACCAAGACCGAGTATCTCGATTATATAGGGGCTATCTGTGCTGGGCTCTCTGTCACTGCACAACAAAATGCGTTTGCCCAGTTCCCCCAGGCGATGACCAGAGAGTTTTTGGCTCAGCCGTCCGCCAAAAACTATCCGATCTGCGACCCCTATCTCAAATGGCATGTGGCCCAGGATGCGGTAAATCAGGCGTCGTCGCTTATTCTAACCAGCACTCAAAAGGCAAGGGAACTTGGTATTGCTGAGGATAAATGGATTTACCTGCATGGCTATGCTGATGTTCAGGACAAAAAGGTTTGCCTGCGGCCTGAGCTGTCTAAATCTCTGGCTCTTGAGTTGGCTTTAACCAGTGCCATTGAACGGGCCGGAATTTCCCAGACAGATATCAGCTACAGAGATATTTATAGCTGTTTCCCTATTGTTGTGCACCTGGCTGCGGAAATATTGGGTCTGGACCCAACTCAGGATGAAATGACAGTTACCGGCGGCCTGCCATTTTTTGGCGGTGCTGGGAACAACTATTCCACCCATGGGATCGCCAGTATGGTCGATAAGTTGCGCAGTGACAGAGACGCCTATGGTCTGGTGCTGGCCAATGGAGGCTACCTCAGCAAGCAGTCTGCTGGTATCTATTCGGCTCAGGCGCCGAGTGTCTTTACCGACTATTCCACTAAAGACACAGAGCTAGCGATTAGCAGGCAAGCCGAATTTAAGTTGCTTGAGCAAGATTGCGAAGCTGTGATTGAAGCCTACACAGTGCGTCATAATCAGCACGGCTGCGACCATGCATACCTTTATGCACGCAATGCCGAGGGTCGAGTAATGGCATCAGTAGCGACAGATCACCGGACCACTATGCAGGCCCTGCACAGATTTGACAGCCCGGTTGGTCAAACTGTAACCATCAAGCACCGGGATGGTAAAAACTATCTCGTCAATCCTCACCCAATAGGAGCCCCCATGTCAGACGATTTCCTCAGTCGCGCCTTTGAGCATGTAAAAGTCAAAAGAGACGGCCATATTCTTGAGATCACCCTCAACCGTCCAGACTCATATAACGCTTTGTTTAGTGCAGCGCATTTTGAATTGGCAGAAATTTTTGATGAATTTGAACAGGACCAGGAACTTTGGGTTGCCATTATTACCGGCGCTGGAGAAAAAGCCTTCTGTAGTGGCAATGATCTGAAAGTGACTGCCAGTGGCGGTGATATGTCGATTCCTACCTCGGGGTTTGCCGGCCTGTGCTCGCGTACCCAGAGAGAAAAACCTGTTATAGCAGCAGTTAATGGCGTTGCAATGGGTGGTGGACTTGAAATTGTTCTGGCCTGTGACCTTGCTGTAGCAGACCCCTCGGCTACTTTTGCACTGCCGGAAGTAAAGGTTGGGCTATTTGCCGCTGCCGGTGGTCTCCAGCGTTTGACTCGTCAGATTGGCGAAAAGGCAGCTATGGAGATGATTTTGACCGGCCGCCCGGTTGATGCTGAGGAGGCTTCAGGGCTGGGCATTATCAATTCAGTGTCTGCGCCTGGTGACGTAATGACGGCGGCGCGCCAGCTTGCCCAGATCATTGTGGCTAATTCTCCCACTTCTATTCGTACCTCAAAACGAGTGCTTGCCGCAGTGGATGCGCTAGATGATTGGGATGAGGCTCTGGCGCTCAGCAATGGGGAAATTGTCAAATTAATGAAGACTAAAGATATGCGGGAAGGGGTTACAGCCTTTGCTCAAAAGCGCAAACCAAATTGGGTCAACGAATAAACTGTGCTGATTTTCCCTCATAAGCGGCCCATGGTGAGAGGTTGCCCGGCCGCAATTCAGTTCCATTGCCCTGTCAATACTGCAGCTCCAGACTTGTACTGAGCTGGCAATGGCTCAGTTATCAGTGGTCTGCGGCATAGACTGTGCGGCCCTGTTTTATGGTCTCCAGTACCCGAATAGTCTCTATTTCCGAGCTGTCCAATGTTAGGGGGTTTTTGTCCAAAATCACCAGGTCGGCGAGCTTGCCCACTTCAAGGGTACCTTTTCTATCTTCCTCAAAATGCTGATAGGCAGGCCAAATAGTCATGGCCTTGATAGCCGTGATGGGATCAACCCTGTGATAATCACCCAGAACTGCCCCTGACCTGGTGGTTCGGTTGACCGCACTGTGCATAACGCGCATTGAGTTGGGGAAGGTAACCGGGGCGTCCGAATGTATGGAAAACTTCATACCTCGATCCATAAGCCAGCCGGTGGGAGAAATATGCTGCGCACGCTCTGGCCCTGCAACTGAATCTCTATGCCAATCACCCCAGTAGAAAGTATGCATGGGGAAAAGGGCGGGAAATATATCCAGTTGATTGATCTTATCGACCTGGTCTTCACGCAGAAATTGACCATGGATAAGAACAGTTCTCAGGTCAGCATGGTTTCTATCGGCCTGAGCCTTTTCAGCACTCTGGATAAATTGATCAATGGCGGCATCGCCATTGGCATGCACCATCAGTTGCCAATTGTTGTCGTAGGCCAGGTTAAACCACTCCAGAGTCTCTTCATCGCTGAGGGTCCCATAGCCCGCGTAACTCTCCTCTTGACTGGCGGGAGGCTGATGATAGGGGTGAGTAAACCAGGCAGTTTTGCCCTGGGGTGACCCATCCAGAGTCAGTTTAGCTCCGCCAATACGAAAATTGTTGGTATAGTCATTTGAGATTAGCTTTTGATAAGCTGGTATATCGAAATCTACTTTGGTGATGTCTGGGTAAGCCACTACATCCAGCGCCAGTATCTGTGCTTGCGATACTGCTGCCAGTGCTTGCAGAGATTTAGGGTCAGTTTTCCCATCTTGAACAGTGGTAAATCCATTGGCGGCATAGGTAGCCTCACCGACCTTGAGGAAGGCCACATACTGCTGTGGAGAAAACTCGGGAATCAAGCCAAAAATGGCAGCAAAATGCACGGTCTCTTGCAGCACACCATTGGGTGTTTTGCCATCTGCTTCACGCTCAATAATGCCACCAGGTGGATTCTCGGAATCGGCGTTGATTCCAGCCATCTCCAGCGCCTTGGTATTATAGACTCCCAGATGTCCTGACTGGTGCAGTGCGAACACAGGAATGTCTTTGGCTACTGCATCTAGCTCCTGCCTGGTCGGGTGACGCCGCTCCTCTAACTGAGAGTCATCGTAATTAAATCCCATAATCAGGTTATATTTTTTAGCGATTGGGGAATTGTCTCTGTAGTCTCGCAGTGCCTGCTGCAATTGCGCAATATTATTCACTGGGCCATCTGGTGCTGGGAGCAAATTGGCGGCATTGGCCTGAATAGCCACGGCTGACAGGTGACTGTGAGCATCGACAAATCCCGGCAGCATCGTCTTACCCTCCAGGTTGATCACTGTCGTCTGTTCGCCCTCGAAAGGTGCTACAGTCTCATTGGAGCCCAGGGCAATAATCTGCCCATCCTTAACGGCAATGGCTTCTACTGTGCCTGTGCTATCGTCGACAGTGATTATCTGGCCGTTGGTGTAGATGCTGGTTGCCGCAGGATAAACTGCGGGTTCAGTGCAGCTGACAAGGCCGATGGCAATCAGGCTAATAATGACGTTGCGAAACTTTGCAAGCTGCATGGTTTTGATACCTTTATTTGTTATTATTGATCGAACAGTACAAGACTAAGGATTGGCTCGCCACTTTTAATATGCATAAGATCGATACTCGCAGATGACTATTGTCTTTGGCACAGAAACAGACTTAACCGCGATTAATCAGGTGGTCACCAGTGCTGCTATGGCCTGGCCCAAGTCCGAGAGGGTTAAGCGCCTGGTACTGCCAGTACTAAATTATACAGCTGAAGATTTTAATTATTATAAGTTCTTACTGTGTAAAGATCGGGGTCAGTGCGTTGGGGTCGCAGTTTTGGATATAGAGATGCCAGTGGAGACAGCCAGAGGTACTGGGCGGTTGTTACATGGGCTCTATGTAACACCTGCCGAGCAGGGCAGGGGTCAGGGTCAATTGCTGTTAAAAAAGACCCTTGATTTGGCAGCTTCAGTGGGCGCAGACGGGCTTGTTGTAAAAGCCGAGAGGGTAGCCATAGGGTTTTTTGAGCACTGTGGATTACAGCTGTTGCCCGCGTCGGGTCCAGCAGAGCATCCGTACCAGTTCTGGTATCAGGCGTCAGGCTGAGTCAGAACTGATTTTCGTGAACCTTGGGTCTACTATTGCTCACAAAAGCTAGCCCCATCAGTGCTAGTATTTACAAACAAAAACAATTAACGAGTATCCCTATGAAAAGCAATCGAGAGATAGGCATTGTTGTCTATGGAGCCACGGGTTTTACTGGCCGTTTAGTCGCTGAGTATCTTAACAATCAATATGGGGTCAATGGCGAAGTGGTTTGGGCCATGGCCGGCCGCAGTCTCAGCAAGCTGGAGCAGGTTCGCGATGAAATGGGTATATCCGCCGATGTGCCGCTGGTAGTGGCAGACTCCTCTGATTTAGATTCAATTAATGCCATGGTAGAGCGTGCAGCGGTGATCTGCACCACTGTGGGGCCTTACCAACTGTATGGCAATGAGTTGGTAGCCGCCTGCGCAGCGGCAGGCACTGACTATGTAGACCTCTGTGGTGAGCCAGGCTGGATGCATAAGATGATTGGCGCTCATGGTGCGGCAGCTCAGGCCAGTGGTGCCCGGATTGTCTTTTCCTGCGGTTTTGACTCAATTCCCTTTGATCTGGGTGTGTTGTTTTTGCAGCAGACTGCAGAGCAGAAGTTAGGTTCGACAGTGCCTCGTGTTCGGGGTCGAGTGCGGGCCATGAAGGGTACTTTTTCCGGCGGCACTCTGGCCAGCTTTCGCGCCACTATGGCTGCAGCGGCAACGGATCGGGACCTGATTAATGTTCTTCGGGATCCATTCTCTCTCACAGCAGATTTTTCCGGCCCAGAACAGCCACCGGGCAATAAGCCAGAGTTTGATGAGGTACTGCAGAGCTGGACTGCCCCCTTTGTAATGGCCAGCATTAACACCAAAAACATCCACCGTTCAAACCTGCTGATGGATCATCAGTACGGCACTGACTTTGTTTACGATGAGATGATGGTGACTGGGCCAGGCTCGCAGGGCGAGGCTATTGCCAACCATATCGCCAATGATAACTCCATGGCTGAGGATCAAACTCAGCCTGGGGAAGGCCCCAGCAAAGAGGAGCGCGAGAACGGCATGTACGACGTGCTGTTTGTTGGCGAGGCCAGTGATGGTCAGCTGGTTAAAGCCAGTGTGCAGGGCGATAAGGATCCAGGCTACGGCTCCACCTCAAAGATGATCGCTGAGAGTGCAGTCTGTTTGCTGAAAAACCCGGAGTCCGCCAGTGGTGGTATCTGGACCCCTGCGCCAGCCATGGGCTCGTTGCTGATTGATCGTTTGCAGGCTAATGCGGGTCTGACATTTAATGTAGAAGACTAAATGTCTTTAAAACTATTATTACCTGGAACACTGGTTTCCTAAAACTAAGGCTGCTGTAAATGATTAATAAACTTGGACGTTCTCTGGCCATTGGGGCCACGCTCTTGTCTAGCGCCGCGGTGGCTAATATCGATGAAATTGTCACTGTGGCAACAAGAGCAGAGGCTGATTTGGCTCAGGTGATCGGCACTGTTGCTGTGGTTGACGAGGAAACCCTTAAAGCGGTATCTCATGCCCATGTTCAGCAAGCTCTGTCGCGGGTTGCTGGTGTCAACCTGCATCGCGGCAATGGCCAGGAATATCTGCCTGCCGTGCGCTCGCCCGTTTTAACTGGTGCCGGCGGCTGTGGTGGTTTTCTGATGCAGGAAGATGGTATACCCCTACGTGCGGCAGGTTTCTGCAATATTAATGAGCTGTTTGAAGCCAATACCGAGATGGCTCAGCGCATTGAGGTACTGCGAGGCACAGGCACAGTGCTCCATGGCTCCAATGCCATGCACGGGGTAGTCAATATAGTGACTCCTGATATTGCCGAGCACAGCAGCCTGGGTCTGGAGTTTGGCGCCAATGACTATGGCAGAGTTAAATTTAAGTCTGGCACTGAAACCCTGGGTGTTGCAGCTAACTTTACTCGCGACGGTGGCTACCGCGATGAGTCCGGGTTTGACCAACAAAAAGTTTCACTGCGTCACCGCTATAAAAACGCTGATTTGCAGATTGATTCCGGACTTACATTGACCAACCTCAATCAGGAAACAGCGGGATTTATCGAGGGTCTGGATGCCTATAAAGATGACTCTCTGGTAAAGCAAAACCTTAACCCGGAGGCCTACCGCGATGTGCGATCTGCCCGGGTCTGGTCGCGCATTAGCAAGTCCGAGCAAAACTATCAGCTAATAGTGACACCCTATATTCGCTACAGCCAAATGGACTTTTTACAGCACTTTTTGCCCGGTGATCCCCTGGAAGAGAATGGCCAGAAGAGTCTGGGTGTGCAGGTGGGTTATTACCGCACTCTGGCACAGGGCATCAATGTTATTGCCGGCTTTGATGCGGAGATTACCGACGCCTATTTAGAGCAGTCTCAGGATGCACCAACCCGTGGATCTGCGTTTTTACAAGAGACTATTCCTCAGGGCCAGCACTATGACTATCAGGTTGATGCCAATCTGTTAGCTCCGTTTATGCATCTGGACTGGGCGGTCAATGACCGCTTATCCCTAAGCGGAGGTTTGCGCTTTGAATCAATGACCTATGACTACAGCAATAAAATGCTTACCGGCCGCACCAGAGCTGATGGCACCGAATGTGGACGCGGTGGTTGTCGTTACAGTCGTCCTGCCAGTGGTAAAGATGAGTTTACTAACTGGTCTTCTAATCTGGGAGCCCAGCTCAGCCTGAGCAATAGCCACAGCGCATTTGTTCGCTTGGCTCGCGGTTTTAGAGCGCCCCAGGCCACAGAGCTCTATCGCCTGCAGCGTGCTCAGCAGATTACTGATCTGGACTCCGAAAGCATCGACAGTCTGGAGATAGGTCTAAAAGGCAAAAGCGAGTACCTGAGTTATAAGCTAGCTGTTTATCATATGGAAAAAGACCATGTGATATTTCGCGACTCGAGCTTTTTTAATGTGAGTGACGGTGAGACCGAGCACCGCGGTGTTGAGTTGGAGCTGGATTATGCAATCAATGAGCAATGGTCATTGGGTCTGAGCGCCACCCAGGCCAATCATACCTACCTTAACAGCACAGTGCTTGGCGGTGTAAATATCCGCGGTAATGATATAGATACAGCGCCGAGGCATTTTGGCAGCGCCAGATTGGCGTTTAAACCCAGCGATCGCCGGAGCCTGGAGTTGGAATGGCAAACTATGGGTAGCTATTATCTAAATCCTGAGAATCTCCATCGCTATGGGGGGCACAATTTGTTGCATCTTAGAGCAGGCTGGACAGTTTCTGAATCCCTGCGCGTCTATGCCAATATCAGCAATCTCACCGATCGGCACTATGCGGAGCGTGCGGATTACACCACTTTTAGCCAGCAGCGCTATTTTCCGGGAACCCCCAGAACAGCTCAGGTTGGCGTAGAGTTTATATGGTAGACTGGCCACAGAGTAAACCATTAAAGCCAAAACAAACGTAACCAGACAATCGCTCTGTTGATACAGGGCGATTCGTGTTTGTAGTCATAAAAATATAGGAAAATTACCCAGGGATAATTATTACCACCAGCTGAGAGGTTGCGCTCTATGGATCTTCACCCGCTAAAAGATTCCTTGATTAACGAGTTACACAATCGGCCCTTTCCCGTCGTGGAATTGCCTGCACAGGTGTCCAGTCTGGTTTTCCTGCACTCCGGTGACCGTCAGGCCGAGCTTGATAAACTGGCTAAACTCGCTCAGTTTCATGGAGTCGAGTCACCCTCAGCCAATGCTGATTGCTATTATCAGAGCTTTGACAGATTTGACCTGCGCTGGGAATTCCACAACGAGTTTTCTACCTACACGGTGATACACCGCGGCCCGCCCGAGCAGCCTTTCTGCACTGATGGGTTTTCGCTGCTAGACAGTGATTGGGTTGCCAATCTTGAAGGCCAGTTAATTGCGGCCAACCATATAGATCTGCGTCCAGCCACTGCTGCGCTAACCAATCAGCAGGATCTCGCCAAGCTGTTTAATGATCAACGTCTGGTTGGCAGCAAAGTGTACGATGGTCTGGCCACTGTCTGGACCTCAGTACAGTCGGAGGAAGATGGCTTTATTCGCACCCTGGTGGTAGATGAGGGGCTGGACTCTTCTCAGGCGGGCAGACTTATCCGCAATTTGCTTGAGATTGCCGCCTATCGATCTATGACATTGCTGGCACTGCCCACAGCGCGTCTGCTGATGCCGGAGGTGCGCCATCTTGAGCAACGTCTGGTCAAGACTAACGAAAAATTAAATCAGCTGGTTACCCTCGAGGACGAGCAGGCTCTGATGACTGAGTTGATTGAGGAGGCAACTCAGCTGGAAAAGCTGGTTGCTGATCATAATTTTCGTTTTTCTGCCACCGAGGCGTACTTCAATCTGACCGAGAGTCGATTGGATATGCTGAGAGAGCAAAAGATGCCGGCGATCAGAACCCTTAAGCAGTTTCATGTGCGGCGATTTATTCCAGCTTTTAATACCTGTATGTCAGTGGTCAGGCGCAAAGAAAATCTATCCAAGCGTATTAGTCGCACCAGTGAGTTGCTGCATCTTAGACTGCAACTATCTCTTGAGACCCAGAATCAGCAGCTGCTGGTGTCAATGGATAAGCGCAGTGAAATACAGCTGCGGCTACAACAGACGGTGGAGGGGCTGTCGGTAATTGCCATGACCTATTACAGCATGAGCCTGATTGAGCTGCTGCTTAAGCCTGTGGCAATTGAAAATTATTTACCCATCTCCCAGGGTATAGCCCTGGCGGCCATAACACCTGTGGTTTTTCTGGGGGCGGTAATGCTGACACTCAGGATTCGCAAAAAGCTGCACAGTTAACCAGCGCGACGATTCCATTGAATACAGTCGTCGAGGCTAACCCCCTGGCCGCCAAAGATATCCAGAGCGCTGCCAATAGTCAGGTCCAGCTTGCCATCGGACAGTGAGTTCACCAGCTTGAGGTCATCCAGCGATCTGGCGCCGCCCGCATAGGTGCAGGGGACTGCACAGCACATGCCCAGTAGCTTGACCAGATCCTGGTCTATACCTGCTTGCAGGCCTTCCACATCTGCAGCATGCACCAGAAACTCAGCACAGTGCTGTTCAAGCTCGGCAATGGTGTCGGCGTCAACAGCAGTACCAGTGATGGTCTGCCAGCGATCAGTGGCGATCATCCAGCCCTGATCTATTTTGCGGCAGCTTAGGTCAAGCACCAGGTGCTCTGCACCCACCTCCGCTTTTATAGCTTCAAGTCGGGGCCAGGAAAACTGGCCATTTTCAAAAAGATAGGAAGTGACAATAATATGCGAGGCACCAGCTTCCAAATAGCTGGCCGCGTTTTCCAGATTAACCCCGCCACCAAATTGCAGGCCCTGAGGGAAGGCCGCCAGAGCTTCGAGCACCTGCTGCTGATTGTTGGGCCCAAGGGCAATCACATGGCCGCCGGTTAGCTGGTGTTGCTGGTAGAGTTTGGCGTAGTAGGCGGCATTATGGCTGCTGACAAAATTGGTATCCGCGCCATCATCGGTGAGGCTGCCGCCGACAATTTGTTTTACCTGACCCTGGTGCAGGTCGATACAGGGACGAAACGCGGTCAAAGGAGTGAGCTCCGAATATGGTTAAGAGGTCGGCAGTATAACTTACTGCAGTGCGATTCCTACCTTTGAACCATTGACACGATTAAGTTTTTGGCTAATAAAGTTGCCGGCAGCGATAAGCTTGGGCAGGTCTACACCATGGTTTATGTCCAGGCCATTAAGCATATAGACCAGATCTTCAGTAGCCACATTGCCCGAGGCTCCCTGAGCGTAGGGGCAACCACCCAGGCCTGCAACAGAGCTGTCGACAGTGCTAATACCCAGCTGCAGCGCGATAAGAATATTGGCCAGTGCCTGTCCATAGGTGTCATGGGCATGGATGGCGAGTTTGTCAGGGGCAATGTCTCTCAATAGTCTGCTGAGCAGTCTGTCTATAGAAGCTGGCGTACCCACTCCTATGGTGTCGCCGAGGGACACTTCATAGCAGCCTATGGCCAGTAATTGCTCTGCCACCTGGGCAACTGACTCGACATGGACTGCGCCCTCATAGGGACAGCCAACCACACAGGAGATATAGCCGCGCACGGCTAATCCGGCGCTGAGGGCTTCCCTGGCGACTGGTTTAAAGCGCTCAATACTCTCGGCAATAGAACAGTTAATATTTTTTTGGCTAAAGCCTTCCGAAGCCGCAGCAAAAACTGCGACTTCCCTCACTCCGCACTGCAGGGCTCTTTCCAACCCCTGCATATTGGGGGTGAGAGCCGCATAGGTGGTGGCTGTATCCACTGGCAGCTGTTGAAAAACCTTATCGCTACCTGCCATCTGCGGTACCCACTTGGGGCTGACAAAGCTGCCTGCCTCAATATAGCTTAGACCTGCATCGGCCAGCTGAGTAATCAGCTGAACCCTGGTCTCTGTATCCAGGCTGGTTTTTTCATTTTGCAAACCATCGCGGGGACCTACTTCGACAATTTTTACAGAGGGTGGATAATTCATTCTGCACTGTCCTCAAAGCCTAATAACTCGGCCCCACCATCCACAAGATCGCCGGCCTGAAAGTAGAATTCAGTCACCAGGCCATCGCTGGGTGCCTCAATACTATGTTCCATTTTCATTGCCTCCATCACCAGTAAAGTGTCGCCTTTGCGCACCTTATCACCAGCCACAACCAATGTGCTGACCACAGTACCATTCATAGGTGCGCGCAGGCTGCCAGCGCCATCATCCTCATTATCCAGCCCCAGATCCGGGTCAATTTCTGCGCCTTGGAAAAAACCCCGGGGAGAAAATAAATCAAAACCAGACTCAGTGGCCACTAGTTTGATACCAGTTAGATCAGTCTGGCTGTTAGGGGTAAGGGATAATTTCCTATGCTGTAATCTGAGTTTCAAATGGCATGGCGGCAGCCCCCAGTGATTAACCAGATGCCAGGGAGAATTTGGCTCGTTAGACTGGGCGGCCCGAGCCGCCGCACTGTCTTTTCGCTGCCTGATAATAGCGGCAGCAGCCAGGGGTGCTGCGTAATCTGTATCCGCATCGCGCAGACGAAATATCTCTTGCTGATGCTCCTCGATAAAGCCGGTATCCACATCGCCATTTTTAAATGCCTGACTGGTTGCCAGGTTGTAGAGAAAGCCAATATTAGTGGTCAGCCCGGAAATACGATACTCACTGAGAGCCTGGGTAAGCCGTTGCAGAGCGCGATCACGATCCAGATCCCAGACCACCAGCTTGGCAATCATAGGGTCGTAATAAATACTTACCTCGTTGCCCTCAACCACACCAGTATCCACACGCACATTGGCGCTTTCCAGTGGAGGTCTTAAGATATTGAGTCGTCCAGTGGCTGGCAAAAAGTCATTTTCAGGATCCTCGGCATAAATCCGTGCCTCAAAGGCATGGCCATTAATCTGTAACTGCTCCTGGGAGCAGGGCAGTGGTTCACCGCTGGCAACTCGCAGCTGCCACTCTACCAGATCCTGGCCACTGATCATTTCGGTAACTGGGTGCTCAACCTGGAGTCGAGTATTCATCTCCATAAAGTAAAACTGGCCCTGGGCATCCAGTAAAAACTCCACGGTACCGGCACCCTGATAGTTGATTGCCTGGGCAGCCTTTATTGCCGCCTCACCCATTTTCTGGCGCAGCGCCTCAGACATCCCCGGCGCCGGTGCTTCCTCGATGACTTTCTGATGGCGGCGCTGCACAGAGCAGTCCCGTTCAAACAGATATACCCCATTGCCCTGGCTATCGCAAAATACCTGAATTTCCACATGCCGTGGTTTAAGCAGATACTTCTCCACCAGCATAATATCGTCATTAAAACTATTGCGAGCTTCGCGCTTGGCCGCATCCAGAGCCTGATCAAATTCCTCCTCGGAGTACACAGCGCGCATGCCTTTGCCGCCACCACCAGCCGCTGCCTTAAGCAGCACCGGATAACCCATTTTATTGGCCGCCTGTTTGATTACCGCAGCAGATTGATCCTCCCCATGATAGCCAGGCACCAGGGGCACGCCAGCATCAGCCATAATAGTTTTTGCTGCAGACTTGGAGCCCATAGCCACAATAGATTCAACCGGTGGACCAATAAATACCAGATTATTTTCCTCACACTGGCGACAAAACTCAGCATTTTCCGACAGAAATCCATAGCCTGGATGAATCGCCTCAGCGCCAGTCTCCAACCCTGCCTGAATGATGTTATCTCCCAGCAGGTAAGATTCTGTGGAGGGAGAAGGTCCTATAAACACAGACTCATCAGCCATCTGCACATGCAGTGCATTGCGGTCAGCCTCAGAGTAAACCGCCACAGTAGCAACACCCATAGCTCGAGCAGTCTTGATAATGCGACAGGCAATCTCGCCGCGGTTGGCAATTAAAATTTTACTGAACATAAATGACCCTAATCTGTTAACCAATGGGGTTTGCGCTTTTGCAAAAAAGCCTGCAAACCCTCCTGACCCTGCTCACTCACCCGAATAGCAGCAATGGACTCGCAGGTAGCATCAATCAGCGGTTGATCAATAGGCTTGCCGGCAATATCAAACACCAACTGTTTGGCCGCCATCACCGCCTCAGGTCCATTGGCCAGCACAGCATCCACCAGGCGATCGACTTCCTCATCAAGCTGTTCGGCATCTACCACCTCATTAACCAAACCTAATTGCAGCGCCCTGTGAGCGTTGAAGCGCTCGGCGGTCACAAAGTAACGCCGCGCCGCTCGTTGCCCAATCGCCGCTATCACATAGGGGCTGATAGTCGCCGGTACCAATCCAATCTTTACCTCACTCAGGCTAAAGTTTGCCGCACTGGCAGCCACCGCCATATCGCAGCAGCTGATCAGACCCAGGGCGCCGCCAAAGGCAGCTCCCTGAACCCGAGCGATGGTTGGCTGAGGCATCTGATTTAGCGTCTTAAGCATCAGCGCCAGGGCACCAGCATCACCAAGATTTTCTTCATAGGAATAGCTGGCCATGCGCTTCATCCATTCTAGGTCGGCACCAGCAGAAAAGTTTTTGCCCTCAGAAGCCAGAACCATAACCCGAACATTAGAATTGTCGGCGATCGCAATAAATGCTTCTGTAAGCTCACCAATAATCTCATCATCAAAAGCATTATGTTTATCCGGATTATTCAACCTAACCCGGGCAACCCCAAGATCATCAATATCAGTAATCACTTTATCCATAATTTACCCATAACCAGTTACGCGCTATCCAGAGATATTAAGAGAGGCACAGCCTATGGGAACTTTTGGCAGCAGGGATGCTGCCACAGAGCTTACAGGGACGTATTTACAGCGAGTTCCCATAGGCTGTGCCTCTCTTAATGTCTCGTCAATCAGCACTCCAAACCCATCACATCCGAAACAACCCAAACCTAGTCTCTTCAATCTCCCGATTGTGGCTCGCCGAAATAGACAGCCCCAATACCATTCGCGTATCCGCCGGATCGATCACCCCATCATCCCAGAGCCTGGCCGACGCATAATAGGGATGTCCCTGATGCTCATAATTATCAATAATCGGCTGCTTAAACTCGGCTTCATCCTCAGCACTCCAGTCCTGACCATCGCGCTCATACTTATCTCTGGTTACCTGAGCCAATACCCCAGCTGCTTGCTCACCGCCCATCACCGAAATCCGCGCATTGGGCCACATAAACATAAAGCGAGGATCATAGGCACGGCCGCACATACCGTAATTACCGGCGCCAAAGGAACCGCCAATAATCACCGTAAACTTGGGTACATTAGCCGTTGCCACGGCCGTCACCATCTTCGCTCCGTGCTTGGCAATTCCATTATTCTCATACTGCTTGCCCACCATAAAGCCGGTGATATTTTGCAAGAACACCAGGGGGGTTTTGCGCTGGGCACAGAGCTCAATAAAGTGCGCACCCTTCTGGGCTGACTCGCCAAACAAAATGCCATTATTGGCCACAATACCCACCGGATAACCAAAGATACGGGCGAAACCACAGACCAAAGTGGTGCCATACAGCGCCTTAAATTCATCAAAATCAGAGCTATCTACAATGCGCGCAATCACCTCACGAACATCATAGGGCTTGCGGGAATCCGCAGGCACAACACCATAGATTTCACTGCTGTTGCAGACCGGCTCAATCGCCTCTGTTAAATCGCCATTGACGGGCTTGACCCGATTAAGTCTGGCCACCGCTTTGCGGGCCAGATCCAGAGCATGATGATCATTGTTAGCCAAATGGTCCGCCACCCCAGAGGTGCGACAGTGCACATCGCCGCCGCCGAGATCTTCAGCAGTGACCACCTCGCCGGTGGCCGCTTTTACCAGAGGAGGGCCAGCAAGAAAAATAGTCCCCTGTTCCTTGACGATAATTGACTCATCAGCCATCGCCGGTACATAGGCACCACCAGCTGTACAGGAACCCATGACCGCGGCAATCTGCGGAATATTGCGCGCCGACATATTGGCCTGATTAAAAAAGATACGACCAAAATGATCGCGGTCCGGAAACACCTCATCCTGACGGGGCAGATTGGCACCGCCAGAATCCACCAGATAAATACAGGGCAGATTATTTTCAGCAGCAATCGCCTGAGCGCGCAGATGCTTCTTCACCGTCAGCGGGTAATAACTGCCACCCTTAACCGTGGCATCGTTGGCAACAATCACACATTCCTGACCACTGACCCGGCCAATGCCGGTAATGATTCCTGCTGCTGGCACATCCTCGCCATAGACATTGTGGGCCGCCAGCGCAGAGAGCTCGAGGAACGGCGAGCCCGGGTCCAGCAGCCCCTGCACGCGCTCCCTAGGCAGCAGTTTGCCGCGACTGGTATGACGCTCGCAGGCTTTGCTGCCACCGCCCTGACGAACCCTATCCAGGGTCCCATGCAAGTCATCAACCTGAGCCTGCATGGCTGCAGCGTTAGCAGCAAAGTCCGCACTGTTGGGGTTAATCTTACTCTTGATAGTTGCCATAGCCTGCCCCTTACATACTCTCGGAAAACAATTCGCGGCCAATCAGCATACGCCGCACCTCAGAGGTGCCGGCGCCAATCTCGTAGAGTTTGGCATCGCGCAGTAATCGACCCGTGGGATATTCATTGGTATAGCCATTGCCGCCCAGGGCCTGTATAGCCTGCAGGGCCATTTGCGTGGCTTTCTCCGCAGTAAATAAAATCACTGCGGCGGCATCTTTGCGGGAATCCTGGCCCATATCGCAGGCTCGGGCTACGGCATATAAATAGGCACGGGATGCATTAAGGTCAGCATACATATCAGCAATCTTGCCCTGCATAAGTTGGAACTCACCAATAGCCTGACCAAATTGTTTGCGCTCATGAATATAGGGCAGCACCACATCCAGACAGGCCTGCATAATGCCCACAGGCCCGCCGGATAGCACGGTGCGCTCATAATCCAAACCAGACATTAGCACTGCTACACCGCGGCCCTCACCGCCGAGAACATTCTCCGCGGGAACCTCACAGTCCTGAAACACCAGCTCACAGGTATTGGAGCCGCGCATACCTAATTTATCCAGCTTTTGATGGCGTGAGAATCCGGGGAAATCACGCTCAACAATAAATGCCGTTATACCCTTAGAGCCAGCCTCTATATCGGTCTTGGCGTAGATAATATAGGTATGGGCATCAGGGCCGTTGGTAATCCACATCTTATTGCCGTTAAGCACATAATGATCACCACGTCTCTCGGCTTTAAGTTTCATGCTGACCACGTCAGAGCCAGCATTGGGCTCACTCATAGCCAGCGCGCCAACATGCTCTCCGGAGCAAAGCTTGGGCAGATACTTGAGCTTTTGCTCCTCAGTACCATTTTTATAAAGCTGGTTAACACACAGATTTGAATGGGCACCATAGGACAGGCCGACCGCTGCCGAGGCGCGTGAAATCTCCTCCATGGCTACAGCATGGGCCAGATAACCCATGGCAGAGCCACCATAGTCTTCGCTCACGGTGATACCCAGCAGCCCCATATCGCCCAGTTTGCGCCACAGATCCATGGGGAACTCGTTGCTGCTGTCTATATCGTCGGCTCGGGGAGCAATCTCAGCAGCGCAAAACTGAAAAACGCTATCGCGAAGCATGTCGATATCAGAGCCGAGATTAAAATTTAAGGTAGGGTAGGGAGTGTTCATGGATTAGGTTTTCCGTTGGATTTAAGGGCCTCAATACAATCGGCTTCTGCCTGGTTGAGGTCTTTGAGCAGCTTGCTGATATCGTCCAGCTGCTGGTTGAGTTTGGTGCGCTGTGCCTGGATGGCATCGATAAGTTTTTTAAGCTGGTCCACATTAGTCTTGCCAGGCTCATACATATCAATAATTTCCCTTGAGTCATCCAGAGATAACCCCAGTCGCTTGCCGCGCAGAATTAGTCGCAGGCGAGTGCGGTCGGCGGGACTGTAAACTCTGGTCTGGCCTCGTCGGGTGGGCGCCAGCAGACCTAAATCCTCGTAGTGGCGGATGGTTCTGGTAGTCACATCAAATTCTTTGGCAAGTTGGGAAATGCTGTATTCAGCCATTGCAGGGCTCGGCATGTTGTTAAGCTTGGCAAGCAGTATAACCTTACCTTTACGTTAACGTAAAGTATTAGGCTTGTGGTAGCTGGCATAGTCTATGTCGCTTGAGATTGAAGTTACGCTAAAAGTATCTAAGTGTCTTAAAATGAAGCGAAGTGTCGCTAAAAGTAGCTAAAAATAAAAGTTTGCTAGATTTGCTAATTCAGTGTTGGATCCATCTGGTACTGGAATAGTTCGGTGTAATGCAGTGCCGCTAAATAGTCCGCCAGCATCTCCTGATCGTCGTTCTGATAAAAAGCGCGACGCGCTAGACTCAGCAGGGGAAAGTCTGCGGGCACTTGCAGATGGGCACCAACAGACCTGTTGACGATATGCTACTGGCGAGGGCTAAAGAGCCTCGTAACCACCACGGTGAAAGATCAGGGGCCTGTGCCCATGGTCGATAAAATCGAGCACCTTGCCGACCATAATCACATGGTCGCCACCATCGTATTGATTGGCCACTGAGCACTGGAAACAGGTGCTGTAGTGGGTCAGCAGCGGCACACCAGAGAGTCCCTCAGACACTTCCAAGTTGGCAAATCTGTCTGTTCCGGTTTTTGCAAAGCGGTTAGATAGCTCCTGTTGATCCTCAGCTAACACATGGATGGCAAAGGCTTCAGCCGCCATAAAGTCGTCAAAGCAGTTGGTGTCGCGACCAATGCTCCACAGTACCAGCGCAGGATCCAGTGACACAGAGTTAAAGCTATTGGCGGTCATACCTACTTTCTGTCCATTTCTACCCAGGGCAGTAACTACAGTGACGCCTGTGGCAAAACTGCCCAGTGCGTTGCGAAAGTCGAGGGTGCTGAAGTTAGAAGTTGACATAGATTTCTTATTGGTGCTGCCTGCTTGTACGGGGCGGCAATGATGGGTGGATTAACCCTGGGTTGCAAGGTTTAGAGTAAAAAAAACAGCCTGTGTGCTATAAAAATTTGATAGCAGACAGGCTGGTTTTTATTTGGCTGAGCTTATTTGCAATGGCCCGAGCCCAGTTACATTAGCAGTTACAGCAAAAGTCACATAGCCGCGGCTAGTCTGGTTCCCTGATTAATGGCTCGCTTGGCATCCAGTTCACCCGCCTCATCGGCGCCACCAATCAGGTGATGGGGCAGCTTCAGGCCATCCACCAGTTCTCGCAAGGGGTCCTGACCGGCGCAGATAATTACGGTATCCACAGGCAGTACCTGGGGCTCGTCGCCAACCGTCATATGCAGGCCCTGATCATCAATATGGCTGTAGTCACAGCCGGGCATCATACGTACGCCTTTCATTGCCAGACCGGCGCGGTGAATCCAGCCTGTGGTCTTGCCCAGGCCTTTACCCACACGTGTGGTCTTGCGCTGCAGTAAATAGACTTCTCTGGGGGAGGGCTCTGGCTGAGCTGTAACCCCCTCAATACCCGAGCGCGAGCTGAACGTCATATCAATGCCCCATTCCTTCATAAAGGCCGGGATATTGGTGCTGGTGGACTCGCCGCTGTGAGTAATATATTCCGCGGTATCAAAGCCAATACCGCCGGCACCGATAATGGCTACCTTATTACCCACCGGTTTTTTGCCGCCAATCACGTCCAGATAGTTAAGTACCTTGGGATGATCAATACCCTCAATCTGCGGAGTTCTGGGGCTGATGCCAGTGGCAATAACCACCTCGTCAAAGTCGCTATTATTGAGCTGTTCCGTTGTCACCTTTGAATTGAGCTGCAGGCTTACGCCTGTAACTTCAATTTGCTTCTGGAAATAGCGCAGCGTTTCGTAAAATTCTTCTTTGCCGGGAATCTGCTTGGCAATATTAAACTGACCGCCAATTTCATCTGCAGCATCAAACAGCGTGACCTGATGGCCCCGCGAGGCTGCCGTAGTAGCCGCCGAGAGACCGGCAGGGCCAGCGCCAACTACGGCAATTTTCTTGGCAGCGCTGGTGGCCACAATATGCAGCTCGGTCTCATGGCAGGCGCGGGGATTAACCAGACAGCTGGTCATTACGCCACTAAATACATGGTCCAGGCAGGCCTGGTTGCAGCCAATGCAGGTGTTAATTTCGTCGGCGCGATTTTCCTGGGACTTGAGTACGAAGTCAGGATCAGCCAGGAAGGGGCGAGCCATAGAAACCATATCTGCATCACCGCGAGCCAGTACTTCCTCGGCCACTTCTGGGGTATTGATACGGTTGGAGGTAATCACAGGTACCGACAGCTCTTTTCTAAAGCGGGCCGTCACCCAGGTAAAGGCCGCTCTTGGCACCTTGGTGGCAATAGTGGGGATCTGCGCTTCATGCCAGCCAATACCCGTATTAATAATAGTGACGCCGGCCTGTTCAATAGCTTTGCCCAGCTGAATCACTTCCTCTGCGGTGCTGCCACCGTCGACCAGATCGAGCATCGATAGACGGAAAATAATTATAAATTTCTCACCCACTGCTTCGCGCACTCTGCGCACCACTTCTATGGGCAAGCGGATACGATTTTCGTAGCTGCCACCCCAGTCATCTTCGCGCTGATTGGTGCGAGCGGCGATAAATTGATTTAGGAAATAGCCCTCAGAGCCCATGATTTCAACGCCATCATAGCCAGCCTTCTGTGCTTGCACCGAGGTGAAAACAAAATCATCAATCTGTTTGTAAATCTCCTCATCAGTCAGGGCTCTGGGCGTAAATGGATTAATCGGAGCCTTGATTGCTGAGGGGGCCACCTGATCTGGAGAATAAGCATAGCGACCAGTGTGCAGAATCTGCAGGCAGATCTTGCCATCGTGTTTATGTACCGCATCGGTGACTTGCTTATGGCCGGCGATATCCTGTTCATCAACCAGCTTCTTGGTATTGAAGTGGGTGCCGCCCTCGGTATTGGGGCCAATACCGCCGGTCACTATAAGTCCTACACCACCTTTGGCTCTCTCGCCAAAGTAGGCCGCCATGCGTTCATGGCCATCGGCCACTTCTTCAAGGCCAGTGTGCATTGAGCCCATAAGAACGCGGTTTTTTAAGGTGGTAAAACCCAGGTCCAGTGGGGCGAGCATATGGGGGTAGGTACTATGTGGCATAAGTTTCTCTCTATTTTTCGCTTTAGTTATGAGTTAGGTCAGCAGGTTATCGAACTTGGGCACGCGGTTTTCGCCACCCGCCTGCATGGCTTCCTGTACATCGGGCGCCTGCAACATGCCTGACTGCCAGGTCGCCATATGGTTGAGACTATCTTCAACAGAATGATCGCGACTGTAGTTAAGCATGGCTTTGGTGCCGTGCACGGCCATGGGGCTGTGTCTGGCGATCTCTGTGGCCAGGGCGCGAACCGCCTCGAGCATCTGTTCTTGATCTGCATAGACTTTATTAACAAAGCCACAGGCCAGGGCTTCTTCGGCTCCCAGGTTGCGGCTGCTGTAGGCCAGTTCTCGAGCCAGTCCGCTGGGCATCACATGCTGGATGCGCTGCAAAGTGCCCACATCTGCAGTAATTCCCAGCGCAGTTTCTTTAATATTAAAGTAGGCATTGCTGGTGCAGAAGCGCATATCGGTGGCACAGACCATATCTACACCGCCGCCAATGCAGGCACCCTGAATCGCAGAGATTACCGGCATGCGGGCTTTTTCCAGCACCGTAAAGGTATTTTGCAGATCGAGAATCCAGCGCCGGGCTTTCTCGGCGGCGCGAGCCGGCTCATGGCCTTCGCTATTACCTATTGCACCAATTACGCTGAGATCCATGCCGGCGGTAAAGTGCTTGCCCTGCGAGCTGAGAATAATTACTCGTGCCGCAGACTCCCTATCCAGAGCCTCAATAATAGCCGGCAGCTCTGACCAGAAATCGGTGCTCATAGAATTGATCGCTTCTGGGCGATTGAGGCAAATCTCAGCGACAAAATGCTCGTCTATCTCGACCCTAAAGGCTTTAAGTTGATTAAAGTCTGCGCTGTTCAATGGTTGTGTCATTATTTTTATCCAGTTGTGGGCCGCTAACAATGGTAGCTGCAGTTACTTACGACTGACCTAAAAAGCCAGATTAAGCTGTAATTTTGACACTGTCAAGATGCATTGGTACATTACATTTATGAGTCTTGCCAGCGTTACAGAAATTCCTCGCCCCAGCTATCATCATGGTGATCTGCGCAGTGCCCTGTTAGTGGCTGCAAAGGACCTGATTGCCGAGGCTGGTATTGATAACTTGTCCCTGCGCAAACTGGCAGAGCGAGCGGGGGTGTCGCGCACTGCGCCCTACCATCATTTTTCTGGTAAAAATGACCTGCTCTGCGCCATAGCGGCGCAGGGGTTTCGCCGCAGGCACAAACAGGCTATGGCCACTTTTGATGATCCGCGGCTGACCCCCGAGGAGAAGTTTGAGGCCTATATTTTTGGCTATATGCAGTTTGCCGCAGACAACCCCGAAGAGTACGAGCTTATGTTCGGGCGCAGCATCTGGAAACAGGAAAACAGCACCCAGGAGCTGCGCGATGTCGCCTATCCCTGCTTCCAACAGCAGGTCGATATGGTGCGCAGCTGGCAGCAGGCTGGGCTGATTAGTGGCGACAATCCTCTGCGCACCTCCCAGGTTATCTGGGGGGCAGTACATGGCATAGCTAAGCTATTTATAGATGGTATTTATATTGATGCAGCGCAAATAGAGGAAGTATCCCGGTGCGCAGTTAGAATGTTTATTCAAAACCCCGCCTAACTCATTGTTTTCAAAACAGTAAGCATTTTGTTTATGCAAAACTCTATAGGTTTTGGCGAGCAGGTTTCGCTAAGTTATTGATTCCAATACTGATTCCGTTACTACAAAATCAAAAAAATCCAGTTTTATTTTTTGACAACACCAAAAATGAGAACTACTTTTATCTTTACCTGTTAAGTAGTTTAGTTTTGTACTCAAAATAAGGAAATGGTCGCGTTTTGCATGCGCGTTTGGTTAGTTTTAGGAGTTTTTAGGAGCATGAATATGAATAGGAATCTATCAAAATTACTGCAGTCACTTGCAGGTATAGTTGTATTTTCAATGGCCAGCTTATCCATGGCCGCCACCTACACTTATGATTTTGACGCCGATGAGCATGAGCGCGGTGGGCAGCCATTGGTGTTTGGTGATCTCAGTGTCTATGGTGGTTTGTTAGTTGATGGCACCGCGCCCGATTACGAGCCCTCGTTGATGAGAGCTAATGCCTATCTTGACGCTGGTACCAAGTCTGGTCTGGGTGTTTGCCGCGAGAAAGTAGACAACGGCGCTGGTGGCCCAGCCGCCAATAAGTGTTTTACCCATGGGGGTGGTTATGCCGGCTCCGATGACAACCTTCAGGTTAATGAGGTGCTGGGCTTTGTCTTTGACTCAGCCAAGAAAATCTCTGATGTTGGAATCTGGGGTAAACATGACCATGTGCCTGATGGCACCAAAGTCCTGATTTGGACAGATACAGGCGGTTTTGATTTGCTGGATGTTGTCGCTGACAAAATCACTCTGGGCTTTGAGCTGACTAAAATGGCGATCTTTGGCTCCATGAGTGACTGGTATAAAGGTTTTATGAAAAAACACTTTGATATAGGTACTACCAATACTGACGCGCTCTATGTAGCCGGTATCAATGAAGTGCCCATTCCTGCCGCTGTGTGGTTATTTGGTTCTGCGCTGCTTGGGCTGACTGGTCTGCGTCGTCGCAAGGTTGCGATCTAAAAAGCTAGCCAGGCAAAAGCAAGTGACAAAAAACCCCAGCGCTGCTGGGGTTTTTTGTGCCCGGTCCAAATCAGTCCAGGCTTGTAATTATTGTTGTTAGCTGGGCAGAGCCTATTCAGTGGTTATGTCCTCTAACATATCTGCTGCATCGTCCATAACTTCTTCACCAGCTTCAGTCATGGCCTCAACAGCATCATCTATAGCGCCCATGGCGGATTCTGTGGCCTCTTCGCTGGTCTCCATAGTTGATGAGGCTGCGGCTGGCGCATCTTCAACGGTGGGGGCGCCGCTATCGCAGGCGCTAAGTCCCAGCGCCACCAATACTGCAGTAAGTACTCTGTAACTCTGTTTCATGTTTTAACTCCTAACCAGGTTATTTTAAGGTTTTGCAGGTAAAAGCATAGATCAACTTTAGAGGAGCTTCCGAACTTCTTTTAAGCAGGTTTCACAGGAGATTTTTCACAGAGAGGGCTAGATAGACTATTTGCACTAAAATAGCGCCTGAAACATGGTCTAAGTGGTTGCCGATTTGAGGGTGCTGTGGCAAACTTGCCGCCCTTTTTGACCAGCTAGCCCAAAGACCAGTCATTGCCGCCGGATTACGGCGCAAGCTAGAGTCAAAAAAACAGATTATGCGAGTGTGGCGGAATTGGTAGACGCGCTAGATTTAGGTTCTAGTGTCTTAGGATGTGAGAGTTCGAGTCTCTCCACTCGCACCATTATTTATGTATTTCAAGAGGATAACCCATGCAGGTTTCTATTGAGTCGAGCAATGGTCTAGAGCGTCAGCTTAAGATTGGCGTGCCTGCCGACAAAATTGATCAAGAAGTAACCGATCGTTTACAAAAAGCCACCAAGACCGTCAGCATCAAAGGCTTCCGTAAAGGCAAGGTTCCCCTCAAGGTGGTTAGGCAGCAGTTTGGTGCTGGCGTGCGTCAGGAAGTGGTTAGCGAGATCGTTAATTCAAGCTTCTACGAAGCCATCCAGCAAGAAGAGCTGCGTCCAGTAGGTCAGCCGCGCATCGATGATATCAACGATGGCGAAGGCAAAGACCTGGAATACACAGCAGTTTTTGAAGTTTATCCTGAAGTTAAGCTCGCTGACCTAAGCAAAGTTAAGGTCTCGCGCCCGGTTTCTGATGTCAACGCAGAAGATGTAGAGACTATGATCGACGTGCTGCGCAATCAGCAGGCGACTTTTGAAGTCACTGAGAAAGCAGCGGAAGATGGCGACCAGGTTAATATCGATTTTGTCGGCACTCACAAAAAAGAAGAGTTTGCCGGTGGCAGTGCTGAAGGCCAGGACCTGGTTCTGGGCTCTAACAGCATGATCCCGGGTTTTGAAGATGGTCTGGTTGGCGTTAGTGCCGGCGATGAGACTGTCCTCAAGCTAAAATTCCCCAAGGACTATCATTCCGAAGAACTAAAAGGCAAAGCCGTGCAGTTTGCCGTCAAGGTCAATTCCGTATCTGTTAAGCAGATGCCTGAGATGAATGACGACTTCTTCAAGATGTATGGCGTAGAAGAGGGTGGAGAAGAAAAATTCCGCGAAGATGTGCAGGGCAATATGGAGCGCGAGCTGCGCAATGCTATCCGCGGCAAGATCAAAAACCGTGTGATGGACCAGCTGTTCGAACTCAACAAGGTCGATGTGCCAGAAGCACTGATCGCCAATGAAATCGTGCAGCTTAAGCAGCAGATGGTTCAACAGTTTGGCGGTGGTCAGCAGATCGATCTAAGCATGCTGCCCGACGATATGTTCAAAGAAAAAGCACAGCGTCGCGCCGCACTGGGTGTTATCGTATCTGAAGTTGTTAAAGTCGAAGAGCTGTCTCCAGACGAGGCAGCAGTCCGTGCGCGTATCGATGAGATTGCATCAACCTACGAACAGCCCCAGGAAGTTGTAGACTATTATTACAGCAAGCCTGAGCTACTTAGTTCGGTTGAGGCTGTGGTTCTGGAAGATCAGGTGACTGAGCTAGTACTGTCTAAAGCCAAGGTAAAAGAAGAAACTCTGCCTTACGAAGAAGCAGTCAAGCCAGACCCAGAGCCAGGCGCTGAGGCATAGGTTTAGCCGATGGTAAGCTGGTCGATCCAGCTTGCCTGCTGCCCGCGTATACAGGCTGTTGTTTAAAGGCTAGGATACCCCTTCAATTAGCAATCAAATAAGCGAGGACGCAATGATTTTTCAACCGCCAACAGGTCAAAATCTGGTTCCAGATGTGGAAGCCAGCGGCTTGGTACCCATGGTCGTTGAGCAGAGTTCAAGAGGCGAGCGCGCCTATGATATCTACTCTAGACTGTTAAAAGAGCGCGTTATTTTCCTGGTGGGTCAGGTAGAAGATCATATGGCCAATCTAATTGTCGCCCAGATGCTGTTTCTCGAGTCGGAAAATCCCGACAAAGATATCCACCTGTATATCAACTCCCCCGGCGGCTCTGTCACTGCCGGGCTGTCTATTTATGACACCATGCAGTTTATCAAGCCAGATGTCAGCACCATGTGTATTGGCCAGGCTGCCTCTATGGGAGCCTTCCTGCTTACCGCTGGCGCCGAGGGCAAGCGCTACTGTCTGCCCAATTCACGCACCATGATTCATCAGCCCAGTGGCGGTGCTCAGGGGCAGGCGACTGATATTCATATCCAGTCTCAGGAAATCCTCAAGATCAAGCAGCGCCTAAACGATCTGATGGCTAAACATACTGGGCAATCAGTCGATAAGGTAACTGAAGATACCGAGCGTGATAACTTTATGAGTGCCGAGGAGTCGAAGGAATACGGGCTTATCGATGAGGTGCTGGACAAAAGAGGGTAGAGACGTTAGTCTTCTGACTTATATTGTTAAATATTGCCTATAACCTGTTGTTTTATATAGTTTTTGTAGGGTTGGCGGGAGAGAGAAATGAGTGATGGTGACACATTGGGGGACGGCGGAAAGCTGCTTTTCTGCTCCTTCTGCGGCAAGAATCAGAACGAAGTACGACGTCTGATTGCAGGCCCGTCGGTGTATATCTGCGATGAGTGTGTCGACCTCTGTAATGACATCATCTCCGAAGAAACCCAGGTGGTTGAGGCTGATAGCAGCCCAGACAGACTGCCGGTACCCACAGAAATCAAAAATATTCTCGACGAGTATGTGATTGGCCAGGAGCGCGCCAAGCGCATTCTCTCAGTAGCCGTCTACAACCACTACAAGCGTCTGCAGGTCAGCGAGCAGTCGGCCGATAAAGGCCTAGTTGAGCTGGGCAAGAGTAATATCTTGCTGATTGGTCCAACTGGTAGCGGTAAAACATTGTTGGCTGAAACATTGGCGCGCATGCTGGATGTTCCATTTACCATCGCCGATGCCACCACCCTGACCGAAGCCGGTTATGTGGGCGAAGATGTTGAAAATATTATTCAAAAACTGCTGCAGAAATGTGATTACGATGTAGACAAGGCCCAGCGCGGCATTGTGTATATCGATGAGATTGACAAGATCTCCCGCAAGTCTGACAACCCCTCCATCACCAGAGATGTCTCCGGTGAAGGTGTGCAGCAAGCTCTGCTCAAGCTGATTGAGGGCACAGTGGCCTCGGTGCCCCCTCAGGGTGGCCGCAAGCATCCGCAGCAGGAATTTCTGCAGGTAGATACAGCCAATATCCTGTTTGTCTGTGGCGGTGCCTTTGCCGGGCTGGAAAAAGTAATTCGCGATCGCTCCGAGAAGGGCGGCATAGGCTTTAGTGCCGAGGTTAACAGCAAAGATAACCAGAAGTCAGTGGGCGAAACCCTGCTGGATGTAGAGCCGAGCGATCTGATTGGCTATGGTTTGATTCCAGAGTTTATTGGTCGTCTGCCAGTGGTTGCCACATTGCAAGAGCTGGATCGAGATGCCCTGGTAAATATTCTGGTCGAGCCAAAGAATGCCGTAGTCAAACAGTACCAGGCCCTGTTTGGAATGGAGGATGTTGAGCTAGATCTGCGCCGCGACGCGCTGGACGCCATTGCTGACAAGGCTATCGAACGCAAGACTGGTGCCCGAGGCCTCAGATCTATCCTCGAGACAGTGCTGCTGGACACCATGTACCGAGTGCCTTCAGAGCCAGATGTGGTCAAGGTAGTGGTCGATGCGTCGGTGATCAACGGTGAAAACGAACCGCTGTTGGTGCACGAACAGCAGGAAGCAAAAAAATTAGCCTCAGACGAGGGTTAAACAAAGGCGGCGCAAGCCGCCTTTTTTATTTCTGTGGTTTTATGCGGTTGTAATTGTTCAATGCGTCCCAATATATACATCTAAGATCATATGTAGTCCTGTATAAACAGTGCCATATTTATTGTCATAACAATTCTAGCAACTGAGGTAACCATGGGTTCCCAAAAATCCGCTCCAGAACAAACTATCTTCCCACTGCTGCCTCTGCGTGATGTGGTGGTTTACCCTCATATGGTAGTGCCATTATTTGTGGGCCGCGAAAAATCTATAGTCGCCCTTGAAGATGCCATGGAGTCAGATAAACAGATAGTGCTGGTCGCGCAAAAGAACCCCGCAGAGGATAACCCCAGCATAGAAGATGTCTACCAGGTGGGTACCTTTGCCACCATACTGCAGATGCTCAAGCTCCCCGATGGCACGCTTAAGGTGTTGGTCGAGGGCACAGGCCGGGTAGCATTAAACGAGCCCCGTGAGGGAGAGGCATTCCTGCAGACCTACGTCACTGATATGGCCAGTGGTGAACTGGACGCCGCCGAAGCCGATGCTCTGACTCGCTCAACTCTGTCGCTATTCGAACAGTACGTCAATCTCAGCAAAAAAATCCCCTCTGAGGTGATCACCACGGTCAGCGGTATTGAAGATGCCAATCGCCTGGCCGACACCATTGCCTCTCATATGACCCTGAGTCTGGAGCAAAAGCAGGATGTGCTGGAAATTGCCGACCTGACCAGTCGCTTCGAGCACCTGATGAGCCTTATGGAAGCAGAGATTGACCTGTTCCAAATCGAGCAGCGCATCCGCGGCCGGGTAAAAAAACAAATGGAAAAAAGCCAGCGCGAGTACTATCTCAATGAGCAGATGAAAGCCATTCAGAAAGAGCTCGGCGATATCGACGAAGGCGTCTCAGAGCTGGACCAGCTGGATAAGAAGATCGCCGAAGCCGGCATGCCCAAAGCGGCGCTGGAAAAAGCCGAGTCCGAGCTGGCCAAGTTAAAAATGATGTCACCCATGTCTGCCGAGGCCTCAGTGCTGCGCAACTATATCGACTGCATGATCGGCGTGCCCTGGAGCAAGCGCACCAGAGTAAAGCACAACCTCGAAAATGCCGAGAAAACCTTAAACGAAGACCACTATGGTCTGGAAGAGGTTAAAGAGCGCATTCTGGAGTTTCTGGCGGTTCAGCAGCGAGTTAAAAAACTTAAAGGGCCGGTACTCTGCCTGGTCGGCCCACCGGGAGTGGGCAAGACCTCCCTGGGCGAATCCATAGCCAGAGCCACAGGTCGCAAATTTATCCGCATGAGTCTGGGGGGTGTGCGCGACGAATCCGAGATTCGCGGCCACCGTCGCACTTACATAGGGTCAATGCCCGGCAAGCTGATTCAAAAGCTGTCGAAAGTGGGGGCCAAAAACCCCCTGTTCCTGCTCGATGAGATCGACAAGATGGGCATGGATCAGCGCGGCGATCCAGCCTCAGCACTGTTAGAGGTGTTAGATCCAGAGCAGAATCACACCTTTAACGACCATTATCTCGAGGTGGACTACGATCTGTCTGAGGTGATGTTTATCTGTACCGCCAACTCCATGAATATCCCCGGGCCGCTGCTCGATCGTATGGAAGTAATTCGTATTCCCGGCTACACCGAGGACGAAAAGGTGCAGATCGCTGAAAAATATCTGGTGCCCAAGCAACGCAGTGCCAATGGTCTAAAAGACAGCGAATTGGAAATCACCGAAGACGCGCTCAAAGATACCATTCGCTACTACACTAGAGAGGCCGGTGTGCGTGGCCTGGATCGGGATATCGCCAAGATTTGTCGCAAGACAGTTACCAGTCATGTGCGCGACAAAAACAACTCCAAGGACCAGGTAGGCGCCTCTGAGCTAGAAGAGCTGCTGGGCGTACGTCGTTTTGATTACGGTCGCGCCGAAGTAGAAAACCAGATTGGACAGGTGACTGGACTGGCATGGACTCAGGTGGGCGGTGAGCTACTGACCATCGAAGCCTCAGCTATTCCCGGTAAAGGCCGTGTTATCAAGACTGGTTCTCTAGGTGATGTGATGCAGGAATCCATTCAGGCGGCACTGACTGTGGTACGCAGTCGCGCTCAGGGTCTGGGTATCCGTAAAGACTTCTACCAGGAAAATGACCTGCATATCCATGTTCCCGAGGGGGCAACACCAAAAGATGGTCCATCGGCCGGTGTCGGCATGTGTACCTCTCTGGTCTCTGTTTTAACCGGTATTCCAGTCAAAGCTGATGTGGCCATGACTGGAGAAATTACTCTGCGAGGGCAGGTTCTAAAGATAGGGGGGCTCAAGGAAAAACTGCTAGCAGCCCATCGCGGAGGTATCCGCACGGTGATTATTCCCCATGATAATGCCAGTGATTTGAAGGAGATACCGGACAATATTAAAGCTGATCTTGAGATATGTCCGGTCAAGTGGATCGACGAAGTTTTAGACTTGGCACTTCAGGACTCGCCAACCCCAATGAGCGAAGAAGAGTTCAACCGGGTTGCCAGTGTAGAAAAAAACATCGAGTCGGGCGCTAGACCAAGTACTCACTAGCGTAAAACTATTTTAGGATATTTAAAAAGTAAGCTTGACCGCATCTAGTGTGGTTGGTATAAAGTTCGGGTAGAGGGCGCTATAAGCTAGGGATTCCAAGCATCCAGATCGACTAAGCGGCCTCTCTATCTAGCTAGGATCAATCAATTCCAAAAAAAGGGGAATACCGTGAATAAATCTGAATTAATCGATGCAATCGCTGCTGGCGCAGACATCTCTAAGGCTTCTGCTGGCCGTGCTCTTGACTCTGCGCTAGACGCAGTTACTGGCGCGCTCAAAAATGGTGACCAGGTTTCTCTGGTAGGCTTTGGTACTTACTCAGTTAAACACCGTGCAGCTCGCTCTGGTCGCAATCCACAGACTGGCGCTGAAATTCAAATTAAAGCAGCTAATGTGCCAAGCTTCAAAGCAGGCAAGGCGCTTAAAGACGCTGTAAACTAAGTAATTGACCGAGGGGTTCAGTTCAGGTTGAATCTCTCCGCTTAAAAAGGCGCATCTCAGATGCGCCTTTTTAATTATCAGGATTAGACAAATGTTGGATAGTTTTCGAACTAATATGAAGGGCATAGCCCTGTTTATCGTAATTATTATCGCCGGTATCTTCGCGCTTACAGGTACAGGCTCGCTATTTGTATCAGGCACTGGGGCTGAATCTGCGCTAATCGTCAACGATGAGTCTGTCAGCGAACTGCGCGTGCAGCAGGTGCTGTCCAGCGAGAAGCAGCGAATACTGAGACAAAACGAAGGTTTAGACCCGGCACTGCTGGACGACGAATTAATCCGTCCCCAGGTGATTCAGCAGCTTATTTCACGCAAAGTGATGGCTCAGTCAGCCGTTGATCAGGGTTTTGGCGCCTCTTCTATATCAGTCAGCGAGCTGATTTTGGCTACTCCCGGCTTTCAGGCCGATGGCCGCTTTGATCGGGAAGTGTTCCAATACATGATTCGCAATCAGGGCTTCACCAGCGCAACCTTTGTCGAAACAGTTAAAGAAGACCTGCTGATTCAGCAGTTTGTTCAGGGCCTGACCACCAGCAACTTTGTCACCGACGCCGAGTTGGCCAATCTTGCCAGCTTTACCGAACAAGAGCGCGACTACTACTATTTGACCCTGCCTATGCAGCCGATTATCGATGGCGTAGAGATCAGTGAACAACAGACAGTCGACCACTACGAGCAGACCAAAGCCAGATACCAGACTCAGGTACAGGTTAGCGTTGAATCTATCGAGCTCAGCGCAGCTCAGCTGGCGGCTCAGCAGACTGTTAGCGAAATACAAATTCAGGCGCGTTTTGACCAAGAAGCTGAATCAATCAATATGGCCGACAGCCTTCAGGCTGCGCATATCTTGCTGACCGAGCCAAACCCAGAAACCCTGGCACAAATTCAGGCCAAGCTGGATGGCGGTAGTGACTTTGCAGCACTGGCCAAAGAGTACTCAGATGACTTTGCCTCCGCCGATAGCGGTGGCGATCTGGGATTTACCACTGGCGAAACCTTCCCCGCAGCCTTTGAGGCTGCTCTGGCAGCGCTAGAGGTAGGCCAGGTATCAGCGCCGGTTGAGACCGACGCAGGTACCCACTTTATCAAGCTGCTGGATCGTCAGAAAGAGAGCTTTGAGCTGGCTGCAGAGTCCGCCCGCATCGAACAGGAGTTGCTGCGCGAAGCCGCCAGCGATTTGCTGGTAGAAAAACTGGAGATGCTCAAGGAGTTGAGTTTTAACTCCGAGACCCTGGCCGAAGTAGCCGCCGACCTGGAGCTTGAATCAATCGTTAGTGAGCCATTTTCCCGCGCCGGTGGTCCAGGCGTAGCCGCCTTCCCGGTGGTAGTCAAAGCGGCCTTCAGCTCTGAGGTGTTGGAAGATAAATATGCCAGCGAAGTGCTGGATCTTGGCGACGATCGCTATGTGGTGATCAAGCTGCAAGAGTACTTCCCGGCACGCCAAAAACAGCTGGACGAGGTCAGAGCCGCTGTCGAGACAGATCTGCGCCAAAACATAGCTAAACAAGCGATTGCCGAGCAGGGAGCGGTGCTACTGGCCCGTATACAAGCCGGCGAGAGCGTAGAGGCCGTTGCCAAGTCCGCAGGTCTTCAATGGCAGGCGGGGCAAAATGTTAAACGTGCCGACCGTTTAGTGAATGAAGAAGTCAAAATGGCAGTGTTCCAGATGGACGCTCCAGCAGATCAGCCAACCATCAAGGCTTTCTCGGCGGCCAATGCTGACTATATTATTGCTTCGCTGCAGACCGTTACCCCAGGTGACGCCAGCAAGTTAAGTCAGGAGCAGAGAGCCAATTTGAGCTTCGCAGTGCAGTCGACTAATAGCAGTCGTGACCTGGAAGCCTATCAGGCCAGTCTGCTGGCCCAGGCTGAAATCGTTCAGTAGAGACTTTAGTCAGCTTAAACAGAAAGGCCCAGACAGAGAATCCTGTCTGGGCCTTTTTTATGCACGGCAGTTTTATCTTGCTATATCAGATTCTCAACGCGTTAATAAAGAGCGTCAGGCGCTGACCAGGCTGCAAAAATTCATTGCGACTAATTTTGTTCCAGCGGGTGATATCGCGGATACGAATATCAAATTTCTCGGCGATCAGATACAGAGAGTCACCGCGGCGTACCCGGTATGACAGGCGTCGCAGATTATCAGTGCCAGAGACCGCCGCAGAGTGCTCCACATTGAGCTTCTGACCTATCTGCAGCCCATCTCCACTCAGGTTGTTAGAGCGCTTTAAGTGGGCCACAGAGACCTTAAATCTCTCCCCGATCGTTGATAGCGAATCACCGCGCTGCACTATGTAGAGCGAGGTTTTTGAGCTGCTAGACTCAGAACTACTGTTGGCATCGATACCAGAATGGGGAATAAACAGCACCTGGTTAACCCGCAGGCGGTCGCCGCTCAGCCCATTGCGGCTCTTCAGCCAGCTGGTAGGGATGCGAAAGCGCTGGGCAATCTGCGACAGTGTATCGCCGCTTTTCACCGCGTACTCAGTGTGAGGTACCCAGGTTTTGGGGTCGGTATTGGCCAGCAGATCGCGCAGAGTCTGCGCCGAACCCTGAGGCAATAAAATATTATGCTTGCCCTGAGGCGGCGTAATCGAGCGCCGGTAGGCGGGGTTTAAACGGGTAAACTCCGAACCTTCGATACCTGTGATCTCCACCACCTTCATCAGATCAATCTGCGACTCAATTTCAACCACCTCAAAATAGGCCTGATTAGGAATGGAGGGCAGTGCAATTTTATACTCATCGGGCTTGGCAACAAGCTCAGCCAGTGCCAGCAGCTGGGGAACATAGTTTCTGGTCTCGCGGGGCAGTTTTATCGACCAAAAATCTGCCGGCTTGCCCTTTTTAACATTGCGCGCTATAGAGCGCGAGACATTGCCCTGGCCAGAATTATAGGCTGCCAGCGCCAGCAACCAGTCACCATCAAAACGCCTGTGCAGAGCCTTCAGATACTTGACCGCAGCCTGGGTCGAATAGATCACATCGCGACGCCCGTCGTACCAGCGGTCTCGGCGCAGGCCAAAAGACTTGGCTGTAGATGGAATAAACTGCCACAGACCTACAGCATGGCTGTGGCTGTAAGCCAGCGGGTCATAGGTGCTCTCAACAATAGGCAGCAGAGCCAGCTCCAGAGGCAGCCCGGCGGTATCCAGCTCCTGGGTAACATAGTAAATAAATGGCTCAGCCCGGCCAAATACCGTAGCCAGATAGCTGGGATTGCGCAGATACCAGTCGCGCTGCTTGATCACAGAGGCATGCATTTCATCTGGTGCCAGCTTGTACCCGTCGCGGATACGCTGCCACAGATCTGGCTCTGCAGTAGGTTCATCAGCCTCTGCGATAGTCGCGGCTTCAGCCAAAATGACATTTTCACTGGCTGCCTCAGTCTCAGCAGAGATCTCAGGGACGGGATTGTCAACTATCTCGAGGGCACCGTTTTGGGTCAGAGGCATCAGTTCGCAGCCAGTCAGGCTCAGGCTGGATAGGCAGAACAAAAGGAGGGTAAAACTGGGTCTGTAAACAGGCAACGGCAGGTTACTTCTTATAGTGGTTTCAGAATAGCCGCGGATTGTAGCGATCACAGCGGCATTTAACAATAAAGGTAACTTGATGGCCCCGCTGGTCTTTATTGGGATCATTGAACATAATAGGGCAGACAGACTAATGCTCAGCCGCCAAAGGCTGAGTTAGGGTAAAGATTAACTGGTATGGCAAAAAATTTTCTTCGCAGGCGCAGCAAGCTTATATTCGACCGCTTAAAAGTAGAGGATATGGCCGTAACTGCCAACAGGCTCGAAAGCTGGCTAAACTCTGATTTTGGCCGTTATCTGCTGCACCAGGAAACCCAGCTGCTAGCGCGCAAATATAATCATCTACCAGGTTACCGGCTAATGCATCTGGGGCTGGGGCCCAATCAGCAAACCCTCGACTGCTTCAAGCAGCTGCACCGCTTTTATATTCATGCCAATGCCGATAGCTCAGCTTCGCAGCTGTCACTGGCCAGCAACTATGCGCAGCTGCCACTGCCATCAGAGGTTATCGATGTGGCTCTGGTACAGCATGCCGTGGAGTACTCAGTGTCCCCCAAAGCAGTACTGGCCGAAGTGTCTCGGGTGGTGGCGCCGGGGGGGCATCTGCTGCTCTGCCTGTTTAATCCCTATGGCCCCAGGGGGTTGCTCAAGTTTCCAATGCAGCTGCTCAGTGGTCAGGCGGACTACAGATTCCATAATCTGCGCAAGGGTCGAGTGATCGACTGGCTGTCGCTGCTTAATTTCCAGGTCCTGGAGATTGACCATGGCGCCTATAATTTCCCGCTAAATCGTCCGCACTGGCTGCAGGCAGATACCAGCTGGGAAAAGATTGCCCAAAAGATTCGCTTTCCCCTGGGTAATTTCTATATGATCCACGCGGTGAAGCGCGAGCTTCGCGGCATAGGTACCAGAGCTCATCTATGGCGACCAGCAGCCACCAATGGCTACAGCTCCAGCGGCGGTAAATCCAGCCGAAAAAAAGCGCAAAAAGCTCCGATTAAGGAATAGCATGAATCCAGTTCATATCTACACAGATGGCGCCTGTCGTGGCAACCCAGGGCCCGGCGGCTGGGGCGTTTTAATGCGCTACGGCGACGAAGAAAAATCCCTCTGCGGCGGTGAGGCAGAAACCACCAACAACCGTATGGAGTTAACCGCAGTTATAGAGGGTCTTGCAGCCCTTACCAGGCCATGCCATGTCGAGCTGACCTCAGACTCCACCTACGTGCTCAAAGGCATACAGGAATGGATGCCCAACTGGAAAAAGCGTGGCTGGAAAACTGCCAGCAAAAAGCCTGTCAAAAACGCCGATCTCTGGCAAAAGCTCGATGCGGTGATAGGCGAACATAAGATAAACTGGCACTGGGTCAAGGGGCACAGCGGCCACCGGGAAAATGAGATAGCCGATCAGCTTGCCAACCGCGGCATCGACGAACTAGAACTGAGCTAGGGATTAACCATGAGACAGATCGTACTGGACACAGAAACCACAGGCCTGGAGACCTCTCAGGATCACCGTATCATCGAGATCGGCTGTGTCGAGATGATCAACCGCAAGCTCACTGGCCGCCACTACCATCAGTATATTAATCCGCAGCGCAAAGTAGACGAGGGCGCCATGGAGGTGCATGGCATAACTGATCAGTTTCTCGAAGACAAGCCCGTCTACGAGGCCATCGCTGGTGAGTTTATGGCCTTTATCGAGGGCGCCGAACTGGTGATCCACAACGCTCCCTTTGATATTGGCTTTCTCAACCACGAGGCTGGCAAACTGCCCGGGCGTTTTAAACCCATAGAGTCTGGCTGTAAAGTCATAGACACCCTCGCCCTGGCGAGACAGAAGCATCCGGGACAAAAAAACAACCTCGACGCCCTGTGCAAACGCTATGGCGTCGATAACTCTCAGCGCGACCTTCACGGTGCGCTCCTGGATGCTGAAATCCTCGCCGATGTCTACCTACTAATGACCGGTGGCCAGGTCAATCTCAATATCAATGACCAATCGGCAGCAGACTCCGGCGAGATCAACCAGGCCAGCAATATTCGTCGCCTGCCTGAGGATCGTCCGGCGCTGCGAGTGATTGCCGCGAATGAAGATGAGTTGGCCAGCCATCAGCAAAAGCTGGATGCCATCAAAGCTTCCAGTGGCGAGTGCATCTGGCAGAATCTGGGCGAATAATCAGTCTTGTCCCAGCCAACCAATCAAGAGCCCCAGCTAGATATTCATTTTCCCGAGCAGGCTCCCAGTAGCGCTCAACAGCTCGAGTCTCTGGATCTGGCCCTTAGCGGCGCCGTCACCAGTCGAGATCTGTTTCGCCTCAGCAAGCAGCTGGCTGAACTAAAGCAGCGGGCGGCCCGCAAGCAGGATATTACCCAGGCTTGGAAAAAATGGCGCCAGGCCGTGCAGCGGTCTCAGCAGATAGTTAGCGCCAGGCGCGACAATCTGCCCGAGATCAGTTATCCAGATCTGCCCGTCAGTGCCAGATCCGCTGAAATCGTCGAGCTGATTCGCAACCATCAGGTGGTAGTGGTGGCCGGCGAAACTGGCTCGGGTAAAACCACCCAGCTACCAAAAATCTGCCTCCAGGCCGGGCGTGGTATCAATGGCATAATTGGCCACACCCAGCCGCGCCGCATAGCCGCTCGCACCGTGGCCAGCCGTATCGCCGAAGAGCTGAAAACATCACTGGGCGAGACCGTGGGCTACCAGGTGCGCTTCGCGGATCAGAGCTCGCCCAAAACCACCATCAAACTAATGACCGATGGCATTTTGCTGGCAGAGATTCAGCACGATCGCTTCCTCAGCAAATACGATACCCTGATTATCGATGAGGCCCACGAGCGCAGCCTCAATATTGATTTTTTGCTGGGTTACCTGAAAAACCTTCTGGCCCAGCGCAGTGATTTAAAGCTGATTATTACCTCGGCCACCATTGATGTAGAAAAGTTCTCCCGGCATTTCAATGCTGCACCAGTGGTCGAGGTATCCGGCAGAACCTACCCGGTCGAGATTATCTACTCCGATATCGATAGCCTGGAAATGGATCGCGACCAGCGCATTATTGAGTGCCTGCGCGAGATCAACGCCAACACAACCGCCAACCAAAAAGCCGGCGATGTGCTGGTCTTTTTGAGTGGCGAGCGCGAGATTCGCGAGGCCAATCTGGCCATCAAGCGCGCCCAGTTGCCCCATACCGAAGTGGTGCCCCTTTACGCCAGGCTGAGCCTTGCAGAGCAGAGTAAAATCTTCTCTCCACACAGAGGCCGGCGCGTGGTGCTCAGTACCAATGTGGCCGAGACCTCCCTCACGGTACCCGGTATCGGCTATGTGATAGATACTGGCCGGGCAAGACTGTCTCGCTACAGCTACAGAACCAAGGTGCAGCGGCTGCCCATCGAAGCCATTTCTCAGGCCAGCGCCAATCAGAGGGCAGGGCGCTGTGGCCGGGTAAGCAACGGCATCTGTTACCGGCTCTACGAAGAGGACGACTTTAACAATCGCCCAGAGTTTACTGACCCGGAAATCGTGCGCACCAACCTGGCCGCGGTAATCTTGCAAATGCTGCACCTGCGCATAGGTGATATCCGCAGCTTCCCCTTTGTAGATCCGCCCGATAGCCGCATGATCAGCGATGGTTTTAAACTGCTCGAAGAGCTGCAAGCCGTCGACGGCAAGGGCAAGCTGACCAAGCTGGGCAAACAGCTGGTGTCGATTCCCCTGGATCCAAGATTTGCCCGCATGATCTTTGAGGCAAGCAAAAATGGTTCACTGGCCGAGGTGATGATTATCACCTCGGGTCTGAGCATTCAGGATCCCAGAGAGCGCCCGGCCGATAAACAGCAGGCCGCAGATCAGGCTCATGCCCAGTGGCGCGACGAGTCCTCAGACTTTATGTCGCTGCTCAATCTGTGGCAGCACTTCGAAAGCAAGCGTCAAGAGCTCTCGACTAATCAATACAGCAAATACTGCCGCGCCAACTATGTGTCTTTTTTGCGCATGAAAGAGTGGCGCGACCTGCACCATCAGGTGCACAGCGCCTGCCGTGCTCTCAAGCTTAGCGAAAATAACAGGCCCGCAGAATACGCAGCTATCCATCAGGCGCTGTTAGCTGGCTTGCTTGGCCAGGTGGGTATTCGTGAAGATAAATGGGAGTTTCTCGGCACCAGAAACCGCAAGTTTTTTATCTTCCCCGGGTCCGGCCTGAGTAAAAAACCACCCAAATGGGTCATGGTGGGTTCCCTGATGGAAACCGCCAAACAGTACGGCCTCAATGCCGCCAAAATCGATTCCGACTGGCTCGAGCCCCTGGCTGCCCACCTGGTGAAAAAGACCTACAGCGCACCTTTCTACCACCAAAAGTCGGGGCAGGTCATGGCCAAAGAGCGCCAGACATTGTTTGGTCTGTCGATAGTTGAGGGCAAAAATACTGTCTATGGCAAGGTGGCGCCGGTAGAGGCCAGAGAGATATTTATCCAGCAGGCACTGGTCGAAGAGGGATACCGCGGCAAAGGCAGCTTTTATCAAGCCAATCAAAAGCTGGTAGCAGAGCTGCAGGGGCTGGAAGATCGCTTTCGGCGTCGCGATCTACTGGCCGAGCAAAAAGTCATTTACAGCTTTTATGACGAGCGTATACCCGCGGGAATCTATAATCTTCCAGCTTTCGAAAAATGGCGCAAACAGGCAGAGCAAGACAACCGCGGCCTGCTAAATATTAATAAACAAACCCTCATGTTGCGTGGTATGTCCGCCGACGAAGAGGCCCAGTTTCCCGAGACAGTGCGCTGCGATGGTCTGGAGTTCGAGCTTAGCTACACCTTTGAGCCCGGTCATGCCGAGGACGGTGTCAGCGCCAAAATCCCATTGGCTCTACTGCACCAGTTGCCCAGATATTATTTTGAATGGCTGGTGCCCGGCATGTTGCGGGACAAATGTATCGCCCTGGTCAAAAGCCTGCCCAAGCAAATCCGCCGTCATTTTGTGCCAGTACCAGACTATGTAGATAAGGTACTGCTGCAGGTACGGGCCCAGGATCGGCCCCTGACCCAGGTATTGGCTGAGCAGCTCAAGCGTCACACCGGGGTGGTGATAGAAGATCAGGACTGGCGAACAGACAGCCTGGACCCCTGGTATCTAACCAACTTTTTACTGCAGGATGAAAATGGCAAAACCATCGCCATGGCCCGCAGTCTAGACCAGTTACAGCGAGACTTTAAACAGCAGATCAATGCCGGTTTAGAACAGGCCTCTGATGATAGTCTGTCTCGCAAAGGCATCGTCGAATGGGACTTTGAGCTGCCAGAACAGGTGAGTTTAAAACGCGGCAAAATCGCAATCAAAGCCTGGCCCGCACTGGTTGACTGCGGCGATTCAGTATCCCTTGAGGTTATGGACAACCCACTGGCAGCAGCACAGGTGAGTCGCCAGGGCCAGTTAAGGCTGGCACTGCTCAAAGGCCGCGAGCAGGAAAAATATTTAACCAAGCATCTACTGCGCGGAAGCGACCTGGCCCTCAAGGCCGCCGCCCTCGGCAACCGCCAGGAACTGGTGCAGGCATTAATTGCCGCCAGCTTTCAGCAGGCCCTGTTTTCCGAGGTGGGGGTGCTGCGCGATCAAGACAGTTTCCAGCGCTGCTATCAGGCGGGTATAGGCCGGGTGGTTGATATAGCCCAGCAGTTAAGTGCCCATATAGAGTCGGTACTGCCCAGCCTGCACCAAAATCAAAAACAGATTCGCGCCCTGGGGCTGTCGGCTATCTATGCCAAAGAGGATATAGATCAGCAGCTGAATTGGCTGTTTTCCCCAGAGACCATCAGCCGTATCAGTCTCGATCGTATGGCGCAGTATCCCAGATTGGTAAAGGGCATAGGGATTCGGCTGGAAAAACTCGCCGTGCAGGTGGGCAAAGACCAGCAGTATATCCAAGAGATTCAGTCCTTTTTACAGCCCGTCCCCAAACCTGAAGAACAGCTGCTCTCAGAGGAACTGGCCGAAGCCATAGACAGCTTTCACTGGATGCTGCAGGAGTACCGCATTTCATTATTTGCCCAGCAATTAAAAACCCGTGTGCCTGTGTCCGCCAAGCGCCTGCAAAAACAGTGGTTAGATATAGATAACCAGCTGCACCGCTTTTTAGGCAATGCCGATTAAGCGCAGATTCCAGCCCTCACCCCGTCACCCCAGCGTAGGCTGGGGCCTCTTGGAGATTCCAGCCTCCGCTGGAATGACGTTTATTCGCTGGAATGACGTTTATTCGCTGGAATGACAGCCTCCCCAGATAAATTTTCCCAGCAGTGAAACTTCCACGTCCAGCTCTAGTCAGAATAGCATCCCAAAACCATCCTGGTTGGGGATTAATGGAGAAATCACAGTCAATCCAAGGAGAAATTCTAATGACTAAGCAATCTATCAAACCCATGGCCGCTGCAGTAGGTGTGGCATTTGCAGCCAGCATGGCCTTGGCCCCAGTGGCAATGGCAAGCACCAACCCTTTTCAAGCAGATCAACTTTCATCCGGGTACAATCTGGCCAGCAAGCATGCAGAAGGCAAGTGCGGCGAAGGCAAGTGTGGAGATGATAAAGTTCATGCAGAAGGCAAGTGCGGAGAAGGCAAATGCGGTGGTGACAGAGCCTCCGATCATGACAAAGGCTCCGAAGGCAAGTGCGGGGAAGGTAAGTGTGGTGAAGGTAAATGCGGCGAAGGCAAGTGTGGTGGCGATAAAACTGAAGCTGAAGGCAAATGTGGCGAAGGCAAGTGCGGCGGCGCTTCCTAGGCTGCTGCAACAACGCTAACCTATAAAACTATGACCAATCAATATCCAGTGACGGGTGCAGGTCTCGGATTGAGGCGGGCTCTTTTGGGCCCGCTCTCATCCATTACCAGCGACCAGGTGCAGTTTATGGAAGTAGCACCGGAAAACTGGATTGATGTAGGTGGCAGATACGGCCGAGCCTTTAGAGAATACAGCGAAAAATTTCCCACTGTACTGCACGGCCTGTCCCTCTCTATAGGTTCGCCCGCACCACTGGATTGGGAGTTGCTCAAAAGTATCAAAGCCTTTATGGCCGAACATTCCATCCGCTGCTACACCGAGCACCTAAGCTACTGCAGCGACAGCGGTCATCTCTACGACCTTATGCCCATCCCCTTTACACAGCAAGCGGTCGACTACGTGGCCGACCGCATTAGCCAGATCCAAGACTTTTTAGGGCAGCGCATTGCCATGGAAAATGTCTCCTATTACGCCGCCCCCCAGCAAGAGATGTCAGAGATTGAATTTACCAATGCAGTTATCCAAAAATCCGACTGCAACTTACTTCTCGACGTAAACAATATCTACGTCAACAGTATCAATCACAGCTACAATCCCCATGAGTTTCTCAAGGCCCTGCCTGGCCACAGAGTGGTCTATGGTCATATCGCTGGCCATTACGCTGAAGCAGAAGATCTGCGAGTAGATACCCACGGAGCTGATGTGATCGACCCGGTGTGGGATCTACTGGCGACTGCCTATGAGTACTTTGGTCCATTCCCCACATTACTGGAGAGGGATTTTAATATACCTCCAGTATCCGAGCTGCTAAAGGAAGTCAGCCATATCAGAGAGCTGCAGCAACATGCTAGCCGCGAGGCGCAACTGGCCCATGGTTAAGCTAGTGCAAAATATAGAGCCCGGAGACTTTCGCGACACTCAGCTGGCATTTGCCGCCCATATTCGCCACCCACAGAAAAACCCAGCGCCGGCCGATATAGAAGATCGCCGCCTGGCCATCTACCGTGACCTGTTCTACAACAATATCGAGAGCTTTCTCTCCTCGGGCTTTCCGGTGCTCAAATCAATTCTCGACTCTACCCACTGGCATGCCATGGTGAGAGATTTCATCCATCGTCATCAGAGCCACAGCCCATATTTTTTGCAGATCAGCGAAGAGTTTGTCAGCTATTTGCAAACTGAGCGCCTGGCCCAGCCAGACGACCCCGACTTTATGCTGGAGCTGGCCCACTACGAATGGATTGAGCTGGCTCTGGATATTTCCAGCCTGGAAATACCCATCGACAGATCTCCCACAGGCAATCTGGTGGATAACATTCCCCTGATTTCACCCACTGCCTGGCGCTTCATCTACCAGTACCCAGTGCACAAAATAGGCCCGAATTACCAGCCAGCAGCGGGCCAGGCAGAACCCGCGGCTCTGATTGTTTATCGCAATCGCGAACTACAAATAGGCTTTATGGAATCCAACACCATTACTCTGCGTCTGCTGGATATTATCGAGTCGCAGCAGTGCAGCGGCAGACAGGCTATAGTTAGGTTAGCCGAGGAAATTGACCACCCAGACCCAGATAGCCTGGTGACATTTGGTGCTGATATTCTCGGTCAGCTGTATAGCAGGGAAATAATTAGCGGCTTTCAACCCATTTAACCTCAAAATTACAGTGTACGCCGGCCCAATAGGGCAGTACCATAGACTCTGCTGCAGCCTGGCTGCAGGCTTGTTGACAAAACAAACTGGTAAAAAAGCAAAATGAATTGCGAGGGAAGAATGAAATATTTTCACCAGACATTGCTGATGGCGATATTCTGCGTTACTGGGCTAGTTGCCACGGCCCATGCCGATGCCGCCAAAGACCCAGACCCCTACGAAAACATCAACAGAAAAACCCATGCCTTTAACGAGACACTGGATAAATATATTGCTCGTCCCGTGGCCAAAGTATACACCAACACAGTGCCCGACCCGGTTGAGAGAGGCGTGGTCAACTTCTTTAGCAACCTCGACGAGCTCACCAATATAGCCAACAGTCTGCTGCAGGCCAAGTTTGGTCAGGCGGCCAACGATACAGGACGGTTTTTAATTAACAGTACCCTGGGTATAGGCGGATTATTCGATGTCGCCTCGCGAGCGGGGCTACCCAAAGGGGAGGGTGAAGATTTTGGCCAAACTCTGGGTGCCTGGGGTGTGGGTGAAGGGCCCTATCTGATGTTACCTCTGGTCGGCCCCTCCACATTGCGAGATGCGCCATCCAAATATATTGATAGCTTCGCCAACCCTGTATCCGAGTTAGAGGATGTCTCAGCGCGCAATAGCCTCAGGCTCCTGGGCCTGGTATCCACCAGAGCCGAGTTGCTGGGGCTGGATGACGCCATTTCTGGCGACAGTTACCTGTTTGTTCGAGATGTCTATCTGCAGCGCCGAGAGTACTTGGTCAACGACGGAGCCATTGAAGATGACTTTGGCGATTTAGACGATTATTAGTTAAAGCCGGTAAATAATGAGCGAACTTAAAGGCCCAGTAATACTCGTCGACCATGACGATATCGGGCTACAGAATTTAAAAGCAGACTTTAAGGCTGTTGGCCTACAGTCTCTCACCGTAGCGGACAATCAGTCCATAGCCGGCATCTGCGACGACCCCCTGGGTCAGCTGGTGGTGCTGCGCGCCAAAAACACTCCCATAGATACGCCAGAGCAGAGCGCCGCGCTGCGCAAGATTTGCGAGGAGTACCTGGTGGTAATGGCCCTTGACGAAGCCGACCTGCACCGGGCCACAGAGTTTTTTCGTCTCGGCGCTGCCGATGTGCTCACCGCAGGCGAGAGCGCCAAAGAGCTCAAGCTTACCCTGGCACGGGTAGACAACCTGGCGGAAACCCGCCGCCGCGCCGACCAGTACAGCACAGAGCTGGAAAAAACCAATGTCGAGCTGCAAGAGAGCCTGCGCCTGCTCAAGCAAGACCAACTGGCCGGCCTCGAGGTTCAGAAAAGCCTAATGCCTGAAAGCCCGCTGGCCTTTGGTGACTATGAAATCTCCCACTCCATTACACCATCACTGTATCTGAGTGGCGACTTTGTCGGCTATAACTTTGTGCTCGACCGCTACCTGTTATTTTATTTTGCCGATGTCTCCGGTCACGGTGCCTCCTCAGCCTTTGTCACAGTGCTGCTGCGCTTTATGATCGGTCGGGTCATTCGCCGTCATATGCTGGAAAAAGACTATGTGGCCCTAGCCCAGGCCCCTGAAGGTCTGGTAGAGCATATCAACAACCAGCTACTGACCACTGGCCTGGGCAAACATCTGACCATAGTGGCTGGCTCACTGGACACCGAGACCAGACAGCTGCGCTACGTAGTGGGCGCCCAGCAGCCCCAGCCCATACTCATAACCGACAACAAAGCCAGATACCTGCCCGGCAAAGGCAAGCCCGCGGGTATTTTTGAAGATGCCAGCTGGACAGTAGAGCAGATGCATCTGCCCGAGCGCTTCGCCCTGGTCTTGTTGTCCGACGGTGTCTACGACCTGTTGCCCAATAAAGAAATAGCCCAGAAAGAGCGCACCCTGCTGCGCTATCTGTCTACCAGCTCCGGCAATATAGACCAGCTAAAAGAAGCTCTGTTTATCGATTATATAGAAGATCCCCAAGACGATATCTCCGTGCTGCTGCTAACGGGGGGCATGTAATTGAGCGCGGGTAAAATCCTGGTCTCGGATAAAGACGGCAACTACCTGATCAAGTTTAGCGGCGATGTGCGCGTCAACCTCTGTGGCTCATTAAACCGCCATATGGACGCCATATTTGGCAGTACCGACGTGCAGCGGGTAGTCATAGATATGCTGGAGGCCGAGTGCGTAGACAGTACCACCCTGGGCCTGATTGCCAAGCTGGCCCTGCACTGCCGCAAAGAGTACAGCATCAATATGCAGCTGTTTTGCCAAAACCCCAGCATACTGCGCACCCTCAGTTGCATGAGCTTCGACGAGATTATTGATATCTGCCAAGAAGTGCCAGATATAGAAGCCGACCTCCACGCCATAGAAACCGTCAATTCAGATATAGCCGAAGTGCGCCTCCAGGTGCTTGAAGCCCACAAACTCCTCACCCAACTTAGCCCCGATAGCAGTAAAGAGTTCACCGACCTGATCCGCGCACTGGAATCCGGTCACTAGTCACTGCACATTACGCCCATCAAAAACTTGCGAAACTGCAGATTCTGTATTAACACTTAAATACAGGCTCTAATAATAGATTCAATATAAATATCGCCCGCTATCTCAATAGGCAACACCAGAGTCTCTGGGGCTCTGGTGTTCTGCAATTGCCGCTACTGAAGGACCTTGCACTGGCGACCACTTTTAAGGGGGGCAGCAACTTGAACGCGCAGAGCAGTAAAACAGAGCAGGGCAGCAGTCTCGACAGTATGCACAACTCTGCCCGCACTGATTCCCCTGAGGATATCGAGCAGCAAGCAGCCGACTGGTTGCTGCGTCTGGATACCGATCAGGGGCCTAGCCAGGCGGAGCTTAAAAGGCTCAGAGCCTGGGTAGAACGCAGCCCTGCCCACAGAGAGCAGTTTAAGCGTCTCACCCAATACTGGCACTGCACCAACCTGCCCGCTGATCTTTCATTTTCACCCGCCAACAGCTCAGAGTCTGAGGCCACCAAGGCTACCTCGGTCTCAGCTTTCCAGCGGCTGTTTAGCAGCGGCTGGCGCGGCACAGCCATCCTGGGCACTGCCCTGTCCCTTACCGCCGCACTGGCCATGGGCCTGTTAATGGATAACAGCAGCGGTATCTCAGGCAATGGCATCTATGAGACCCGCACCGGCGAACAAAACAGCATCACCCTAGTCGACGGCTCAGTGATCCAGCTCAACACCGGCAGCCGCATCCACGTAAACTTCGTCGACAATCAGCGCACCGTATCCCTTATGGCCGGCGAAGTGCACTTCGAAGTCGCCAAAGACACCACCAGGCCCTTCATTGTTAAAGCCCGCGAAGGCTTGGTGCGCGCCGTAGGCACCGCCTTTACAGTGCGCCTGCAGCCACAGGCCCTAAAAGTAGTGGTAGCCGAGGGCAAAGTAGCACTGGCCACCAGCCTCGACAAACCCAACAGTGACAACAATACAGCAGAGACCGTAAAACGGGCAGTAGATCGCGGCTATCTGGTAGAGGGTCAGACAGTCGACTTTGTGCCCGAGGCCGACAAGGGTCTGGGCAATGAAATCCAGCAACTCAAACAGGATGACCTGGACCAACAGCTAGCCTGGCGCAGAGGCATGCTGCTGTTTGCTGGCGAGCCTCTCTCTGAAGTCATAGCCGAGGTCAATAGATATACCTCCATAGATATAAAGATTATCGACGCACAGATAGCCGACATAAGAATAGGCGGCCATTTCAAAGTAGACGAAACCGACGCCATGCTACAGGCACTCGAGATGAGCTTTGGCATTCAGGTAACCCGCCCCAGCGACAATACAGTTCACCTAGCCCTAAAATAACCAAGCCCTCACGTCAGCGCCGGAACGTTCCCCCAGCAAACCCCGTCACCCCAGCAAACCCCGTCACCCCAGCGTAGGCTGGGGCCTCCCACAGATTCCAGCCTGCGCTGGAATGACCACCACCCCAGCAAACCCACACCCAAACCCAAAACCAAAACCCAAAACCAAAACCCAAATCACACAACCCAACCCCCCACTAAATTAAAATCCCCACATGGAAAAACTGCCCTCTATCTACATCCTAACCAACAAACCCTTAGGCACCCTGTATATTGGCGTCACCTCCAACCTGCCCCAACGCATCTGGCAACACAAAACCAAAGTCACCAAAGGCTTCACCGAAAAATACAACCTCAACAAAATAGTCTGGTACGAAGCCCATGAAGACATGATGTCAGCCATTCAGCGCGAAAAAGCATTAAAAGCCTGGAAGCGAGATTGGAAGATAAGAATTATTGAAGAAATGAACCCGCTGTGGCGTGATTTGTATGATGATTTGTTTTAACTGGAATAGATTCCAGCCTCCGCTGGGGTGACGTTCCTTCGCTGGCGTGACAACGATTTTATTGAGGTCACGAACTATCTAACAACCCCAAAAACGCCATCGCCGCATTCGACAGGCTCCGCTTGGTATGGTGTATGTATCCCAGCTCCCGCTCTATCTTTACCCCCTCAAACGGCATCACATGCAGGTCTCTCACCAGCGTCTCCGGCAGTACGCTCCAGCCCAGCCCCACCTCAACCATAGTGCTTATGGTCTCCAGATAGTTGGTCGACATAGGCGCCTTTAGGGGTATTCCTTCCTTCTGAAATAGCTTCTGAATAATCTGCCCGGTGTAGGTATTGATGCCTGGTAAAATAATCGAGTAGTCCGCCAGATCCTCCAGGGTCGGCTGTTTGATGTTGGCCAGGGGGTGATCCTGTGCGCAGATAAATCGCAGAGGGTCCTGCCATACCACCTGACTGTCAATATTGTGCTGGGGTTCCAGAGCCAGGGTAATTACTGCCACCTCAGACTGGCCCTGGAGCACGCGCTCATAGGCCTTTTCTGAGTCCATAAACTCAATATCCAGGGTCACATTGGGGTACTGCTGGGCAAACTGTTTTAGTACCGGGGGCAGGCGATGCAGACCCAAGTGGTGGCTAATGGCTAGTCTGAGTGTGCCGCTTACTTCACCAGAGAGGTCACTAATAGCCTGCAGGGCATTTTCGTACTCCTGAAGTATGCGTTTGACTCTGGGCAGCAGCTCTGTGCCGGCTTCTGTCAGGCTCACCTGGCGGGCAAAGCGGTCAAAAAGCTTTTTACCCACCTGGTGCTCCAGTTGGGCAATACGCTTGCTGATAGCAGACTGGGTCAGGTACAGCTGCTCGGCGGCCTCGGAAAATGAACCGCAGTGGGCCACGGTAATAAAGGCCTTGATGTTCTGATTGTCCATTTTATTCCCTGCAAGAATGCTTGCCATGCTAAATATGAATTTAATTCATCATAAAGCAGGTTTACAATAGACGCAATATAGGAATTCTCTGGGAGAGAGTTATGGCGGGAAGAACACTTTACGACAAGCTGTGGGACAGCCACCTTGTCAAACAAAATACCGATGGCTCATCGCTGATCTATATTGATCGGCATGTGATCCACGAGGTGACCTCACCTCAGGCCTTTGAGGGTCTGCGGTTGGCGGGTCGCGAACCCTGGCGTCTGGACACCAATATTGCAACGCCTGATCACAATATCTCCACCGACAAAGCCGAGCGCGATGCTGGTGTGGCGGGTATGAGTGACGAGGTGTCGCGCATTCAGGTGCAAACTCTGGACGACAACTGCGATCTCTACGGCATCAAGGAATTCAAGATCAATGAGATGGGGCAGGGTATTGTCCATGTGATGGGTCCCGAGCTGGGCGCCACCATGCCGGGCATGACAGTGGTCTGTGGTGACTCCCACACAGCCACCCATGGTGCGCTGGCCTGTTTGGCCCACGGCATTGGTACCTCTGAGGTTGAGCATGTGTTGGCAACCCAATGTCTGGTAGCCAAGAAAATGAAAAATATGCGTGTCACCGTCAATGGCACCTTGGGCGCTGGCGTCACCCCTAAAGATGTGGTGTTGGCCATTATTGGCAAAATTGGTACTGCTGGTGGCAATGAACATGCTATCGAATTTGCCGGTTCAGTGTTCCGCGACATGTCTATTGAAGGCCGTATGACCGTGTGTAATATGGCCATTGAAGCCGGTGCCCGGGTGGGCATGGTGGCGGTGGACCAGAAGACTATTGATTACTGCGAGGGCCGACAGTTTGTGCCCAAGGGCGAGCTCTGGAATCAGGCAGTTGAATACTGGAATAACCTAACCTCAGATGCAGATGCGGTTTTTGATACCGAGGTTGAGTTAGCGGCAGACGATATTGCCCCCCAGGTGACCTGGGGCACGTCCCCTGAGATGGTGGCGCCGGTCACCGCCAGGGTTCCAAGCTTGGACGAGCAGCCCAGTGAAGAGAAACGCAAAGGTCTGGAGCGCGCTCTGGAATATATGGGCCTTGAAGGCGGCCAGGCCATTGATTCTATCTCGGTAGACCGCGTATTTATTGGCTCCTGTACCAACTCTCGCATCGAAGATATGCGTGCCGCAGCTGAGGTGGCCAAAGGCCGTCAGGTGGCCAGCTCGGTTAAGCAGGTGCTAATTGTGCCCGGCTCGCAGATGGTGAAAGCTCAGGCGGAAGAAGAGGGCCTGGATAAAATCTTTATCGAGGCAGGCATGGATTGGCGCGAGCCCGGCTGTTCTATGTGTCTGGCCATGAACGCCGATAAGCTGGGGGCAGGGGAGCACTGTGCCTCTACCAGCAACCGCAACTTTGAGGGCCGCCAGGGCAATGGCGGGCGCACCCATTTGATGAGTCCAGCTATGGCTGCGGCCGCAGCGGTGGCGGGTCATATTGTCGATGTACGGACATTTGTTGAAGGTGATCAATAATGAAAGCATTTACCACACACCGTGGCTTGGTGGGCCCAATGGACCGCGCCAATGTGGACACGGATATGATTATCCCCAAACAGTTTTTAAAATCCATCAAGCGCAGTGGCTTTGGCCCCAATCTGTTTGATGAGCTGCGCTACCTGGATGAAGGTCAACCGGGGGCCGACTGTTCCAACCGTCCACTCAACCCAGACTTTGCGCTAAACTTCCAGCGCTTTAAAGGGGCGTCTATCCTGCTGGCCCGCAAAAACTTTGGTTGCGGCTCCAGCCGAGAGCACGCTCCCTGGGCGCTGGAAGACTATGGCTTTAATGCGGTGATTGCACCCAGCTATGCAGATATCTTCTACAATAACTGTTTTAAAAATGGTTTATTGCCAGTGATTCTGACTGAAGAGCAGGTGGATATTCTGTTTAATGAGATGGATGCGCAAGAGGGTTATCAGCTTTCCATAGATCTGCCGGCTCAGACAGTAACTACAGACAGCGGCCATGTATTTAGCTTTGAGCTGGACGAGTTCCGTAAAGACTGCCTGCTCAATGGTCTGGATGAAATAGGCCTGACCTTGCAAAACGCCGATGAAATTAAAGCCTATGAAGCTCAGCGTGCAGCCCAGCATCCCTGGGTATTTGGAGCCATTAAATGAGTAAAAAAGTCCTAGTATTACCAGGCGACAATATAGGCCCGGAAATCGTTACCGAAGCCGTCAAAGTGCTGGAAAAGGTCAGTGACCAGTTTAATTTGGGCATAGAACTGGATTATGCTCACCTGGGCGGTGCCGCACTGGATGCCGTGGGTGAGCCCTGTCCCCAAGAAACATTGGACAAAGCTCGCCAGTCCGACGCCATATTACTCGGTGCCGTGGGCGGCCCCCAGTGGGATGATGTAGAGCGCCATCTGCGCCCGGAAAAGGGCTTATTAACCATCCGCTCCGAGCTGGATCTCTTTGGCAACCTGCGCCCAGCCATTATGTACCCTCAGCTGGCCCATGCTTCATCACTGAAGCCCGAGTTTGTCTCAGGCCTGGATATCCTGATTGTGCGCGAATTAGTCGGCGGCATTTACTTCGGTGAGCCCCGAGGTATCCGCACCCTGGAAAATGGTGAGCGCGAAGGCTACAACACCTACAAATACAGTGAGTCCGAGATTCGCCGTATCGGTAAAATGGCTTTTGAAGCCGCCATGGTGCGGGGCAAGCGCCTGTGCTCCGTAGATAAATCCAATGTGCTCGAGGCCACTGTACTTTGGAAAGAAGTCATAAGCGATATGGCTGCAGATTACCCGGAAGTAGAGCTCAGCCACCTTTATGTGGACAATGCCGCCATGCAATTGGTGATGGCACCCAAGCAGTTTGATGTGGTGGTCACCGGCAATATGTTTGGCGATATTTTATCCGATACTGCAGCCATGTTGACTGGCTCCATCGGTATGCTGCCCTCAGCATCCCTGGATAAAGACGGCGGCGGCATGTACGAGCCCTGTCATGGGTCGGCACCAGATATAGCGGGGCAGGGTGTGGCTAATCCATTGGCAACTATTTTGTCGGTGGCAATGATGTTGCGCTACTCATTGGATGCCGTTGAGGCTGCGGATGCAATTGAGAAGGCGGTGAGTAATGTGTTGGATCAGGGGTTGCGTACCGGAGATATTTACACGGATGGTATGCGACGAGTTGGTACAGTTGAGATGGGCAATGCAGTGGTAGCCGCGCTGTAATTATTGTGGTCCTGAGTGTAGTGAAGGATCTGTTGGTTTGGAGTGGGCAAAGCCATGGCAACCCTTTACGATCGGTCCCTGATTGATCGTAAAGGGTTGCCATGACTTAGCTGCAACACCGAGCAAGTTTTTTTGAATGTGGCACTGACTTGATGGCTTGAGGTCGGTGTTTATATTGCTGACCCTCGTCAGCAGGGATGCTGACGCGGAGCCTACATGGATGTATTCACGGCGTGTCAGCAATATAAACACCGGCCTCAAGCCCGGCACAAACCAGCAGCACCAAAGCAGTAAACGTTTTTTTATATATAAAACAAAGGGTTAAGACAGATGAACAAAACAGGAATAATCGGTTGGCGCGGCATGGTTGGGTCAGTACTAATCGACCGCATGCGCGAAGAAAACGACTTCGCCCATATCGAACCCATATTCTTTACCACCTCCCAGGCCGGCCAGCCCGGCCCAGATGTAGGCGTAGAAATACCGCCCCTGCAAAGCGCCTTTGATATCGAAGCCCTGCAGCAGATGGATATTATTATCACCTGCCAGGGTGGCGACTACACCAAAGAGGTGTATCCACAGCTGCGCAACGCCGGCTGGAACGGCTACTGGATCGACGCCGCCTCAGCCCTGCGTATGGAAGACAGCTCCATTATCGTACTCGACCCGGTTAATATGAATGTGGTCAAAGACGGCCTGGCCAACGGCGTTAAAGACTATATTGGCGGCAACTGCACCGTAAGCCTGATGCTGATGAGTCTGGGTGGGCTGTTCAATGCCAACCTAGTGGAATGGGCAACCTCCATGACCTACCAGGCAGCTTCTGGGGCTGGCGCGCAGAATATGCGCGAGCTGATTAATCAAATGGGCACTATTCATGCCTCTGCCGCTGATGCCCTGGCCAACCCAGCCTCAGCGATTCTTGATATAGATCGCCAGGTGACCGATTCTCTGCGCAGCGACAGCTTCCCGGTGGATAACTGGGGATACCCCCTGGCCGGCAGCCTGCTGCCCTACATAGACTCCCAGTTGGACAATGGTCAGAGCCGCGAAGAGTGGAAAAATCAGGCCGAGGCCAACAAAATCCTCAATCGCGAAGGCAACCCAGTGCCGCTCGATGGCCTCTGTGTGCGTATTGGAGCCATGCGCTGTCACAGCCAGGCACTGACTATCAAGCTGACTCAGGATGTGCCCATGGATGAAATTCAGTCCATGCTGGCCGAGGCCAATCAATGGGCCAAAGTGATACCCAATGACAAAGAGCCCACAGTAGCTCAGTTAACCCCAGCTGCCGTTACTGGAGGCCTTGATGTGCCTGTTGGACGCCTGCGCAAAATGAATATGGGCGAGCAATATCTGTCGGCATTTACCGTGGGTGATCAGCTACTCTGGGGTGCGGCGGAACCATTGCGCCGAATGCTGAGAATTTTGGTGGAAAAATAAGCCCACCAGAGGGTTTTGTCGCTAACTTGCAGCTAAAAAGAGCCAATTGCTGGTTAATATCGGTGATTGGCTCTTTTTTTTTGGGTTTTTGCAATTAATCGGACAAATAGTGCAAGTATGACTAGAATATTTCACCGCAAGGTCTAAAATTTAGTAATTAAAAAATTTTCACTCAGTTCACTTAAGGGATTAACGGGCTGACTTTGTAAAAAGCGCCGTGGTTTACAGGAAAATATCATGACAACCATAAAATGGTCGGCCAAGCTGCTAAAAGCGTTACTGATAACTGCTGTGCTTAACTCTAGCGCCGTGCTGGCTGTGGGTTTTGGTGAAATTACGCTTAAATCTGCGCTCAACGAGCCCCTGGTGGCCGAGATAGCTCTGACCAATGTCGACAGTGTTGAAGAGGGCATGTTGCTGGCCCAGCTGGCATCTCCCGCGGCCTTCACCCAGGCCGGTGTTAGCCGAGACTCATACCTTAGCCAGCTCAACTTCCTGGTAACCCGCAACGCCGCTGGAGACAGAGTGATCCAGGTAAGCAGCACAGAGCCCCTCACTGAGCCCTATATGGACTTTTTGGTTGAGCTTGAATGGCCCTCCGGGCGCATGATGCGCCAATACACATTGTTGCTGGATCTGCCCGATTACAGCGGCAAAGCGGCTCCCGCAGCTGTCAAGCAGACCACAGCCGCTGCAAGCAACTCTCCCAGCCAATTTACGGGCCCAGAGCACCGGGTTGTGGTGGGCGACACATTGTGGAATGTAGCCAAAAGGCTGCGCCCCCAGGGCATGACCATTTTGCAGACCATGGACGCCCTTTATAGCCAAAACCCCAAAGCCTTTGTAAATGGCAATGCCAATAATATGAAAAAGGGTGCGGTACTGCGGCTGCCCAGCAAGTCCGATATCAGTCTTGAGCAGGGTTATGTTGTCGCCACTCAAATCGGTATCAATGGCCCAGACCAAATCCGAGATAGCGCGCCAGCCAGCCAACCGGTCGAGCAGATTGTTGCCCTAGAGCCCTCAGCGGAACAAGAGCCCTCAGCGGAACAAGAGCCCTCAGCGGAATTAGAGCCATCAGCGGGATTAGAGCCCTCAGCGGAACAAGAGCCCTCAGCGGAACAAGAGCCCTCAGCGGAACAAGAGCCCTCAGCGGAACAAGAGCCCTCAGCGGAATTAGAGCCTTTAGCAAATAAAGAGCCCTCAGCGGAATTAGAGCCCTCAGCAGTAGCTCAAGCAGAACCATTCCCAGAAGAAGAGCTATTCCCAGAAGAGGGTTTATTCCCAGAAGGCGATGAACTGGAAGCCTTCTCCGACTCAGATGTAGAAAATACTCAGCAGTTGGCCGAAACCACTGCTCCCGCCAAGCAAGAAGCTCAAAAGGACCTGCAGGCAGAGGCTCCATTGCCCGCCAAAGTGGCCAAAACCAAGCCAAACGATAACCTAACCGCTATGGACCAGGTCAAGAAAATAGCCCACGGTCTGATGTTGCTGCTGGATAAAAAACCACTCTATGCCTGGAGTGGTCTCGCCGGTTTGGGACTATTGATCGTATTGCTGTTTCTGTGGCTCACCAGAAAGCGCACCATCAGTGTTGAAGACTTTCCCATCCGCCCAATTCCCGAGCCACCACCAGAAATTATTGTGGATACAGGCGCCGATCAGTTAATCGAGGATCCCAGTGCCAAACACCTGGACCCAGACGCAAATCTGTTTGATGAGAGCGATGCTGAAATATTTGCGGAGAAAGATGAAACCGTCAACAAAGAGATTTTTGGTGCCATGGTCGAGGCTATGGAAGAGGCTGAAGTCTATCTCTCTCTGGGCGATACAGATGGTGCAATCAACGTACTAGAGCGCGCCCGCAGAGTTAGCGATCAAGACACCGCCTGCAGACTCAAACTGATGGAGCTGCTGTTTAAAGAAGGTTCAGTCGATAAATTAAAGCTAATCGCCGAAGAAATAAATAACACCGGCGATGAAGAAGCTATAGCCATGGCCAGCGTTATTCTGGGCGACAAGCAGGAAATGACCCCCAATCCCGCCTCCCTGGCCCTCAATGAAAAGCCAGATCTAGAAGTGCCATCGCCATTCCAAGAGCCCATAGAAGACGATAGCACCTTCGACCAAGGCGAACCCTCAGTCGCGCAGTGGGAAGAGCCCTCAGCGGAACAAGAGCCCTCAGCGGATAAAGAGCCCTCAGCGGAACAAGAGCCCTCAGCTAATCAAGAGCCCTCAGCTAATCAAGAGCCCTCAGCGGATAAAGAGCCCTCAGCTAATCAAGAGCCCTAA